>OGOV01000073.1_pt1 | contig 100156 bp, 109 predicted proteins | sample 1552711 | NCBI WGS metagenome assembly OGOV01 (sample SAMEA2580216, study PRJEB22360) | human gut metagenome | biome: human gut; feature: human-associated habitat; material: faeces | place: Denmark | collected 2008/2010 | reverse complement strand
TTTTGGTGCAGATGGCCGGAATCGAACCGGCACGGTTTATTCAACCGCAGGATTTTAAGTCCTGTGCGTCTACCAGTTCCGCCACATCTGCGTAACTGAACTGACAACTCATATTATAATACGATAAAACCACATTTGTCAATACTAAAATAAAAAAAAATAAAATTCTGCAATATGTGTAGACATTTATAAGAAATTAGCTTAAAATATTAGAATAGAAAGAAGGCAAGATAGTATGAATATATGGCATGAAATATCACCAGAAAGAATAAAAAAAGACGATTTTATAAGTGTAGTTGAAATAACAAAAGGTGGCAAAAACAAATATGAATTAGATAAAGAAACAGGAATGTTAAGGTTAGATAGAGTACTATATACCTCTACACACTATCCTGCAAATTATGGATTTATTCCAAGAACATATGCAAGAGATAATGACCCCTTAGATGTATTGGTACTTTGTCAAGAAGATATTATTCCACTTACATTAGTAGAATGTTATCCCATAGGTGTTCTAATTATGATAGATGGGGAAGAATATGATGAAAAAATAATAGCTGTAGCAAAAAAAGATCCATTTTTAAACGAATATCAAGATATATCAGAAGTATCTCATCAGATTTCAGCAGAAATAAAACATTTTTTTGAAGTATATAAACAATTAGAGGGTAAAACCACAACAATAGAAAAAATATTAGGAAGGGAAGAGGCAGAAAAAATAATTCAAACTTGTATAGATAGCTATAATAAAAAATTTGTTAAATAAATTATTAGGGAGAAGGAGTATGATATTCAAAATAATATTTAATATATTGGCAGTTACACTATTTATAACAATGTTTTTCAAAATGATAAAGAAAAATAATACACAATATTTGTATTTGTTAGTAATTCAGTTCATAGGAATTTTACTAAATTTTGTAGAGCTAATATTAGCAACTAGTTTTAATATAGTTTTAAAAATATTTATATATGTGTTATCAATAATAATACCGGGAATAATACTATTATTAGAGCATAAGCAAAATATGGATTTTCCAGAAATGTTAAATATAATTTTAGCAGAATGGATGATACACTTAGGCAAAAAAGATAATGCAAAAAAGTATTTATTAATATTAATAAATAAATATCCAGAAAACTTTATGGGACATAAATTACTAGCAGAAATATATGAAAAAGAAGGAAAAATTTCTAACGCTATATCTGAATATTTAAGTACAATAGAAATAAGACCACAAAATTTTGAAATGAATTGCAAAATAGCTACATTACTGCATGTAGAGGGAAAAGATAATGAGGCTATTAACTTATTACAAGATTTGTTAAAAAAGAGACCGGAGGATTGCAAAGCAACAGAATTGCTCGGAGATATATTAATTGGACAGGAAAGATATAAAGAAGCTATATCTGTATATATGAGTTCATTAAGATATAATCCAGCAAGTTATGAGTTGTATTACAATTTGGGAATAGCTTATACAATGCTAAATGATTTTCAAAGAGCAAAGGAATTTTATGAAAAAGCAGCAGAATTAAATAGTCTATTATATCACGCAAAATTAAGTTTAGCACAGATAGCTATAATATATGGTGAATTAGATGAAGCGGAAATGTATTTATTTGAAAGCTTAAAAGAAAAAGAATTAGAATCTGGCTCATATTATTATTTAGCACAAATAGCAATGATAAAAGGTGATGAAGATAAAGCAAAAAATTACATAAAAGTAGCAATAGAACTAGAACCAGAACTATATGAAAAAATAGAAAAAGATACAGTGTTTTTGCCAATAAAAAATAGCATAGATAAACCTGCAGAATATAAGAAAAAACAAAAAAATAAATTAACCAAAGAACAAAAAGTACAAAAGCATTTGGAAGAAACCTGTTCGATTGTAGGTAAACTAAACAATAGTGATTTGACCATGATGAAAAATATAAAAGAAAATCAAAAATATAAAGGAAGAGAAAGATAGACATATTTTAAAAGTCCTTTTATATAATTAATATAAAAGGAGATTATGCATATGGAATTATCTATAATTGGTGGAGATTTAAGAACAGTAAAATTAATTAAATTGCTAGCACAAGATGAAAATACCATAAAGGTATGGGGATTTGAAAATAATGAAGAAATATTAAAATTAAAAGAAACTAAAACAAAAGTTAAACTTTGTAGTGGCATAGAAGATGCTTTAGAAGGAATAGAAATAATATTGGGGCCAACACCATTTACAAAAGATAAAAAATATGTGTGTACTCAATATACAAACCAAAAGTTAAAAATAGAAGAACTAACCAAAAATCTAAAAGGTAAGTTATTATTAGCAGGTTCAATACCAAATAATGTATTAGATAAAGTAGAAGCAATAGATATATTGAAAGATGAAAATTTAGTTATATTAAATGCAATTTCAACAGTAGAAGGGACAATAAATATTGCTATAAAAGAAACACAGAAAAATTTATATAAAAGTAATATATTAGTAATAGGATATGGTAGAATAGGTAAAATATTAGTAGATAGGCTAAATGCATTTAAAGCAAATGTGTATTGCAGTGCAAGAGGGAAAGACATTACATGGATAGACACTTTTGGAGGGAAAAGTATAAAATATGAAGATTTAAACGAACAGCTAAACAAATTTGATATAATAATAAATACTGTGCCAGTATTAATCTTAGATAAAGAAAGATTGAAGTTATTAGACAAAGATGTACTTTTGATAGATATAGCATCAGCCCCAGGAGGAATAGATTTTAATGTAGCACAAGACTTGAAAATAAAGACAATATGGGAATTAGGCATACCAGGTAAGATAGCACCATTAAGCTCAGCAGAATATATAAAAGAAACGATATATAATATATTAAAAAGAAAGGAAGATAACAAATGACAATAATACAAGCAATTATTTTAGGAACAGTACAAGGACTTACAGAATTTTTACCAATATCAAGTTCAGCACACTTGAATTTATTTCCTTGGCTGCTAAAATGGCAAGAGATGCCAGAATCATTTGACGTAGCTTTACATATAGGAACATTACTAGCAATAATAGTATATTTCTTTAAAGACTGGATAAGGTTAATAGCAGGTGGATATAAACAAGTAGTAAAAAAAGAGAAAACAACAGATGGAAAAATATTCTGGTATTTAGTAATTGCTACAGTACCAGCAGGAATATTAAGTTTAATATTAGATAAAATAGTAGATAAAATAATAGGAAATAATTTAAATTTAGAAATGATTATAATATCAATGGCATTAATAATTATGGGAATAGTTCTATATCTAGTAGACAAAAATTCGAAATCAACTATAAAATATGAAAATATAACATTAAAGCAATCTGTTTTAATAGGTATGTCACAAGCATTAGCTGCAGCATTTCCAGGAGTATCACGTTCGGGAATAACTATGACAGTTGCAAGATGGTTAGGAATAGACAGAGAAAGTGCTGCTAAATATTCATTTTTATTAGCAACACCCATAACGGCAGCAGCAGTAATATTTAGTTTAGGAGATTTAGCCTTAACAAGTTTATCATTTTGGATAGGAGTGTTAGCAAGCTTTGTTGTAGGAATTTTTGTAATAAAATTCTTATTAAATTATTTGAAAAAAGGTAGCTTTAAAGTTTTTGCAATTTATAGAATCATAATAGGTTTGTTAATAATAGGAATAGTATTTATAAGATAAATAAAAAAGAGTTATTTAAATAAAAAGAATAGTATTATTTAGATAACTCTTAAAAAAGGAGCAAAAGATGAATATATTATTATATATAACAATATTTGTAATAGGTATGATTTTCGGAGCATTAACCACATTGCTATGTAGAATAAAATTAAAACAGAAAGTAACAATTGTAAAACCATATATATTAAGAGCAACATTAAGCGGAATAATATTTGTTTTATTTGCATTATCAATAAATTTAAATCAAAATACACTAACAAAAGATATGCTAATTTACTTTATATTTACCACTTTATATATTAGTATACTATTTATAATTGCTACAATCGATAAAAACGAAAAAAGAGTAGATAAGATAATCTTATTATTTGGTTTTATAGTAGTAACCGTGTATATGATTTACACATATGTTACAAGTAGCGATATATCTATATATAGATATGCAACTTATTTGTTAATAGTATGTGCATTGATTATAGCAGATACAATATATATGAAACGAAAAGCAAAGCAAAATTATACCTTAAATGTATTACTATTATCTATGCTTATGATATTATTCACATATGAAGAAGTTTATTTTTTAACAGCTACATATGCCTTATTGATAATAGGTATTAAACTAATCCTAAACAAAATTAAAAATAGAAAAATAAAATATGTTAAATTTGATGAACATGCGAAAGCAAAAATACCAATAGCATATTATATGTGTTTAGCAAACATTATTATGTTATTAATAACAAATTATTATATATTTTACCAATATGTATAATAAATGTGTAATAATTAGAATAATTTATAACACAAAAAAATAATGAAGAGGAAAGAAAAAATGAAAATAGGAATTGATATAGGTGGAAGCCATATAGCAGTGGGAATAGTAGATGGAAATAACATTATAAATAAAAGCGAAACAGAAATAAATAAAAATAATGTTCAAGACATTGAGGAATTTATTTTAACATATATTGTGAATACTATCTCTAAACTAAAACAAAATGAAGAAATAGAATTAATAGGAATAGCAACACCAGGTAATCCTAAAAATGGAAATATTTCTACAATGGTTAACTTAGGAGTTGACGAATACAACATAAAAGAAAAGATAGAGCAATATTATAAAGTGCCTATAACAGTTCGAAATGATGCAAAATGTGCAGCACTAGCAGAAAAAAGATATGGGAGTTTGAAAGACTATGAAGATGCGGTGTTTTTATGTTTAGGTACAGGGATTGGCTCGGCAGTATTTTTAAATAATCAATTATTGGTTCCAAAAAGGAATACAGGATTTGAAATAGGGCATATGGTAATAGAAAAGCAAGGAGAAAAATGTAATTGTGGTAAGCTTGGATGTTTTGAAGCATATTGTTCTATAAAAAGATTTAGAGAAAAAATAAAAAATATATTAAAAATACCTGAGGAAATACAAGGAAAAGACTTTTTAGATATATTACATAACAATATAAGTAATATGGAAGTACAACAAGTTATAATTATGTACATACAAGACCTTTTAGTAGGAATATCAAATATAATAGATATATTTGAACCAGAAGCAATATCAATAGGTGGTGGATTTGCATATTATAAAGATATATTGTATAACAAGCTTTTAGAAGAGTTCTATAATAGAAAATACGTATTTAACAAAAATTCTTTACCTGAAATAAAATTGGCAAGTTTAGGAAATGACGCTGGTATTATAGGTGCTGTTATAAATTAGGAGGAGTAATGGATTTATCAAATGAAAATATTATACATATAAAAAAAGATAATGTAGAATATATACAATTTAGAAAACTGTTAGAATATAAAAATATTACTCATTGTTATACTTTAAAAAGTGATGGGAAACTAAATTTTAGAAGTGAAAATAATGCAACAATGTTAAAAAGCTATGAAAATATTTCAAGAGAATTGGGGTTCACAAACATTATAAAACCCAAGCAAACACATTCAGATAATATTACAATAATAGAAAATAATGAAAGAAACTTAAATGAAATAGATGGATTAATAACAAATGAAAAAAATGTAACTTTAGGAACAACATCAGCGGATTGCATATCATTATTATTTTATGATCCTAATAAAAACGTAATTGCAAATGTACATTCAGGATGGAGAGGAACGGAAAAAGGGATAGCAAAAAAAACAGTTCAAGAACTTATAGAAAAATTTAATTGCCAACCAAAAGATATAATTTGCTGTATATGTCCAAGTATAAGAAAATGTCATTTTGAAGTAGATGAAGATGTAAAAGAAATATTTTATAATAAATATGGCGATCTTCCTGAAATTAATGATATAATAAGTGAAAACACAGCAAAGCATAAATACTATATAGATACTGTATTAATAAATAAATGTTTACTAAGACAGATAGGATTAAGAAAAGAGAATATTATAGATAGTAATATATGTACAGTATGTAATAGCAATTTGTTTCACTCATATAGAGTAGATAAGGAAAATTCAGGAAGAAATATGGCAATAATAGAAATCAAATAATAGAAAGAGACGAAGAAAATGTATGATAATTGGGACGATTTAAAAAAAAGTATTGCAGAATGTAAAAAATGTAGATTATGCACCAATAGAACCAACATTGTTTTGGGAGAAGGTAATATAAATGCAAAAATAATGTTTATAGGAGAAGGACCTGGTGCAGATGAAGATAAACAAGGTGTACCTTTTGTAGGGAAAGCAGGACAACTTATGAACAAAGCTTTTCAAGCATTAGGAATAAATAGAGAAGAAATATATATAGCAAATATAGTAAAATGTAGACCACCATCAAATAGAGTTCCAGAAGAGGACGAAGCACAAGCTTGCTTGAACTATTTACGAAATCAGGTTGTCTTAATAAAACCTGAAATTATAGTTCTATTAGGTAGTACAGCCCTAAAGACTATACTAGGAAAAGAATATGGAATAACAGCAGTACGTGGAAAATGGATGGAAAAAAACGGAATTAAATATATGCCAACATGGCATCCAGCAGCACTTCTAAGAGACGAGAACAAAAAGATAGAATTTTGGCAAGATTTAAAAGAATTAAAAAAGTATTTATAGAAAGGGAAAAAATGAACACAGAAATAAAAGAAAAAATAGAACAATGTTTAAATTGTAAAACAAAACCATGTACACAAGGATGTCCATTAGGAAATAATATACCAATATTTATAAAAAATGCAAAAGAAGGTAAATATAAAGAAGCATATGATATTCTTTCAGAAACTACGGTTTTACCAGCAATATGTGGAAGAATTTGTCCACATTATAAACAATGTATGGGGAAATGCATACGTGGTATAAAAGGACAACCTGTAAATATAGGAGATATAGAAAAATATATAGGAGATATATCAATAAAGGAAAAATATAATTTACCCAAATGTGAACAAGAAAGAAAAGAAAAAATTGCCATAGTAGGTAGCGGACCGGCTGGATTAACATGTGCAGCATTCTTACGAAGGAAAGGGTTTAAAGTAACAATATATGAAAAATATAATGAACTTGGGGGAATATTAAGAAATGGTATTCCAGAATTTAGATTAGACAAAGTTATCCTAGATAATACAATACAAAAAATATTAGATTTAGGAATTGAAGTAAAATATAGCATGACATTAGGAGAAAACTTAAATATTGAGCAATTAGATAAAGAATATGATGCTATATTTTTAGCTATAGGAGCTAATATAACAAGAAAAATGGGAATAAAGGGGGAAGAGTTAGAAGGAGTATATGGTGGAAATGAGTTACTAGAGTCAAGAAATCACCCTAATTACAAAGGGAAAAAAGTTGCAGTAATAGGTGGAGGTAATGTGGCCATTGATTGTGCTAGAACAGTAAAAAGATTAGGCGCTGAAATAGTAAACATTATATATAGAAGAGAAGAAGAGCAAATGCCAGCCGAGAAAAAAGAAATAGAAAATGCAAAAAAAGAAGGAATAGAGTTTTTATTTAAAAATAATATTGTAAAAATTATAGGAAATAAAAAAGTAGAAAAAATAGAATGTATAAAAACAGAGCTAATGCAAAAAGAGGGAGAAATAAGAAAATCGCCAGTTGAAATAAAAGATAGTAACTATATAATAGATATGGATTATGTTATAATGGCATTGGGCTCAAAAACAGATATACAGGTATTAAATAAATTAGGTATAGAGCTTACACAAGACAAATATGTAAAAGTAAACAATAAAAATCAAACAAGTAATACGAAAATATTTGCAGGGGGAGATATAAAAGGCGAAAAATCAACAGTAGCATGGGCAGCGAGAAGTGGGAGAGATACAGCCGAAAATATAGAAAGCTTTTTAAACAATAATATTTGACATAAATAATATAGTTTGATATTATAAAATAAATACAAAGGATAGGAGAGATTTATATGGGAAGAGAAGAGTTCATAAGAGGTCTACAAGTACCACAAAACAAAAGACCGCAAAATAAAAGACCAAAACGAAAAATAAAATTAAATCAAGATATAAAGTATAAAAGGAGGAGATTTGCATTAGGTGTAGGACTAACAATGGGCTTAATAGCTGCTTCTTTAGGAATAATTAAGCAAGCAAATAAAGACAATGAGGAAATGAGTTTACCAGACACTATAGTAGATATGAGAGAGCCAGAAGAAGTTAGTGAATTAACTGGAACAAACTTAGATGAAGTAAACTTAGATGAAACAAACTCAGATGATATAAATGAAGAAAAGAAAGTGCCAAAAATGAATTATAATACAGATGAAGAAGCAACAAAAATTGCACTTAGACTAATAGCTGATAAAGTATCAGAAGCTTTGGGATTTGAAGAAACAGCAAACCAACGATTATATACCAAAAGAGTGTCTGATGGGGAGTACCAGATTAGGTTTGAATATAATCTAAATGGAGAAAGATTCACATCATCATTGTTTGGTTGGAAAGAAACAAAAGATTTGCTTAAATATTATACAGAAATAATGAAAGGTGGAAAAAATGCCGAAGCTATATATAATGAATTATATTATAAATCTATCAAAATAGATAAAGATGGAAAACTGTCATTTGTAGACTCGGAAGAACCAATAAATGAAGCAGGATGGCACTTAGATACTTGGGAAGAAAAAGACCCTCTTTCAGGAATGTATACTATAACAAAAGCAAAACTGGTTTCAGAAAGAGAAATTGGTGATGAAGGAAGATAAAAAATGAGAAATCACCTCTAGATATATAAGTCTAGAGGTGATTTTGGTGTAATATTAATTCTCATTAACCCTTTTTTCTCCGCCAAAAGAGAATAAGTTTTTTAGACTATTGAAAAGTGCATGTAACTTAGAGTTATTTACAGGAACTAAAGATACATTATTTATAATTGTATCATATTTAATTTCCAAAGCTTCCATTTGCTGAACATAATAGTCATTAAAAAAGGTATAACCATCTGTAGAGCCTAAATAATTTTTGTAATTATATAACTTATATCTGTATTCATCTATATCAGCAGTTGTATTTAATTTTTTCAATTCATTGTCAAAATATGAAGTGAAAATTACATTTTGTGTTTCAAAAAATAATTTTTTTAATTTATTTTTGTATAAAGAAATCTTTTTTCCATATCTTGCAGCTTGACTATCTGTACAAGAGATGTTAAGCAACTTGTTATTTAAATTTATTATTTTTTCTTCTGTATACAAAATTTCGTCTAAATTATCTTGTATATAAAAGAAAACTTTTTCACCACATGCCTGTATTATATTTTCTTGAAATTGTGTTGTGGCAGAAAACATACTATCATAAAAATCATTTTCATTTGTTATATAAACTAATTGTGAAACCAAATTACAAAGTACAGGATAGTAAGATGGCGAAGTTGTTGAAAAAGTTATATCATAATATTTAACCATTTCGTAGTTATGTCTTAGTGCTTTAGAAGTTGCAAGCTGAACAGCAGCTTCATTTAAAGCCATACCATATTCTTTAGAATTAATAAAAGCACATAATCCTAGTTTCTTCAAATTTCCTCTTCTGTCTTTTACTTCTTGTAAATAATGAATAACTTCATGTATAGCGAATTTTTCTATTTCATCAATAGAAAGACCTGCTTTAAAATATATAGAGGAATTTTTATAAAAGTAGTTTGCTTCAGCTAAACCTTCTGGCATTTCTGCATAATACATAGGAATTCTTGAAATAGTTATAAATAATTTTTGGGCAATAAAGTGTTGATTTGGAAAAGCTCTACATAGTTTTTGGGCAATATTTTTTGCTAAAGTATTAACACTTAAAGTGTCTAACTTATTTATAACTGTAATCCCATTTTTCTTTAATTCTTTTTCTATATTCATTTAAATTTCTCCTTAGTACAAATTACAACACTATTATACAACAAAACATAGATAAAAATATTACAAAACTAATACTTTTATATTACAAAAACATTACAGTTTATTTTACAACAATATTATATATCTTATTTTTTACATATATTTCTTTAATAACTGTCTTGTTCTGCAAATTATTTATAACTGTAGGATTAGCATGTACAAGTTCTTTTACGGTACTTTCATCAGTATCTCTTGCAATTTTTACAGTAGCTTTCAACTTTCCATTAAATTGTATAGGTAATTCTATTTCGTCATCAATTGTCTTTTCTTCATCATAAGTAGGCCATTCTGTTTCAGCAATTGTAATACTAGCACCAATTCTTTCATAAAGTTCTTCAGTAATATGTGGTGCAAATGGATTTAATAGTTGCAAAAAGGTTTTAAATTCAGCAATATTTATTCTTTTTAATTTATAAAATTCATTAACCATTGTCATAAAAGTAGAAATACAAGTATTAAATTTCATTTCTTCAATATCTGAACTTACTTTCTTTATAGCTTTGTGCATCATTTTTTCAAATTCAGGAGAGTAAGAATTGCCCTCTATTAACATATCCTGCAAGTTCCATACTCTATCTAAAAACTTACCACAGCCACGAATACTTTCCATAGACCAAGGAGCAGTTTGATCAAATGGCCCCATAAACATTTCATAAACTCTAAAAGTATCTGCACCAAATTCTTCTATAATATCATCTGGATTAACAACATTACCCTTAGATTTAGACATTTTTTCTCCATTTGAACCTAAAATCATGCCATGTGCAGTACGTTTTTGATAAGGTTCTTTTGTAGGAACAATTCCAATATCATATAAAAACTTATGCCAAAATCTAGAATATAATAAATGCAAAGTAGTGTGTTCCATACCTCCATTGTACCAATCAACAGGAGACCAATATTCCAAAGCTTCCTTAGAAACTAGTTCTTTATCATTATGTGGATCCATATATCTTAAATAATACCAAGAAGATCCAGCCCACTGAGGCATAGTATCTGTTTCTCTTTTAGCAGGTCCTTTACAATGTGGACAAATAGTGTTAATCCAATCAGTCTGCTTAGCAAGAGGAGATTCACCATTTTCACTAGGTTCATAATCTTTAATATCTGGTAAAACCAAAGGTAATTCTTCTTCTGGAATTGGAACCCAACCACATTTTTCACAATATACCATTGGAATTGGTTCGCCCCAATAACGTTGTCTAGAAAATACCCAATCACGAAGTTTGTAATTCACTTTTCTTTTTCCAATACCATTTTCTTCTAAATATCCTATAACTGTTTCCATAGCATCTTTTACATTTAAGCCATTTAAAAAACCAGAATTAACTAAAGTGCCAGAAGAAACATCTGTGAATGCACTTTTTTGAACATCTTCTCCACCGCTAACAACTTCTATAATTGGCAAATTAAACTTTTTGGCGAATTCCCAGTCTCTGCTATCATGCGCAGGAACAGCCATAATAGCTCCTGTACCATATGTGATTAAAATATAATCAGAAGCCCAAATAGGAATTTCTTTACCAGTTAAAGGATTTATTGCCTTAATTCCTTTAATCTCAACTCCACTTTTTTCTTTGTTTAATTCAGAACGTTCGAAGTCAGATTTTAAACTAGCTAATCTTTTATATTCTTCAACTTCTTCCAAATTTGTAATTCTATCTTTTAATTTATTAATAAACTCATGCTCAGGAGCAACAACCATATAAGTAGCACCAAATAAAGTATCTGGTCTTGTAGTATAAACTGTTAACTCCTCATCAGAATTAGCAATTTTAAATTTAACTTCTGCACCTTCACTTCTGCCAATCCAATTAATCTGTTGTGCTTTAATTTTATCTAAAAAATTAACTTCATCTAGGTCATCAATTAATCTTTGAGCATAATTTGTAATTTTTAACATCCATTGACTTTTTTCTTTTTGAACAACTGCACTGCCACATCTTTCACAAACACCATTTACAACTTCTTCATTTGCTAAACCAACTTTACAACCAGTACAATAATTAATAGGCATAGTTGTTTTATATGCTAACCCTTTTTTAAATAATTGAATAAAAATCCATTGAGTCCATTTGTAATAATTGGGATCTGTTGTGTTTACTTCTCTTGACCAATCAAATGAAAAGCCTAAAGATTTTAATTGTTCTCTAAAATGATTTACATTCTTCTCAGTTGTAATTTTAGGATGAACATGATTTTTTATAGCATAATTTTCAGCTGGTAAGCCAAAAGCATCAAAACCAATAGGATATAAAACATTATATCCTTCCATCCTTTTTTTTCTAGCAATAATATCTAAAGCCGTATAGCTTCTAGGATGACCAACATGAAGACCTTGACCAGATGGATAAGGAAATTCAACTAACCCATACCATTTTTTCATGGAAGGATCATCTTTAGCAAAAAAAGTTCCTTCACTATACCATTTATTTTGCCATTTTTTATCTATATTTTTAAAGTCATATATCATAAAACTCTCTCCTCATCAATAATTTAAAACATTATATAATAATTATATTAAAAAGTAAATATTAGAAATAAATAATAAAATTTAGAAAATCTAAAAATATACAAACAAAATGTGGGAGAAAAGTTTTATAAATCAACATAAAAAGAAGATTCTAATTCTTGACTTTTAAATTCATTAGTATATAATAATTAATAAGTGCAAATAATATAACTAAGGAAATTTTGCCAGAAAGGATGAGATAATATGGCTATTGAAATTACAGAAGAAGAGAAAAACAGAATAAAAGAAATGATAGATAAACTGGTAGAAAAAGCCAAAATAGCTTCAGAAGAATATATGGATTTAACTCAAGAGCAAGTCGATAATATAGTAAAACAAATGGCAATGGCAGGATTGGAGCATCATATGGAGCTTGCTAAAATGGCAGTTGAAGAAACAAATAGAGGAATTTATGAAGACAAAATAACTAAAAATATGTTTTCTACAGAATATATATATCATAGTATAAAATATGATAAAACTGTAGGTGTAATTAACGAAAATGAAGAAGAGGGTTATGTAGAAATAGCAGAACCTGTTGGAATTATTGCAGGTGTAACACCTGTTACAAACCCAACTTCAACAACGATGTTTAAATCAATAATTGCAGCAAAGACAAGAAATGTAATAATATTTGGATTTCATCCATCAGCTCAAAAATGTAGTGTAGCAGCAGCTAAAATATTAAGAGATGCAGCAGTAGCAGCAGGGGCACCAGAAAATTGCATTTTATGGATAGAAGAACCATCTGTTACAGCAACAAATATGCTTATGCATCATCCAGATGTGAATTTAATATTGGCAACAGGTGGCACAGGAATGGTAAAAGCAGCATATTCTTGCGGAAAGCCAGCACTAGGAGTAGGACCAGGCAATGTGCCTTGTTATATAGATAAAACAGCAAATTTAAAAACTTCTGTTAATGATTTAGTAATGTCAAAATCATTTGATAATGGAATGATATGTGCTTCTGAACAATCTGTCATAGTAGATAAAGAAATACATGAAGAATTTGAAAGACTTATGAAAGAAGCAGGATGCTATTTTATGTCACAAGATGAAACAAATACTTTAAGAAATAGTATGTTTATAGAAGAAAAAGGTTGTGCATTAAATGCAGATATAGTAGGAAAAAGCCCATATCAAATAGCAAAAGGTGCAGGAATAGAAGTTCCAATAGATACAAAAGTATTAGTTCTTAAAGAAAACGGAATTGGAATAGAATATCCATTCTCAAAAGAAAAGTTAAGCCCAGTCTTAGCATACTATATTGTAGAAAATGCAGATGAAGGAATAAACATAGCAGAAAGACTTATAGAATTTGGTGGACTTGGACATTCTGCTGTTATTCATTCAGAGAATGAGCAAACAATATTAAAATTTTCAGAAAAAGTTAAAGTAGGAAGAATAATAGTAAATTCTCCATCTACGCACGGAGCCATAGGAGATATATATAATACAAATATGCCATCATTAACATTAGGTTGTGGAACATTTGGAGGAAATTCAACAACAGCAAATGTATCATCTGTTAATTTAATAAATATAAAAAGAGTTGCAAAAAGAAGGGTAAATATGCAGTGGTTTAAAGTTCCAGAAAAAATTTATTTTGAAGCAGGCTCTATAGGATATTTAGAAAAAATGCCAAATATAACAAGAGCATTCATAGTAACAGATGAATCAATGGTAAAACTGGGATATGTAGATAAAATATTATATTACTTAAGAAAAAGAAAAGAATATGTACATTCAGAAATTTTTGCAGATGTAGAATCAGACCCATCGTTTGAAACAATTAATAAAGGCGTAGAAATGATGAAGGAATTTAAGCCAGATGTAATAATTGCATTAGGTGGAGGAAGTCCAATAGATGCTGCAAAAGGAATGTGGTTATTTTATGAGCACCCAGAGGCAGATGTCGAAGGATTAAAACTTAAATTTATGGATATCAGGAAGAGAACATATAAATTTCCTAAATTAGGTAATAAAGCCAAAATGGTAGCAATACCTACAACTTCAGGCACAGGCTCAGAAGTAACTTCGTTTGCAGTTATTACAGATAAAAAACTTAATAAAAAGTATCCATTAGCAGATTATGAATTAACACCAGATGTAGCAATCGTAGATCCAGATTTAGTAATGAGTTTGCCTAAGGGAATAACAGCAGATACTGGTATGGATGTTTTAACACATGCTATAGAAGCATATGTTTCTAATATGGCATCAGATTACACAGATGGACTAGCAGAAAAAGCTTTTGAATTAGTATTCAAGAATTTAAGAGAAGCGTATAACAATGGAAGTAATAAAGTGGCAAGGGAAAAAATGCATAATGCAAGTACAATAGCAGGAATGGCATTTACAAATGCATTCTTAGGAATAAATCATTCGTTAGCACATAAAATAGGAGGAGAGTTTCACTTACCACATGGAAGAATAAATGCAATTCTTCTTCCTTATGTTATTAAGTACAATAGTCAAAAGCCGACAAAGTTTGTTTCATTCCCTAAATATGAATATTTTATTGCGGACCAAAAATACGCGGATTTATCAAGAAAAATGAACTTTCCAGCATATACAAATGAAGAAGGAGTATGGTCATTAATAAATGAAATAAAAAGATTAAATTCAGATTTAGGAATTCCATCAAATTTTAAGGATGCAGGTATAGATGAAAAAGAATTTTTGGACAAAGTAGATATGTTAGCAGATAGAGCTTTTGAAGACCAATGTACAACAGCAAATCCAAGATTACCACTAGTAAGTGAGTTAAAGCAAATATTATTAGATAGCTATTATGGAAATAATATATAAGCAAAAATAGTGCCAAAGGGGACGGGGAATTTTGGCACTATTTTATTGCAAAGGAAAAAGCAATTTAATTTTCAAAATGAAATGTGCCAAAATTCCCCGTCCCCTTTGGCATAAATTAAACATTTTTTAGATATAACTTGAATTTTAGTAAAAAAATATATATAATTGTTTACATATTGAAAGGAACGTGAGTATACATGAAAGTTAGTAAAGAAGAATTATTACACATTGCAAATTTAGCAAGCTTAAATTTAAAAGATAAAGAGATAGATACATATTTACTACATCTTCAAGATATTTTGAATTTTGCTAATATTGTAGGTAAAGCACCAGTAAGTGACATGGAAGAGACAATAGGAGTAAATGAAAATTGTAATATATTTAGAAAAGATGAAATAAAACCATTTGAAGATATAGAAGCACTATTAAAAAATGCGCCAGAACAAGAGGCAAATATGTTTAAAATACCAAAGGTAATACAATAGAGGTTGGAAATTAGATGTTATACATTAAATAATTAACATCAAAATTAAAGGAGGAGAACAATGGATATTACAGAATTAACAGTGCATGAGTTAGTTGAAAAAATAAAAAATAAAGAGCTTACAGTAACAGAAATAAACAAAGCATATATAGATAGAATAAATGAAAAAGAAAAAGATGTACAAGCATTTATAACACTATTAACAGAGGAAGCTTTAAAAGAAGCAGAGAGTATAGAAAAAAAAGAAAATTTATCTGAATTAGCGGGTATTCCGATAGGAATAAAAGACAATATATGTACAAAAAATATAAAAACAACATGTGCTTCAAAAATGCTAGAAAATTTTGTATCACCATATGATGCAACAGTAATAGAAAAATTAGAAAGTAAAGGCATAATAAATTTGGGCAAATTAAATTTAGACGAATTCGCAATGGGAGGTTCTACAGAGTACTCGGCTTTTAAAGTAACAAAAAACCCATGGAATTTAAAAAATGTTCCAGGTGGTTCTTCTGGTGGAAGTGCAGCAGCAGTTGCTGCTAATTTAGTACCTTGGGCATTGGGGTCAGATACAGGTGGTTCAATACGTCAGCCTGCATCATTTTGTGGAGTAGTGGGACTAAAACCAACATATGGATTGGTTTCAAGATATGGCTTAGTAGCGTTTGCTTCATCTCTTGATCAAATAGGACCAATTACAAAAGATGTAAAAGATGCAGCAATTTTATTAAATGTAATAGTAGGACATGATGAAAAAGATACAACCTCAGAAAAAATTAATGATAAAGATTATACAAAGTGCTTAAAAAATGATGTTAAAGGATTAAAAATAGGTATACCAAAAGAATATTTTAGTGATGGAATAAATGTAGAGGTAAAAGCGAAGTTAGAAGAAACGATAGAAAAATATAGACAATTAGGTGCAGAAGTAGAAGAATTTTCATTAAGTATTGCAGATTATGCTTTAGCAACTTACTATATAATAGCTTGTGCAGAAGCAAGCTCAAATTTAGGAAGATTTGATGGAATTCGTTATGGATATAGAACAAAGAATTTTTCAAATTTAAAAGATATATATAAAAATTCTAGAAGTGAGGCTTTTGGAAGTGAAGTAAAAAGGAGAATTATATTAGGTACATATGTACTTTCTTCTGGATATTATGATGCATATTATAAAAAAGCACAACAGGTTCGTACACTAGTACAAAAAGAATTTAATGATGCATTTAAAAAATATGATATATTACTTACACCAACAGCACCAACAGCAGCATTTGAAATAGGTGCAAAATCAAATAATCCTTTAGAGATGTATTTGGCAGATATATGTACAGTTCCAGTAAATATAGCAGGTCTTCCAGCAATATCTGTACCAGTGGGAGTAGATAATAATGGCATGCCAATAGGAATGCAACTTATAGGAAATAAGTTTGAAGAAGAGAAAATATTAAATGCAGCATATACACTTGAACAAGAGATTAAATTTAGAGAAAATTATAAGCCTAATTTTAAATAAATTTAGACTATTATATGAGAATAATTTGTAATTAATTTAGAGGAGGAGAACAACAATGGCTAGAGAAGATTATGAGGTTGTAATAGGGTTAGAAGTACATGCAGAACTTTCAACAAAAACAAAAATATTTTGCCCATGCCCTACAGAGTTTGGAGCAGAACCCAATACACATACATGTCCAATTTGTATGGCAATGCCAGGAACATTACCAGTATTAAACGAGAAAGTAGTAGAATATGCTGTAAAAGCTGGACTGGCAACTAATTGTGAAATATCAAGAAATTGTAAAAATGATAGAAAAAATTATTTTTATCCAGATCTTCCTAAATCATATCAGATATCACAATTTGATAAACCACTTTGTGAAAGAGGGTATGTGGAGATAGAAGAAGAAAATGGAGAAAAAAAGAAAATAAGACTTACAAGAATTCATATAGAAGAAGATGCTGGAAAGCTAAACCATAGTGAATTAAGCGGAGGAAGCTTAGTAGATTTAAATAGGGCAGGAGTGCCTTTAATAGAGATAGTTTCAGAACCAGATTTACGTTCAAGCGAAGAAGCAGAAAAATATTTAAGAAAGTTAAAATCTATTCTAGAATATATAGAAGTATCAGACTGCAAAATGCAAGAGGGATCTTTTAGAGCAGATGTAAATGTTTCTGTAAGAAAAAAAGGTGCAAAAGAATATGGAACACGTACAGAAATGAAAAATATGAACTCATTTAGAGCAATTGTAAGAGGAATAGAATATGAAGTAGAAAGACAAATAGAAGTATTAGAAAATGGGGGAAAGGTAGAACAAGAAACACTAAGATGGGATGATGTATCAGGAAGAACTTTTCCAATGAGAGATAAAGAAGATGCACAAGATTATAGATATTTCCCAGAGCCGGATTTGGTAGCAATAAGATTGTCAGATGAATATATTGAAAATGTTAAAAAAACATTACCAGAATTACCAGAAAGAAGAAAGAAAAGATATTTGGAAGACTATGGGCTATCACAAAAAGATGCTACATTACTAACCGCATCTAAATATTTGTCAGATTTATTTGAAGGAACATTAAATATATATGGTAAGCCAAAAGCAATAGCAAATTGGATCTTATCAGATATTTCAAGAATATTAAATGAAAAAGAGATAGAAGCAAATGAAATACCATTTACTTCAAAAGAATTAGCTAAAGTAATTGAGCTAATAGATAAAGGAACAATAAGTTCAGCAATTGCAAAAAAGATAATAGAGGAGTTATTTGAAAATCCAAAAAATCCAGAAGATATTATAAAAGAGAAAGGATGGGTTCAAATCTCAGATGAAGGAGCAATTAAAGAGGTAGTGCTAAAAATATTAGATAAAAACCCACAATCTATAAGTGATTATAAAGCAGGAAAAGACAGAGCACTAGGATTTTTAGTAGGACAAGCTATGAAAGAAACAAAGGGAAAGGCAAATCCACAAATACTTAATAAAATGTTTTTAGAGGAATTAAATAAAGAATAAAATTCGAAAGCTTTTGCTTTCGAATTTTTTTAACATTTCAAATCTTTTTTTATGTGATTAAACACAACTCCGCACATAATAAAGGCAACTATAAAAAATAAACCAGAGCGAAATAAAGAAATTCCTATGTAATAAAATATAGGAGAAGCATAAAATTTATAAATAAGTAAAAGAAATATGGCTAATATACAAAATAAAAAACAGTATTTAACTCCGGATTTTACAGTTTTTAATATTAATTTATCAAAAGATTTTAATTCTTTCAAAACCTTATTCATATTTACATCAACCTCTCTTAAGATGTTCTTATATTAATATTAACATAATTCTAATGTAAAAAGCAAAGGTAATATATACCAAATAAGACATTTGATATATATGTAGAATTAATTTTCTTGTGTAAGTATACTTAAAATTTTTCCATATATTTTGTTGGAATTATTTTCCCAATTATTCACAATTTTTTTAGCCTGTTCTCTAGATGGAGCTGTAGTTTTCAGTTCAAAACAACATTCATTGTTTTCTATAATTTTACAGCTTACAACATAATTATTCTCACTGCGAGGGGTGTACTCAGCAATAACAGAGCTTTCATTTTTGGCAGTTGTTAATTCAGTATCTATTTGTAATTTTAAAATTCCTGGTAAAATATCCTCAGTAAGTTCTAAAACGTTTTTGCCCAAAGTTGTTATTTTATAAATAGTATGAATACCATTATTAAAAAATTCAATATATTTATTATTAATTAAATCTAACAAAAACTGTTGAAAATAAAAATAATTCATATCATTTATAGAAAGTACAAGCTTATATAAACTTTCATTAGAAACAGGGTTAGGCAATTTATTCAAAATATATAAAATTATAACTTTACCCTCTGCTAAAGTTTCATTATCTGATGTTAATTTCACAATACTCACTCCCATATAAAATATATAAGTATTATAACACGTAAAAAAGCAAAATACTAGCAATAAAACAAAAATAAGTTAATTAATAAATATTAATCAGTACTTGTATAAAATAACGTAAATAGTATATAATTTAACTATAAATTTTAAACAAAGGAGAGATATGTATGGATAGAAAAGTAAAAGTTATACAATTTGGTACGGGCAAAATGGCAGTATACACAATGAGATATGTACTAGAAAAAGGGGGAGAAATTGTTGGCGCAATAGACGTAAACCCCAATGTTATAGGAAAAGATATTTCAGAAATAATGGGGATTGCTGATAAGAAAAATGTTACAGTAACAGCATTAGAAAATGCTGAAGAAATGATAAAAAATACAAAACCAGATATAGCAATAGTAACAACTATGAGCCTAATAGAAGATGTAAAAGATGCTTTAATGTTATGTGCTAAATTAGGAGTTAATGCAATAACAACCTGTGAAGAAGCATTTTATCCACAAAACTCAAACCCAATAGCTACAAGGAATATTGATGAATTAGCAAAGAAAAATGGATGCACAATTACAGGAAGTGGATATCAAGACATATATTGGGGACAATTAATAAGCTCAATTGCAGGTTCTACACAAAAAATAACAAAAATAGTTGGAAGTTCAAGCTATAATGTAGAGGATTACGGAATAGCTTTAGCAAAAGCACATGGAGCAGGACTTACACTAGAAGAATTTGAAAAAGAAGTTGCAGCAGCAGATAATATTAGTGAAAAAGAAAGAATAGAATTAATTAATAATGGAAAATTTTTACCATCATATATGTGGAATGTAAATGGATGGCTTTGTTCAAAATTAGGCTTGACAGAAATAGAGCAAACACAAAAATGTGTACCACAAACTTATAAAGAGGATATTGAGTCTTCTACATTGGGTATGACAGTAAAAGCAGGACAAGCAACAGGAATGAGTGCAGTTGTTACAACACAAACAAAAGAAGGAATTATTTTAGAAACAGAATGCATAGGAAAAGTATATTCAAAAGAAGATTATGACAAAAATGAATGGACAATTTATGGAGAACCAAATACAACAATAGTTGTAGCGAGACCATCAACAGTAGAATTGACTTGTGCTACTGTAGTAAACAGAATACCAGATGTAATAAATGCAGAACCTGGATATGTAACAACAGAAAAAATGGGAGAGCTAAATTATAGGGTAAAACCATTAAATGAATATGTAAAATAAGAAGAAATTATATGTACTTAATTAAAAAATGTCCCAGACTAATCGGATAAAACCGAAAAGTCTGGTTTTTCTTCTTATATAAATATTTAACCTATTTTAAATCTGATGTACAGTTAGGGCATCTTGTTGCTTTAAAATTGATTTCAGTATAACAAAAAGGACAAGTTTTAGTTGTTGGCTCAGGTGCAGGCTCTTCCTCTTTCTCTTTTTTCTTAAATAATTTACTTTTTTTAGATAACTCTTCTAATTTTTCTTTGTTCTTTTTAGATATTTTTTCAAAATTACCCTTTGCGGTATCAGCCAATTTCTTATTTATTTTATTTGCTGAGCGTATTGCAATAAAAATAGAAAAAGCTATAATTAAAAAGTCAATAATAGATGTTATAAAATTACCATATTTAATAGAAATATCACCTATTGTAAATTCTAATGTGGAAAAATCCACTTTTCCAGTAATAATAGATATTGTGGGCATAACAATATCATTAACTAAAGATGTAACTATTTTTTGAAAAGCGCCACCTATAATAATACCAATAGCCATATCAAATATATTCCCACGAGTAGCGAACTCTTTAAATTCTTTTAACATATCAAAAATCAATCCTTTCTATAAACAATATATAACATAATATGACAAAAATCCCAAAAAGTCAATTATAAAAATTTGAGATGTTCGCTTGTTTTTTAAAATTATATACTGTATAGTGAGTAAAGAAAAATATGTGCGGTGGAGATGAAACAATATGGATAAAGTAGATTTCAAAATTGAAAGAAATAATGACAGAGAATATGTTTTAAATAAAGTTAAAACAGAAGGCAAATTATTAGATTTAGCAAGTGATGAACTAAAAGAGGATAAAGAACTAGTTTGGGAGGCAATAAAAAATAATGCAGAAGCTTTAGAGTTTGCAGGTACTACTTTAAAAGGAGATAAAGATATTGTTTTAGAATCGGTTAAAAAAGTTGGGTGGACCATATGCTATGCTAATGAAAAATTGCAAGATGATAAAGATATAGTTTTAGCAGCTGTACAAAAAAGTGGACAAGCATTATATTACGCTTCTCAGAGTTTAAGAGATGACAAACAAGTAGTTTTAGAGGCAGTAAAAAATAAAGGAATAATATTAAAATATGCAAGTAGTAGATTAAGACAAGACAAAGAGGTGGTAATTGAGGCAATAAAACAAAATAAAAAAGCAAGGGAATATATTTTATCAGAAGAACTAAAAAACGATGAGGAAATATTAAAGTTATTAGAATAGTGTAAAAGGATGATGATTGAAATGCAAGAAATTAGAAAAAAATTAAATTCATTATCAGATCAAGAGTACAAAAAATTTCATAGTAGCCTATGTCCAAATGCAAAAAATATGATTGGGGTAAGAATACCAGAACTAAGAAGAATGGCAAAAGAAATAGCTAATACAAATGGAAAAGAATTTTTGGAGAAATATCAATTTGAATATTATGAAGAACGTATGCTACAAGGATTTGTTATAGGATACATGCAATTAACTATAGAAGAAAGAATAAAATATTTAGATAAATTTGTACCTAATATAGACAATTGGGCAGTATGTGATTGTTCTGTATCTACATTTAAATTTACTAAAAAAAATATGGAAGTAATGTGGAAATATATTCAAAAATATTTTAATTCTTCTAAAGAGTTTGAAGTAAGATTTGCAATAGTAATGTTACTTAATTATTATTTAGAGGAACAATATATAGACAAAGCTTTAAAAATATTAAATAATATAAAGAGTAATAAGTACTATGTTCAAATGGCGGTTGCTTGGGCAATATCAATAGCATTTGTGAAATATAGAGAAAAAACATTAAAATTTTTACAAAATACTAAATTGGATAATTTTACATATAATAAAGCTTTACAAAAAATTGCAGAATCTTATAGAGTAGATAAAGTAACTAAAGAAGAAATTAAAAAAATGAAAAGAAAATAACTGAATAAAAAGATAACAAACATCAGAAACTAATAAAAAGTAATTAATAATTTGAGAGGAAATGATATTAATTATGAAAGTCTCTTGGATAAAATACGAAAAAGACAATAAAAGTTTTTCATTACCAGAAAAATTAGGTTTTGATGTTTTTAAATTGCAAAATTTAGAGCAAACAGACGATAAAATAGAAGAACTTATTGAGAATAGATACAATACCATAATACTTTCCAATGAAGTAGCAAGTTTTTCAGAAAGCATAATAAAAAAATATTCTAAAAATGAAAACATTAATATAATAATATCGGCAAATAGAGAATAAGAATATATAAAAATTATGGAGGACGAAATGGTATGGCGAACGAACAATTTGTTGCGAACTTTGGTAGTAAATTATATAGGTTAAGCTTAAAAAATAATTTTACTAATTTAATATTTATTTGTGTAGGGAGTAATAAAATAATAGGAGATAGTTTAGGACCTATGGTAGGAAATAAACTAAAAACGAAATTAAACACAAAAGTTAATGTGTGGGGAACTTTAGAAAATCCAGTAAACTATATGAATATAGAAAAGACTTGGAAAAATATAAAAGACAAATATAAAAATCCATGTATAATTAGTATAGACTCTGCAATGGGAAAAAATGCAGATGTGGGAAAAATATTAGTAAACTGGGGAGGCATATTTTTAGGAGAAGCAATAAAAAATGGAATATATTGCAATTCACATATAAACATAAAAGGAATAGTAGCAAAAACCAGTAAAAGTATATTAATAAATTTGCAAGAACTAAATTCAATAAATTTATGGCAAATAGAAAAATTAGCCAATATTGTTTCAGAGGGAATTAGCCAAGTAATAAATAGTTTTGCATAAACATAACAAAAGTGGAAATAATTTATATATATCAAAAAAGTGGAGGTATATATATAAATGGAGAATATGAGAAATATAGTAATGCTTAAAGATTTACCATCTAACTTAGTTGAAGAGGCAATTGTTGTTTTAAAACAAAATCAAAAAATAAAAAAGCCAGAATATATAGAAAATAAAGGAAAGACAGATATCGAAAGCGAAAAACATAAATTTGATAATTATATAACAAAAGAAGCAGAAATGCTAATTGCAGAATATATATCAAGAATGGAAAGGAATAATAAAAAAGAAAAACTTGAAGCAATAAAAAGCAAATATGAATTATCGAAAAAAATAAATATATGTTTAAGTATAATATTATTTATTAGTTTAATATTAAATTTAATATAAATTAGTTATAAAACATCTCTTTACAGAATATACATTAAAAAAACCTTACAAAGGAAGAGGTGTTTTTATTATGGAAAAAGTCATAAGTGTAGAAGAAAGAATAAGAAGAGCAGAAGAAATATATAATAAAAGGAAAAATAAAAATGTAAGAGTATCTTCTGCTACAGTAAATTCTGGACAAAGAACAACTTGGCCATTGTTGAAAAAGATGATATTACAATTATTAATTTGTACAGTAATTTATTTTATATTTTATCTTATAAAAAATAATAATTACATATTTTCAGAAGAAGTGATGAATAAAACTTCAGAGATACTAAAATATGATATTAATTTTAGCAATTTATACAATAAAGCACTAGTATATATAGACAACAAAAAGCCATTAAGTGAAGAAATAGAAAATAATGTAGAAAATGTAGATGCTGAAAATACAGATGGAAATGATATGCAAGATGAAAATGTTGAGCAAAGTGAAATAAATGGTGTGGGTGGACGGCGGAAATGTGGAGATAGTGGCAGCGGTAACAGAACCATCTGCCGAAAAAACACAGATGGAATTAGATGCGGAGTACATAAAAGAAAACTATAATTTGATTTTACCAATAAAAGGAGTTGTAACATCAAGATTTGGAAAAAGAGAGCCAACAGATATAGTATCAGAGAATCACCAAGGAATTGATTTGGGAGCAGAAACAGGTACTAAAATAAAAGCAGCAATGGGTGGAGAAGTAATAATAGCTGCAACAGATAGGGATTATCGGAAACTACATAGTAATAAAAGATGATAAAGTAAAAACACTATATGGGCATTGCAGTAAACTTTTAGTAAAGGAAGGCGATAGAGTAGAACAAGGTGATGAGATAGCAGAAGTAGGTGAGACAGGAAAAGCCACAGGTCCACATCTCCATTTTGAAATAATAAAAGAAGAAAGAGTTATAAACCCAGAATATGTAATGGAATTCTAAAATTCAGGTCAGAGTGAATGATATCTACTAATGACCTTAGAAAGGAAAAAATGAGCATAAAAATAGATTTAAAAATATTTCTCTTTGCAATAATATATTTAATAACAAAACAAATAAAAATATATGCAATATTAATGTTATTTGCCTTCATACATGAAATTGGACATCTGATAATAGGAATATTATTAGGATTTAAGCCGATGTCAATAAATATTACACCATATGGACTACAAATAGAATTTAAAATACATTGTGAAGAATATAATAAGAAGATAAGAAGAGGAACTGCTTTATGTGTAAAAAGAGCGATAATTGCATTAGCGGGGCCTATAACTAACTTAATAATGATAATATTATCTACAATATTACCACTTAAAAATACAGAGTTTAATCAAAACATAATATATTCAAATATCCTAATTGGAATATTTAACTTAATTCCAATATATCCAATGGATGGAGGACGAATACTAAAAGAAGTATTACATATTTATTTAGGCTTAGAAAAAGCACGAAAATATACAAATAAAATAGCAAATGCGACAGTTATAATATTAACAGCAATAAGTAGTGTTGCTATATTATATTTAAAAAATATAGCAATAGTAATAATAATTGGATATATGTGGTATTTAGTAGTAATGGAAAATAAAAGATATGAGTTACTCACTATTGAAAGAAAAGTACCATAAAAGGTTTACAAAACAAGCTTAAAGTGATACACTATATAAAGTAATTGTTAATTATGGCAATTCGAGGAAGCTTCAAAAAGAGATTTTTGTAAAAATATCTTTTATGAAAGCAAAGGGTGGTAAAATATTATTTCAAGGCGAGTAGCTAGTCATGCCCAAGAAATGACAACAAAATAACTATTGCTTTTTAGTACCTTGAATAAGAGCAATGGAGAAAGGAAAGACAACATGGCAATACTTGGTCTTAAAGGAAAAGTTCTGGACGCATATGATGGAATATTAACCATCAAAAATAAAAAATACGATCCAAAAGAAAACGATAAAAAATTCATTGGAATCGTATATGAGAATGGAGATGGAGAAATCTTATTCTTCCATGAAGGACTTGTTTATATTGTTAAATACAGTGATAGCAATGTCCAAATACTGAAAGAACAAGGATTTACACCTCTTGAGATAGGCGAAGACATCATAGTAGATGACAAGAAACTCATTGGTGGAGCGGATTTTATAGAGAATCCACAAGAAGTATGGTATGGTGGAAGAGTAATCATATTTGGAAAACCAGAAGATATAGGTACTATGATCATTGTCAAATGCGATGATGGTTATGAAAACGAAATCTGGTATGTCACAAAAGAAGGTTTCTTTATCACGCTATACTACCCAGAGAACCTAAAAGTTCTTCAAAAGGCTGGATTGAAGCTAATAGAGGAATAATCAAATTGGGCTCTTAGTCCGAGCAATGTAATATTGTTACATTGCTCGGATTTTTTTATGAAAAAACTTGCACTATATAAAAATATATGATACAATATTAAGCGTTATAAATGGCTAAAAGCCATCCTTGCTTGCTATTTTATAGCAGGCTATAATCCATAAGGAGGTGAAAATAATGAATAAATACGAGAGTGTTATCATTATTAATCCATCTGTTGATGCAGAAAAAATTAAGACTTTAGTAGAAAGATTTACAGATTTGATTAATAATGCTGGTAAAGTCGAAAAAGTTGATGAATTAGGTAAAAAGAAATTAGCTTACGAAATCAAGAAAAATAAAGAAGGTTATTATATAATAATTAACTTCGAAGCTAAACCAGAATTAATTGCAGAACTTGAAAGAAATTACAGAATAACAGATGAAGTACTAAAATTTATAGTAGTAAAAGTAGAAGAGTAATTAAAATTCGGGGGCCTTAAATTGAAAGGTAAGGTGTAGTATGAATAAAGTAATTTTAATGGGAAGATTAACAAGAGATCCAGAAGTTAGATATACTCAAACAAACAATACATTAGTAGCTTCTTTTAGTTTGGCAGTAAATAGAAGATTTACTAAACCAGGAGAAGAAAGACAAGCAGATTTCATTAATATAGTTGCATGGAGTAAACTAGGTGAATTCTGTAGTAAATATTTTAAAAAAGGTCAACAAGTAGGAATAATAGGAAGAATTCAAACAAGAAATTGGGATGATGAGCAAGGTCAAAAGCACTACATAACAGAGGTTGTGGCAGAAGAAGCATATTTTGCAGATAGCAAAAGAGATGGAGAAACAGCCGGAAGCTTTGACGCAACGTTTGGAGCAATGCCATCTGCTAATCCAAATTCGGATTTTGAAATATCTTCAGGAGATGACCTACCATTTTAACAAGTAGGAGGGAAAAGAAAAATGGCAGATAATAAGAAAAATAAAAGAAATAATAACAGAAATAACAATATGGATGAAGATTTTAATCCTAAATTTAGAAAAGTTAGAAAAAAAGTTTGTCCATTATGTGCTGATAAAAATTTAGCATTAGATTATAAAAATGCAGACCAGTTGAAAAAATTTATCAATGATAAAGGAAAAATACTTCCAAGAAGAGCAACTGGAGCATGTGCAAAACACCAAAGAGATATAACTTTGGCTATTAAAAGAGCAAGACAAATTGCAGTATTACCATATACTCAAGAATAATAATAGAACGATAATAAAGTGGGGACATATAACTATGTTCCCATATTTTAAATTTTGGTAAATGGGGACGTTCCTTTTTGTGACATTTTGTCACTTGAGGGACAGACCTTCTAAAGAATAGGAAAAAGGGATATTTCCTTAGTAGCTATAGTAATTAGAAAGTAGGACTGTCCCCAGATTGACAAAATGTCACAAAAAGGAACGTCCCCAAAGTGACAAAGAGAGGTGAAAAAGAGTTGAGAAGAGTAATTGCAATATTAATAATTTTAGTAATTAGTTTGTTTATGCTTGTAGGATGTACTGCTACACAAACACAAAAAGAAAATTATAAAATAGTAACATCTTTTTATCCAATATATATAATGGCAAAAAATATAACAGAAGGTGCTCAAAATATAGAATTAGTGAATATGGCAGAACAAAATGTGGGATGTATACATGATTATACTATTACAACTAATGATATGAAAAAAATAGAAAATGCAGATATATTTGTACAAAATGGATTGGGGTTAGAGATATTTATGGATAAAATATTATCTATATATCCAAATTTAAAAATATTAAATTCAAGTGAAGATATAACAAATTTGATTAAAGAGGATGAAATAAATCCACATATTTGGACGAGTATAGATAACTATATAATGCAAGTGGAAAAAATATCGCAGGTATTAATTCAAGAAAATGCAGAAAATAGAGAAATATATGTAAAAAACACAGAGGAATATATAAAATCTCTTAAAAAATTGAAAGAAATGTATAATGCAGAGTTAAAAGGATTAAGTGGAGAAAGAGCAGTATGCTTAAATGAAGCGTTGGAGTATTTAGCAAAAGATATAAATTTAAAAGTGACTTCATTGCATACAGATCATGATGAGGGTTCAGTATCAGCTGAAAATTTAAGAATGCTTATTGATGAGATGAAAAATGAAGATATTAAAATAATTTTAGTAGGTAAAGAAAATAACATTAAAAATGCAGAAATTATTGCAAATGAAACAGGAGCGAAAATATATAAATTAAATACAAGTCTAAATGGAGAAATTAATAATACTTCATATATAAATGAAATGAAAGAAAATATTAGGATATTAAAAGATGTAGAGGGGAATGAAGATTAATATGAGTCAAAAAAAAGCTTGTGGATTACATTGCACTAAAATTAATAATATAAGTGTTAAATTTGGCAAAGATGTAATAATAAAAAATATTAATATTCACATACATTGTGGAGAGTTAACAATTATTATTGGAAAAAATGGAGCAGGTAAAACTACATTGCTAAAAGCCATATTAGGAGAAATAGAGCATACAGGAAATATTACTTTTATAGACCAAAAAGATAATTTAACTAAAAGAATAAAAATAGGATATGTTCCACAAAAGCTTAATATAGAGAAACATATGCCTACAACTGTTTTTGATATGTTTGCAGCTTGTATTTCATACATACCTGTGTTTATGAAAAAGGACAAAAAAGTATACAAAGAGATTAAAGATCATCTTAAAATATTTGGAGTAGAACATTTAATAGATAAAAGCATAGGTGATTTGTCAGGCGGAGAACTTCAAAGAGTATTAATAGCAATGGCAACAAAGCCAATCCCTAATTTGCTAATATTAGATGAGCCTGTATCAGGAATAGACAACAATGGAATAAAAGATTTTTATCAAATAGTAAATAAACTGAAAACAGAGTATGATATGTCAATTATATTAGTATCACATGATTTGGATTTAGCTAAGCAATATGCAGATAAAATCATATTGTTAGATAAAGAAGTAATAAAAGAGGGAACACCAGACGAGGTATTTAATAGCTTAGAATTTAAAAATAGATTTGGAGAATTATAATATGGAAGTAATATATAGTATTTTAGAAACAATATTACCATTTGAATTTATTAATTATACATTTATGAAAAATGCTTTAATAGCAATAATATTAGTATCACCAATATTTGCTATTTTGGGTACAATGATAGTAAACAATAAAATGGCATTTTTCTCAGATGCACTTGGACATTCTGCAATTTGTGGAATTGCAATTGGCACAATACTAGGAATATCAAATGTAAATATATCTATGATATTTTTTGCAATAGTATTTGCTCTTTTATTAAATTGGGTAAAAAATAAAACTACATATGGGGCAGATACAATAATAAGTGTGTTTTCATCAATAGCGATAGCTTTAGGACTAGCAATACTTGCACAAAGTGGGAACTTTAATAAATATTCAAGTTATCTAGTCGGAGATATTTTAAGTATAACAAATGTAGAAATATTATATGTATTTTTAACATTTATAACAGTAATGATATTTTGGTATTTTACATTCAACAAACTAAATGTAATAAGTATAAATACATCACTAGCAAAAAGCAGAGGAATAAATATAAAATTAATAGATAACATTTTTGTAATACTAATAGCAATAATAGTAATGATATCTATAAGATGGATAGGAATATTATTAATAAATTCACTATTGATATTGCCAGCGGCTTCAAGCAGAAATATAGCTAAAAATATGAGAACATATCATTTATATTCAGTAATATTTTCAATATTCTCGGGAATGTTAGGATTAATATTGTCTTATTATTATAACATTCCTACAGGGCCAATGATTGTAATGATTTCTGGAATAATATATTTTGCAACATTTGGACTAAAGAGAATAAAAACATAATAAAACAAAAATTCGCAAAAACTATTGCTTAATATAAAAATTAATGCTACAATATTATTGTATAGATGTTAAAATTTTAATTTTTAGGAAAGGAATGAGAGCTAATGGAAAAACAACAAAAAAAATTAGAATTATTAATTGAAGAAATACAAGGACTTTTAAATGAAATAAAAGATGAGCAAATATACGCAAAAGAAGATGTCAAAAAAAGGCATAAAGTTTATATGCATAGTTTCTCAAAATTACGAGAATTTAATCAAATAGCAGACATGACAAATCAAGTATTTGAAAAAAGAATTTCAAATATTGAGCGAACATTACAAATTATGATTCAAAGAAAAAGCGAAACAAAATAGTTTCGCTTTAAATTGTTTTAAAAGTATTGTAAAAAATAAGGATGTATATTAAAATATTAGTATCTATTTAAGTACAAGGAGACATAAGAATGAAAAAAAATTTTAAATTTTATATAACATTATGGATTACAAAACTAGTTTCAATAGGACTTAAAATTTTAGGAAGAAATGCTACATATTATCCGGGAAAATTAGCATTAAAATTATGTCCGGATTTTATGGGAATGTTAGACAAGCCTAAAACTATAATAGGAGTAACAGGTACTAATGGCAAAACAACCGTGTCTAATATGATTAATGATATATTAATAGATAATGGATATAAAATTGTAAACAATAAATACGGATCTAATATAGATGCAGGTATTGCTACTACATTAATCCAAGGAGCAACATTATTAGGAACAACAAAAAAGGATATTGCTGTTCTAGAAATTGATGAAAGAAGCTCACCAAAAGTTTTTCCATATATAACACCTACATATTTAATTTGTACAAATATTTTTAGAGATTCATTAATGAGAAATGCACATACAGAATTTATTTCAGAAATTGTATCTAAAAATGTGCCAAAAGATACTATAATGATAGAAAATGCAGATGATTTAATATGTAGTGGAATTGCTCCAAATAATAAGAAAATATTTTTTAGTATTGATAAATTGGATTCAGATACAAAAGAATCACATAATATTGTAAGAGACATTATAACATGCCCAAAATGCAATGCAAAATTGGAATACGAATATTATCGTTATCATCATATAGGAAAAGCACATTGCCCTAAATGTGATTTTTGTACGCCAGAAGCAGATTTTGTAGTAAAAAATATAGATATACAAAATAAAAGCATGAAATTACAAACTCCAACAGGAGAACAAAACTTTAATCTTATTACAGATAATATTATAAATATATATAATATGCTTGCAGCAATAACTGTTTTAGAACAACTAGGATTATCTGAAGAACAATTGAATATATCTTTTGCAAAATTAAAAATAGTAGGTACAAGATTTAGTGAAGAAATAGTTAATGGAGTTAGAATAGTAACACATTTGGCTAAAGGAATAAATCCAATTGCTTGTTCAAGAGCATTTGAATATGTAAAAAATGCGACAGGAAATAAAGTTGCAATAGTAATAGTTGATGATTTACATGAAGAAGCAAAAGGTTCAGAAAATACATCATGGCAATATGATACAGATTATGAGTTTTTAAATGATGATACAATAAAACAAATAATAATAGCAGGACCAAGGTATTTAGATGGAAAAGTTAGAATGCTGATGGCAGGAGTACCACAAGAAAAAATATTTTGTAAAAAAGATATGATAGAAGCAACAGATAAAATAAAATTAGAAGGAATTGATGGAGTATATATTTTACATGATTTATACTCTATACAAGAAACCAACTTAATCAAACAGAGAGTAGAGGACATGATAAGAGAAAGGAATAAAAATCATGAAAATTGAGGTATTGTTTCCAGAGTTTTGCAATTTATATGGAGATATGAGCAATATAGAATATCTGCATAAATGTATTCCAGAAGCAGAAATAATATATACTTCTATAGATGAAGAACCAGCATTTTTAACACAAAATGTTAATTTAATATATTTAGGACCATTAACAGAAAGAAAACAAGAAATAGTAATAAATAAATTAAAACCATATAAAGAAAAAATTGAAGAACTAATAAATAATAAAACACCATTTCTTTTTACAGGGAATGCAGTAGAGGTTTTAGGAAAATATATTGAAAATGAGGATGGAACAAATATAGAAGGACTAGGAATTTTTGAAGTATATGCAAAAAGAAATATGCTACAAAGATTTAACTGCTTATATTTAGGAAAATATGAAGATATAGAAATACTAGGATTTAAAAGCCAATTTACAATGTTGTATGGAGATAATAGTAAAAACTATTTTGCTGATACTGAAATGGGAATAGGAATAAATAATACAACTAAGCTAGAAGGAATAAAAGAAAATAATTTTTTCGGTACATATGTAATAGGGCCATTATTAATTTTAAATCCACTATTTACAGAAAAATTATTAAAAATAATGGGAATAGAAGAACCTAAAATAGCATTTAGAGAAGATGTAATGGCAGCATATGAAGAAAGGTTAAGAAGGTATAAAGAATTGACAAAAAAATAAGTATTGTGATATAACTGTGTCAGAAAAGATAGATAAAGGAATAAGATTAAAATGAAAAATATAAAAGAATATAATCTAGAAGAACTAAAAGAAGAGCTTATTTCTTTAGGTGAAAAGAGCTATAGAGCAGAGCAAATTTTTAAATGGATATATAAAGATAGAGTAAAAGATTTTGAAGAGATGACTAACCTATCTATTGAATTAAGGGAAAAGTTAAAACAAAATTATACAATTTGCAATTTCAAAATACTAAAAAAACAAGAATCTTCTGATGGTACGAAAAAATATTTATTTGATGTTTTAGATGGTAATGCAATAGAAACAGTTCTAATGCAGTATCATCATGGAAAGACTATATGTGTTTCATCACAGATAGGATGTAAAATGGGATGCAAATTTTGTGCTTCTACAGGTATAAATTTTATAAGAAATTTAACTGCGGGCGAAATTGTAGAACAAATTATAGCAGTAGAGCAAGATATAGGAGAAGAAATTTCAAATATTGTATTTATGGGCATAGGTGAACCATTAGACAATTATGATAATGTAATTAAAGCAATAAAAATTATGAATAATCCAAAAGGCTTGAATATAGGTGGAAGGCATATAAGTATTTCAACCTGCGGACTTGTTCCGAAAATATATGACTTGGCTAATGAAAAATTACAGTGTACATTATCTATATCACTACATGCAACTAATAATGAAAAAAGAAGCGCAATGATGCCAATAAACAATAGGTATCCGATAGAAGAGTTAATAAAAGCTTGTAAAGATTATATAAGAGTAACAAATAAAAGAATATCTTTTGAATATGCACTTGCAAAAGATAATAATGACAATTTGGATGATGCAAAAGAATTAGTAAAATTACTAAAAGGAATGATATGTCACGTTAATTTAATACCAATAAATAAAATTGAGAATGGTGTGTTTTCAAAAAGCACAAATGAAAACATAATAAAGTTTAGAGATTATTTAAATGAACATGGTATAGTAGCAACAATAAGAAGGGAGTTAGGCTCAGACATAGATGCAGCATGTGGTCAGCTTAGGAGAAAAGAAATGAAAAGGAGTGAATAATGAAAGCATTCGCAAAAACAGATATAGGAAAAGCCAGAGAAAATAATCAAGATTATTATTATATTCCAAATCAAACAGAAAAACTAAATTTATGTATACTTGCAGATGGCATGGGAGGTTACAATGGCGGAGAGGTTGCAAGTAAATTAGCAACAGAGACAGTAAAAAAATATATAAAAACTAATTTCCCAAAAGAAGAATGTTCAAAAGAAGCTATATTAAGTTTAATAAAAAATGCTATGGAATATGCTAATATGGTAGTATATGAAAAATCTAAAGAAGTGAAAGAATTAGAAGGAATGGGTACTACTTTAGATATATGTCTAATATATAATAATAAGGTATTTATAGGGCATGTAGGGGATGGCAGAATTTATAGAATAAGAGGCAATATAATAAGAAAATTAACTAAAGACCATAGTTACGTACAAAAATTAATAGAAGATGGGACAATTACAAGAGAAGAAGCGATAACTCATCCTAAAAAAAATATGCTTATGAAGGCTTTGGGCTGTACACCATATGTAGAGCCAGATATAAGAGCTAGAAATTATGAACCAAATGATATATTAATTATGTGTTCAGATGGGCTAACTAATATGGTTAAAGAAGAGCAAATATACAAAATGGTTAAGGAAAATGCAAATAATGCACCAGAAAACCTAGTAAATTTAGCAAATCAACTAGGCGGATATGATAACATTACAGTAATAACAATATTGTAAAACTTTTTATGAGGAGAGAAAAAGTATGAGTTTAGAGGGAAAAATAATAGGAAACAGATATGAAGTACTGGAGAAAATAGGCATTGGCGGAATGGCAACAGTATATAAAGCAAAGGATAATATTTTAAAAAGAAATGTAGCTGTCAAAGTCTTAAGAGATGAGTTTACAACAGATGAGGAATTTATAAAAAGATTTAATACAGAAGCACAAGCAGCAGCAAGTCTTACACATCCTAATATTGTTTCTATTTATGATGTAGGACATGAGGATAATTTGTATTTTATAGTTATGGAACTAATACAGGGAAAAACACTAAAACAAATAATAACAGAAGATGGTGTATTACCTTGGAAATGGTCTATTAATATAGCTATTCAAATAGCATCTGCATTAGAAATAGCACATAAAAACAATATAGTTCATAGAGATATAAAGCCACATAATATAATAATAACAGAAGATGGAGTAGCAAAAGTAACAGATTTTGGAATAGCAAAAGCTGTATCAAATTCTACAATAACTGCATTCGGAACAACAATAGGGTCAGTACATTATTTTTCTCCAGAACATGCAAGAGGAGGATATACAGATGCAAAATCAGATATATATTCTTTAGGCGTTGTAATGTATGAAATGATGACAGGCAGAGTCCCTTTTGATGCAGATACACCTGTATCAATAGCTCTAAAGCATATGCAGGAAAAACCTGTAGAACCAATAAAACTAAATCCATCAATACCATATGCAGTGAACAAAATTATCATGAAGGCAATGCAAAAGGAGGTAGCATTAAGATATAGTTCAGCAACAGAAATGTTGAAAGATTTAAATGCAGCGCTAAAAAATCCAGACGGAAATACAGTTATGCCAGATCAAAACATAGAAAACTCTTACACACAAAGGATTCCTACTATACAAGGTGGTGAAAAAATGAACCAAAAAGAAAGAAAAGTAAATGCATTTTTTAAAAAGCATAAAAAAGCAATAATGATAGCAATAATAGTATTAATAGTAATTTTAATACCAGTCATAGGATTTTATGGTACACAAGCTATTTTGAATGTGGGCAGAGCAAAAGACGTTAAATTACCAAATTTAGTTGGAAAAACAATAGAAGAAGCAGAACAAGAATTAAATAAATCAAAATTAAAAATAGAAAAAAAAGAGGAGTTTAATTCAGAAATAGAAGCTGGTAAAATAATATCTCAAAATCCACCTTTTATTGAAAATTATACTGTAAAAGAAAATAGTACAGTAGAAGTAGTAGTAAGCAAGGGAACTGAAATGACTAAAGTACCTAAAATTATAGGTATGGAATATGAAGAGGCAGAAGAAGAAATAAAAAAATATAATTTACAAGCTGAGAAAATAGATAAAGTTAGTAAAACTGTAGAAAAAGGAATAGTAATAGAACAAGAGCCAGCAGAAAACACTGAAATAAAAGCAGGCGAAAAAGTAAAGATATATGTTAGTTGCGGAAATGGATTAAAACAAATAGTAACACAATACGTTATAGGAAAAACAGAAAAAGATGCCAAAGAACTATTGACAAAAGATGGGCTAGAAGTTGAGGTCGTGAATGAAGAAGATACTACAAAAGAAAATGGAATAGTATTAAAACAGAGCATAGAAGCTGGTAAAACAGTAGATGAAGGAACAAAAATAATAATTACAGTGAATAAAATAGCAGAAATAAAAACTGGAAAAATAGATATCAATTTAAAATCTATAACAGGTGGAATAAAATTAGATGCAGAAGGAAATGAAATTAATCCAGAAGCAACTGTTACTGTAAAAGTTACTTCTGCGGGAAAAGAAGAAACGGTATATAATGAAAAACATAGAAAAGATACATCTACTATTATATTTGATGTTAAAGGAGTAGGAACAATAACAATAAAGGTATATGTAGATGATGTTCTAAAAAGACAAACTCAAATGAATTTGAATTCATCAGATACATTTTGGAGAGCTGAATAAAGGGGTAGAAATTGCAAGAAGGAATAATAATAAAAAATATTTCAAATTTATATAAAGTAGAAGTTAAAGATAAAGTATATGCTTGCGAGGCAAGAGGAAAATTTAAAAAAGATGGTATAATACCTGTTGTAGGCGATAGAGTAAGCATTACTTTATTAAATGAAGAAAAAGGTATAGTAGAAGAAATATTGGAAAGAAGAAACTATATAAAGAGACCTAAAATTGCCAATATTACTCAAATTATATATGTTTTATCTATGAATATGCCTAAGCCGGATTTATTACTTTTAGATAAACAGTTAGCATTTGCAGAATTTTTAGGTATAAACCCAGTAATATGTATAAATAAAATAGATTTAGAAAAAACAGAAAAAATCTTAGAAATAGAAAATTTATATAAAAAAATAGGATATAAAGTTATAAAAACAAATGCAAAAATAGGAGAAAATATAAAAGTAGTAGAAGAGATTTTAAAAAATAATATAACAGCATTTTCAGGAAATTCTGGAGTAGGCAAGTCTACTTTAATAAATAGTATTTTTAATGACAAAATAACAGAGGAAGGGCTTATAAGCAATAAAAATAAAAAAGGAAAAAACACCACAACCACAGTAGAATTATTTAAAATAGATTGTAATTCGTACATCGCGGATACACCAGGTTTTTCAACATTTGATATATATGAAATAGAAAGCAATGAATTAGATAAATATTTTAAAGATTTCCACAATTATATACCAAATTGTGAATATATAGGATGTAATCACGTAAAAGAAGTGAATTGTGGAATAAAAGATGCAGTAGCAAGCGGACAAATATCAGAGGTGAGATATCAAAGTTACTGTAAAATATATAATGAATTAAAGCAAAAGGAGGAAAATAAATGGTAGAAGTTTCAGCATCAGTATTAAATGTGGATAATGAAAAAGCTATAAAAACTCTGTATGAGTTGGAAACAGCTAAAATAGATTATTTTCATATTGATGTAATGGACGGAAAATTTGTAAAAAACAACACAACAGAGAAAATGCTAGAATATAGTGAATATATTAATAGCATATCTAATTTACCATTAGATGTACATCTAATGGTAGAAGATGTAGAGCAATATATAAAAAGTTTTTCAATATTTGAGCCTAATATCATAACTTTTCACTTAGAAGCTGGGAAAAATAGGGAAAATATATTAAAACTAATAAAATTAGTCAAAGAAAATAATGCAAGAGTTGGTATGTCTCTAAAACCAGCAACACCAATAGAAGAAATTTATCAGTTTCTACCATATATACATCTAGTTTTAATAATGACAGTTGAGCCAGGATTAGGAGGACAAACTTTAATACCAGAAACAATAGAAAAGGTAAAAAAATTAAGAAAATATATAGACGAAAAAGAATTAGAAGTGGACATTCAAGCTGATGGGGGAATTAATTTGCAAAATATAGAGCTTTTGAAAGAAGCAGGAATAGACAATGTAGTTATAGGAAGTGCTTTAATAAAAGCAGAAGATAAAAATGATATGATAAATAAATTAAAAAAATGAAATTATTTTTTAACAAAATAAGCACAATCAGAATTAGGGGTTACTTTTTGTATAGTTATATTTTCAAAGTTGCATTTTCCATCCTTTTGATAAATACAGTCAGCAGAGCAATTTATGATAGTCAAAATAAACACCTCTTTTTTCATTATATAGAAGAAATTTTTGATTTCATCATAATTAAAATAAAACCAATAATATATTATTGGTTTTTAGTTTACTCTAAATTTTAAAAATTATGCGACTTTTTTAAAACTTTTGCAATATTCTTTTATAGGGCAGTCAACACATTTTGGATTTCTTGCTGTACAAATATTTCTACCATGCCAAATAAATAAATGATTAATATCTTTATAATATTTTGTAGGAATTAATTTTAATAAGTCTTGTTCAATTTTTTCGGGCTCTGATTTTGCAGAAAGTCCTAATTTATTCGAAATTCTTTTAGCATGAGTATCAACGGCAATTCCTTGAGGTTTATTAAAAGCCTCCAACATAACAACATTAGCAGTTTTTCGACCAACGCCAGGTAAACTCATCAACTCTTCCATAGTCTGTGGAACTTGACCACCAAAATTATTTAATAATTTTTCAGAAGTTAATTTTATATTTTTAGCTTTGTTTTTATAAAACCCACAAGGGTGAATTAATGCTTCTAATTCATCTAAAGGAATATTAACAAAATCTTGGGGAGAATTATACTTACTAAAAATAGAAGGAGTAGTTTTATTAACCCTTTCATCTGTGCATTGTGCAGAAAGCATAACAGCAATAAGCATTTCAAATGGAGTAGTAAAATTTAAGCTACATTTAGCATCTGGATATGCTTGTTTTAAAATTTCTATTATTTTTATTACAATATTTTCTTTCATAAGAAATCCTTTCTATAAATAATCACAATTAAAACATAAAATTAATATAATATAAAAAAAGGAGGTAATTTATTATGTTAGGTGCATTAAAGAAAACATTAGGTGTATGTTTAATTGGATTAGGACTTGGAATATTATTAGTATTATTACTTCCTATATCCGGCTGGCTATTTACCATAGGTGTTGTCATAGTAGCAGTTGGACTAATGTGGTTATCTTGTTAAAAGGAGTGGGGAAAATGACTATAGTTGTAAAAAAAGTTCCTAAATTTTTACGAGGTTTTGTAAAGTTTATATTTGGGATAAAAGATTAAATACATATGATAAAAATTTAATATTATTAAAAACAGAGCAAAATGAAACGATTTTTCACTTTGCTCTATTTTAATTCGAAAAATTAAACTCTCGTAACTTTCCCAGAACGCAAACATTTTGCACATACACTTATTTTTTTTGGTTGTCCATCTACCACTGTTTTAACAGTTCTTAAATTTGGTTTAAATGTCCTAGTTGTTCTTCTACTTGTATGAGAACGAGTAATACTGATTTTATTTCCAAAAGCTATTGACTTATTACAAATTTCACATCTTGCCATTTTGTTCGCACCTCCTATATGACATAACTAAAATCGACTATTAAATATTTTAACACAGAAATAATGAAAACACAATACTTTTTAACAAAAAAGTTCAATTAGGGACAGTCCCCAAATGTCCCATTTGCACAATTAGGGACAGTCCCCAATTGTCCCAATTAAATCTTTAACTACTTCTCCTGCAATAATTAAACCGGCAACAGAAGGAACAAATGCAATACTTGCAGGAGTTCTTCTTAAAGTTTCATCATTATTAAATCTCTTTGGAGTTTCTTTAGAATATACAACTTTTAAGTGCTTTATCCCACGGACACTAAGCTCTTTTCTCATAACTTTTGCTAAAGGACATACAGAAGTCTTGGAAATATCTGATATTTCAAATTGAGTAGGGTCTAGTTTATTTCCAGTTCCCATTGAAGAAATGATAGGAATATTTTTATTTATGGCAGTTTCAACCAACAATATTTTAGAAGTAACCGTATCTATAGCATCAACAATATAATTATAATCTTTTATTAACATATCATTAGTAGAAGCACTATAAAATTCTTTAAATATAGTAATTTTTAAATTAGGATTTATTTTTAACAATCTCTCTTTAGCAACTTCAACTTTAGGAATGCCAATAGTGCTGGTATCAGCAATTAGTTGCCTATTAATATTAGTAATATCAACAACATCACTATCAATTAAAACAATATTACCAATTCCACTTCTAACTAAACCTTCAGCAACATATGAACCAACACCGCCACAACCAAATACAGCAACTGTAGATTGTTGCAATTTACTTATATTATCTTTTCCTATCAATAATTCTGTTCGGGTTAACCAATTTTCCATATTAATCTCCTCCAATAATATGATTATAACATAAAATATCTAAATTTGATATTTTTATAAAGGATATTATTATATAAATTAAATTGTAAGCTCAAAATACAAGTAATAATATTTCTTTTAAAACATAAAATTTAACAAAAGCATAGTGCAAGGAGAGAATGTTATGAAAGCAAAGAATATTGTATATAAATTATTAAGCATACTGTTTATAGTAATATTTACATTTGCAGTAATAAAAACAAATGTAGCAGAGCCAGTAGAAACAACAAGTGCAGAAAACTTAAGCAATACCAAAATTGGATGGGGAATAAGAAGAAATGATAATCATGAGCAACCAGATTTAGGAACAAATAACAAAAGAATACTAGAAAAATATGAAGGAATATGTATGGGAAACAAAGAAAAACCATATATTTATTTAACTTTTGATGAAGGATATGAAGCGGGATATACTGAAAAGTTTTTAGAGATTTTAAAAAAGAATGAGGTAAAAGCTACTTTTTTTATAACAGCACACTATGTAAATACACAACCAGACTTAGTAAAAAAAATGTTGGATGATGGGCACATTGTAGGAAATCATTCTCCGTATCTGTTGATGGAACTATAAAAAAGTCAGTAAAATAGCCGTTTTGCAAAAAAAGACAATTGGATTTTTTTCAAATTATCTTTTTTTGTTGTTTTTTTAAAATAAAATATGATATAACTATATTAACATTATATGACCAAAAGTATTTATATTCTTATTTGAAAATGCTAAAATTATTAGAATAAAGGAGAGCATTTTTATGAACAAAGTATATTTATCAAAGTCTAGATATTGCAAATGTGTACAATGTAAAAAAATTTTATGGCTAAAAAAATATAAGCCTGAATATGCAGTACAGACAACAAAGGATTCTGTATTTGAAAATGGTTCAAAGGTTGGAGAACTTGCAAAAGGGTTATTTGGAAAATATGAAGATATTGAATTTAATGAAGATTTAAATATTATGATAGAAAAAACACAAGGAGTGCTTAAAAATAAGCCTAATATTATTACAGAAGCATCATTTAATTATAATAATAATTTTTGTAGCGTAGATATATTAAAAAATGATGTTGATGGAGTTGAAATATATGAAGTAAAAAGTTCAACTGAAGTTCATAATGTTTATTTGGATGACGCATCTTATCAATATTATGTATTGTCCCATCTTGGGTTAAATGTGAAAAAAGTTTGTATTGTTTATATTAATAATCAATATATTAGAGAAGAAGAGCTTGAAATTAATAAACTATTTAATATAGAAGATATAACTGATATAGCAAAATCGAAACAAGAGGAAATAAATAATAATATAGAAATGATTAATAAGTATATGGAAGAACATGATAAAAATAATGAACCAATTACAGATATAGGAATAAAATGTTCAGATCCGTATGATTGTGAATTTTGGGAATATTGTACTAGAGATTTGCCAAGACCTAATGTTTTTGACATAGCAGGTGGAATGAGAAAGGATAAAAAATTTGAGAAATATTACGAGGGCAAAATATCTTTTGAAGATTTACAATATGAGAACTTAAATCCTAAATATTTAGAACAAATTGATTTTGAATTAAATGATTTAGAGCCAAAAATAGACGTAGATGCGATAAGATATATAATGAATTCCCTTAAATATCCTTTGTATTTTATAGATTACGAAACATTTCAACTAGCAATCCCTGAATATAAAGGAACAAAACCTTATCAACAATTACCATTTCAATATTCTTTACACATTATAAAAGAAAAAGGTGTTCCTATAGAACATAAGGAATTTTTGGCAGAAATAGATGATAAGGATTTTATAAGACATTTTGCAGAAAACATGATTAAAGATATGCCTGAAAATGGAAGTGTAATTATATATAACAAATCATTTGAACCTGCAAGAAATAATGAAATCGCAACTATGTATCCAGATTTAAAAGATGAAATGGATAGAATAAATGGAAATATAGTTGATTTTCTTGAACCATTTAAACAAAGAAAATATTATACAAAAGAGATGCATGGTTCTGCATCAATAAAAGCAGTTTTACCTGCACTGTATCCTGATAATCCAGAATTAGATTATCATAATTTACCTGTGGTACACAATGGTGGAGAGGCATCAGAAGCATTTTTAAGTTTGAATGGAAAATCAAAAGAAGAACAGGAAAAAATTAGACATGGACTTTTAGTATATTGTGAGTTAGATACTTATGCAATGGTAAAAATTTGGGAAAAATTTAAAGAAGTAATAGGAGAATAAAAGGAGAAATATATATGGAAGTAAATTCAATTAAAGAATTAATTCATATCTATGGTAATAATAAATTAGTTATACCAGCAATTCAAAGAAAATATGTGTGGAATGAAAAAAAAATATGTGATTTTTTTGAATCAATAATGAGAGAATTCCCAATAGGACAAATTTTGGTTTGGAATATAAAAGGAGAATATATTAATGAAGGAAAAATAAATTTTTATAATTTCTTACCTAAATATGATGAACAAGATAATAAAATCAACTTGAATGTTGAAATTCCTGTAGAAGAGGAAAAAGAATATGGTGCTATTCTAGATGGACAACAAAGAATACAATCGCTTATTATTGGACTTAATGGTAGTTTTAAAAATAAAAATAGTAAAAAAGAAAAAGAATTATATATTAAATTATCAAATATAAAAAAGAATAATCAAGAAGAATCAGATGAGTATGAAACTAATGAAGTATTAAATGAAGAAATAGATTTGTCAGAAGACGATTATGAATATATGTATGAATTTAAATTTTTAAGAGATAATGAAGTTAAAAAGAGTGAGGAAGCTTGGTATAAAGTAAAAAACATATTAAATGTTAATGGTTCTTCTGGAATTAGAAAAGAGATAGATGCATTAGATAAATTAAAAAGTGATGAGGAAAAAGATTTTGCTAGAGACATACTAAATACACTAAAAGAAAGAATGACAAGCAGTGATGTCCTTAGTATAAAGAATATACCTAATTTTAAAATAGAAGATATTTTAGAAATATTTGTAAGAACAAATAGTGGAGGAGAAGAATTATCAAAATCAGATTTATTATTTTCAACAGTTGTGGCAAAATGGAATGAAGGAAGAGATATAATAGATAATTTCTTAAAAGAAATTAATAGTAATGGTTCTTCTTTAAAATTTAGATTTACAAATGATTTTATTATGAGAACTTTTCTATATATTGAGGGTGCAAATGATGATAAAGATTTAACTATGAAAATATCAAATTTTGATTATATTGCCAATAATGTAAAAAAAGATTGGGATAATATATCAAAAGCGATAAGAAAGACAGTTAATAAATTAAGATTAAGGGGATATTCGGATCAAACAATAAAAGCAATAAATGCCATTATTCCTATTGTATATTATTTTTATAATAAAGGTTCTAGTAAAAAGAAAGATTTAGATGAAATTGAAAAATATATTGTATCTTCACAATTAAATCAAATTTATGGTACAGCAAGTAATACTGCTTTAAAAATAACTAGAACTATATTAAAAAATAAAAAAGAATTTAGATTAAAAGATTTTATTACAGAAAATAAGATGCCTGGTAATAAAACATTTATTCCAACAGAAAACGATATGAAACAATGGATGAACTATAAAAAAGGCTCTCAATATTCATTATTATTATTAAAAATACTATATGATGATATTGATATGGGAAAGCAATACTATCATCAAGATCATGTTCATCCAAAGAAAATAATAGATGAACAAAACAATAAAAGATTTTCAGAGTTAAGAGATAATATCCCTAATCTAGAATTGTTAATTGGAAGTGAAAATGAAGAAAAATTAGCAACTCCATTAAAAATATGGTTACAAAATAATCCTAAAAAAAGAGTAAAATATATAAAAAAGAATACATCTTTAGAAATTGAAGATTTTGAAAATTTTTATAAAATTCGTTCTGAAAACATGGTTAAAGAGTTAAAAAAGAAGTTTGAAATTTAGATTTTTTATAGGTGGTGATAAAAATGGATTTATATGAAAAAAATGGTAATGTATTATACATATTGAATGTACTAAAGAAGTATAGCGATGAAGAACATATGCTTTCAGTTGCAGAAATAAAAAGAAAAATAAAAGAAATATATAATGTAGAAATTGATCCTAGAACAATTAGAAGAATTATTAATTTATTAAAATACAAATTAGACTATGACATTAGTACAAGAGATGATAATGGAAAAGGCTATTATCTAAATCGTGATCCTGAAACAGATTTTGAGCCTGGAGAAATTAGAGCAATAATAGATACTTTTAGCTATGGGAATTATATAGTTCCATCTATTGCTAAAAATATAATAAAGAAATGTAAAAACATTCAAACAATTTATGAAAATGAAAAAATCAGAGATTATCGCATTTATGCAAATGATTCTAAAACTGAAAATGTAGAAGTAATAAAAAATATTGAAGATATATCTGAAAGTATATTTAAACATAAAAAGATAAAATTTGAATATTGGAAATATACTATAACTAATAAATTAGAAAAAAAGATAGTAAGTACTCCTATAGTATCTCCGTATGCAATTGTTTATAGTAAACAAGAATTCTATTTAATAGGTATAAAAGAAGGACAAACTGATTTTTATAATTATAGAATAGATAGAATGAAAAATATTGAAATAATTAAAGAAGGAATTTCAATTAAGAAAAAGAAAAGTGAAATACAAGACTTTGCTGAATCTTCAACAGAAATGTTTGGAGGAAAAAAAGAAGAAATAGAGGCTATTTGCCATATATGGCTATTAGACACTATATTTGAAACATTTGGAAAAAATGTTACAATAGAAAAAATTTCAAGTGATGAAGAACATTTTAAATTGTTGGTAGATACCAATACATTAGGATTTAAAATGTGGGCTATGAGAAATATTGATTTAGTAGAAGTAAAGAAACCACTTACATTGAGAAACGAAATGCAAGATGTAATAAAAAATGCAATGAAGAAATATGAAATATAAGCATTATTTGACCACGTTTCTTGATATTTAACAAATATAATATATAATAGTTTCTGTAAGAAAAGGAGGAATTTTGAGTGATAAAGTTTGAAGAATTTTTTAAAGAGTCAATTTTAAAAGGAAAAGTAAAAGTAAAATTTAATATGAATGCAGGAGATAAAAACTTTCCAGCCTTAGATTTTCTTATATCTGATAATGACAGATGGATGGAAATGAATTGTTGGAAGTCTAAACAAGCAAATAATAATTATTCAGATGCAGAATATGTATTATCTTTTGCACAATATTATCCTTATGGAAGCAATTATTATATGTTTGGTGGACTATATAAAATAGAGAAAATTTTACCTGAAGTATATGACCAAATTGGATATAAACTAACCTTGCAAGAAGAATTTAAGGAATATATAAAAAGACTTATTATAAAGCTAGATAGACCTGTTGGAAGAGATATATATAATAAACCTTTTGGAAATGTACAAAAAGATTTTAATCCTGAAATATATGAGCTCACTCCTTCTGCAAGATTATGTGATTTTAATGGATATAATAATGTTTTATTATTACATAAAGATTTACAAATTATTGCTAAATATGGAGATCCACAATGGGAAAATGCCTTAAAAAATGTTAAAGGAATATATGCAATTACAGATATTTCAAATGGGAAAATTTATATAGGATCAGCTACTGGAGAAAATGGTATATGGCAACGATGGTGTTCATATGCTAAAGGGCTAACTGGAGATAATAAAGATTTTATAAATATAGTAAAAGAAAATGGAGAAGATTATATAAGAAATAATTTTACTTATGCAATACTAGAAATTTTTGATATGAAAACTAAAGATGACTACATTATTAGTAGAGAACATCATTGGATGAAAGTATTTCAAACAAAGAAGTTTGGAATGAATAATTAATATAAATAAAAATAATTACTTATAAAGAGTTGAGGTAGAGATTTGGCTCTATGACCTCATACCAAAACGAGATTTTCTCGCAGTGGTTCAGCCAAAAACTATAAGGAATAATAGAAAGAGAGAAGCTTTGGATTATCCCATAGCTTTTTTTATTTCTATATGAATGAGGATATATATGAATAATAATTATGTACTAAATAATTTAGAAGCAAACCTTACAAATAATGAATGGCTAATGTACATAGAAAAGTATTTGATGTTAACATGTAATTAAAAAGTTAGTTATGAAGTTCCATATTATAAAAATATTATTAATATAAATGAACCAAGCCAATTATTGATTTAGACAAACATAAACAAGCAAAAGTAAAAGAACTTAATCCATATAGTTGAATACTGGAATGTTAAAAATTGCATTATTAAATAAGTTTTCTTCAAAAGATTATGATAAACAACAGACATTGCATGACCAAGCATATTGTTCTTCACAAACAAATTGTGTATACTTATAGCGATGAAAGGGGAGAATAATATGCATATTTATTTTTTACAGGTAATGTTTTGTTTAGATATTGAAGAAATAAGAAAAAAATGAATATTAAGTAGGAGGAAAAAATGAAAACAGGATTTAAAGATTTAGATAATTTAATTAACTTGAATAAAGGAGAACTAATGGTAATTGCTTCAAGACCTGCAATGGGAAAATCTACATTTGCATTAAACATTTTAAGTCATCTTGCATTAAAAAAGAATAAGGGTGTTCTATTTTTTAGTTTAGAAGATAGTAATGAAAATATTATAAGCAAGTTAATTATTAGTAATTCAATGGTAGAAGCAGAAAAGTTTGAATTATACAATAAATATAAAAAGAATGAAATTCAAAGACCAAATCTTTCAGAAGATGATTGGGATAGAATAGCATATGGAATTAACCTTTTGAAAGATGCTCCAATATATATAGCAAGTGATGCTCCTTATTCAATAGAAGATATATGCATAAAATCAACAAGATTAAAAAAAGAAAAAAATATTTATGCAATTATAATAGATTATCTTCAACTAATACAATTCGATAAGAAAAAACAATTAAGTAGAGATGAAGAAATTACTGAAATTTTACGCAAATTGAAAGTACTAGCTAAAATATTAGATGTTCCTGTTATAATTACTAGTCAGCTATCAAGAGAATGTGAAAAACGAGATGATAAAAGACCAATAATATGCGATTTTACAAATTCTAAAAAAGCAATTACTACTTACTCTGATAAAATACTTTTTTTATATAGAGATTCATACTATAACAAAGATAATAAAAGCGATATTACAGATGTAATTATTGCTAAAAATAATGAAGGAGCTATTAATACAATTAAAGTTGCATGGATGTCCGAATATTGTATGTTTGGTAATACCAAAGTAATTAAGGAGGAAGAAAATGGATAATCGAGAAGAAATTATGACAAAGATAAAAAAATAGAGAATTACATTATGAAGACATTCCTGAAAAACTAAAAAATGATGAAGAGCTTGCTTTAATAGCTATCGAAACATATGATGGTAGAGTGTGTAAATATCTAGGAGAAGATTTAAAAAACAATAAAGAATTTGCTAAAAAAGTATTTGAAAAAAATATGGATATTCTTTGTCTTGCTTTTCTAACAATGTAAAAAATGATTTTGAATGTTGCAAAGCATCAATTGTTGATGGATTTTCAGGATATAGATACATTGGAGAAAAACTGAAAGATAATAAAGAACTTGCTCTTTGTGAAATTAATAGAAAATATGGTCATGATATAAAATCAATATGTAAAGAATTAAGAAGAGATGAAGATATTATCAAAGCCCATTGGAATAAAATTTATAGTGAACCAACATATTTTATGGGGTGCTCTATTATTGCTATTGATGATTTTGGAAATAATATAATTGAACAATTTAAAAATATTGAATTTAAGAGACATATTCCATTAAGAATAGATGAATATGAAGAAAAAACAGAAGAAGTACAATTTATAAAATGTAATGACGGGGTATTAGAAAAAGAAATATTTGAGCCTATTTTAGATCCACTAATAATTATAATAGGAAATGAGAGAAAATCTTTGGCTAGTAAAATTATAAAAAAATATTATGATGATAATAGCAAAGGGATAAATATTATTGAAGTTTATAGAACTGATGTAACTACAAAAAATATAAAATACATTTCAAAAAATGATGATGATATAATTAATTTTTTAAGAATAATAACATATACAACTGCAGGTGATACATGGTTTACTGAAGATAATTTATCAGATATAAGATGTCATCTTGTAAGAAATATGGAAGATAAAAAACTAGAAACAATGTTGATTAAAGATATATCAGAAATAAATGTATTAGAAGATTTTTTTGATGGAAATACCTACATATGTCAAATAGTTAGCAACAATGCTCACACATTTCATGAATATATTAGAATAATGGAGCAGATTGTAGAAAAATTTAAACAAAATCATTTAATTGAATATCATTTGCATAATTCTTGTAATATTTCAGATTATGAAATCTATTTTTTAAAGATAAATTGAAGAATATACTACATTGTGTGACCATATATGTTTTAGACCTTATTATTATAATGTATAATAAATGCATTGATAATAAGGATTTTTATATAGAAGGAGAAATGATAACAAGAATAGAAAAATATAGAGTTTAGGAGGATTTTGTATGTTAAAAGAATATTTACTAGACGCAGAAGATGAAAGAATATTAAAAGAGTTGGACAATTTATGTGGTGTATCTCATAATAAAGAAGTTCTAAAAGATATTATAATTTATATAAAATTAAGAAAAAACAATCAATTGGATTTTGGAAATTATAATATAATTGTAAGAAATAATTCTTCTTATAATTTATTAAATGACTTATTAAAAGTATGTTTGAAAGTTTTTATAAAATATAATATTGTAGAAAACGAAAGAATATGTTATTTAGACAAAATAATTAATAGTAGAAGAGATTGTCCGTTTGATAAAATTTCTGGAATAGATGATTCAACAATAGTAATTAACGAAAAAAAATTAAGGATTAATTATAACGATGAAATAGACAATCTAAAAAGAATTATGAACCAGTATAAAAATAAAATATTAATATTCGAGGATACAAACTTTTGTGAAGGAGAAGTTGATGGAGAACTTGGAGAATTAGCTTTGTTTAGAATGACAATTGATAAGATTTCTTTAGATGACAAAATAATGTATTGCAAAAATAAATTTGACGAATATAATTTAAACTATAAAAAACAAGACGTAAAAGAATATGCAGATGTTCCTTTTTGGGTTTTAAAAAATATGGTTGTTAAATTAATTATAGAATGTAAAAGTAAAAATTTGAATTTTATAGATAAACAGATGTTAAAGAAAAATAAGGAATTTTATTCAAAGAACACATCAAAGAGGAGAAATGAAAGAAAAAACAAAGAAAAGAATGGAAAAAATGCTACAGAAGAATTAAATGAACTAATAGGGCTTAATGAAATAAAACAACAGATGGATAAAATTTTAAACTATGTAAAGCTAAACAAAGAAAGAGGACAAATGCCAACATTACATATGTGCTTTACAGGAAATCCAGGAACTGGTAAAACGAGTATTGCAAGAGTTATAGGAAAAATATTCGAAGAAGAAAGTATTTTAAGTGGAAGTGGAGATTTTGTTGAAATACATGGAAGAGATTTAGTGGATAAATTCGTTGGATGGACGGCACAAAAGGTACATGATATAGTTGAAAAAGCTATTGGTGGAGTATTGTTTGTAGATGAAGCATATAGCTTGGTTGCTGATAGAAGAGGGAGTTTTGAAGATGAGGCTATTGCTACATTAATAAAAGAAATGGAAGACCATAGAAACGAGATATGTATTATACTTGCAGGATATACTGAAGAAATGAAAAAGTTAATAGAACTTAATCCTGGATTTGAAAGTAGAATACAATTTACAATAAATTTTCCTGATTATAACGAAGAAGAGTTACTAGAAATTTTTAATGGACTATGTAAAAAAGAAAAGTATAAATTATCAGGTAATTGTAAAGAAATATTAGTAAACAATTTTAGAAATGCTAAAAAGGAAGAAAACTTTGGAAACGGAAGATATGTTAGAAATCTATTTGAAAAAGTGAAATTTGAACAAGCAAATAGAGTTGTTCAAACAAAAAGTAATGCTATAAATTCTATTAATAAAACTGATATAGAGAATGCACTTAATACCATTAAGTTTAAAGAAAAGTTTATAAGAAAAATAGGATTTTGTGGATAAATACATTATAAAAAAATAAGAGAAGAAAATAAAAAGATAAAATAATATACGGAATATTACAATATTACGAACCAGTTTGCATATAAGGATAATGATACTTTCGGTTTACGCAACACTTTAAGTATGTTAAAATAAATATAAGAATAAAAATTGGAAATTATGCAGTTATGAAAGTCATAGTACATAGACTAAAATATTATTTGACGATTTTATGATTAGAGAATTTCCAAATATTTCGTAGTTAAGATATGCAGATGATGGGCTTTAAAATGTATGTATGTCTATCAAACAAGCAAGATATATAATAAAGGTACGATATTAAATAAAAATATCGTATTTTTTGTTATTGAAAAGTTTTAATGTTATTATTTATAGAGTAATAATATTTCCTAAAGTTCATAAAATGGAAAAAGAGGAGGTATTAGTTATGGAAAAAAATTTTGAAAAGAAATTTCATGTTACTAGTATTTTTTTGATGCTTACACTAATGTTTATTTTTACTTTTTCACTAATACAGTCAAACGAACAAAAACAAACTATACAAACAAGTGCATCATTAAGTAATAAAAAAATTGGTTGGGGAATAAAAAGAAATGATAATCACAAACAACCTGATGTGGGAAATGAGAACAAAAGGATTATTGAGAAATATAAAGGAATATGTATGGGAAACAAAGAAAAACCATATATTTATTTAACTTTTGATAATGGATATGAAGCGGGATATACAGAAAAAATTCTTGAGGTGTTAAAGCAAAATGAAGTACCTGCAACCTTTTTTCTTACAGCACATTATATAAATACTGAGCCAGAGTTGGTGCAGAAAATGATTGATGATGGACATATTATAGGAAATCATACAGTAAACCATAAAAGTATGCCAGATTTGAGTAATGAGCAAATAAAAGAAGAAGTTATGAATTTGCATAAATCAGTATATGAGAAATTTGGATATGAGATGAAATATATAAGACCACCTAAAGGAGAATATAGTGAGAGAACTATAGAATATACCAATACTTTAGGCTATAAAACAGTAATGTGGTCATTTGCATATGATGATTGGGATGAAAAAAAACAAGGTAGAGAGGAATATGCTAAAGATAAAATTTTAAAAAATATTCATAATGGAGCAGTAATGCTATTACATGGAAATTCTAAGGATAATGTTAATGTTCTAGACTATTGCATAAAAGAAATAAAAAAAATGGGTTATGAATTTAAAACATTAGATGAATTTATAAGATAAAGAAGGAATTTAAAGATGAGAAAAAATCAAATAAAAAAAGAAAGTAAAATAGATAAGCTGTTAGAAATTCCTAAAGAAGTTTCTACAAATGAGCCTAGATTAACCAATATGGGATTCAATAAAATGTTGATTGAAAATTATAAAATGATATTAGAATATCAAGATTTTTTTATAAGAATTAGCACACAAATAGGGATAATAAATATAAATGGATTTGATTTAAAGTTGGGGGAAATGACTGCAGATGAAGTTTTGGTAACAGGTAAAATAGAAAGTATAGATTTAGAAAGAATAGTAGATGAATAGGGGGAAACTAAAATTGTACTTTAAGATAATTTTAAATTATATATTAGGGTATGTAAATATTTTAGTAGAAGGATATTTTGTAGAAAAATTTATAAACATATGTAATAAGCAGAAAATATTTTTATGGAACTTGAAAAGAAGTAAAACAACTATTATTTATGCAAATGTGAGCATAAAAGATTTTAAAAAGTTAAAGCCAATAGCACAAAAAACGAAATGTAAAATAAAGATAAAAAGCAAAAAAGGACTACCTTTTATTTTTAACAAGTACAAAAAAAGAAAAATATTTGTGATTGGATTAGCAATGGTATTAATAACAATATTTACATTATCAAAATTTATATGGAATATAGAGGTAATAGGAAATGAAAAAATCAATGCTGATGAAATAATACAAATAGCAAATGAAAACAATTTAAAAATAGGCAAATTTAAAAATAAGGTAGACACCAAAAAAATAATAAATAAGTTAAGGCTAGAGAGAGATGATATAGCATGGATAGGAATAGAAATAAAAGGAACAAATGCAATTATAAAAATAGTAGAATCAATACCAAAGCCCAACATTATAGATGATGAAGAGTTTTGTAACATAGTTGCAACAAAAGATGCTATTATAAAAAAGATAAGTGCACAAAATGGTACACCCGTAGTGAAAGAAGGAGAAATAGTAAAAAAAGGCACAGTGCTAATTGCTGGATGGCTCGAAGGGAAATATACAGGCACTAGATATGTTCATGCAACTGGCTCTGTTCAGGGAAAAGTATGGTATACTCAAAAAGAAAGAATTTATTTTAAACAACAGAAAAAAGAACAAACAGGAAATGTCGAAAATAAATATTCCCTAAATATAAATAATTTTAAAATAAATTTTAATAAAGGGGTTTCAAAATTTAAAAATTATGATACAATAGAGACAAATAAAAAAGTAAAATTATTTTCGAATTTCTACTTACCTATAGAACTAATAAAAATTACAAATACAGAAGTAAATATAACAGATATTACATATACTTTAGAAGAAGCAAAAAATATAGGCATAGAAAAAGCAAAACAGGAATTAAACAATAAAATAGAAAATTTAGACAATATATTAAGCATACAAATAAATGATAGCCAAACAAGTGAATATATAGAAGTAGAAGTTACGTATGAGATGCTTGAAAATATTGGGACAAAAGAAAAAATAGTATTTTAAAAGGAGGAACACAGTATGGAGGAAAGAAGCTTAAGGATTTATAATTCAGAAAAAACCTTTTTTTCAAAACTTACAAACACATTAACAAAAATAATTGTACCAACGCAAATAGGAATTAATAGTGTACTCATTTCGATGAAGAGAAACAATGTACTTAAAGCATATGAAGGAACATTAGAAGATACAGAAAATCAAGAAAAAAAAGAAAGTGCAAAAAAGAAATTTGAAGACGTATATGCATTATATTTAGAAGCTGTTGACAAACATATAATGGATTCAATATATAAAAAAGTAAAGAATGATACTGCAACAGACTTTGAAAAAAATGCATTATCGAAATATTATACAGTAATACATTTGAAAGACAGTGAATATCTAGAATATAAATATAGAAAACAAATATATTTATTAGAATTAGATTATCAATCATTAAAAAGAAGTGAAAAAACTAAATTATTAGATAAATATAAAAATTTTTATATAAAAGAGATGGATGTTTTATATAAAGGACTATTAAAACATTATTCTATAAAATTAGCAGATAATTTAACATATGGAACAAAAGAAGAAACATATAATAAAATTTTTGCAACAGTAGAAGAATACATAGTTAATGTACTACCGCTAAAATTTGAACAAAGTAAATCAAAAGAATATGCTCAAATATTAGAAGATTATAACAATTTTGAAAAGTTTACTGTAGGTAAATTGGATCAAAATGATAATATAGAAAAAAATATGATACTTTTAAGTATTAGCAGAAAATTATTTACACATAGCTTACCTCTTATAGTAGCAGAACAATGCTATATAAAATTATTAAAAGATGTAAGAAGCTTAATTGTAGATACTAAAGTGGTTAGAAAACAGGAAAAAGCATATTCCCTTTTAATAAAGCTAATAGAAGAATATAATATAAAGTTATTATCAACTAAAATTTATTGGGATAAGCCATCAGATAGAGAAGAATATAAAGAATTTTGGAAAAAATATCAAAAAATAAGTGAGTTAAAAGGAATAAATAATGCAGAATATAATGAACAGATAGAAATTTTATTTATAACTAATGATTTAAAAAAGGTTTATGCAAATGAAAACAAATATTATAAAATCATAAAATTCTATAAAAACAAATTAGTTGAATTAGGAGCAATGAGAAATTTAAAAAACAGTTTTACTTCAAACATAAAACTATATTCAAAAGCAGGGACTTTATGTAAGAGATAATAAAAGGCGAGGATATACGATGGAACAAATAGAAATTATTACAGATGGTATAGAAGAAAAAATAGAGTATAAAGAAATTATAAAAGAAGTATTGGATAAGTGTTTTAAGGAAGAAAAGCTAGGGAAGCATATAACCATAACAGTAACATTGACAAATCCAGAAAATATTAGAAACATAAACAAAAAATATAGGCAAATAGATAATCCAACAGATGTGTTATCTTTTCCAATGTACGAAAAAGAAGAAATATCTGAAGTAAAGCAACAAAAGTATGAGGTAATATTAGGAGATATAGTAATATCAATACCTAAAGTAGAAGAACAAGCAGAAGAATATGGTCATAGCTTTAAAAGAGAATTGTCTTATATGGTTGTTCATGGATTTTATCATTTAATGGGATTTGACCATATGAAAGAAGAAGAAAAGGCAGAAATGCGAGAAAAAGAAGAAAATATATTAGGAAAATTAAATATAAAAAATTAATAATTGGAAGGACAAGCGATGGAAAAAAAAGAGCATAACGCAGAAATCGACAAAGAAAAGAAAATTAAAAATAGCAGTTTTATAGATGCTTGGAAAAATGCAATAAACGGAATTATATATGCAACTACAACTCAAGCAAACATAAAAAAACAGTTGGTAATAGCTGTAGCAGTAGTAATTATAAGCTTATTTTTTAATTTAAGCAAAGCAGAGTTTTTAATATTTTTATTTACAATAATTTTAATAATTTTTGCAGAAATGGTAAATACAGCAATAGAAACAGTAGTGGATCTATATGTAGATGTTTATCATCCAAAGGCAAAGATAGCCAAAGATGTGGCTGCAGGAGGAGTAGTAATAACAACAATAAATGCAATAATAGTAGCATACTTTTTGTTTTTTGAGAAAATAAGTGATATGGGTATCGCATTTATACAAAATGTAGCGAATTCTCCAACACATTTAGCATTTGCAACAATAATAATTACTATGATAGCGATTTTAGCGCTAATAGCATATTCAAAAACAAACAAACATAAATTATTTAATAGTAAGTTTGTACCAAGTGGGCATGCAACAATAGCCTTTGCAGCAAATACCATTATATGGATAACCACAAAAAATGCGGTGATATTAATACTTTCATTGGTTATGGCAATCTTAATATCAGAAAGCAGAATAGTAGCAAAAGAACACAAGCTTTCTGAAATAATATTTAGTGCTTGTTTAGGAACACTAATAGTTTTAATAATATATGGTACTAGCATGCTAGTATTAAACTTATAAAAAGAAGGGAAAGAATAATTAATATGGAAAATAAAAAGAAAATAAATAGTGGGACAAAAGTATTAATAATATTATTAGTAATGCTAATATTGGTGGCAGGAGTGTTAGTAACACTAAAATTTGTAAAAGACAAACAAAATATTCAAATACAAGCAAATGCCGAAGTAGATGAAAATAAAGAGCCTGAAAAGGAAGTTATAAAATTACCTACAACATTTGCAGGAAATGACAGACCAATTGCAGTTATGATAGATAACAATATAAATGCAATGCCACAAGCTGGACTCTTAGAAGCAGATTTAGTATATGAAATAATTGTAGAAGGCGGAGAAACAAGAATGATGGCAGTCCTAAAAGGTAAAAATTTGGAGAAAATAGGACCTGTTAGAAGTTCAAGACATTATTTCTTAGATTATGCTTTAGAGAATGATGCAATATATGTACATTTTGGATGGAGCCCACAGGCAGAAGCAGATATTTCAGAATTAGGTGTAGATAACATAAATGGACTTTATTATGATGGTACATATTTTTGGAGAGTTAGTGACAAATATGCACCACATAATGCAGTAATAAGTACAAAAAATATCTTGCAAATTGCAAAAAATAATGAATATAGAACGACAACAGACCAAAAGCCAGTTTTGAATTATGTAGCAGATGAAGTAGAATTGGAAACTGACAAAAATGCAGATACAGTTATAATACCATATTCAGATTATAATACAGTTAAATATATATATGATGAGGAAACAAAAGAATATACTAGATATTCAAGAGGTGAAAAGCAAGTAGATTGGGATACAGATACAACTGTAACTACTAAAAATATAATTATAACATTTGCACAAAACTATAATTTGAATGATGGCTCGGGCAAAGGTAGACAAGGGCTAGATAATATAGGAAAGTTAGAAGGATATTATATAACAAATGGCAAAGCAATAGAAATAACATGTGAAAAAACTTCAAGAACAGCACAAACAGTATATAAGGATTTACAAGGTAATGAAATAAAAGTAAATGATGGAAAAACATTTATACAAATTTGCCCAATAAATGCAAAGGTTACAATAGAAGGAGAAAATAAAACAACAGAAGAATAATAGATAAAGGGCAGGAAAATATAAAATCCTGTTCTTTGTTATTTAATAGGAAAAATCGCTAGACTTTTCCGTATACAATTCTTATATAAAGAACAAATAATGTGATAGAGATGAAAAGAAAGGAAGAAAAATATGGAAGGTGAAAACTGTAAATGCATAGAAACAAAAATGAAAAACGATATGGCTATAATATTAGAGAAATACACCACAGATAAAGATAATTTAATACAAATATTAAATGAGATACAAGAAAAGTTTGGATATATTCCTAAAATAGCACAAATGGAAATATCAAAATATTTAAATATATCAATGGCAGAGATATATGGAGTAATAACATTTTATTCTAGATTTACATTAGAGCCAAAAGGAAAATATGCAATTTCTGTGTGCTTAGGAACAGCGTGTTTTGTAAAAGGTTCAGAACAAATATTAAATAGATTAAAAGATAGATTAAAAATAGATGTAGGACAGACAACTCAAGATGGAAAATTTTCAATAGATGCTACAAGATGTGTTGGTGCATGTGGATTAGCACCAGTATTTACTGTTAATAATGAAGTACATGGAAAAGCAACAGTAAAAAAACTAGATGAAGTACTGGAAAAATTAATGAAAGATGAATAATGATGAAAGTATTAATTAATAATCTTTAATATAGATAGGAGAGAAATATGAAAACTTTAGAAGAAATTGAAGAAATAAGAAAGCAAAAAAGAGAAGAACTGGACTTAAGAGTAAATTTAAATTCTACTAGCAGAGAAAAGCACATATTAGTATGTAGGGGTACAGGTTGTACATCTTCAAAATCTCCACAAATAATAGATACTTTTAGAAAAATACTGAAAGAAAAAAATATACAAAATGTAAGAGTAATACAAACGGGATGTTTTGGCTTATGTGCAAAAGGTCCAATAGTAATAATTCGACCAGAAGATACTTTTTATGCTAATTGTAAACCAGAGGATTGCGAAGAGATTATAAATTCACACATACTAGAAGGAAAGCTAGTAGAAAGATTACTATGTAAAGATGTAGATGGTAGTATTGTCAAAAAGTTGGATGATTTACAATTTTATAAAAAGCAAAAAAGAATAGCGCTAAAAAATTGTGGAATAATAAATCCCGAAGATATAGATGAATACATTGCATTTGATGGGTATAAGGCATTAGCAAAAGTATTGTTTGAGATGACACCAGAAAGTGTAATAGAAGAAGTTAAAAAGTCTGGATTAAGAGGCAGAGGTGGTGCAGGATTTCCAACAGGTAAAAAATGGGAACTAACAAAAGCAGCACAAAGTGAACAAAAATATGTGGTATGTAATGCAGATGAAGGAGATCCAGGTGCATTTATGGACAGAAGTATATTGGAGGGAGACCCACATTCTGTTATAGAAGCTATGGCAATAGCTGGATATAGTATAGGAGCAAATAAAGGATATATTTATGTTAGAGCAGAATATCCTATTGCAGTACATAGATTTGATATAGCAATAAAACAAGCTAGAGAATATGGTTTATTAGGTAAAAATATATTTGGAACAGATTTTGAATTTGATGTAGAGATAAGACTTGGAGCGGGAGCATTTGTTTGCGGAGAGGAAACGGCCCTACTAGAATCTATAGAAGGAAGAAGAGGACAACCAAGACTAAAACCACCATATCCAGCAAATGAGGGATTATGGGGTAAACCTACTTTAATAAATAATGTAGAAACATATGCAAATATAACAAGAATAATATTAAATGGTGCTGACTGGTATTCAAGTATAGGAACAGAAAATTCAAAGGGAACTAAAGTATTTGCTTTAGGAGGCAATGTAGTTAATGTTGGATTAGTAGAAGTACCAATGGGTACTACATTAAGAGAAATAATATATGACATAGGTGGTGGAATTCCTAATAATAGAGAATTTAAAGCAGCACAAACAGGCGGACCTTCAGGTGGTTGCATTCCAAGAGAACACTTAGACACACCAATAGATTATGAATCTTTAAAAGAAATAGGTTCAATGATGGGGTCTGGTGGGCTAATAGTAATGGATGACTCAAAATGTATGGTAAATTTAGCTAAATTTTATTTAGATTTTACAGTAGATGAATCTTGTGGTAAATGTACTCCTTGTAGAATTGGAACAAAAAGAATGTTAGAAATATTAACAAAAATTTGTGACGGAAAAGCAGATATGCAGGATTTAGAAAAATTAGAACAACTAGCAATAAATATACCTAAAACAGCAGTATGCGGATTAGGACAAACAGCACCAAACCCAGTTTTATCAACACTAAAGTATTTTAGAGAAGAGTATTTAGATCATATAAAACACAAAACATGCAAAGTTGGTGAATGTAAAGCATTAACTAATATAGAAATAGATCCACAAAAATGTAAAGGTTGTGGATTGTGCAAAAGAAATTGCCCTGTTAATGCGATTTCAGGAGAACCAAAACAGATACATATAATAGATAAAGATGTTTGTATTAAATGTGGAACTTGCGTGGCAAATTGTCCATTCCACGCAATAGGATAAGGAATTAATTCATTATTAGAACTAAATATATAATTGTTTTTAATATATTCTGTACATTAAAAACAATTTGGTATCTTAGGCGACCGCGAAATTTTAACAGATTGATGAATGATTGATAATTATGGAGGAGAAGAAATAGTATGAAATATTTTAAAAAATTGTTAGGAGATGATATATATTTATCTCCTAGGAATACAGAAGATGCAGAAAAGTATGTAGAATGGATTAATGATTTTCAAATAACAGATTATACAGGCAAAAGTGCTTCATTAACCACAATTGAATCAGAAAATAAATATCTTCAAGAACATATTAATGATGAAGCTTCTTTTGGCATTGTAAGATTGAAAGATGACAAATTATTAGGAAGTGTTTCTCTAGAAAATATAAATCATATAAACAGGTCAGCAATTTTGGGAATCTTTATAGGCGAAAAAGAAGGGAGAGATAGAGGAATAGGAACAGAAGCTATAAACTTAATTTTAGAATATGGTTTTAATTACTTGAATCTTAATAGTATAAAATTAGATGTGATGGAATTTAATTCAAGAGCAATAGCCTGTTATAAAAAATGTGGATTTAAAGAAATGGGAAGAAGAAGACAATGCAATTATATAAATGGGAAATATTATGATACAATACATATGGATATCTTAAAAGAAGAATTTGCTGGTGATTTTATTAGAAATAAAAATATAAAATAGGAGGAAATTATGTCCGATAAAAAAATGATTAATTTAAAAATAGATGATAAAGAAATACAAGTGGAAGAAGGAACTACAATACTGCAAGCAGCAAGGCAAGCAAGTATAGATATTCCAACATTATGCTTTTTAAAGGATATAAATGAAATTGGAGATTGTAGAATGTGCATTGTACAAGTGGATGGCAGAAGAGGGTTTGCTACTTCATGCATTCAAAAAGTAGAAGAAGGTATGGTAGTAAAGACACATTCGAAAGAGGTTATAGAAGCAAGAAAAGTAATATTAGATTTAATATTATCAAATCACCAACGTGATTGTTTAACTTGCACAAGAAATGGAAATTGCGAATTACAAAACTTGGCAGTGAAATTTAATGTTACAGGGATAGAGTATGAAGGAGAAACCAATAAGCACCAAATTGATGACTTATCTCCATCAATAGTAAGAGACTTCAATAAATGTATTTTATGTAGAAGATGTGTATCTGTTTGCAAAAAAGTTCAGGAAATAGGTGCAATAGATTGTATAAATAGAGGTTTTAATTCTTGCATATCAACAGTAGGAGATAATAGTTTAAATGATGTAAATTGTACATTTTGCGGACAATGTATAGAAGCTTGTCCAGTAGGGGCTTTAAGAGAAAAGGATTCTATTGAAGAAGCATGGGAAAAATTAAAAGATCCAGATACTTATGTAATAGTGCAAACAGCTCCAGCAGTTAGGGTAGCATTAGGAGAAGAATTTGGTATGCCAATAGGAACTAATGTGACTGGAAAAATGGTTGCTGCACTAAAAAGATTAGGATTTGATAAAGTTTTTGATACAAATACAGGTGCAGATTTTACAATTATGGAGGAAGGAACAGAGTTTATACAAAGACTAAATGAAAACTATAATTTACCAATGATTACATCTTGCAGTCCAGGATGGGTAAGATATGTAGAAGCAAATTATCCAGAAAATATTAAATATTTATCAAGTTGCAAGTCGCCACATGAAATGTTTGGAGCACTTATAAAAACTTATTATGCAGAGAAAAATAACATAGATCCAGAAAAAATATATGTAGTATCTGTAATGCCATGCATAGCCAAAAAATATGAAAGACAAAGAACAGAACTAAAAAATAATGGTATGTATGATGTTGACTGTGTTCTAACGACACGTGAATTAGCTAGAATGATAAAACAAGCCAATATAGAATTTTCAGAATTGGAAAATGAAGAATTTGATAATCCAATGGGAGAGGCAACTGGTGCAGCAGCAATATTTGGAGTTACAGGCGGAGTTATGGAGGCAGCATTAAGAACCGCATCAGAAATATTATCTGGAGAAGAATTAGAAGATATTGATTTTAAACAAGTAAGAGGAGAAGAAGGAATAAGAAGAGCAATATTAAAAATTGGAGAAAGAGATATAAAAGTAGTTGTAGCCAATGGACTAGGAAATGCCAAAATAATTATGGAGGAAATAAAGTCAGGAAAAGCAGACTATCAATTTGTGGAAATAATGGCTTGTCCAGGTGGTTGTATAATGGGAGGAGGACAACCAATTAAAAATTCAAAAATTAGAGCAACTGTAGATGTTAGAAAAAAGAGAGCTGATGCAATGTATACAATAGATGAAAAAAGTCGAATAAGAAAATCACATGAAAATCCAGTATTAAAACAAATATATAGTGAATATATAGGTGTTCCAGGAGGACATAAAGCACACGAATTATTTCATACAACTTATAGCAAAAAAGAAAAGTACAATATTTAGTTAAAAAAATTAATTTATTTACAAAATTCGACAAACTTTTTAAAATAATAGGTGTATAATAAAATAAATAGCAATGTTTACCTATGAGTAAATAAAAACTTGACAGGCAAACAAAAAACATGAGGAGGTAAATAATATGAAATCAGGTTTTGTGTCAATAGTAGGAAAAACCAATGTAGGAAAATCAAGCATAATAAATTCATTAGTAGGAGAAAAAGTAGCAGCAACAGCAAATAGACCACAAACAACCAGAAAAGCAATAAAAGCAATTGTAAATAGACCAGATTCACAAATTATTTTTATAGATACACCAGGCATACATAAACCAAAAAATAAATTAGGAAATACAATGTTAGAAACATCATTCACTTCAATAAAAGACGTCGACTTAATAGTATTTGTAGTTGAAGCTTTTTCAAAAGAAATCAATGAAGAAGAAAAATTAATATTGGAAAAAATAAAACAAGCTAAGAAAAAAACAATATTAGTTTTAAACAAAATGGACTTAGCAAGTATAGCACAGGTTGCAAAATCTATGGAGTTGTATAAAAGTCAATATGATTTTATCACAATAGTGCCAATGACAGCTACAAATCAAAAAGATATTGAAGGATTGTTAGATGAAATAGAAGATAATTTGTCAGAAGGTCCACTATATTATGATACAGAAGAATATACTGACCAAACAATGCAACAATTGGTAGAAGAAATAATAAGAGAAAAAGCTTTAAAACTATTAAGAGATGAAGTACCTCATGGAATATTAGTTGAAGTAGAAAAAATGAAAAGAAGAAAGACAATAAAAGGAGAGCCAATATTTAATGTGGAAGCGACCATATATTGTAGTAGAGAATCACATAAAGCTATAATAATAGGAAAAAATGGAGAAATGCTAAAGAAAATAAGTACATATGCTAGAGAAGATTTAGAAAAAATGTTAAATACAAAATTAAATTTAAAAGTTTGGGTAAAAGTAAAAGAAGATTGGATGAATAAAGATTTTATTGTAAACAAATTTAAAATGTAAAATATATAAAAAGTCCAGATGTAAAAGTATAAAATTATAAAATTTGCAAAAGATAAATTTAAAAGGAGTTGATTTTATGCTAAAACAAATGGCGTGGAACACTTTTAAAAATACAGGTAATATTAATACGTTTATGGAATTAATAGAAATAGAAAACACAAAAAAGAATATGGAAGGTAATCAATATGGGAATATTGAAAACAAAAGGAATAATAATAGCAGAAAGCAATATGAACGATTTTGATAAAATGCTTACAATATTGACACCAAATGGAAAAATTGGGTGTGCTGCCAAAGGAGCGAGAAGACCAAAAAGTATGCTTATGGCAGCAACTCAATTTTTATGTTTTGGAGAATACATGTTATACAGTAATTCAAAAAGCTACAATATGAATTCTTGCGAGATAATAGAACTTTTCTATAATATAAGGACAGATTTCGAGAAATTGAACTATGTAGCTTTAATAACTAAAATTATAAATGATGTTACTGATGAAAATCAAAACACATATAAAATATTACAATTATTTTTAAATACACTATATATGATTTCAGAAACAGATAAGAATATGGACTTAATCCTATCTATTTTTGAACTAAGACTTTTGTGCATATTAGGATTTATGCCAATTGTAGACAAGTGCGTACAATGTGGTAATTCAGAAACATTAGAATATTTTTCGTTAAAAGATAATGGATTTAAGTGTAATACATGTGGAAAACAAGATAAAGGAGCAATAGAAATATCAGAAGCAACACAAAATGCAATAAAATATATTATAAAAGCTCCAGCAAAAAAAATTTTCTCGTTTAACATTTCAGAAGAAAATATATATCAATTAAAACTAGTGAGTAAGATATATTTAAATAATAAATTAGAAAAAGAGTATAAACTTTAAAAACAAACACCGGAAAATCCTTACAGATAGGCTAAATTGAAGAATTGACACTTACACTAAAATATGGTATAATTAAGCAGTTAAAGGTATTACTAAAACAAAAGGAGAAAAACATGGAAGAAATAATTCAATTTGGATTAGGTTTTGTAACAGGTAGACCAAATGTATGTAAAGTAATAAATAGTACATATGAGCATTTAATAGAACAATTTAAAAATACTGGTAAAAAAGTAGAACTTACAGTATTTATTTTATTTGATTTACAATATCAATATACTACAAGGGTTGATTTCTATGGATTAATACCCAAAGTATACAAAGATATAAAAGTAAAATATATAACGCCAGAAAATATAGAAGAATTAAAAAAGAGATTAATAGCAAGAGAACAATTAACAAAACAGGAAACAGAATTATTTTTTGGACATGGACATGCAAAAGGTAGAAATACATTAATGTATTATGCAAAGATGTGGCATATAGACTATCTGCTGTTTTGGGATGATGATGAATATCCAGTAGCTTGTATAAAAAATGAAGATACTGGAGAATTAATATGGAAAGAGCAAGATAATGTAGCTATGCATTTAAAATATATAGAAAATGCAGATATAACAATAGGATATCATTGCGGATATATTTCTCCTATTCCATATGTTGAACTAAATGAAGATATTAATGAGGACTTATTTAAGCAATATATTGAAGCAATTAGTAATGAAGTAGTATCATGGGACTCAATTAAACAAAAATTCATTAAAGATAATGGAGTTACTTATGCAGATGAGAAAATTGCTAATGGAGAAGTAGCTTATGAATTGCAAAAAGAAGGTGCCAGCAAATGGGTTGTTGGTTCAACATTATGCTTAAATTTAAGAAATATAAATAAGATACCAGCATTTTATAACCCACCAGAAGCAAGACGGAGAAGATACATTTTTTTCTACATTATTAGGAGATTCAAAAGTAATTAAAGTGCCAGTATATCATTTCCATGATGGATTTTTAAAATATACTTGTATTATGAGAAAAAAGTATCCAAAAACGTTGAGAAAAATAAAAATCGAAGAGGAATTGATTCCACAAAGATTTCTGCAAGCATCTAGAGGTTGGATAAAATATAAACCATTATTAACATATATTTTAGATAAAAACAATTATAAATCTAAAATGGAAAAAGTAAAAAAACAATTAGAAACAAGTATTCCTGAAATTAATAAACTATTTAAAGACTATGATTTTAACATATTAATAGGAGATTTAGAAAAGTATTCTAAAAATGTAGAAAAGCATTATAAAGAATATTTAAAGACAAATGAAATATGGAATAGATTAAAAGAGGAGAATTTATAAAATGAATCAAGAGCAGGATATAAAAACTCTAAAACAAATAGAATTTAATAAAAGGGAAGAAAGATTAAAAACAGCAATACCACAAAAATTAATTTATGAACCTACTGAAAATAAAAAATTACATATTACATATGTAATGACTTGGACAGGAGTTTGTGGAGGTTCTAAAATTATTTTAGAACATGCAAATAAATTAACAGCAAGAGGTCATAAAATAACAATAATATCACATGACAAAAAGCCAATATGGTTTAAAATGAATGATAGTATACAATTTATAGAAGTTCCATGGGGACAAACATTATGCGAAAGCATACCAAAATGTGATGTCATTGTTGCAACGTATTGGAGAGAAATATATGAATGTATAGAACAAAAAATAGCACCAGTTATTTACTTTGAGCAAGGAGACTATCATTTGTTTGACTTAGAAAAATTAGATAATAGAACATATGAGTATATAAAAAAACAACTAGAAGTAGTTCAATTTGTATATACTGTATCAACTTTTGCAAAAAATAAAATAAAGCAAATATATAATAAAGATGCAATAGTGATACCAAATGCAGTTGACTCAACTATATTCTTTTGTAAAGAATATAGGAAAAATAATAAAAAAATAAATATTGCGATAATTGGTTCAGAAGAATCAGAATTTAAAAGAATAGGAAATATATTAAAAGCAATAGAAATAGTAAAAGAAGAAGGATATGATATAGAATTAAATTGGATTACACCAACAGAGCCTAAAAGAAATAAAATTAAAGCAATTGTAAATCCACCACAATTAATAATAGGAGATACTCTGAGAAAATCGGATATTTATATTTGTGCTTCTATGTATGAATCATTTTGCCTACCAGTTTTAGAAGCAATGACTTGCGGAGTTGCAGTAATTACAACTAATAATGGTGGTAATATGGATTTTGTGAAAGATAATGAAAATGCTTTAGTAATAGAAAAAGATAATATTGATGATATTGTGGAAAAAACAAAGAAACTTATAAATAATGCTCAGCTTAGAGAAAGACTTTCAAGAGCTGCATTAGAAACCTCAAAACAATATTCATGGAATAAAACAATAAATATGGTAGAAGAATATTATAGAAATATTGCAAACTACAAAATTGGAGGATAAAAATGAAAAAGGTCTTAATATTTGGAGCAGTAAAACATGTAATAAAAAAAGCAAAAGAACTAGGATATGAAACTATTGTTATTGACCAAAATCCTAATATAGCTTGCATTAAGCAAGCAGATAAATTTAAAAATATATCGTTTGAAGCATATGAAGAATGTTTACAATATGCTAGAGAAGAACATGTGGATGGTGTTGTTACTGCAACAGAGTTCGCAGTATTAACAGCAAGCTATGTAGCTAATAAAATGAATTTACCAGGTTTAGATTTTGAAGTAGCTAAATTAGTAAAAAGTAAATATGAAATTAGAAAAAAAATGCAAGAAAAATATATTACAAATGTTCCTCAATTTTATGAAGTGAGTAAAATTGAGGAATTATATGAAATAAAAGATAAAATAAAATTTCCAATTATATTAAAACCATGTTCAGGGTTAGGAAGTTTATATGTGTATAAAATAGATGATTTTGAAACATTAATGCAAAAAATTCAAGAAGTAATAAATGGGTCTTTTAATGGAAGAGCGTTAATAGAAACTTTTATAGAAGGACAAGAATATGGTATTGAATCTTTTGTATATAATGGTAAAGTTCATATTTTAGCAATTATGAAAAAAAATATGACAAATTTGCCATACCGTTCTGAACTAGGACATAGTACTCCTTCAGAATTACCTAGAGAGATTGAAAGCAAAATAGAAGAAATAGTGAGTAGATTGATTAGAGAAACAGGCATAAAAAACGGGCCTGTTAATATGGATATGATATTATCAAAAGAGAATGAACCATATATTGTAGATGTTGGCGCAAGAATGGGGGGAAATGCAATAACATCTCATATTGTGCCACATAGCAAAGGCATAGATCATGTGGGAAATATAATAAAATTAGCAATGGGAGAGAAAGATATTGACTTAGAACCTAAATTTGATAGATGTATAGCAACAAGAATATTGGACCTAGATGAAGGAATAATAAAAGAGCTTCCCGACTTTAAAAAATATATGGATGATAATGTTATTGAAATATGTTTTGAAAAAAGTGTTGGAGATAAAATAGAAAAATATATATCTGATGCACAAAGATGTGGACTTATCATTGTTAAAGGAACAGATATTGAGAAAACAAAGAAAAAAGCACTAGAAGTAAGAAATAGGATTAATAGAGACATAGTAAGAGAATGATAAAGGAGATGTACTAAAATGAATGAATATAAAGGAGTTGTTGTAGAAAAAGCAAATATTTCAGACATAGGAGAGATTATTAGAATAATACAAAGCAGATGTAAATGGTTAGATGATAACTGTATAAACCAGTGGAATGTTACAAGAACATATGGTAAACAATATTATGAACAAAAAATTAATGAAGGAAAATTTTATATAGCAAAATTAAGCGAAAAAATAGTACGGAACTTTTATGCTTCAGTATAGCAGTCAATATTATCAAGATATAGAAGGAGAAGTCATTCATATACATCATTTAGCAACAGATATTAATTATAAAGGTATCGGAGCACGAATAATTGATGAAATAAAACATATTGCCCAAAAGGAAGCAAAAAACAGTATAAGATTAGATAATATAGGAAGTAATAAAAAATTAAACGAATATTACGAAAAAAATGGTTTTTGTCAAATAGCAATAATAGAGTCGGAAAAATATGATGGAACTAACTTTGGAATATTAAGAGAACTAAAAGTAAGTTAGGAGGAAAAATGTATTTAATAGTAGGACTTGGAAATCCAGAACCAGAATATTCTAAAACAAGACATAATATGGGATTTGATGTAATAAATAAATTAGCAAACCAATACAAAATAGATATATCTAGAACTAAATTTGAAGGATTATATGGCTCTGGAGTAATAGAAGGAGAAAAAGTAATTTTATTAAAACCGCAAACATATATGAATTTAAGTGGACAGTCTATAAAAAAATATATAGACTTTTATAAAATACCACTAGAAAATGTTGTAGTAGTATATGATGATATGGATATAGAAAAAGGACAAATAAAAGTAAGAAAAGTTGGTGGACCAGGAACACATAATGGAGCAAAATCAGTTGTGCATGAATTACAAAGTGAAGAATTTGCAAGAATAAGAGTGGGAATAGAAAGACCTGTGGGAAATAGCGAAATTATAGATTATGTAATAAAACCAATAGATGAAGAAGAATACAAAAAAATAGAAAAAGGTATAGAAAAAGCAAAAGATGCAATTATAGAATATTTGAAAAATGGGATAGATAGTGCAATGAATAAATTTAATTAATTTATTTGAAAGCAAGAAAGGGATAGAAATGCGAGAAATTTTAGTTAATGTAGATGAGCAAAATAATAAAACTATAGTTGTAGTTGAGAATGGTAAACTAATAGAAAAATATCAAGAAAATTATGGGGAAGAAAGGTTAGAAGGAAATATATATCTAGGAAAAGTGGAAAATGTATTATTAGGTATGCAAGCAGCATTTGTAGATATAGGTAAAGAAAAAAATACATTTATACATATAAGAGACATTATACCAAAAGCAAGTAATGAAACAGGAAATAAAAATGAGCCTTTGAATAAGCACAATATAAAAAACTACATAAAAACAGGAATGCCAATATTAGTTCAAATAAAAAAAGATGCTACAAGTAAAAAAGGTGCAAGAGTTTCTACACATATAAATTTATCTGGAAGATATGCAGTACTTATGCCTAATTCGAATTTTATTACTATATCAAAAAAAATAGAAAAGGAAACTGAGAAAAATAGATTATTAAAAATAGTAAAAGAAATTGTGCCACAAAATTATGGAATAATAATTAGAACTTCAGCAGAAGAAAAAAGTGAAGAAGAAATAAAAAGAGATATAAACAATTTGATAATAACTTGGCAAGAAATTGTAAATAAATATGAAAAAGTTAAAAAGCAAACAACATTTACTCCTCAGTTAATATATAAAAACCAGGGAATAATAGAAAAATTAATAATAGATCTTATAGATCAAGATTTATCTAAAGTAATAGTTAATGAGGAAAAAACATATGAAAATATAAAAAAAGTATTAGAAAAAATAGCACTTGAAACAGATGTAAAAGTGGAATTAAAAAAAGAAAAAAATATTTTAAATATATATGAGATACAAGAACAGCTAGAAAAAGCAAATAATAGAAAAATATGGTTAAAGTGTGGTGGATTTATAACAATTGACAAAACAGAAGCTTTAACAGCAATAGATGTAAATTCTGGAAAATATGTAGGAACAAAAGATTTAGAAAAAACAATATTCACAGTAAATAAAGAGGCTACAATAGAAATAACTAAACAAATAAGACTAAGAGATATTGGCGGAATAATAATAATAGATTACATAGATATGGAAAATAAAGAAGATAAAGCAAAAATATTAGAAATATTAGAAGAAAATTTGAAAAAAGATAGGTCAAAGACACAAGTAATAGGATTTACTCCATTAGATTTATTAGAGATGACAAGAAAACATATGTGGAGCAATGATTAGAGAGTTTGTGTCAACAATCATCAAGGTATAAAGGAAAGGAAGAAAGGTCAAAACAATAATGAAAGTAGGATTTATATCACTAGGATGTAATAAAAACTTAGTTGATACAGAAAAAACAATAAGCATATTTAAAGAAAATAATTATGAGATAGTAAATAATCCAAAAGAAGCAGAAATTATAGTAATAAATACATGCGGATTTATAGAATCAGCTAAAGAAGAGGCAATAAATACTATATTGGAAATGGCAGAATATAAAAAACAAAAATGCAAATATCTAATAGCTATGGGATGTTTAGTAGAAAGATATAAAAAAGAATTAGAAAAAGAACTCCCAGAAGTTGATTTGTTTATAAAATACAGTGAATATGGTGATTTATGGAAGAAGATTCAAGAGCTAATAAAAAAAAGAGAAGAAAAAATAGACTTTGAACAGTGGCAAGATAGAGTAATTACAACAGGAAAAACCACAGCATATTTAAAAATAGCAGATGGATGTAGCAATAGGTGTACATACTGTGCTATTCCATATATTAGAGGACCATTTAAAAGTAGAGAATTCGAAGAAATAATAGAAGAAGCAAAAGACTTGGAAAAACGAGGCTATAAGGAGCTAATATTAACTGCACAAGATACTACAAAATATGGATTAGATTTATATAAAAAAAGCAGACTAGCAGAATTGATAACAGAGATATCTAAAATAGATGGAATAAAATGGATTAGATTTTTATATTCATATCCAGAAACAATTGATGAAGATTTAATAAAAGTTGTAAGAGAAAATAAAAAAGTTTGTAAATATTTTGATATACCAATACAACACATATCAGATAATGTATTAAAAAGAATGAATAGAAAAAGTAATGGTAAAAGTATAGAAAATTTAATAAAAAAATTAAGAAAAGAAATTCCAGATGTTATAATAAGAACAACTGTAATGGTAGGATTTCCTGGAGAAACAGCGGAAGATTATGAAGAATTATATAAATTTGTAGAAAAAACAAAATTTGATAAAATGGGTGCATTTAGTTATTCAAAAGAGGAAAATACTCCAGCAGAAAAACTAAAAGAGCAAATACATCCAGCAACTAAAAAAAGCAGATACAACAAAATAATGCAATTACAACAAAAAGTAGTAGAACAAAATATCATAAAACATATAGGAAAAGAATTAGAGGTTTTAATAGAAAATAATACTTTTGATGAAAAGTATTACATAGGTAGAAGCTATATGCAAGCACCAGAAATTGATGAAGTAATTTATATAAAAAATACAAAACAATTGGAAATAGGGCAATTTATTAAATGTAAAATAATAGATACAAAGGGCTATGACTTAATAGGTGAAATAGTAAATAATTAAAGAAAATTATCAGTGTCAGATTATTGTCAGTGGGGCGGAGATTGTTAAAATCTCCGTCCCACTGACAATAATCTGACACTGATAAAACCCCCTCAACAGAATGTCGAAAAATGTAAGCAAAGCTCTAAATAAGGAGGGCGATTTTTCTTGCTTATTGACATATGCAATGATAAAATCAAAAATGATAAAGGAGGGATTACATGCAACAACAAATATATGAAATACAAAAAATAATTGAAAAAGGCGAAATTATTCCATGGTCAATAGTTACAGTTATTACAGCAATAGTTATTGCTTTAACTAATACTTTAATATATGTTAAGCTTTTTAATGTAAAAATAAAAGGTAAAAAAGATATAATAAAAGTAACAGCGATAGAAACAATTTTTAAATGTATATATTCTACAATTTTACCAATTTATATGTATAGAATAGCATGTGTAATAACAGAAACTATAATATATGAATTATATTTTAATGAAAAAGTAGAAAAGAATATATTAGGAGCAGTAACAAACTCAATTATCGTCATTTTTACTGAAGCAGTATTTTCTAAATTTTTATGTATGTTATTTGATGGAATAGAACTGTATACCGATGGAATATATAATTACAAATATAAATTTGATTTATTAATACTTGTAGCAGCATGTAGATTTTTAATCTACTATATAATAAATAAAAGAGAGATAAAAGTAAAAATAAGAGATGACTTAAATATTAAAGAAAAAGGAACATTAATAGCAATATCTATTATAGGAGAAACGGTTATTTTCTTTAACTTTATAGAAATGACAATATTTATTTCAGATTTCCCATACGAAATTTTTATAACAGATATTATGGCATTGATTATTTACTTTTATATAAGCATAAGTAATTTCTCAAAGATGGTAAAATTAGAAAAACAAGCAACAAGAATTCATAATCTAGAAGTATATAATAAAACTTTATCAATTATGTATGATAGTATAAGAGGATTTAAACATGATTATGCTAATATGTTGCAAGCACTATCTGGTTATGTAGCAACGGAAAATATAGAGCAAATAAAAAAAATATGTGAAGAAATGTTGCAGGAGTGTAGAGAAATAAATGAAATGGGAATATTAGACCCTAAAATAATAAATGAGCCTGGAGTTTATAGTATTTTAACAACCAAATATTATCTAGCTAAAGAAAAGAATATAAAAATGAGTATTGAAGTTATGATAGACTTGAAAAAACTAGAAATAACTAGTTATGAACTATGTAAAATGCTTGCAATATTATTAGATAATGCAATAGAAGCGGCAAAAGAAACTGAAGAAAAAATTATTAATGTGAGAATGCTAAAAGATTATTCGACTAATAGAGATTTAATTATAATAGAGAATAGCTATACCAATTTTGATGTCGATATAAATAAAATATTTGAAAAGGGGTATACAACCAAAAAAGAGAATAATAATGAACACGGTTTAGGACTATGGACTATAAGAAAAATATTAAGCAAAAGCAAAAATTTAAACTTGTATACTACAAAGGGAGACATGTTTTGCCAACAATTAGAAATTTATAACAATAATGTCGAAGAAAAAAATATTATAAAACAAGAAGAAATATTATGCACTAACTGTGCTATTCAAGACTAATAATTAATATACTGCTAAAACCTAGGAAAAGGTATTGAAAAAATAAACAACATATAATAAAATAAAAAATAAACAACAATATTAGGAGGAATAGTATGGAAAAAATAAGAGGTTTTGAAGTGGCAAAAGGATTTGAAAATGAGAGTATAAACTTACCAGAAAGGAAAACAAAATATTCGGCAGGTTATGATGTAGAAGCAGCAGAGGATTGCGTTATACCAGCATTTAAATTAGGACAAGTACCAACACTTGTAAAAACAGGATTAAAAGCATATATGCCAGAGGATGAATATTTAATGCTTTGTAATAGAAGCTCAAATCCAAAGAAAAAAGGTTTAGTCATGGCAAACAGTATAGGAATTATAGATAGTGATTATTACGAAAATCCAGATAATGATGGACATTTTATGTTTGCATTTTTTAATATAAAAGCAGAAGATATAGAAATAAAAAAAGGTGATGTAATAGGACAAGCAATATTCCAAAAGTATTTAACAGTAGACAATGATAAGGCAGAAGGAGAAAGAGTTGGAGGTTTTGGTTCAACAAGTAAATAAAAAATTGACAAAAAATTAATGGTAAAAGTTTTGACTTTTACCATTTTTTGTAGTATAATAGTATTGTAGTTCAATAAGAGACTTGAAATCCTTTATTAACTCAAGAAAGGAGTGACTTACATGTTTAATGTGGGCGATAAAATAGTATATCCTATGCATGGCGCGGGAAGAATTGATGCAATAGAGGAAAAAAATATATTAGGTGAAAACCAGTCATATTACATATTAAAAATGCCTGGAGAAGTTAAAGTAATGGTACCAGTAGATAAAGCAGAGCAAATAGGTGTTAGAAGTGTTATAGATAAAGAAGAAGCAGTAAAAGTAATGGCAGTTTTAGAGGAAAACGAAACTGAAATGTCAGACAAATGGAACAAAAGATATAGGGATAATATGGACAAAATGAAAAGTGGAGACATATATGAAGTAGCAGATGTTGTTAGAAATTTAAGTTTTAAACAAAAAGAAAAAGGATTATCAACAGGCGAAAAGAAAATGTTAAGTAATGCAAAGCAAATACTGGTTAGTGAATTAGTAGTAGCAGAGCATGCGTCACAAGACGAAATAGAAAATTTAGTAAATAGCAAAATAGAATTATCATTTGAAGAAAATAAGTTACCACAGGATGAAGGCATAGATTTAAACAAAAACTTTGTTAACAAATTTATACCTTTTGAAGATACTGGAACTTCAGAAAATTTATAAAAGATAATAAAGAAAAAGACGACAAGCTCGTCTTTTTTTGCAGTAAAAAAGGATTTACACATTTTATGTCGAATAATATAATAAGAAAGGTAAGAAAAAATTGGTACGTTATAGTGAAGAATTAATTGATGAAATTAAAAACAGTAATGACATAGTAGATGTAATATCACAATACGTAATATTAAAAAGGAGTGGTAGAAATTTCTTTGGATTGTGTCCTTTTCATAAAGAAAAATCACCTTCTTTTTCTGTATCACCAGATAAACAGATATTTCACTGCTTTGGTTGTGGTGCAGGAGGAAATGTTATTCACTTTGTTAGCAAAATAGAAAATGCCGATTTTAAAGAAGCCATATCCATATTAGCTAATAGAGCGGGAATAGAGCTACCAACATTGAATAATTATGAAGATAATAAAACTGCTATGTTAAAAACTAAAGTGTACGAAATAAACCAAATAGCAGCAGAATTCTATCACCATAATCTATATAGACCAACTTCAAAAACAGCACAAGAATATATAAAAAAAAGAAAGTTGGATAATAAAACACTAAAATCTTTCTTAATAGGATATTCGGGAAATTATGACGAGCTATATAAAATATTAAAACAAAAGGGATATAAAGAAGAGGAAATACTAGCATCTAGCCTAGTAAATAAAACTGATGATGGGAAATATATAGATAGATTTAGAAAAAGAGTAATGTTTCCAATTCAAGATATTAGAAATAAAGTAATAGCTTTTGGAGGAAGAGTATTAGATGATAGTAAACCCAAATATATAAATTCTCCAGAAAATATAGTATATAGCAAAGGGAGACATCTTTTTGGATTAAATGTTGCAAAAAAAAGTGATTTAAAAAACATTATAATAGTTGAAGGCTATATGGATGCAATATCTTTATATCAAAGAGGAATAACAAATGTAGTTGCATCACTTGGAACAGCACTAACAGAAGCACAAGGTAGATTATTACGAAGATATAGTGAAAGAGTAACAATTGGTTATGATTCAGATGGAGCTGGACAAGCAGCTACATTAAGAGGATTAGAAATTTTACAAAACATTGGATGTGATGTTAGAATATTACAAATATCTGGAGCAAAAGACCCAGATGAATATGTAATAAAATATGGACCAGAAAGATTTTTAAAATGTGTTGAGCAAGCAATATCACTTGTAGAATTTAAAGTAAAAATGCTAAAGCAAAACCTTAATTTAGAAAACATAAATGATAAAATTAAATTTTTAAATGAAGTTGCTAAAATATTGGCAAATGTAACAAATAGTATAGAAAGAGAATTATATATTGAGAAAATAGCAGCAGAATATAAAGTATCAAAAGAGTCTATATATGGAGAAGTAAATAAATTAATATATGCAAAAAATACAGGTGAAAAAATTTTGGAAAAACCAATAATAAAGAAAGAAGTAAAAAAAGAAAAGCCAAAAATAGATGAAGCAATAGTTAAGAGAGAAAATTTAATAATTTATTTACTAATAAATTATCCACAAGAAAGTTACAGCAAAATAAAAAATATAGTATTAGAACAAGATATAAAGCTAGAAGCAAACCAAAAGATATTAAAAAAAATGTATGAAGAAATAGAAAAAGGAAATATTAATATTGATATATTAAATTGCTTTGAAGAAGAAGATATAATAAATCATATTTCAGCAATAATGTCATATGACTTTGAAATATCAGACTTAAATAAATGTATAGAAGATATAGCTAATACATATGAAAAGGAAAAATTGATAAATAGAAGACAAGAAATATTAGAGAGTCTAAAAAATGCACAAAATTTATCTTCAGAAGAATTGAGTAATTTGGAAGATGAATTAAGTAATATAGTTATTAAATTAAAAAAATAGCAATAAAAGGTGAAACCTTAGAAAGGGAGATAGTAAAAATGGAAGAAAATAATATAGAGCAAAATAAAGAAACTGTAGATGAAAAAGCAAAAAAGAAAGCATTAGATATAGTAGAAAAAGCTAGAGAAAAGGGAAAAATTACTTATTCTGAACTTGCAACAGAATTAGATGACACAAATCCAGAAAATATAGATAAAGTATTTGATGCATTTGAAGATTTAGGAATAGACATTTTAAAAGATGATGCAGAAGAACCAGATTTTGAGGATTTACAAGAAGTAGAAGAGGTAAAAGTAGAAGATATAGATTTAAGCAATATGGAAGGGATTAGTGTAGATGATCCTGTTAGAATGTACTTAAGAGAGATAGGGAAAATACCACTATTATCATATGATGAAGAAATAGAATTGGCTAAAAAAGTATTAGAAGGTGACGAAGATGCAAAAAAGAGATTGGCTGAATGTAACCTTAGATTAGTAGTTAGTATAGCAAAAAAATATGTAGGTAGAGGTATGTTATTTTTAGACTTAATCCAAGAAGGAAATATGGGCTTAATTAAAGCGGTAGAGAAGTTCGATTATAGAAAAGGATATAAATTTAGTACTTATGCAACATGGTGGATAAGACAAGCTATTACAAGAGCAATAGCAGACCAAGCTAGAACAATAAGAATACCAGTCCATATGGTAGAAACTATTAATAAATTAATAAGGACATCAAGACATTTATTACAACAAATGGGACGTGAGCCAACCCCAGAAGAGATTGCAGCAGAAATGGAATTGCCAGTTGAAAAAGTAATGGAAATACAAAAAATAGCACAAGATCCAGTGTCTTTAGAGACTCCAATAGGAGAAGAAGATGACAGCCATTTAGGAGATTTCATACAAGATGATGATAGCCCAGCACCACAAGATTCAGCAGCATATACACTTTTAAAAGAACAATTGGCAGAAGTAATGGGAACATTAACCCCAAGAGAAGAAAAGGTATTAAGATTAAGATTTGGACTAGAAGACGGAAAAGCAAGAACATTGGAAGAAGTAGGAAAAGAATTTATGGTTACCCGTGAAAGAATTAGACAAATAGAAGCAAAAGCTTTAAGAAAATTAAGACATCCAAGTAGAAGCAAAAAACTTAAAGATTATATGAATTAAGCCTCAAACCTTGACATTATTCACATAATATGGTAAACTATATATAGTAATGTGTAAACAACATGAATGGAGGTGAATTTTCTTAAAGAAATTTAAGAAATAAATATGGGATTTTGGAAAAATTTTTGGGAAATGTTAGGACCAGATACTAATGGCGAAAGCGGATCTGGCGAAAATAAATATAAATATATAGCAGATGAAAAAACAGCAAAAGCATTAGAAGAAAGCGATGAAAGAATTGGAAAGATAGAGAATAGAGTATTAGCCAGACCAGATACTTTTAGAGTTGCAATGAAAGCACAAAAAACAAGAAGACAATTAGCTGTAAATAAAAATCAATACGAGACAATAAAAGAAGATGAAAATGGTAAAGAAATGGTAGATTAATTTTAATTTTCTATAACTGTAACTGTTGACAATATAAAAATTGTCAGCAGTTTTTTTGTATAGGAAACATCAAAATAAAATTTTCTTATAAAACTAAAAAAAATAATTGAAATATATAAATATATGTAATATAATTGTAACATAATCGTAATAATATTATTATTTAAAAGATATTATTGAAAGGAAAGATGCAAATGTTTAAATGGGGGCAAGATATAGGAATAGATTTAGGAACAGCTACAGTTATAGCCTATGTAAAAGGAAAAGGGATAGTATTAAGAGAGCCATCTGTTGTTGCAGTGGACAATAATACAGGAAATGTTTTAGCTGTGGGTAAAGAGGCAAGAAAAATGTTAGGTAGAACGCCAGGAAATATTGTAGCAACAAGACCTCTAAGAGAAGGGGTTATATCTAATTATACAGTAACAGAAAAAATGCTTAAATATTTTATAAATAGAGTTTGCGGAAAATTTGTATTTGCTCCAAGGATAATGATATGTATTCCATCACAAGTAACAGAGGTAGAAAAAAAGGCTGTTATAGATGCAGCTTCACAAGCAGGAGCAAGAAGAGTATATTTAATAGAAGAACCAATTGCAGCAGCAATTGGTGCCGGAATAGATATATCAAAACCATGTGGAAATATGGTAGTTGATATAGGAGGAGGAACAACAGATATAGCTGTAATTTCATTAGGTGGCTCTGTTGTAAGTGAATCTCTAAAAGTAGCTGGAGATAAATTTGATGAGGCAATAGTAAAATATATAAAGAAAAGACATAATGTAATGATAGGAGAACGAACAGCAGAAGAATTAAAAATAAATATAGGATGTGTATATCCAAAAATACAAGATATGGATATGGATATAAGAGGGAGAGACTTAATAACTGGATTGCCAAAAACAATTACAGTACATTCAAGTGAAATGTTAGAAGCATTAATAGAGCCAGCAATGATGATTGTAGATAGTGTTCATTCAGTATTAGAAAAAACTCCTCCAGAACTTGCAGCAGATATTAGTGATAAAGGAATATACATGACAGGTGGAGGATGCCTAGTAGATGGTTTAGATAAACTTTTGCAAGAAAAAACCGGAATAAATGTTATGATAGCCCAAGATGCTGTGTCTTGTGTTGCGCTAGGAACAGGAAAAGCATTAGATAATTTAGATGCTCTAGACAGTAAAAAAAGATAAAAAAGTGAATTTATTCAAATGGGAGGAAAATAAATGGGACTAATTTTAGAAAATGTTTCTAAAACTTTTGTGAGTAAAAAAGCAGTAGATGGAATTTCTTTTTCATTAAATAGGCCACAAGTTTTTGGACTTCTTGGAACTAATGGAGCAGGAAAGACAACTACAATTAGAATGTTACTGGGAATAATAAAAAAAGATAGTGGAGAAATAACATGGAATGGCAAAAAAGTAGATAGGAAATCTGTAAATTTTGGATATCTCCCAGAAGAAAGGGGAGTATATCCAAAAGTTAAAATATATGACCAACTAATGTATTTTGCAGAATTAAAAGGAATGAATAAACAAGAAGCTAATAATGCAATACAAAATTGGGCAAAAAAATTAAAAGTTGAAGAATATATGGAAATGCCTGCCGAAAAATTATCAAAAGGAAATCAGCAAAAAATTCAATTTATGACAGCAATAATACACAACCCAGAATTAGTTGTTTTAGATGAACCATTTAGTGGACTAGACCCAGTAAATACAGAATTGCTAAAAAATATAATAATAGATTTAGTAAAAAGAGGAAAATATGTAATCATGTCAGCACACCAAATGGCAACAATTGAAGAATTCTGTACAGATATTTTAATATTAAATAAAGGCAAAACAGTGTTACAAGGAAATCTAAGAGAAATTAAAGAGGGATATCCAGCAAACAGACTTCAAATAGAAGTTAATGAGAAAATAAATAAATATGTTGAAAAATTTGGACTTGAAATTGAAAATGAAAAAAACAATGATTATACAATAAAAATCAATAATGAGAAAAAAGCACATGAACTTTTGCAAGAATTAGTAAAAAATGGAATAATAATTAATAAATTTGAAATAAAGAAACCAACATTAAATGATATTTTTATAGAAAAGGTAGGTGAATAAAATGAAGGATTTATTTACTGTAATAAAATTTACAATGAAAGATATGGTAAAAAGAAAATCCTTTATAGTATCAACTATAATTTTTCTAGTGATGATAGTTGTTGGATTTAATATACCCCAAATACTAAAAAAAATTAAAGGTGAAGATATAGGAAGCAAATTAATTATAGTAGACGAAAATAATGTTTTTGAAGGTAGTCTTGAAACTTTAAAAGATATAGATACAAGATATAATATAGAAATAGCAGAAATAAGATATGAAGAAATAAAAGAAAAAATAGAAGATGGAGATATTGAATCTGCAATAATAATAGAAAAGCAAGATGAAAACATAAAAGTTAGGTATATTGTTAAAAATACAACTATGTTGGACGGAATGCCAGAAGATTTAATTTCTGCAATTAATACATTGTATTCTAATTTACAAATAAGTAAATTAGGACTGACAGAAGAACAATTAAAATCAATTACACCAAATTTTGAATTTTCTTTAGAACAAACAGAAGAAGAAAAAGCTAATGGAAACATATTTGCAATGATGTTACTTTCAATAGTACTATTTTATGCTATATATTTTTGTGCATATCAAGTATCAAGCTCTATTACAACAGAAAAAACATCAAAGATAATAGAAACACTAGTAACATCAACAGCTCCAAGAACTATTGTATTAGGAAAAACAATAGGAATAGGTGTGGTAGGATTATTGCAAATGATATTACTAGTTGGAACGGCACTTATTAGTGCAAAAGTATTTTTAGAGCCAGGAATATTAGAAAATATAATAGATATTTCTACAATAACTCCATATTTAGGAATGGTTACTATTTTATATTTTATATTAGGGTATCTAACTTATGCATTGTTATATGCTTTGACAGGTTCAACTGTAAGCAAACCAGAAGACATACAATCTGCAAGCGGACCTGTTGCAATGCTAGCCGTGATTGGATTTTATTTATCTTATTTTACTATGATGAATCCTACAAGTCAATTAAATGTGTTTGCTTCAATATTCCCAATTTCATCACCATTTTGTATGCCTTTTAGAGTAATGATGGGATTAGCAAATACGACAGATGTTCTAATATCAATAGTTGTATTGATTATAACGATCTTAGTAATAGCAAAAGTTACAATAAAAATATATTCAAATGCTATTTTAAATTATGGTACCAAAATGGGCATTAAGGATATAATAAAAGTATATAATGATAAAAATAGTTAAATTTTTAATGAATATAAAAAGTCAACAGTAGTCAAAAAAATAAAACCCAGAATAAAAATTCTGGGTTTTGACATTTTTTATCTCTTACTAAATTGTGGAGCTTTTCTTGCTTTCTTAAGACCGTATTTTTTTCTTTCCTTCATACGTGGATCCCTTGTTAAGAACCCGGCAGATTTTAATGTTGGTCTAAATTCTCCATTAGCTTCTAGTAATGCTCTAGAGATACCATGACGAATTGCACCAGCTTGACCAGTAAATCCTCCACCGACTACTTTACAAATAACATCATATTTTCCTAAAGTGTTTGTAGAATTTAATGGTTGTTTAACAATAACTTTTAAAGTTTCTGTTCCAAAATATTCATCAATATCTTTACCATTAATAGTAATCTTTCCAGTACCTTCTACTAATCTTACTCTAGCAATAGATTTTTTTCTTCTTCCTGTTCCATAAAACATTATTTTATCAGATTTTGCTTTTGCCATATTATTTTACCTCCCAAACTTCAGGTTTTTGAGCAATATTTTCATGTTCTGCTCCTGCATATACTCTTAATTTCTTTAACATTTGTCTTCCTAAGCTATTGTGTGGAAGCATACCTTTTACAGCAAGCATCATCATCTTTTCTGGGTTTTTATTAAGTAAATCTCTAGCAGAAATTTCTTTCATTCCACCAATATATCCTGAGTGATGTCTGTAAATTTTTTGATCTAATTTTTTACCAGTTAAAACTACCTTAGAGCAGTTTAATATAATAACATGGTCACCAACATCCATATGTGGTGTGTAAGTTGGTTTATGTTTTCCTCTTAATAATCTAGCAGCTTCTGTTGCAACTCTTCCAAGAACTTTATCCTCTGCATCAATTATATACCATTTTCTTTCAATTTCATTTTTTTTAACACTATATGTTGTATTATTCATGGTAATATATACCCTCCATTCAAAATTAATATTTATATGAAACTAAATATTAAACTACCGGGGAGAAGTTTGTAATTTAGTCATATTTTTACATAACACATAATATTTTAATACAAAATTAACCAAAAGTCAAGAAAAGTATTGACAAATTATAAAAAAAGTATTATTATTATTTATGTTAAAAGAAGAAGCAATTCACGGCTCACCTTATCTAAATGGAAAAAGGTTATAATATTATATTAAAAAAGCTTAATATTATTGTAAGCTATTTAATAATTAGAGTTGTGGATTGGTTTGGAAAAATCAATCTTTTTTTGGGGGTGTTTTATATAAAGCAAGAGTTACCTATTAATGAACAAATTAGAGCAAAAGATGTTCAAGTTATAGACGAAACTGGAGAAAAGAAAGGTATAATGAACATCAATGATGCATTAGATTTAGCATATGATAAAAAAATGGATTTAGTATTAGTTTCGCCAAATTTAGATATTCCAGTATGTAAAATAATGAATTATGGAAAATATAAATTTGAACAATCTAAAAAAGAGAAAGAAGCAAAAAAGAAACAAAAGATTTCAGAATTAAAAGAAATACGAATTACTCCAAACATAGAGCAACACGATTTTGAATTTAAAGCTAAAAACATTAGAAAATTCATAGAAGATGGCAACAAGGTAAAGATAACTGTTAGATTTAGAGGAAGAGAATTAAACTATGTTAAATTAGGAGAAGAAGCTCTAAATAAATTTATTGATAATTTGTCAGATATTGCTACACCTGATAAAAAAGCAATACTAGAAGGTAAAAACATGTTTATTATATTATCTAAAAAAACAGATAAATAATTTACAATATAAAGGAGGAAAAATTATGCCAAAATTAAAAACTAATAAAGCAGCAAAGAAAAGATATTCATATACTGCTACAGGAAAAGTAAAAAGAACAAAAGCAAATAGAAGACATCGTTTAGCTACAAAAACAAACAGAGCAAAATCAAGAGGAAAAGTTCAAGATGCATATGCAGACAAAACATGTGAAGCAGGAATTAAAAAATTATTACCATATGGTAACTAAAAGTTGTAATGAAAAATTGAAGATAAAATAAGGAGGCATTGAAAATGGCAAGAGTAAAAACAGCAATAATAACTCGTAAAAAGCATAAGAAAATATTAAAAAGAGCAAAAGGATATTATGGTGCAAAACATTATAGATTTAGAATGGCAAAACAAGCTGTTATGAAATCTGGAATGTATGCATATGTTGGAAGAAAAGATAAAAAAAGTAATTTCAGAAAACTATGGATATCAAGAATTAATGCTGCAGCAAGAATGAATGGAATAACATACAGCAACTTAATCAATGGATTAAAAAAGGCAAATGTTGTTATAAATAGAAAAATGCTTGCAGAATTAGCAGTAAATGATCCAAAAGCTTTTACAGAAATAGCAGAAATAGCAAAAAAAGCATAAATAAAAAATATTTAAACAGACTGTCATTAAATTAGAAATGACAGTCTGCTTTTTGAGTTAATCTGAGTATATACTATTGCTTTTTAATTTTAGGTTTTGCAATTAATGAAGCTATATATCCAAAGAAAATTGCTGCGGCAATTCCACCAGCAGAGGCTTTAACACCTCCAGTAAATGCACCTAAAAGACCAATTTTTTGTACTTCTTCTATTGCACCTTTAGCAAGGTTAGCACCAAAACCAGTAAGGGGAACAGTCGCACCAGCACCAGCAAAATTTATTAGGTGCTGATAAAAGCCAAGTCCACCTAAAATAGCGCCAACAGTCACAAAGAGTACTAATATTCTTGCAGGAGTAAGTTTAGTTTTATCAATTAAAATTTGACCAATAATACAAATAATTCCACCTACTACGAAACATCTTAAAAGTTGCATCCAATCAAAGTTTTGTAAAAAGTCTATCATAAAAATTTTCCTTTCCATAAATTTACAAGTTTTCAATTGCAATAGCATGTGCGATTCCAGGTATAGTTTCACCTTGCTGTGAGCTCATAGAGTTCATCAAAGCACCTGTTGCAATTAATAAAATTCTATTCACTTTTTTCTCTTTTAGCTGTTTAAAGAAATATCCGGAAAAAACTGTTCCAATACATGCACAACCACTACCACCAGAGTGGGTATCTTGTTTTTGTTTATCAAATATAAGAACACCACAATCATTATAATTCGCATTAATATTGTAACCTTTTGTTTCAGCTAATTCTGCTAAAATTTCCTTACCAATATAACCCAAGTCACCAGTGATAATTAAATCATAATAACTAGGTTTTCTACCTGTATCTCTAAAATGAGTAATTAAAGTATCTAAAGCAGCAGGTGCCATAGCAGCACCCATATTATTAGCATCTTTGATACCCATATCAACTATTTTGCCAGGAGTAATGTAAGTTATTTTAGGACCTGTACCATTTGTAGATAAAATAGCAGCACCAGAACCAGTAACAGTCCACTGAGCAGTAGGCGGTCTTTGATTGCCTAATTCTAAAGGAAAACGAAATTGCTTTTCAGCACTACAAAAATGACTAGAAGTAGCACAAAGAACATTAGACGCAGCACCACTGGCAATAAAAACGCTTCCTAAACACATACTTTCCACAAAAGTAGAACAAGCACCAAAAACACCAAAAAAGGGCATATTTAATTCTCTTAATCCAAAACTAGAGGAAATGCATTGATTCAACAAATCACCTGCAAAACAAAAATCAATATCAGTAGCAGCAATACCAGATTTTAAAATAACAGAATTAACATTTTCTTTTATAATTTTACTTTCAGCTTTTTCCCATGTTTCTTCTCCCCAAAATTCATCTTCTAAACATTGATCAAAGTAAGTAGCAAGAGGACCTTGTGACTCTTTAGGACCAACAATACTAGAAGTTTCTATAATAGTAGGAGTATTAATAAACTGAATTGTTTGACTCCCAATTTTTTTCATAAAACCTCCATTTTCCCAATTAGGGACAGTCCCTAATTGTCCATTTTTCCCAATTGGGGACAGTCCCCAATTGTCCTTAAATAAAAAATGTAGCAATTATTCCAATTATTACAGAAGTAGATATACCAAACACTAAAACTGGACCGGCAACAGTAAACATTTTTCCACCAACTCCCATTATATATCCTTCAGATTTATATTCAATTGATGGAGCTACAATAGAATTGGCAAATCCAGTAATAGGTACAAGAGAGCCAGCACCAGCAAATTTACCCAATTTATTAAAAATGTTTAATCCTGTTAAAATTGCAGATATTCCTATTAATATAATAGAGACTATTGTACCAGCGGCTTTGTCATCAAAGCCTTTATATTGACAAAAAGATAATATAAGTTGACCAATTGAACAGATTAAGCCACCAACCCAAAACGCATTAATACAGTTTTTAAATATAGGGGAATTGGGTGACTTTTTATCTACGTAATTGCTATAATCTTGTTTAGTTTCTATAGGTTTCATAATTGAACTCCTTTCTATTGCTCTCTATTAGGATCAACGATAAATGATATATCTAAATCCACGTAATAAACACTAAGCTTATCTCTTTCTATGGTTGCACGTTGCTCCAAAACTGTTACGCTAGATAAGTAATCTATTGTTTTAGAAGCTTCTGATATTGCTTTTGTTATCGCATCTTTCCAAGAAACATCAGAAGTAGCTGTTACATATAAATGTTTTTCGACTTGCATAAAAATTCATCCCTTATAAATTATTTAGGTTTTTAAACAAGATTTACCTATAAACTTATTTATATAATTTCCTAAAAAGGGTTAAAATATGCAAAAAACAATAAAAAAACTGATAAACAAAAAGCAGAATTCAGAATGACAATATTAAAATTATATTAAAAATGGATGAAAAATATTGAATAATTGGTTTTTATGTGATAATTTAAATAATAGTATATAAAAGAGGAGAAAATCATATGAAGAAAAATATAATTAAAGTTTTAGTTGTTATAATCCTTTTAATGATAGCAATAGCTATATTAAAAATAGCACCAAACTATATAAGAGATGAGATAAAAAATAAAGTAAACTTGGTAATAAACAATAGCAATGTTACTGCAAGCTTAAAAAATGATATATACATTGATGAAAACGATGTTATATATCTTTCAAAAGAAGATATAGATAATTTTTTTGATGAATATGTATACTATGATAAAAAATATAACCAAATAATTACAACATCAGAAAATAAAATTGCTACACTAGAAGTAGAAAATACTACAATATATATAAATGGAGAAGAGCAAAACATAAAGAGTTCCGTGATAGAAAAAAATGACAGATATTTTATTCCAATTTCAGAGTTGAAAGAAGTTTATAACATAAGTGTAGAGTATGTGGAAAAGACAGATAGAGTTGTAATTGAATCTTTAAATAGAGAACAAAAAAAGACAGAATGTATAAAAGATAATAGCATAAAATATAAAACAACTATTTTTTCTAAAACGGTAGACAAGGTAAAAAAAGGAGAAAGTGTTGTTGTTGTATCTGAAATGGATAATTGGCTTAAAGTAAGAACCGATAATGGCATACTAGGATATATGAAAAAAAACGATGCTAAAGATGTAACAGTATCTAGAACAGAAAAGAAAAAGGAAAAACAAATAGATGGTAAAGTAAGCTTGGTATGGGATTACTTTTCTGAATATGGTTCAGCACCTGATAGAGCTGGTACAAGAATAAATGGTATAAATGTAGTATCTCCAACATTTTTTACATTAACAGATGAAGGTAGAGGAAAAATAGATGTAAATGTGGGAAATGAAGGGATAGAATATATAAAATGGGCACATTCAAATGGATATAAAGTTTGGCCAAGTATTTCAAATAATTCTTATATACAAACAACTTCAGACATAATGAATGACTATAAATTAAGACAAATACTTATAGAAAATATAGTTAATTTAATAGAAAAATATAATTTGGATGGAATAAATATAGACTTTGAATATATGTTTATGGATGATAAAGAACTATTTTCTAGATTTATAATAGAACTTGCGCCAAGACTAAATGAAATAGGAGCAACTTTATCAGTAGATGTTACAGCTCCAGATGGTTCACCAAATTGGTCTTTATGCTATAATAGGCATGTTATAGGGAAAATTTCAGATTATATAATATTTATGGCATATGATCAACATGGAGGTTCTTCTGAAAAAATAGGAACAAATTCTGGATATGACTGGATAGAAACCAATATAAATAAATTTATAGGAACACAAGAAGAAATAGATGCGGAAAAAGTAATATTGGCTTTACCATTTTATACAAGAGTTTGGAAGGAAAAAAATGGAGAGCTAGATAACATCGCAGTGGCAATGAAAGATATACAAGATGTAATTCCAAGCAATGCAAGCATTGAATGGGATGATGAATTAAAGCAATATTATATAGAATACGATCAAAATGGAGCAACATATAAACTTTGGTCGGAAGATGAAAAATCTTTAGAAGCAAAATTATCATTAATAGACAAATATAATTTAGCAGGAGCAGCATATTGGCAAAAAGATATGGAAACATCAAATATATGGAAAATTATATCAGAAAAATTAGGAATAAATTAGAAAGATAGAAATATATTAAGCAATATAAAACTAAACATAAGGGAGAAAAAATGTCAATAGGATATATTTTTTTATCAGATAGAGCACGATGGTGGGAAAAATTGCTAAATATAATACTTACGACAAAATTGGAAGAAAATTATATATATGAACTAAGCAATACAAGTAAAAATTGTATAAAAAGATTAAACAAAAAAATGAGCAAAAATAATGTAAAACAAATAATATGCGAAAAGAAAATTGAAGAATACATAAAAACAGACAAGCAGCAGGTATCTAAAAAGTGCATAATGAATTATATGTTGCTTGAAATACTCAAATATGTTTTTAAAAATCAAGGAAAAGAGATGGAACCAGAGGACATATATTTTCTAATAAATAAGGACGAGGAAATATATTTGAAAAATATAATAGTATTATCTAAAATATTTAAAACAACTAATATAGTAACAGAAGACATTAATAAATTTGAAAAAATAACAGAAACTCTATTTAATGAAGATGAAACTGTAATATCAATATCTAATAATAAGAAGAAAAGCTTAAGAAGAGCAAAATATATAGTGAATTTTGATTTTGACACAGAAAAATTAATACAGTATAGTATAAATAGGACAGCAGTAATAATTAATGTAAATAACGATATGAAGATAGAGAACATAGCATTTGAAGGAATATGCATAAACAATATAAATATAGAAATTCCAAACGAGATAGAGAAATATTTTGATATTTTGACAGAAAAAATTGATAAAACTACTTTGTATGTAAGTTTATTAAATCGAAAACAAGAGCTAGAAAGAATAAGAACAAGAATAAAAGATGATAATATACATATTCTTGATTTAATAGGATATAATGGAACAATAGACCAAAAGGAACTTGCAAGAATTTCTTGACAAAATGCAAAAATTAGATTAATATATATTGTACTGTAAAAGACAGTACAAACTTCAAGTAGAAAAGGAGGTAGACAAAAATGGAAGAAAAAGAAGTTTTATTAACACAAGAAGGATATGAGAAGCTAGAAAAAGAATTAGAATATTTAGTTACAGAAAAAAGAGGCGAGATAGCAGATAGAATAAAAGTAGCTTTAGGATTTGGAGATTTATCTGAAAATTCTGAATATGATGAAGCCAAAAATGCACAAGCTGCAAATGAAGCAAAAATAGCAGAATTAGAAAATAAAATAAGATATGCTAAAATAATAGATGAATCAGAAATAGATACTAAAACTGTACAAGTAGGAAACACTGTAAAGATATTAGATATGGAATTTAATGAAGAACTTACCTATACAATAGTAGGTTCTACTGAAGTTGATTTATCGCAAAATAAAATTTCAAACGAGTCTCCAATTGGAAAGGCTTTAATAGGTGCTAAAAAGAATCAAGTGGTAGAAGCACAAGCTCCAGCGGGAACAATACAATATAAAATTTTATCAATAACAAAATAAAAATACATTAAATAATATACAAATTTTTAGACTGTCATACAAAGACAGTCTTTTTTAATATATCTTTCCTGCAAAACAAGGTGTGTCCCCAGAGTGACAAATTGTCACAAAAAGGAACGTCCCCAAAATGACAAATGACTATTGACTGTTTCTAATAATTTGTTGTATAATAAAAACTGAATTACAATAGTTAAAAATATTACAAAACTGTTAAATGTATATTACAATTATGTTATTATTATTGACATATTGTCCATAAAAGATAAAATATATATGTAAAATCGTAGAGGTACTATGAGAGTAATAAGTGGAACAGCAAAAGGAACAAAATTAAGTTCAATAGATAGTATTGAGACAAGACCAACTTTAGACAGAGTGAAAGAGGCATTGTTTAATATAATACAAAATAAGTTAGAAGATTCTATTGTATTAGACTTGTTTGCTGGAAGTGGAGCAATAGGAATAGAATGTATAAGCAGAGGTGCAACAAAAGCATATTTTTGTGAAAAGTCACATCAAGCAACAAGAATGATATATGAAAACCTAGATAGAACAAGGCTTAAAGATAAAGCAATAGTAATTAACAAAGACTATGAAAAATGTCTAAAACAATTATCTAATGACAAGATAAAATTTAACATTATATATATAGATCCACCATATAAAGCAAATATTGCAGTAAACGCAACAGAAAAAATATTATTACTAAACTTATTACAAAAAGAAGGAATAATAATCATAGAAACCGATGAAAAAGAAAGAGAGTTAAAAAATTTAACTCAAATAGATGTAGAAGTATTTGATATAAGAAAATATGGGAGAGCAAACCTTATATTTTTAAAGCGAAAGGAGTAAACCAATGGAAATATTTACTTTATTGGAGACATTGGAAGATATATTAGAAAAAAGTAGGAATGTACCATTTTCTAGTAAATGCATAGTAGATAAGGAAGAAGTTTTAGACATAATTAAAGAAATAAGACTAAAATTACCAGATGAATTGAAACAAGCAAAATGGGTAAAAGAGGAAAGACAAAAAATTTTAGTACAAGCACAAAACGAAGCTGATGATATAATAAAAGAAGCGGAAAACAGAATTATTTCAATGATAGATGAACATGAAATAACAAGAAAAGCATATGAGAAAAAAGTTGAAATTATAGAAACTGCAAATGAAATGTCTAGAGAAATTTCAAAAGGAACAAAAGAATATGCAGATAATGTTTTAGCGGGTATAGAAGTGGCTTTAGAAGATGCATTAAAGGTAATTAGAAATAATAGAAAAGAACTTAAATAAAGGATTGGGAAATCAGAAGTCGGAGGTCATAGATTAAAATCAATGAAAATTGATTTCCGACTTCTGTTTTTTGGTCGTAAGGAAAAATGAAGTTATTTTATTAGGAGTGAGATAAATTTGGCAAAAAGAGGAAGAAAAAAGAAAAAAATCAATTCAAATATTTCAATAATTATAATGATGATATCAAGTATACTTTTAGGAGTGCTTATATATAATCAATCAGGCACTATAGGACAAAAAATAAGCCCAATTTTAAGTGGTGTTATGGGGTTTATAAAATATATATTACCAATAGGAATTTTTCTAATTGCAATATACAAATTGTGTAATAAAAAAGAGGATGCATATATAAAGTTATTTCAATATGCATTACTATTAATATGTGTTGCAGTCTTTATGCATATAGTATACTTACCACAAGATGCAATACAATTGTCAAATGGATTTTCAGATACTGTTGCACGTGCATATGAGCAAGGAAAAACAGACGATAAAGTTGGAGGAATAATAGGGGCTGTAGGTGCAATTCCATTAACAAAATTATTTGGAAAAGTGGGAGCTGCAATACTTGTATTAGGCGTAGAATTAGTATTAATAATATTAATATTTAACATAAATCCAATAGAAGAAATAAGGGAAAGACTAGCTGAAAGAGAAGAAAGAAAGCAGGAAGAAGAAAAAGAAAGAATAAAAGAAGAAAAGAGAAAAACAGTAGTAATAGATAAAAGTGAGAAAGAAGAAAAGAAAGAAACTAAAAAAGAAAAAAGATTAAGGGAGAAAGAAGAGCAGAGAAGAGCAGCAATGGAATTAGACGAACAAATAACTATAAACTTGAATGATGATGACAAAAAAAAGAAGGAAGAAGGATACATAGAAGAAAATCTATTTAAAAAAGAACAAGAACAAAAACAAGAAAAAGTAAAAGAAGTTTTACAATTAGAACATGCATTAACTGTAGAAGATGAACACTATGAATTTCCACCGGTGCAGTTATTAAGTGAGGGAGAAAAAAAGGCGATAAAGGGTGGAAAAAAAGCAGTAACAGATACAGCATCAAAATTACAAAAAACATTGTATAGTTTTGGAGTTTCTGCAAAAGTAGAAAATGTTTCTGTAGGTCCAGCAATAACAAGATATGAATTAAAACCAGCTGAGGGAGTAAGAGTAAGTAAAATAGCAAATTTAGCAGATGATATTGCTTTGAATTTGGCAGCAGAAAGTATAAGAATAGAAGCTCCAATACCTGGAAAACAAGCGGTCGGAATAGAAATTCCAAATAAAGAAAATGAGATAGTACATTTAAGAGATATAATCGATTGTCCTAAATTTACTGAACACAAATCAAAATTAGCATTTGCACTTGGAAAAGATGTTGCAGGAGAAGAGGTTGTGACAGACATATCCAAAATGCCACACGTATTAATAGCAGGTGCTACTGGCTCAGGTAAGAGCGTTTGCATAAACACATTAATTGCGAGCATAATATATAAAGCAAAACCAAGTGAAGTAAAATTAGTAATGGTGGATCCAAAAGTAGTAGAGCTTTCTGTATACAATGGAATACCACATTTACTAATACCAGTTGTTACTGATCCAAAAAAGGCAGCAGGAGCATTATCATGGGCAGTGCAAGAAATGGAAAATAGATATAGTTTATTTGCCAATAAAAATGTTAGAGATATAAAAGGCTATAATGAAGAATTAGATAAAGAGGGCTCAAAAGAAAAATTACCACAGATTGTAATAATAATAGATGAGTTAGCAGATTTGATGATGGTATCTTCAAAAGATGTAGAGGATTCAATCTGCAGATTAGCACAAAAAGCAAGAGCGGCAGGAATGCATTTAGTAATAGCTACTCAAAGACCTTCTGTAGATGTAATTACAGGTATAATCAAAGCCAATATACCTTCAAGAATTTCTTTTGCTGTTTCTTCTCAAGTAGATTCAAGAACAATATTAGATATGGCAGGAGCAGAAAAACTATTAGGTAAAGGAGATATGTTATTTTACCCAGCAGGAGCAACTAAACCTACAAGAGTTCAAGGAGCCTTTATATCAGATAAAGAAGTAGAAAAAGTGGTTGATTTTGTAAAAGCAAATGGTGAGGCAACCTATAATGATGATATATTAGAGCAAATAGAAAGAGTTAATAGTACAGATAAAGAAATAGAGGAACAGCAAAATGATGACTCTGTAGATCCACTTTTAATGGAGGCGATAGATGTTGTAGTTGAAACAGGACAAGCTTCAACATCATTTATACAAAGAAGATTTAAAGTGGGATATGCAAGAGCAGGAAGAATAATTGATCAAATGGAGGAAAGAGGTATTATATCTGGATTTCAAGGTAGCAAACCTAGAGAGGTTTTAATGTCTAAAGAAAGATGGCAAGAATTAAAAACTACATCATATACAGAAATGGAATAATGTATAAAGGAGAAGATATTAATTTGATAAATTAATATAAATTATAAAATGATAAAAAATAAATTATTTTCTAAATTAAATATAAAAGATTATAATAATCAATTAGAGAAGGTTTTAGAAAATAAGGTATATTCCTTAAATACGAAAAACCTTCTGTTAAATATGTTTTATGAAATAGAAAATTCATATGCAGATTATGAAGAAGCCAAAAGGCAAGTTCCATTAAAAAAAGATTTTATACAATATTTAATTAACACAATACAAAAAAAGTGTACAGAGATTGAAATAATTAAGAATAATTCACAGAAAGGTCAAAAGCTACAAGACAATGAACATGGATATATAATAGAAAATAATAAAATAATAGCTTTAGAAAATGATAAGATTCTTTTAGAAGCAATATTAGAAATTTCAAGAAATGAAATAAAAATACCTATTCAATATCAATATGTAGATGACGCATTTAGAAAATTGCTAAATGTTGGAGCAACAATAAATCAAATAGAAGTAATAAGGAATTTTAATGGATGGTCTTGGAACATATCTAGTAATATGAGAAACTATGAATATAATATTATTTATCAAACACTAAACTATATAGTTGGCTATGACTTATTGTATGAATTTATTGATAATAATAACATAACATTAGACTATATAAAAATATTAAATGAACAAGTTGTTCTAAAAATGCGGAAACAAAATAGGAAAAGAATTTAATGATATTTTATATAAAAATATCATGTATCTATATGTAAAAGATAATATGAAAACAAAAAATCAATTACTAAAGTTAAAGGATAAATATGAAGAACAACTTGAAGATATGAAAAATAAGGAAAATTTCTTGGAGAGAGTAACAACTGAAAAAAAACAGCTAAATAAAAGAATAGACAAGATAGATAAATTATTTAATAACAAAGAATTACTAACAAAGCAGTATGCTAAAAGAAATAAAAAATTTAATGATATGAATTTAGAAACATGGACTACTATGCTAAAACAAGAAAGAGAAAAACTTCTAAAAAAAATAAATGAATGTAATTTATTAATAAAGCCTAAAGAATATATAAAAAATATAGAAAGCCTAGAATATAAAGTAAAATTTTTAAGTGAAATAAATGAAGATAAAATAATTGAATTATGCAAAACTTTTTTAGTAGGATTGAATCAAATAGTAAAGAAGACTGAAGATAAAAAAGAGTTAGTAGAAATAATATATGAATTAAGATATTATAGATTTATACCATATAAGGATAAATTTTTAAAAGATGTAGAAGAATTAAAAATAAGTTTTGACGAAATAATGAAACAAGTAATAGATAAGGCATGCAAACTTAGAGCGATTCAGACAATATGTGAAGAGGCAGAAGAAAATTTTACAATATTAAAAATATTGTTTGATACTCAAATAATAGATTTACAAAGTATAAGTATAGAGCCAAAATATGAAGATGATATTTTATATTTACAATATTATGATGATAAAATTTTAGAAAATAAAATAGAAACAAATGCAAAAAAATTAAAAGTAAAAAAGAAAACAAAAATATTTATTTAATGGAGGAATACTATGAATATAACTTTTTTAGGAGCAACAAAAACAGTAACAGGGTCTAATTTTTTGGTGGAAGGAGCAGGAAAAAAATTTATAGTAGATTGTGGTATGTACCAAGGCAGTACAAAAGATGAAATGAAAAATTCAGAACCTTTTTTATTTGATGTAAATGAGATAGATTTTATGCTTTTAACACATGCACACATAGACCATTCTGGAAGAATTCCAAAATTGTATAACGAAGGATATAGAAGACCAATATATGCAACAAAAGCAACTTGTGACTTATGTTCAATAATGTTACCAGACAGTGGACATATACAAGAAATGGAAATAGAATGGAGAAATAGAAAAAGAAAAAGAGAAGGTAAAGAAGCATTACCTCCATTATATACAGCAGCAGATGCAATAAAATCGATGGAAATTTTTAAACCAATTAAATATGATGAAATTATAGAAATAGACCCCAATATACATGTTAGATTTAATGATGCAGGGCATATGCTAGGTTCTAGTATTATAGAAGTATGGGTAAATGAAAATGGAGAAGAGATAAAAACAGTATTTACAGGAGATTTGGGAAATAATGATATCCCATTATTATCTTCACCAACAATGATTGAGAGGACAGATTATTTAGTAATGGAGTCTACATATGGTGGAAGACTACATAATAGAAATGATGATAAAGCTAAAATGTTCTTAAATATAGTTTCAGACACATTAGAAAAAGGTGGAACAGTTGTAATTCCATCATTTGCAGTGGGAAGAACTCAAGAAATATTATACGAACTAAATAATTTAAAAGAACAACAAGATGATGAAAAATTTAAAAAAGAGTATGAAAAGTTAATGAGTGCACCAGTTTATGTAGATAGCCCATTAGCAATATCAGCTACAGAAGTTTTTAAGGAAAATATGGATTTGTTTGATGAAGAGACACAAGAAATAATGAAAAGAGGAGATAATCCATTAGAATTCCCAGGATTGAAATTTACAAGAACAGCAGATGAATCTAAAGAACTAAATGAAAAAAATGAACCTTCAATAATAATTTCTGCAAGTGGAATGTGTGAAGTAGGAAGAATAAAACATCACTTAAAACATAACTTGTGGAACCCAAATAGTACAATATTATTTGTTGGTTACCAAGCTCCAGGAACATTAGGAAGGAAAATTGTAGATGGTGCTAAAACAGTTAAAATATTTGGAGAAGAAATTGCAGTAAATGCAAGAATAGAATATATAGAAGGATATTCTGGACATGCTGACCAAGAATGGTTAATGAATTTTATCTATTCATATATAAATAAACCAAAACACATCTTTTTAGTACATGGAGAACCAGAAGGACAATTGACTTTAAAAAATAAAATTTTAGAAGAGCTAAATATACCTGTAACTATTCCAGAATATGGAGAAACATATGAGCTTAAAGAAAAAGTAAGCATGACAAATAGAATAGAATTGCCAAATGAAAGAAAATTTGTAAGATTAGAAATATTAGAAAGAATGAGAACATTAAAAGAAGAAATTGAAGATATGGAAGATATAGTAAAAGAAGGTTATCTATCAGAAGATAGAAAAGAAGAAGATATAACTGAGCTTGCAGAAAAATTAAAAGAACTAGAAAATCAAATAGTTAAAATAGTTGAAAAAAGTTAAAGGGGACAATACGAATGAAAAATAAATATTATAATGATGCTATAATAGGGGGAAAAAACATTACAGCCAGTTATAGTAAAAATGGCGAATTATTAAGAATGATATATCCTTCACCAGATTATATGCAATTTATAGATTATTTTGAGACAGGTATTAAAATAAATGATTCTGGAATTGTTTATCTACACAATGATATAAATAACATATATAATCAATATTATACAGAAGATACAAATATTTTAAATACAGAGATACTAAACACATATTTTAATCTAAAAATAAAACAAACAGATTTTGTATTCCTAAAAGACAGTGTATTAATAAAAAAATATATATTTGAAAATAAGAATTCTATAGAATTAAATATAAATTTTTTAATACATTCTAAATTATTGTCAGATTATAATAATATGGTGGGTTCTATAGTAAAAGACAATACATTAATTCAATATACACATAATACAGCATTTTGTGTATTTTCTAATAAAGAATTGTTAAGTTATCAACTAAATGATACACAAAATAATATAAATAGTGGAAAAATAGCAGATAAAGATTATATAGGGATGTCTTCAGACTCTAGCATAAGCTATAATATAGGCAATTTAAAACCAAATGAAACAAAAGAAATAATTATTTATGTATCAATAATAGAAAACAAAAAAGAAATAGACTTACAAGAAAAATTAAAATCAATAAAAAAGCTAGATGCACAAAAAGAAGAAACATTAGTAAAAAAATACTGGAAGAAATATGTTAAAGACCATAATACTTTACAAATGCCAGAGGAAGACACAGAATACAACAAAAAACTGAATAAAATATATAAAAGAACAATATTATTATTTCCATTATTAATGAACCAAGAAACAGGAGGAATATCAGCAGCAATAGAAGTAGACGAAAATATTACTAAATGCGGAAAATATGCATATTGTTGGCCAAGAGATGCTGTATTTATAACAAAAGCATTAGACATATTAAATATGACTAAAGAAACAGAAAAATTTTATAAAATTTTTTGTAAAAACACACAAAGTAAAAATGGAATGTGGGAGCAAAGATTCTATACAGATGGAAAATTAGCACCATGCTGGGGATATCAAATAGACGAGACAGCAAGCGTAGTGTATGGAATAAATGAACATTACAAAAAAACAAAAGAAATGAAATTTTTAAAAGATACACTAAAAATATGTGAAAGTGCAACGAAATTTTTATATATTTACATGGACAATATATTAGGAACAAGAGATGAAAGCGATATAGTAAAAAATGAGATAGAAGAAACATATCATACCAAGGGAAGAGAAAAGTTACCATTAAGCTATGATATATGGGAAATGCATGAAGGAGTACATCTATATTCGCTGGCCAGTATTTATGGAGCATTTAACAGCATGCTAGAAATATATGATAATATAAAAGAACAATACACAGATAATAGACTAAAATTAGAAAACATACATAAAAATGAAATAAAAATAAAAAAATACATAGAAGAATTAAAAAAATATATATCAAAAAACTTATATGATGAAACAACAAAAACACTATTAAGAAATTTAAATGACAAAAAAACAGATATCAGCATATTAGGAGTAGTAGAACCATTTGGATTATTTGCACCAGAAGAAAAGAAAATAAAAAACACAATAGAAAAAATAAATTTAACATTAAGAACATACACAGGAGGATACCTAAGATTTGAACAAGACCATTACATGGAAGGACAAAATCCATGGCCAATAGCAACTTTATGGATGGCAATGTATTATGATAAAATAGGAAAAAAAGAAGAAGCAAGTGAATGTATAAGATTTGTAGTAAACAGTTGCAATGAACACGGACTGTTAGCAGAACAAATAGACAACAAAACAATGACACCCAACTGGGTAATAGGACTAGGCTGGTCACACGCAATGTTCATTTTGTCACTTTGGGGACGTTCCTTTTTGTGACAATTTGTCACTTTGGGGACACACCTTAATCAATTTAATATGAAAATTTAGTGAAAAATATAGCATATTAAAAAAATATATGTTATATTTTTTGTTATGAATAGTATAGGGGATTAATGGGGGCAATATAAAAAATAGAAAGGAAGTGTCTAATGCCCCGAATTGCAAGAAAAGAGAGAAGGTCATTTACAAATTTATATCACATTATTATTAAAGGAATAAATAGTCAGGATATTTTTTTAGATGACCAAGATAGAAAGAAATTTATTATTGAAGTAGTAAGAACAAAAGAAATCTATAATTATGAAATATATGCATATGTGCTTATGAACAACCATGTACATATGTTAATTTATGACAAAAAAAATAATTTATCGAAAGTAATACAAGGAATTGCTACTAGTTATGCAATGTATTTTAATAAAAAATACGAAAGAATTGGACATGTATTTTACAACAGATTTAAGAGCAAATGTGTAGAAGATGAGACATATCTATTAAATCTTCAAAGATATATCCACAAAAATCCAGAGAAAGATGGAATATGTAGATTTGATAAATACAATTGGAGTAGTTATAATGAATATATTAGAAATAAAAAAATTGTAGATACAGAATTTATATTGAGACTATTTGATGAGAATAGTATAAAAGCAAAGATATTATTTAAAGAATTTAATGAAGCAAACAGTCAAGCTCAGCAATATGCAGATGAGACAGAATTTGAATTAGAAAAAACAATTTCAGATGAAAGTGTTATAAAAATGATAAATACAGTACTAGAAATAGAAAATGTGATAGAAATACAAAATTATAGCAAAAATAAAATAAGTGAAATAGTAAATAAAATTTACAGTCATGGTTATACAAATATTGCACAGATTAGTAGAATAGTAGGAATAAACAAAAGAATGGCATATAGAATGATTAATAAGGACAGAAAAGGTGTGTCCCCAAAGTGACAAATTGTCACAAAAAGGAACGTCCCCAAAGTGACAAAAGGAGGAAAAATGGGTAAAGAAAAGATGATATTTGTTTGTAGCAGTTGTGGATATGAATCAGCTAAATGGCTGGGAAAATGTCCTGCATGTAATGAATGGAATAGTTTTTATGAAGAAAAAATAGTAAAAGATTCTAAAAGTAGCACAGAAAAGAGTAAAAAGAATGCTATACCAAAGATGCTGAAAGATGTCGAAGGTAAAGAAAAAGTTAGAACAAGTACAGGAATAGGAGAACTAGACAGAGTTTTGGGAGGAGGGCTAGTAAAAGGTTCTTTAGTACTTTTAGGTGGAGAGCCAGGAATAGGAAAGTCGACTTTAATTTTACAGCTTTGTAATAAAATGTCCGGAGATGGCAAAGTACTGTATGTTTCAGGCGAAGAATCAGCAGAACAAATAAAAATAAGAGCTGACAGGTTAAATATTAATAATGATGATATTATGTTTTTAGGAGAAACAGATATAGATATTATACAAGAAAATATACTACAAATGAATCCAAAATTAGTTATTATAGATTCAATACAAACAATGTATTCAGAAGATATATCTTCTGCAGCAGGTACAGTTAGCCAAGTAAGAGAAATAACTTCTAGAATAATGAGAATATGTAAAAGCAATGATATAACAACTATAATTATAGGACATGTTACAAAAGAAGGTAATATTGCCGGCCCCAGAGTATTAGAGCATATGGTAGATACAGTATTATATTTAGAAGGAGAAAGATATTTTTCTTATAGAATTTTAAGAAGTGTTAAAAACAGGTTTGGTTCTACAAATGAAGTTGGAATGTTTGAAATGCAAAATGAAGGAATGGTAGAAATAACGAATCCATCATCAATATTAATTTCGGAAAGAGAAGATAATCCAGCAGGATCCATAATTGTAGCTAGCATGGAAGGAA
>OGOV01000066.1_pt1 | contig 103050 bp, 88 predicted proteins | sample 1552711 | NCBI WGS metagenome assembly OGOV01 (sample SAMEA2580216, study PRJEB22360) | human gut metagenome | biome: human gut; feature: human-associated habitat; material: faeces | place: Denmark | collected 2008/2010 | reverse complement strand
GTTTTCGACTAAAAGGAGAAAATCTCAAAGGGCTAGCGATTGTAGCTTTTATATATTAGGAAGTTCAATGAACTTTCCTAATATATAAAAAAGTCCTAATATACATTTCTGTATATTAGGACGAATTCTCCGCGGTACCACCTATTTTAATATAATATAATTTATATTCTCTTATTTTTCTTTAACGCAGATATACGGCAAAGCTTACTTTAAATTGTTCAGCTTTACAACTTAACTTAGGTGATAACAAATAATTTTTACTTTCAAACTTTCACCAATTGTTTGATTCTCTGCAAAGATATTTTATTATCTGTCTTGTCCTTGTTATTGTTTTTTTGTTAATTTTATTTAAATCTTTATACAAAAAAAGGTAAAACTTTTGCATATGTTCGTTGACATTTAAACTCGTTTATGATATACTGTGATGTAGGAATCGGCAAGGCAAATTCAATTTAACGGCGGCATAAACCAAATGACGAAATTAACGGAGGTGTTGAGGTGTGCCTGACTTTGTACACACGGGTGATATACATCTCGAATCCGCTTTTTCGGCGCATTTGAATGCGGTGGATGCGATGCAGCGCAGAAACGATGTTATGCACAATTTTTCTGAGATAATCCGTTTGGCATCAAAGACCGAGCTGTTATTTGTTTCGGGGGATTTGTTTGACTCGCCCAATGTAAGCGCTGATACAATTTCATTTGTTAAAAGAAAGTTTGCGGAGATACCCGACACGCATATTTTTATAGCGGCAGGAAATCATGATCCGTATACTTCCGATTCCGTATATGCAAAAATCGACTTCGGAAAAAATGTACACGTATTCGACATTGAGCCTGAATGCGTTGAGCTGTCCGATACTAAAACTCGGGTATATGGTGTCAGCTTTCCGAACAGCGCACCCGGACGATTGAAATTTCCCGTTATTGACAAAGACGGAGATTTTAATAATTTTGTGGTGCTGCATGCCGATTTGACATCTGATTTGTCAGGCATTTATAACCCAATTTCATTGACGGATATACAAAACAGCGGCGCGGATTATGTGGCGCTCGGGCATATCCACAAGAGATGCGAACCTCAAAAAATCGGTGATACTATATTTGCGTATTGCGGAATTCCCGAGGGCAGAGGGTTTGACGAATGCGGCAATCTCGGATGTTATATCGGCCATACCGAGGATAGCATCACAACCGTTCACTTTCACAGAACCTGTGTAAAGAGATTGTTTGACATTAAACTTGATATTTCATCGGCAGAGGATACGTTTCATATTTACGAGACAGCAATACAAGAGATGCAAAATATCGGTTCGGCAAACGATTTGTACAGAATCACCCTGTGCGGAAGAACGAATATTGATGATATAAATTGTTCCGTCATTAAAACACGACTTTGCGATTACGGAATTCTGACAGATGTAATTGATGAAACAAAACCAAAGTATGAGCCTGATGATTTTTCGGATGATGCCGGTATTTGCGGCGAAGTTGTCGGAATGACCGACAATATGATGAGCTTATCGGAAAGCGGTGATTCGTCCGCAAAAGAGAGTTTGAACTCTTTTTTGTGCCGATACACGCAAGGTAGGGTCGGTCTGTCTGATTTGGATGCCGAGTTGCTCAAGAATGCCGAGCTGATTGGGCTTGCCGCGCTGCTCGGAGGTGATTGAACCCAATGGGAAAACGAGTTGATATTTTGTCCGTAAACATAATTCGGTTCGGAAAAATCAAAAATCTTAAACTTGATTTTTGTGTTGGATTCAATGTGATTTACGGCTTTAACGAAGCGGGAAAGTCAACGATTATGCGTTTTATAAAGGCTATGTTTTACGGTATGCCCGCAAGACGCAAAAGCGGTGAGGTTTTAAAAGAGCGAGAGCTTGCAATACCGTGGGATGAGAAGAGCGCCGAGGGTGTTTTAACAATTTCGTACAATGGTTCCGAAATTGAAATCAGACGCACTTTCGGGAATTCCGCCGCAGAGGATTCAATCTATGTTTCCGATTTAAAGACGGGAAATAAATTGGATTTTTTGAACGTAAACAATATCGGAAAAATTTTGTTCGGTGTTTCCGAGGATATTTTTTTGAGAACGGTTATGATAAACCAAGATGATGTGTTTATGGGCGGAAAGTCGGAAGAAATAACCGAAAAGCTGATGAACATAAAATCATCGGGAAACGAAAAAATATCGGTTGATTCCGCGCTCGAAAGACTGACGGATAAAGCAAATGCCTTAAAACGTGAGGACGGACGGCACAGTCTCGGGAAAATCGATGAGCTGAAACGAAAAAAAGAATTGCTGGTTCGCGAAAAATATGATTTAAAAACGCAAATTCAGCAAGTAAAAAAGATTGATGCTCGCTGCAGCGCGGCAAAAGGCGAATTGGCTCGTGTACGCGATGAAATACAAAAGTGCGAGACAGAACTCAAACATTGTCTTGAATCACTCAGAGACACAACGGACAGCACAGATGCCTTAATATATGAATATGACAAAAAGATTTCTGATTTGCAAAGCCGTGAGGATTATATCCGATGTGCTGATTTGACAAAAGAAATTTGCGAATCGGCAAGAAACTTTGAAAATGAGTTGTCTGATAACAAAAAACAGAGAATTGTTCCATACATAATTGCTGCGGCAACAGCTATACTTGGAATAATTGGGATTGTTTTTCTGTTGTTCGGAACAGTTAAAGCACCGGCTTATGGAATGTTGGCAATATGTGTGGTATTGATTATTGCTGAGGTGTGTCTGATAAAGTTCCGTTCGCTGAAAGCAAGCAATAAAATCGGCGGTGATTCGGGAAATAACTCGGAAAAGCTATCGAAAATATTGAATCGATATTCGGTGAAAAATTCCGATGAGCTTATGCAGATGTATATCGAAACAAGATCGATAAAAGATACGCTCGATACTCTGTTTAAGATGAAAGACGCGGCAACAACGCGGAAAAGCGTAAATAAAAAAGAACGAAGTTCGGTTTCGGTATCGGTTATGCAAGATTCGATAAAAGCGTTGCGCAACGACGAAATTAAACTTGTATCAGAGATAAAAGGTTTAGAGAGCCGAATGGCGTATGAAGTTAAAATTGAAAGATTACCGTCAGATATTGAGACGGAAATCAATGCAATAAATGACGAAATACGCCGAGCCGAAAAGAAATATATGGAACTGATTCTTGCAAAAGCCATCATTATGAAAGCAAGCGAGAATATGAAAACGAATTTTATTCCGATTTTGAATAAAAAAACAACCGAAATTTTAAATCGGATTAAGATTGATAATAAAGAACAAATCAGAATTTCGGATGAGTTTTACACTTTTTTCGAAAACGGAGCAAAGCTCCGCAGAGCGGAATTTTTCAGCAAGGGCGGATTTGAACAGCTGTACTTTGCAATAAGATATGCTCTGTCCGAAATTATATGTTTAAACTCTCCGTTTTTTGCGGATGATATATTAAGCGTGTATGATGATAAGCGCGCCGATTCGGCATTGCGTTTTATGTCGGAACAGACGGAAAGACAGATGTTTTTGTTTACCTGTAAGGGATTTGAGGCAGAAAACGCAAAAGAACTTGGCGCTGACTTAATTTATATAAATTAAAATGTTGTAAAAAGAGAGGAGAAATTTAAAATGGCAGCAGAAATTAAAAACGAGAATGGATTAATCAGAATTTCGAATGCGGTTATCGCAAAAATTGCCGGTTATGCCGCAACAAAGTGTTATGGCGTTGTCGGTATGGCAATGAGAACCGGAAAGGACGGTCTTGCAAGACTTTTGAAAAAAGAGAACCTTGACAAAGGTATAAAAATTAAGGTTGAGGATGACAAGGTTGGTATTACATTGTTTGTTATTATGGAATACGGCGTGAATATAGGAACGGTCGGTGACATAATAAAAAGCAATGTAAAGTATCAGGTGGAAGAGGCAACGGGATTAAAGGTATCCTCTGTAACCGTAAATGTTGAGAGTATTCGCATACATTAATTATTTGAAGTATTACGTTTCTAAAGAAAGGAATGGTTTTTTAAGTGAGAACTATAGACAGCAGCGATGTTGCACTGATGTTAGAGTCAGCTTCCAACAATCTGCAAAACAACAAAAAGGCGATAAATGATTTAAATGTTTTTCCTGTCCCCGATGGTGATACGGGCACGAATATGGGGCTTACATTCGGTGCGGCGGTTCAGGTTGCGTTATCCGATAAAAATGCGTCTGCCGGTGATATGATGGGTTTTCTTTCGAAAGCGTCATTGCGTAATGCGCGAGGTAACTCGGGCGTTATATTGTCACAGATTTTAAGAGGTGTTTCCAAGGCTCTTGCGGGAAAGACCGAATTTAGCGTTGATGATATAAAAAATGCGGCAGCAGCAGGCAGAGATACTGCGTACAGAGCGGTTATGAAACCGACAGAGGGAACAATCCTTACCGTTGTGCGCGAGGGCGCAGAGTTTGCTGAGGAAAACGCAGATAAATTTGATGATGCATCTGAATTTTTCTCGGCTTATATTCAGGCGTGCCGAGAAAGCCTTGAGAGAACCCCCGAGATTTTGCCCGTTCTTAAACAAGCCGGAGTTGTTGACGCGGGCGGTTGCGGCGTTGTTACGATTTTGGAGGGTGCGGAATACGCGTTGAAAAACGGAAAGCCAATCGAGTCGGCTGACTCGGCGGAAGTAAAATCGTCAGCGGCTGCATCTGGAAGTACCGACATCGACACGGCAAATATAAGATTCCAATACTGTACCGAGTTTATAATACAAAAGTCATCTGCGGACAGACAGGCGTCACAGTTTAAAGCGGCAATATCGCCCAAAGGCGATTGTATGCTCGTTATCGATGATGAGGATATTGTCAAGGTACATATCCACACAAATCATCCGGGCTTTGTAATGGAGGAAGCTCTGAAACTCGGACAGCTTATCAACATAAAAGTTGATAATATGAAATATCAGCACAGCGAAAATATTCGTTCCGTCGAAGAAGAAAAAGCCGAATTGGATTCCGAGACGGCACAAGAACCCGTTGAACTTAAAAAATACGGTGTCGTGGCGGTATCGGCAGGTGACGGATTGACAGAAGTGTTCAAAAGCGTCAATGTCGACAAGGTTGTACAGGGTGGACAGACAATGAACCCCAGTACACAGGATTTGCTCGATGCGGCAAATTCGGTTCATGCCGAGATTATCTATATCTTGCCGAATAACAAGAATATTATCCTTGCGGCGGAACAGGTAAATGATATATGCGATAAAAAAGTAATTGTAATCCCGACAAAAAATATTCCCCAGGGTATATCCGCCATGCTTGCGTTTGACCCCGATGCGGATGAGGGCGCAAATACCGAGGCTATGACAGAGATGATGAATTCGGTTAAATGCGGACAGGTTACTTTTGCGGCAAGAGATTCCGCTGTTGGCGGTCTTGAAATTCATAAAGATGATGTAATGGGTATGTTCGGAAGCGAAATTGCCGAACTTGGTTCGGATATAAACGATGTTTCGGAAAAACTCGCCGAAAAGATGATTGATGAGGAAACTGCTCTTATAACTATCTATTACGGCGCGGATACAGATGAGCAGTCCGCTCAGAAATTAGCCGATGCTATTTCTGAAAAGCACAGTGACATCGATGTTTCGGTTGTCAAAGGCGGACAGCCGGTATACTATTATATGATTGCCGCTGAGTAAATTGTTGTGTATGTTTGAAACATTCCGAATATGAGGTGATTTTTTGATTAACAAAAATACCGATATACGTTATATTAAAGGAATAGGAGAAAAACGCGCCGAGCTTTTTAATAAGCTCGGCGTTTTTTGCGTTGGCGACTTGCTCAGATACCTGCCGCGCGGTTATGAGGACAGAACCGATATGCGCGATATATGTGATATAGAAGAGGGTGAGAGCGTATGCATTAAAGGCTCTCTTGCCGGCGGAATACGCTCGTTCAGAGCGAAAACAGGAGCGAGGGTTATACAAACCCGTGTTTCGGATGGAACTGGAATCATTAACTTAACTTGGTTCAACGCGCCGTATGTTGAAAAAGTTTTAAAATCCGATGATTTCTTTTCGTTTTTCGGGAAAGTGACAAAACGCGGCATCATTCCGGAAATGATAAACCCGTTAATAGAGAGCGAAAAAGTATCGGGAGATAAAATGGGAAAAATCGTTCCGATTTATCCGTGTACGGCAGGACTTACTCAAAACAATATTCGTTCTGCCGTTCAAAATGCGCTCGAAAGCTCGGGTGACTCGATTGCGGATATTATACCCGAAAGCATAAGAGAGAAGTATGGCTTAATAGATGCCGAAACGGCAATAAAAACAATCCATTCGCCGCAATCTTTTGATGATTTTGAAAGCGCACGAAAAACTCTTGCGTTTGAGGAATTTTTGGTTTTGCAAACCGGGGTTGCCGCGGCGAAACAGACAAAAACAGCTCTTTCGGCACCGATTATTTCCGATGTGAAATGCATTGCGGATTTTGCGGATAAGCTGGCGTTTGAATTAACAAACGCTCAAAAACGGGTCATAAATGAAATCTCCGCGGACATCAAACGTGACATTCCAATGAACAGACTTGTTCAGGGGGATGTCGGGTGCGGAAAAACAATAGTTGCGGCGGCTGTTATGTATGCCGTTGCCAAGGCGGGGTATACATCTGCGCTTATGGCACCGACGGAGGTTCTTGCAAGACAGCATTATGCAAATCTAAAAAAACTTTTTGCACCGTTTAATATTGCGGTCGCGTACCTTGCAGGCAGCCAAAGGGCGGCAGAGAGAGCAGAAAATATTGAACTTATCTCAAACGGAACGGCGAAGATTGTTGTCGGCACGCACGCACTTATTTCGGATAAAACACAAATTCCCAAACTTGCACTTGCGATAACCGATGAACAGCACAGATTTGGGGTTCGCCAAAGAACGAAATTAAGTTCAAGCGGAAACGTACACACACTTGTTATGACCGCAACGCCGATTCCGAGAACTTTGTCGCTTATTCTCTATGGAGATTTGGATGTGTCGGTAATAGACGAACTTCCGCCCGGACGAACACCTGTTTCGACCATGGCGGTTGGGGAAAATCAGCGAAAAAAAGTGGAAAGTTTTGTGCTGAAAAAACTTTCTGAAGGCAGGCAGGCGTATTTTGTATGTCCGTTGGTCGAGGAGTCGGAAGTAATAGATGCAAATGCTGTTGAGGTTTATTTGAATGAACTTAAAAAAGGTGCATACAAAAATCATAAAATCGAGGCATTGCACGGCAAAATGAAGGCGGTTGACAAAGAACGCATAATGCAAGAGTTTTCTAAGGGCAATATTGATGCTCTTGTTGCAACAACTGTTGTTGAGGTGGGCGTCGATGTGCCGAATGCAACGGTAATGGTTATCGAAAACGCAGAGCGTTTCGGACTGTCACAGCTGCATCAGCTCAGAGGCAGAGTAGGGCGCGGCGCGCATAAGTCGTATTGCATTATGATTTGCGGCACAAACGGGAGTACAGCACTTGAACGAATGAAAATTATGTGCGAAACAAATGACGGATTTAAAATATCGGAGAAAGATTTGGAGCTTCGCGGTCCGGGTGAGTTTTTGGGTACGAGACAGCACGGCCTGCCGTCAATGCGCGCCGGAAACTTAAAGTATGATATGCAAATTCTGCAAGACGCACACAATGCGGCATTTGAGATATTGGCGAGTGACGCCGCCCTTGAAAAAGAGGAAAATAAAAACTTAAAAGCCGAGATAGAAAAAAATATTGACAGGCTCGGCGGAGTATTGAATTAGAAATTTATATGAGTGCTTTGATTTTTATTGTTGCAAATACCGCTGTGATTATAAATAAGCCGCAGTAACACTTTTTTTGCTTTTGAATATACTGATAACAAACAGATAGCCGTGCGGAGGTGTCAATCGTGTTATTCAAAAAAAGATGTTGCCGGAACAGATGCGGATGTTCGGTCGGACGGCTGCTTATTGCGATTGGCGCAGGGTTGATGCTCGCATACATAATACCGTACTATCTTTTGATTATAATTCTGGGTATCGGTCTGATTGCGGCGGGAATTTGGCTTTCTAAACGATAGCCAACGGCGGTCTTGGTTGAGTTTTGTCCGCAAACTCTTTATACATAAAACTATGGCGGACGGAAAGGTGATTTTTTATGCAAGTAGTGGTTGTAAAAGCGCCAAAGGCACTCAGAGGTATTTTAAGATTAATTTTCGGGATAAAAAAAGTTGAACAAATTTAAAAACCAAATAAAAAGAACGGACCATATCCGTTCTTTTTATTTGACCGAAAATTAAACTTCAAAATCAAGACAACTTCTGTTTGACATATACGGACGAACATATGTGTCCGCAACCTCAACGTGCATAGGATTTACGGAATAATTATTCAATGACGGCTCATTATCAAAAGATGAGTCAAGCATTAAATCAACATTTGATGATTTAAGTCCGCAAATATTTACCTTTATGTCAATCAACCCCGAAATTTTACCTTTCAGACCTTCGAGATTTAATTTGATATTTTTCTTGATTGATTCTTTTTCGTTTTCGGAATATTCATCTTTTATTTTCCAAAGAATAATGTGTTTAACCATAAAATTTTTCCTTTCCAAAAAAGACACGCCAATTTATTTAAAAAATTGACGTGTCTGAAATTTTTAAAAATCAAATGTTATTTATTCATAGCTTCTTCAACAGCAACGGCAACAGCAACGGTCATACCAACCATCGGGTTGTTACCTGCACCAATCAGACCCATCATTTCAACGTGAGCCGGAACAGAGGAAGAACCTGCGAACTGTGCATCTGAGTGCATTCTTCCCATTGTGTCGGTCATACCGTAAGATGCCGGACCTGCCGCCATATTATCGGGATGCAGGGTTCTGCCTGTGCCGCCGCCCGATGCAACCGAGAAGTATTTTTTACCCTGTTCGATGCACTCTTTTTTGTATGTGCCTGCAACAGGATGCTGGAAACGAGTCGGGTTTGTCGAGTTACCGGTAATAGAAACGTCAACGCCTTCGTGGTGCATAATAGCAACACCTTCGCGAACGTCGTCCGCGCCGTAACAGCGAACCTTTGAACGTTCACCGTCGGAATACTTGATTTCCTTAACTATATTCAGCTCGCCCGTGAAATAGTCGAACTTAGTTTGAACATAAGTAAAGCCGTTTATTCTCGAAATAATTTGAGCCGCATCCTTGCCGAGACCGTTAAGGATTACACGCAAATCCTCTTTTCTTGCTTTGTTTGCGCTCTTTGCAAGACCGATTGCGCCTTCCGCCGCCGCAAATGATTCGTGACCTGCGAGAAATGCAAAGCACTTTGTCTCTTCGCGTAAAAGTCTTGCACCGAGATTGCCGTGACCGATACCAACCTTACGGTCATCGGCAACAGAACCCGGGATGCAGAAAGACTGAAGTCCGAGACCGATTTTTTCAGCCGCATCAGCAGCGTTTTTAACTCCGTCCTTGATTGCGATTGCCGCGCCGACAATGTAAGCCCAACAAGCGTTTTCAAAACAAATAGGCTGAATGCCTTTTACCATATTATATACATCGATACCTTTATCATCGCAAATCTGTTTTGCCTCTTCAATAGAGGAAATGCCGTGCTTGGCGAGTTCTGCGTTGATTTGATCTATTCTTCTTTCATAGCTTTCAAATAATGCCATTATATGTTACCTCCCTTATTCGCATCTGGGGTCAATGAGCTTGTCCGCATCATCAACTCTGCCGTACTGACCGCTTGCCTTTTCGAGAGCCTCGTTTGCATCCATTCCGCCTCTGACCATTTCCATCATCTTTCCGAGGTGAACGAACTTATAACCGATAATCTGACCCTCTTTATCAACAGCAACTTTAGTGATATAGCCTTCTGCGAGTTCGAGGTATCTCGGACCTTTTGCAAGTGTTGCATAGGTTGTTCCGACCTGACTGCGCAAGCCTTTACCCAAATCTTCGAGACCTGCACCTATGGGCAGACCGTCCTCTGAGAAAGCTGTTTGTGTACGTCCGTATATTATCTGGAGGAATAATTCTCTCATCGCCGTATTGATTGCATCACATACGAGGTCTGTGTTCATTGCCTCTAAAATTGTCTTGCCGACAAGTATCTCCGATGCCATAGCCGCCGAATGCGTCATACCGCTGCAGCCGACAGTCTCAACAAGAGCCTCTTGGATAACGCCCTCTTTAACGTTCAAAGTCAGCTTACAGGCTCCCTGTTGAGGTGCGCACCAGCCAACACCGTGTGTCAAACCCGAAATCTCTTTGATTTCTTTAACCTGTGTCCATTGACCTTCTTGAGGAATGGGTGCAGGTCCGTGATATGCCCCCTTGGCAAGAGGACACATTCTTTCTACTTCACTTGAATAATTCATAAGTGTCTGCTCCTTTCGTTTTGTAAAAAACGCTTTTATATACCGTTGATATTTAAGCGCATATGTATCGGCAACGGGGCGCAAAAATCCCCTAACCGAAAGTATTTACATAAACATTATAGCATAAAAAATAAAATAAGCAAGACGTTTTCAAAAAAATATGGAATTACAAAAAATTATGTCAATTTAAAGAAAATGTTTTGTGTAAAATAAACAACGGTATATCGACCAAACGGACGAATGTCCCTGTATATGGGGTATTCTCGATGCCCTGCGTTATATTCGTTAAACGAATAATATCCGGTACAATCACAAGGACGGTTCTAAAACGTCCCGAATATACGAATAAATGATAATTATGCGGAACAAGCCCATTTTAAAATCAATAAAAATTTTTCTTGAATTAATTTATAATTTATGGTATTATATCAACATAGACTAAAAATGTTGGGAATGATTTTAATGCTGAATGAATTAAATGAAAAAGGAAGGTTGGCAAAAGCGGCATCTTATGAACTTGCAAAATTGTCAAGTGACATAAAAAACAGCGCACTTATTGCGATTGCCGATTCTTTGAGAAAAAATAAAGATTATATAATCGGCGAAAATAAAAAAGATATAACGGCGGCAAAAGAGTCAAATATGCGCGAGGGCTTGATAGACAGGCTTACGTTAAACGCTGTTCGGATAGATTCGATGGCAGAGGGAATAGAACAGATTGCTGCTTTGCCCGACCCTATCGGTGAAATGATAAGTCAAGTCAAACGCCCGAACGGATTAAAAATAGGACAGGTGAGAGTTCCGCTCGGTGTTATCGGAATTATATATGAGGCGCGCCCGAACGTGACTGCAGACGCAGCCGGGCTTTGTATCAAGGCAGGAAATTCCGTAATTTTAAGAGGTGGCAAAGAGGCGATAAATTCCAATATGGCAATATGCAAGGTTATGCAGGATGCGGCGTATTCGGCAGGACTGCCTTGCGGCAGCATTAATCTGATTGAGGACACGAGCCGCGAAAGCTCAACTGGTCTTATGCGGCTTAACGAATATCTTGATGTTATAATTCCGCGCGGCGGTGCGGGTCTTATCCGTGCTGTCGTTGAGAATGCGACCGTTCCGGCAATAGAGACGGGGACGGGAAACTGTCATGTGTATGTTGAAAAGACGGCGAATCTTGAAATGGCAAAAAATATCGTTATTAACGCAAAGACACAGCGTCCTTCCGTTTGCAATGCGGAAGAAAAACTTTTGGTTGACAAAGATATTGCCGATAAATTTTTGCCGATTATCATACCTGAGCTGACAAGCCGCGGCGTTGAGATTGTCGGTGACGAATTTGTGTGTGAAAGGTTCAAAGAATCGACCGCGGCAACGGAGGCTGATTGGAAAACCGAATATCTTGACCTTAAAATCGGGATAAAAGTTGTTGAAAACACCGACGAAGCAATCCGACATATAAATAAGTATAACAGCGGACATTCCGAGGCAATCATAACAAATGATTATGCAATGTCGCAAAAATTCACCGATGAAATCGATGCGGCGGCGGTTTATGTGAATGCGTCAACAAGATTCACTGACGGCTTTGAGTTTGGATTTGGTGCGGAAATCGGAATAAGCACACAAAAAATTCACGCAAGAGGACCGATGGGGCTTGTCGCTTTAACATCAACAAAATATGTTATATTCGGCAGCGGTCAAATCAGATAAGATTTTACAATCTCAGCAAGCACAGAGTATATCTCTGTGCTTGTGGGTTTATTTATCGGCGCTATCCGATTTTTCAAGAAGAGGTTCTTCAATAACGGACGAAACGGCTATGTTTTCGCTGCATTTGAGTGTTACCGTAATTTCGATTTCGCCGTGCTCGTTAAGACTTTGCTCCGATGTTATCGATTTAATTTCCTTTATATTTTCGTTTGTCTCGGCTTCGGATTTTAACTCAGAGGTAAGTTCTTCTTTGCCGAACGCCGCCGCTTCATGTGATGTGCGTTTTTTGTGAATGGTTTGGGTTTCGCTGTATTCATCGCATTTAATAAAGAGTGACGGCAATATATCGAGAGGTATTCTGTATTCGCTTTCGTTTTGATTATGGGTGAATTGTTCATACGGCGCTGTTTTTCCGATATAAAGCGGCAAAGTGTAATTTAAAACACTTATACTGTACCTTTTCTTTGTCTTTCCCGTTGGGACATCCTCGGAATATTCGAGAGCATAAGAGCGTGTTTTTTTGTATTCGGTTTCAGCGATTATTTCTCCTCTCGAATGAACAAAAGTAAATCCGTTTTTGCTGTTGTTGACGATTCCGCTGACCAAAACATCGCCTTGCGCAACGCCCGAACCTTTTTGTACAACTGTTTGACCTTCGCGTACTTCCGCAAGCTCTATGATTCCGTCACGTGACGCAACAAGATTGCATGGCAGGTCGTTTTTATCAAGTCCTTGCTCTTTTTCAATCCGTTCGACAACCTCGATATAAACGTGTGAACCGTTCGCATTTACGCCGAGCCATGCAAGCTCGTCAATCCTGTTCATTAGAGTGTTTCTGATTGTGTCGGGGTCAATATCCGATGTCCTTGCGCCGATTGTAAGTCCTGCGCTTGAAAGCTCATCCGTAATTCTTTTTTTATCAATACGGCTGTTGCCGAATACGGTTATACCCATAATGTGCGTTGAGCAATATATAAGCAGAACGCAAATCAGCGCCGTACCGACAACGGCAGCTTTTCGATGCTTAAAACGGTTTAATATAAAGGGTAATCCGCTTTTTTTGATAATCTTAACCTTGCTTTTTGTCCGTTTAACCGGGGTTCGGATTTTTTTAAACGAGTCAACATCCGTGGTGAATATAACGCGATTATTTCCGCATTTTTGCACATTGCGTATAACCAGACCTCTGTGCATACATATATTGATAAGCCTTTCGGTGAATTGTCCGTCGGCGCACACCGTCAGCTTTCCGTTTAAAAACAAAGGAAGTTTTTTCTTGCCGAGAACGTCTGTTTCCAATTATGTCACCCTTTCATATGCCGAATATTATTCAAAATTAACGGAAGTAATACAACCCGTCACACAGACGACCTCATCAACCATATTTGCTATTTCAAGGTTTCTGCCGCATATTTTAACCGTCTGTGCGTTTGTTTTGATTTTCACGCATGCATCATTATATTCCGTTATGCCTTTATAGTTTTCGAGAACGAGTTCTGTTGAACCGACAGTGTGTATCAAAAAATCCTCGTGAATTGATTTTTTACCGAAATCAGAAATGTCCGAAATGATTTTTTTGAATCCTCTGTTTTTTCTGCCCGATTCATCCATAACTTCACCTCCGCGTTGTATAAGCTTATATTTATCTTTATGAACCAAAAGGACAAAAAATGAATAAATCGAAACGCATCGGAATATATTTTAATAAATCCGACAAAATTATGCGAAACGGGAGAGCCGATGATGGATAAGACTTTTAAAAATATTTGCGTGTTGATGTGTGCAACGTACATAGCGGCAGCGACGATTGTTTCGCCGCATACTGCGGTCGGTGCAGCTAAATCCGCGCTGGCTCTTTGTTCGGGTGTTGTTATACCTTCGCTTTTTCCGTTTATTTTTTGCGCAAATATTTTTATAGCACTCGGTGCGGCATATTATGCGCGAAAGTATCTTTCAAAAATAATGTATCCGCTCTTTAAAATATCGGGTGCAGGCGCAGCGGCATTCTTCCTCGGAATAATAAGCGGTTATCCGATTGGCGCGATTTGTGCGGCGGAGTTGTTTTCAAAAGGAGAGTGTACGAAAAACGAGGCCGAGCGACTTGCTGCATTCTGTAATAATTCCGGACCGATGTTTGTAATAGGAGCAGTGGGCGAACAGATGTTCGGAAGTCACGTAACGGGCGTGTTATTATATTTAATTCACATTTTATCGGCGGTATTAACGGGAATGGTTATTAAGTTTATATTCAAAGACAAAACCGACATCGGAGATAACAGCTTGCGCCGATTGCCGCCGTCGCATCTTGAATCTACATTAAAAAACACAGCCGCGGATATAGGTGCGGCTGTGTCAAAGTCTGTTGAAACAATTTTGATGATATGCGGATTTGTTGTAATTTTCGCCGTGTTTACATCAGCAATTCCCGATACAAAGTTCAAACCGTATTTATACTCAATATTAGAGATAACAGGTGGACTTTCACAGATAAGCTCTTTGTGCGGCGAAAGAAATCGTTTGATAATTTCCGCTGCGGTTATATCATTTTCGGGAATATCGGTATATGCACAGGTTACGGCGGTTTTGACGAAACAAGGCCTGTCGAGCATACCTTATTTAATCGGCAAGGCGATACAAGCCGCAATTTCCGCAGTAATAATGTTCGGTGTCATAAAATTAAACAAAGGTGCATTGCCCGTGTTTAATATAAATGCGCAATCAAGCACAGCTGTATTCGGATTGAGTTCACCGATAAAATGTTTAAACATATCCGTTCGGATGCTCGCTCTTGCGATAGTACTGTTTTTGTCTTTGTGTCTTATTGTGAAGGTTTTTGAACGCGTCAAAACCTATATTTTAAAATAGGGTTCGGAATCCGATGAAATTATGCTTACGGACGGGAAACTTTCGCCGAGGTAGTTATGCATAAATTCGCAAATTATGTTTTCGGTTTCAAAATGACCCGCGTCAATCATATTTATACCGAGTTCAAACGCAAGCTGTGCCTCGTGGTGCTTTATATCGGAGGTAACATAGACATCCGCACCGGCGTGATACGCAGAATAAATTCCGTCGCCGCCCGCACCGCTGCAAAGAGCAACATTGGATATTGTTTCGGTCGGGTCGCCGACATATCTGATTGTGCGACAGCCGAGAACGCTTTTGACAAAACTTACATAATCGCCGAGTTCGAGCGGCGATTCAAGCCTTCCGACCCTGCCGATTTTACAGGTGGGATTTCCCAATGCGTCACAGCATTCCTCATCGGTATATACGCGGACATCGATAAGTTCAAGTTTTTCTGCGAGGATGTCATTCATTCCGCCAATTGCATTATCAAAATTCGTGTGAGCCGAGTAAACCGAAATATCGTTTCTGATAAGGCTCATTACAGTGCTGCCGATTACATCGTTTTCCGAAATCCGTTTGAGCGGCGAAAATAACAGCGGATGATGCGAAACAATCAAATTCGCGCCGCAATCTATCGCCGCTGCTGCGTTTTCGGACGTAACATCAAGACATACAAAAACGCGCGATATATCCGCATTCATATCTCCGACCATAAGCCCGACATTATCCCACGGTTCGGCAAGCGATAACGGTGCGAGTTCTTCTATTTTCCTTGCTATATCTTTTACTTTATACATTCTTATTACCTCGTATAATTAAATTTTACTTATTTCTTCTTTTAATTTTCTGCATTCATCAAGTTTTTTGCACGATTCCGCCGTCTTGGATTTTTCAAGCCCGAGTATCATTTTGTTTAACTTATCCTTTCGTTTTTTCAGGTAAAGTTCAAAATTTTCGGGTCTGTTTTCTGTAAGGTACTTACCTATAAACACATCGGCGGCACTTGGATTATAGCAGTTTATCAAAACCCCGTTGTCCGAAAGGTCGGGCGGTGCAACGCTGATGATATTATAAATTTTGTTTTCCTCAACAACGAGAGATTCCGATATGATACGCCAACCGTGTGAATAAAGATATTCTCTGAGTTCCGAAACGGCGGACATAGGCTGTAATATTATTTTGTTTGCGTTTTTAATTTTATCAAGCCCCGAGCCGATTATGTTTGCAATCAGCAATCCGCCCATTCCGGCAATAACAATCGCATCCGATTCATCGGATTTTATCGGGTCAAGACCGCTTCCGAGCCGTAATTCAACGAGTTTATCGGCGTTATAGGTTTTGACCGTGCTTTCAGCACGCCGCAAAGGCTCGGGATTGATGTCGCACGCGATTGCTGTTTCCGCTTTATGCCTTTTACATAAATACACGGGAATATATGCGTGGTCCGTCCCTATATCAGCAAGACATTTGCATTCACCGACCGATTCCGCAATCGCCGAAAGGCGCGGCGAAAGTTGTGGAAAGGTATTTTTCATAATTATTACGTCCTTTGTACTTGTTTTGCATTATTCATAGGTGTATTTTATAATAAAACTTATATTTTGTCAATATTTAAAGAGGAAAAATACTGCTTTTGGCGAATTATAATGTAAGAGGGTAAAAAAAGAAAAAGGAGGGCAAAGCTTTATGACGGACGCGAATTTTCAGAACTTTGTTGATGAAGTAATTGACAAAAATGACATTTGTGATGTTATTTCGGAATACGCAAAGCTAAAACGTATGGGTAATCGTTTCGCGGCGCTTTGCCCTTTACACAACGACAAAAAATCACCGTCGCTTTCCGTATCGCCCGACAAACAGCTTTTTTACTGCTTTGGCTGCGGCGCGGGCGGAAACGTCATTCATTTTATTATGGCGGCGGAGCATCTTGATTTTACCGATGCACTTAAACTTTTGGCGGACAGAGCGAGGATTCCGGTTCCCGAATTTAAAGGCGGCGGTTCATCTTCGGCAAAGTCGAGCGTTGATAAAAAACAGCTTATCTTTTCCATAAACCGTGAGGCTGGCAGGTATTTTTATCATAACCTTGCAAGCGAAAGCGGTAAGGAAGGGTACGAATATCTCAAAAACCGCGGAATAAAGAATTCCACGATTAAAATGTTCGGTATGGGATATGCGCCCGAAGGATGGACGAACCTTATCGATTATCTCAAAGGCAAAGGCTTTTCGGAACACGAAATATATGAGGCCGGACTTGCCAAAATGCGTGACAACGGAACATATTACGATTCATTTTATGACGGACGTGTGATGATTCCCATTATAAATGTACAGGGAAACATTATCGGTTTCGGCGGTCGGATTATCACCGACCGTGAAAATACGGGCAAGTATTTAAACACGCCCGAGACGCTTGTCTTTCATAAAAAAGAAAACCTTTTCGGTTTGAATTTCGCCAAAAATGACCGTTCGGGTTCGCTTTTGCTTATGGAGGGATATATGGATGTCATATCTTTGCATCAAGCAGGAATAACAAATGCGGTCGCATCGCTCGGCACTGCGTTCACAGAGGAACAGGCAAAGCTCGTAAAACGCTATGGCGGCAAGGCAGTTTTGTGTTATGACTCGGATGAAGCAGGGAGAAAAGCGACAGTCAGAGCCGGTGAAATTCTGACCGCACAGGCTATTAAAACAAAAGTCTTGACAGTAACGGACGGAAAAGACCCCGATGAGTTTGTGAGAAAATCGGGTGGCGAGATGTTCAAAGTATTGATAGAACGCGCACAGCCCCTAATGGAGTATAGAATTAACGAAATTCAGAAACAATATACGATTGAAACGGTTGACGAAAACGGAGAAAAAGAACTTGTTTTTCCCGATTCGGACGCAATGATTGATTTTACCGAGGCGGTGGCAGGGGTTTTATCGCAAATCAAAAACCCGGTCGAATTCGAGATATATCTCAAACGCGCCGCTCAAATCGGCGGCATATCCGAAAAATCACTTTTTGCAAGGGTGAACAACATACGACTCGGCAGAGAAAGAGCGGAAGAAAAGCGCGCCGAGCAACAGAAAAGACGCAGGATAAGCCGAGAGATGTCGGGAACGGACAATGTACAGCTTTATAATTCGGAACAGCTTATGCTAAATCTCATATGCGACCGGCCGGTATTTAATTTTGTAAAGGATAAAGGCTTAACACCCGAGGATTTTTCGACAGAGCTTCATTCGAGACTTGCGAAAAAGATATTTGAAATGTATGAGACGGACGGCGCGGTTGACATAAACCGAATTTTGACGCTGTTTGACGAAAGCGAGAGGGGGATGGTCGCCAAAATACTTTCGGACGACAAAAACACATCGGATAAGAAAAAGGCAGCCGAATTTCCGCTCGAAGTGATTATGGGAAACCAAAATTTAAAGCAGCAAAAAGAAATGCTGGATAACAGTGATTTGAAAAAACTTGATGCGCTCATAAGGCAAAGAGCCGATGACAAGGTTCATCATAAACAAAAATAATCTGAAACTTTTCAGTTGACATAGATTTTAAGAAAAACGTGATTCCGCAGAGGTAATATTGGCGGATGAGAAAGGAAGTTTTAAATTATGGAAGAAAAAAAGACAAAAAAACAAACTCGCAAACAGGTAATACAAGACCTTTTGGCAGACGGCAAGAAGAAAGGTGTTTTGAATTATAAAGAAATAAATGATAAATTAGAGGCTCTTGAACTTGATGCGGATCAAATTGAAAAAATGTTTGAGCTGCTTGAAAAGCACGGTATAGAACTTGTCGGCTCTATGGACGATGACGATGACATCGATATTATGGTGGACGATGATATGGAAATCACCCAAGAAGAGCTTGAAGATTTGTCTGTCCCCAGCAGCGTCAGCATTGACGACCCCGTTCGTATGTATCTTAAAGAAATCGGTAAAGTTGACCTTTTATCAAGTGATGAAGAAGCGGAACTCGCGCGCAAAATGGCGGACGGCGACCGTGCGGCAAAGAAAAAACTTGCCGAGGCGAACCTGCGTCTTGTTGTCAGCATCGCCAAAAGGTATGTGGGAAGGGGTATGCTCTTTCTTGACCTTATCCAAGAGGGAAACCTCGGTCTTATAAAAGCGGTTGATAAATTCGATTACACAAAAGGATATAAATTCAGCACATATGCAACGTGGTGGATAAGACAGGCAATAACCAGAGCAATCGCCGACCAGGCGCGGACGATTCGTATACCGGTGCATATGGTCGAGACCATAAACAAGCTTGTTCGTGCATCGCGCCAGCTTGTTCAGGAACTTGGCAGAGACCCCCTGCCGGAGGAAATAGCCAAAGAAGTTAATATGCCTGTTGATAAAGTGGGTGAGATTTTGAAGATTGCCCAAGAACCCGTTTCGTTTGAGACCCCGATAGGCGAGGAAGAAGACAGCCACCTCGGTGACTTTATCCAAGATGATGACGCGCCGGCACCTGTTGACGCGGCAACATCGATTTTGCTTAAAGAACAGTTAATCGATGTCCTCGGAACATTGACGGACAGAGAACAAAAAGTTTTGCGCCTTCGTTTCGGTCTTGATGACGGAAGGGCAAGAACCCTTGAAGAAGTCGGAAAAGAATTTGACGTTACTCGTGAGAGAATACGTCAGATTGAGGCAAAAGCACTCAGAAAGCTGCGCCACCCGAGCAGAAGCAGAAAGCTTAAAGATTTTCTCGAATAAGAGGAATAGGTTAATATGCGGTCGGTTTTATATAAAAAGTACTCAAAAAAAGGATTGTGCAAATATTGTTTTTTTAGAGTGTATATAGAAACTGTGTCCGAAATATTGACTTGATATACCGTTTGGGGTATAATAAAAGAATATAAATTTTCAGAGAGGTGACGGAGTTGGATAAACACGAATTTTTAAAGATGCAGAGCGATATGGATAAGAGTATTGAGAAATACATAAAATTGATTCATACAAAGAATACAGCATGGAATTCAATTCCATCGCATTATTATAATGAATATAATGTAAAGTCCGGTTTGCGAAATGCGGACGGTACGGGCGTTCTTGCCGGGTTTACTTCTATCGGTGAGGTTCACGGTTATGTTATGGACGAGGGCAACAAAGCGCCCGTTCCCGGTAAGTTGCGTTACAGAGGTATTGATATAGAGGATATTATTTCGGCGTGCAAAGCGGAACGCCGTTTCGGGTTCGAAGAAACAGCATTTTTATTGATTTTCGGATTTCTGCCCGACAAAGAATTGCTTGACGGTTTCACAAAACTGTTGGCACAAAAACGCAGACTTCCCGATGAATTCACAGAAGATATGATTTTTAAAGCACCGAGTAAAAATATAATGAACAAACTCGGACGGTCGGTTCTTGCGCTTTATTCGTATGACGATAATCCCGATGACATTTCTATCGCCAATCTTTTGCGCCAAAGTTTGGATTTGATTGCGCGATTCCCGGTTCTTATCGCAGATGCGTATAGCTGTAAGCGTCATTATTTTGACGGCGAAAGTCTTGTTTTGCACAATCCGAATATCGAATTATCGGCGGCGGAAAACTTTTTGTATATGATAAGACCCGATAAACAGTTCACAAGAGAAGAGGCGGAAACGCTTGACCTTTCAATGATTCTTCAGGCTGAACACGGCGGCGGTAACAACTCAGCTTTTACCGTGCGTGTTTTATCATCAACGGGTACGGATACGTATTCAGCGATTTCGGCATCGGTTGGTTCTCTGAAAGGACCGAAACACGGCGGAGCGAATGACAAGATGCTTTCGCAAATGGAAGAGATTAAAGCAAATGTCCATAACTGGGAAGACGAAACCGAGGTTATGGGCTATCTGAAAAAGATTTTGAGAAAAGAAGCCGGTGACGGAAAGGGGCTTATATACGGTGTCGGACATGCTGTATATACGATTTCCGACCCTCGCGCGAAAATTCTCAAAGAAAGAGCGGCGAGACTTTCGGAAATAACAGGATTCGAAAAAGAGTTTGCTCTGTATGATATGGTTGAAAGACTTGCCCCGAAAGCGTTTTGCGAGGAAAAAGGCATTGAACGCGATATGTGCATAAATGTTGATTTTTATTCGGGGTTTGTGTATCAGATGTTAAAGCTTCCGCAGGAGCTTTATACTCCGATTTTCGCAATGTCGCGCATTGTCGGCTGGTCGGCACATCGAATCGAAGAAGTTATGACAAACAGCAAGATAATTCGCCCGGCATATAAAAGTACCGTTAAACGTATTGGGTATACGCCGATTGGTGAACGTGAAAGAATAAATTTGGATGAGATTTAAATAAAAATCAACAGGCGGTTTGCATTCGCAAACCGCCTGTTTTTTAAAAGTCATCATCGGCATCGAAATCATCATCGTTAATGCAATCGATGCCCAAATCGGGTTCGAGTTTTGACACAGATACTTCATATGCCGTTTTTGTTTCAAATTCATCTTCGCCGATTTTCTTTTGATATTCACGGCTTTGGATTCTGCCGCGGATTTTAAGGTTGTCGCCGACATTTAGACTTTCGGCAAATTTGGCGTTTCTTCCCCATGCAATGCACGGGATGTAATCCGACTTGTTATATGACCTGTTCACGGCGAGCAAAATATCAGCAATCTCACGTTTGAACGGTGTTGTGCGATAGACAGGTTGTTTGCATATAAAGCCGTTGAGAAAAATTCTGTTTGGGTTTTGCAGGTTTTCCGCATCCGTGATATAGTCGATGCTTTTTACGAATACAGTCAAAATAAGACGGCTGCCTGTTTCCGAAAAGTTGTTATATGACCTAAACTGACCGTGGATTTCGACCATATCCCCGAGCCCGGGATGCAGATACGGGAAAAAGCGTTCCGAAATCGTTATGTTGATTAAATCAAAATTTTCGCTCAGACGCGGAACTTTCAGCCTGAATAAGTAAAACCGCTCTCCGTATATCATATGCGAAAAAGTGAGCTCGCTGTCTACCTCACCCGCGATATACACTTTGTTGTTTTCAAAATATGTGTTTTCCACTGATTATTCACTCCTGTCAGATAAGTAACCGAATTTTGTTCGGGTTTATTTAGCTATATCTTTTGTTAAAATATATTTTTATTAAAACTTGGTGTCTACTGTAAAATTATATTCAAAACGGATTAATTTAGAACATAATTTTATTCGTTCGGTCGTATAAATACAAAATTATTTTTGCCGATAAATATAAAATGTATTCGCTGACATAAAGTATATATTTAAAATAAAATCACGGTATTCGGCGCATAAATTTTTATTATTGACAAATAATAACTCGGAAAACAGTGTGAATCGGAGGTCGGATGCGGTGATAATTACGATTGTCAGAACTTTGATAATGTATATTTTGGTTGTCGGAGCGCTGAGAATGATGGGAAAGCGTCAAATAGGTGAACTCGAGGCGTCCGAGCTTGTTGTGACGATAATAATATCCGATATTGCCGCGATGCCGATAACGAATATAGAGGTGCCGCTTATCACGAACATTTCGGCAATTTTGACGCTTATGATTTTAGAGGTAATCCTGTCGTTTTTGGCGTACAAGAATACGGGCGTGAGAACTGTGCTTTACGGGCGGCCGAGTATGTTTTATAAAAACGGAAAGTTCAATCAGCAAGAGATGATGCGCCAACGTTTTAATGTTGCCGATATTATGGAAGAACTCAGAGGTAACAATGTTTGCAACCTGAACGATGTCGAATATATAGTTATGGAAACGAACGGAAACGTAAGTGTTATCACAAAACAGGAAAAGTCGGCTGTTACACCCGAACAGATGAAAATAAAAACAGACCCCGTAAGAATGAGTTATATAATTATCGATAACGGAACGCCGGTGTACAGCTGTATGAAAAGTCTTGGGCTTAATGATGAGTGGCTTTCGAACAAGATGAAAGAACACGGTATCAAAAACGTTAAGGATATATTTTATTTAAGTTTTGAGGAAAAAACAGGAAATACGGTTGTTATTCCGATGGATAAAAAATGATATATTGCTGATATGAAAGGCTGAACAAATTATGAAAAGAATCGTTTCTGTTTTAATTATAGCCGCATTAATGGTTGGATTTATAGGCATACATCTATACAAAATCAATTCTTTTGAAAGAGAAGCAAGTGAAATATGCGGAGAAATTTATACCGAGTTTTATGATGAAAATTGGGATAATATCCGAGAGTTTGTGGCACAGCTTGACGAGGTATGGTACAAAAATCGGCTTTGGGCAAGTGTGACGCTCAAGACGGATGTTATCGATGAAATAGAAATTTCTCTTATGCAGTGTACCGAGTATTCAAAGATTGCGGCAAAAGAAAATTTTATCGGTGAATTCAAAATGTTTTGTATGCTTATCGAACATCTTCCCAAACAGGAAAAAGCCTCGCTCGGAGAATTGCTTTAATGAATTTAAGGCAATTCTCTTTTGATTTTCGGGAAATTTCTTAAAAATCTAAAATTTTTGTATAAAATGTCAATTATTTTGCAAAGAAAACCGATAACTTTTTATCCTCTTTACTTGACAATATTTTAACAGTACGATAAAATATATATGTATGAATTTTTCTTTTTTATAAAGAGCTGTATTAATTCAAAACGAATAAAATCGAAAGGGTGATTTGAATGGGTATGACACTCGCCCAGAAAATACTTAAAGCGCACCTTGTAGAAGGTGAGATGATAAAGGGAAAGGAAATCGGTATAAAGATTGACCAGACCCTGACCCAGGACGCAACGGGAACTATGGCTTATCTTGAATTTGAGGCTATGGGTGTTCCGCGTGTTAAAACGGAAAAGTCTGTTGCGTATATAGACCATAATACATTACAAAACGGTTTTGAAAACGCCGACGACCACAGATTTATCGGAAGCGTATGCAAAAAGCACGGCATATACTTTTCAAGACCCGGCAACGGAATATGTCACCAGGTTCACCTCGAACGTTTCGGCGTTCCCGGAAAAACTTTGATTGGCTCGGACAGCCACACACCGACCGGCGGCGGAATCGGAATGATTGCTATCGGTGCGGGCGGTATGGATGTTGCCGTTGCAATGGGCGGCGGTACATATTACATTACCTGTCCCGAAATCGTTAAGGTTGAACTCAGTGGTAAGTTAAGCCCGTGGGTCGCCGCAAAAGATGTTATTCTTGAAGTATTGCGCAGACTCTCTGTTAAGGGCGGCGTAGGAAAAATAATCGAGTATTGCGGTGAGGGCGTTAAAACTCTTTCCGTTCCCGAGCGTGCAACCATAACAAATATGGGTGCGGAGCTCGGTGCGACAACATCGATATTCCCGTCGGATGAGGTTACGCGTCAATTCCTTAAAGCACAACAGCGCGAAGCGGATTATACGCCTTTGGCGGCCGATTCCGATGCTGACTATGATATGGTTGTCGAGATTAATTTGAGCGAACTCACACCTATGGCGGCTTGTCCGCACTCGCCCGATAATGTTAAGACTCTTGACGAAATCGGCAATATGAAAATCGACCAAGTATGTATAGGTTCATGTACAAATTCATCACTCTTGGATATGCTTAAAGTCGCATATATCTTAAAAGGAAAGACGGTTCACCCCGATGTTTCGCTGGCTATTGCGCCGGGTTCGAAACAGGTTTTGAATATGCTTGCTGATTGCGGCGCACTCGCAACAATGATTGATGCCGGTGCAAGGATTTTGGAAAGTGCGTGCGGACCGTGTATCGGTATGGGTCAATCACCGAATTCGGGCGGTATTTCTCTGCGTACTTTCAACAGAAACTTTGAGGGACGTTCAGGCACAAAAGACGGCCAGATTTATCTTGTATCGCCCGAGGTCGCGGCTGTTTCGGCTTTGACAGGTGTGTTGACTGACCCGAGAACCCTCGGCGAAATGCCCGAATTTAAATTACCGGAAGTATTCACAGTCAACGACAATATGGTAGTTCCTCCCGTTAAGGCTGAGGATATGGACAGCGTTGAGGTCTTGAGAGGTCCGAATATTAAACCTTTCCCGGTATCAGAAGCTCTCGCCGATAATCTTGATGCAAAATGCAGCCTTAAAGTCGGCGACAATATTACGACCGACCATATTATGCCTGCCGGTGCTAAAATTTTGCCGTTGCGTTCGAATATTCCCAAAATTTCAGAATATTGTTTTGCGGTATGCGATGAAAAGTTCCATGACAGAGCTTTGGAACTCAAAAAGAGTATAATTGTCGGCGGTTCGAATTACGGGCAGGGTTCATCGAGAGAACACGCGGCATTGGCTCCGCTCTATCTCGGAGTAAAAGCCGTAATTGTGAAATCGTTTGCGCGCATACATATGGCGAATCTTATAAATGCAGGTATCGTGCCGCTTACATTTGTGAACGAGGCGGATTATGACAAAATTAATCAGCTCGATGAGCTTAAAATCGATAACCTTAAAGAGGCGGTTATAAATGCCGATATGGTAAAGGTTACGGATGTTACAAAAGGATTTGATTTTGAGGTTAAGCTTGACTTTTCACAGCGCCAGCGTGATATGCTTGTCGCGGGCGGACTTTTGAATTACACAAAAGAAAACGCATAAATTGTATCTATTTTGAAAGAGAGGACATTATTAATGGATAAGATTAAAATGACAACGCCGCTTGTTGAGATGGATGGCGATGAAATGACAAGAATCATCTGGAAGATGATTAAAGATATTCTGATTATACCTTATGTCGATTTAAAGACAGAATACTATGATTTGGGCCTTGAACACAGAAACGAGACGGATGACCAAGTTACCGTTGATTCGGCAAACGCAACAAAAAAATACGGCGTTGCCGTAAAGTGTGCGACCATTACACCGAACGCAGAGCGCGTTAAGGAATATAATTTAAAAGAAATGTGGAAGTCGCCGAACGGTACAATCCGTGCCATATTGGATGGAACGGTGTTCCGCACCCCGATAATCGTCAAGGGTATAACGCCGTATATTCCTACATGGACAAAGCCAATCACGATTGCGCGTCATGCTTACGGCGATGTATACAAAAATACCGAGATGCAAGTTCCCGACGGTTCAAAGTGCGAGCTTGTTTGCACAGATAAAGACGGCAATGAAACACGTTCTTTGATTCACGAATTTAACGGCAGCGCAGGTATAATTCAAGGTATGCACAACATCGATAAGTCAATCGAAAGTTTTGCAAGATGTTGTTTTAATTATGCTTTGGATATGAAAAAAGACCTTTGGTTTGCAACAAAGGACACCATTTCAAAGAAGTACGACCACAGATTCAAGGATATTTTTAACGATATTTTTAATGCCGAATATAAAGCTAAGTTTGATGAGAGCGGCATTGAATATTTCTATACTCTGATTGATGATGCTGTGGCAAGGGTTGTCCGTTCCGAGGGCGGATATATCTGGGCTTGTAAGAATTATGACGGAGATGTAATGTCGGATATGGTTGCAACAGCATACGGAAGTCTTGCAATGATGACATCTGTTCTTGTTTCTCCAAACGGAACATATGAATTCGAGGCGGCACACGGCACGGTTCAGCGCCATTATTATAAACATCTCAAAGGCGAAGAAACGTCTACAAACAGCGTGGCAACACTGTTTGCATGGACAGGTGCTTTGCGCAAGAGGGGCGAACTCGACAAAATCGATGATTTATGTACTTTTGCCGATAAGCTCGAAGCCGCAACAATAAAGACAATCGAGGACGGCATAATGACAGGTGATTTATACTTGCTTTCTAAACTTGAGAACAAAAAGAAAGTAAACACCGAGGAATTTTTGGTTGCAATCGGCGAAAGACTCGCCGCATCGTTATAATACCAAAGACGGTTTTGCATACATTATTCGCGTCGCATACCGCAAAATTTCTTTGCGGTATGCGAATGTCGGCGAAAAGAGGTTTTCTTTATGATAAAGAAAGTATCTGCATCGGTTGTCAGACGTTTGCCGAGATACTACAGATATTTAAGCGAACTTGACGCAAACGGAACAGAGCGTATTTCTTCAAAGGAACTGAGCGTAAAAATGGATGTTACCGCGTCTCAAATCCGACAGGATTTAAACTGTTTCGGCGGTTTCGGTCAACAAGGTTACGGATATAACGTCCGTTTCTTACTTGACAGCATTGCTAAAATTCTCGGACTCGATAGAGGGTATAATGCAATTCTCATCGGTGCGGGGCATATGGGAAGAACTTTTGCGGTGAATACCAAGTTTGAATCGAGGGGATTTAACCTTATAGGAATATTTGATTCCGACCCCAAAAAGGAGGGGTTGCAGATAGGCAAGCACACGGTTTTATCGTATTCCAAGGTTAAAAGTTTTATTGATGAATACAAGCCTCAAATGGCTATACTGGCTGTTCCGAAATTGGCAATGCGCCGTGTTGCGCAAGAATTGATTGATTACGGGATAAAGGCGTTTTTGAATTTTTCTCACGCAGAGCTTCCGTCCGTTGACGGAATTGCGATTGAGAACGTCCACTTGTCCGACAGCCTTATGCGCTTGTCGTACAAGCTTGCGGAAAAAGAACGTTCCGATGATAAACTTTAGCTTTAAGGAGATGCTGTTTCGTGCTGATTGACAAGGGATGTATTTTTGATGCCGTAAACACCTTTGAATGCGGTCAATGCTTTAGGTGGAACGTAACGAGTCCGCCGAACGGCGAAATACAATATACGGGTATATCGAACGGAAAGGTGTGTCATATAAAGAACGGCGAAATTATATGCGATAAAAACGATGAAAATTATTGGAAATATTATTTTGCGTTTGATACCGACTATACTAAAATAAATGACAAACTTATAACGTCGGATGAATCATTGAAAAAATGCATTGATTACGGAAAGGGAATCAGAATTTTAAGACAGGATTTGTGGGAAACGATTGTTTCGTTTATAATATCGGCGAACAATAACATTCCGCGAATCAAAAAGATTATTGAGAGTATATGTGAGATGTTCGGCGAGAAAATCAGCGATACATATTCACAAAAGACTTACTATTCTTTTCCGACCGCACAACGTTTGGCACAGCTTGAACCAAAGGACTTGGCACCGCTCAGGGCGGGCTACAGAGATGTGTATATTCTCGATGCGGCTCAAAAAGTTGCGGATAATACAATTGATTTGTGTGCCGTTAAAAGTATGTCCGATGAGGATGCAAAAAAATATTTAATGCAGATAAAGGGTATCGGCGGCAAGGTCGCGGATTGCATTCTGCTCTTTTCTCTCGGAAGATATTCTGTCTTTCCGACAGATGTGTGGATAAAACGGATATTGCGCGATGTGTACGGGACGGACGATAACCTAATACCCGAATTTGTTTCGAAAAAGTTCGGAAATCTCGCCGGTTATGCACAGCAATATTTATACTATTATTACAGAAGTAATTCATAAAACTTGAAGAAAATTAAAATTTATATATAAATTAACGGAGGATTTTTAAAATGTTAGTTTCAGCAACAGAAATGTTAAAAAAAGCAGTGGAAGGACATTATGCGGTAGGTCAGTTCAATATCAACAATCTCGAATGGACAAAAGCAATTCTTTTGACTGCACAGGAAAACAACTCGCCTGTTATTCTCGGTGTATCCGAGGGTGCAGGAAAGTATATGACCGGATTTAAGACGGTTCAGGCAATGGTTGAGGCGATGATTGACGAGCTTAACATCACCGTTCCGGTTGCTTTGCACCTCGACCACGGCACATACGAGGGCTGTTATAAATGCGTAAAAGCAGGATTCTCGTCAATTATGTTTGACGGTTCGCACTTTCCGATTGATGAAAACGTGGAAAAGACAACCGAACTCGTTCACGTTGCGCACAATCTCGGACTTTCTATCGAGGCTGAGGTTGGTTCTATCGGCGGCGAAGAGGACGGCGTTATCGGCGCAGGCGAAATCGCCGACCCGAACGAGTGCAAGAGAATAGCCGACCTCGGCGTTGACTTCCTTGCGGCAGGTATAGGCAATATCCACGGTAAGTATCCTGCAAACTGGAAAGGTCTTGATTTTGACGCACTCGCTAAGGTTAAAGAGCTTGTCGGCGACCTTCCTTTGGTTCTTCACGGCGGAACGGGTATCCCGGCGGATATGATTAAAAAGGCAATATCTCTCGGCGTTGCAAAAATCAATGTTAATACCGAATGCCAGCTTTACTTCCAAGAGGCAACAAGAAAGTATATCGAAGAAGGCAAAGACCAACAAGGTAAAGGTTTTGACCCCAGAAAGCTTCTTGCGCCCGGTTTTGAAGCGATTAAAGTTATCGTTAAAGAGAAAATGGAACTTTTCGGTTCGATTGATAAGGCTTAATTTTGCGTTTTGATATGCCGACTCACCGACAAAATATTTTGTCGGTGAGTCATTGTAAAATTCAAAAGTAATATTTTAAGGTCTGTAACAAAATGAGTTTCGTATGATGTTCGTTAAGAACTCAAATCGAAATTTCGATTTGTTACAGGCTTTTTAATTCATTCAGCAACAAATGTCAAAAAAATAAAGTTTTTACACAGATTTTATCAGTTTTTTTAATGAAAAAAATTAAATTTATGATATAATTATATTGTCACAAACATAATTTGTACAATAGTCCAAGCTTTTGTATTGAAATATGCTTGCGTGGGATACAATTATATGATATAATGATAAAAAACGCAAAAGAACGATACAAGAGAATGCAGTCAAACTGCGTTTGTCGGAAAGGAAGATTTAGAAAATGAACAGAATATCGGGAAAATACAAATATCCGACAACTCCGATGGCAAATAAAGCCGCAATCATTAAGGGGGATAAATACCGTTTTACCGTTTTGACAAACAGGCTTATACGTCTTGAATATTCCGAATGCGGAAAATTTGAGGACAGGGCAACACAAACGGTTATAAACAGAGAATTTGACATACCCGAATTTAAAACATTTGAAAGAAACGGTGAGATTAAAATCTTAACCGACACATTTACGTTGACCTATTGCAAAGACCGTCCTTTCACCCCAAACTCGATTTATATAAAATTCAAAGACAACTCATCCGAGTGGCGATACAAGACAAGAAGTTTGGACGATATAAGAGAGAATCTCAAAGGAACGGTCAGGACTCTTGATGGAATTTCGGGTGAAATTCCCCTCGATGACGGGTTGATGTCAAAAAATCACTTTACGGAATTAGATGACAGCAAATCTCTTATCATTGCCGATGACGGTTGGATTGACAGGCGTGACGAGGATTGTTTGGATATTTATATCTTTGCATACAAGAATGATTATCTCGGCTTGTTAAAAGATTTTTATCATTTAACGGGAAGAACTCCGCTTTTACCCAGATTTGCACTCGGAAATATGTGGTCAAGATTCTATCCGTATACCCAAGACGAATACATCGAACTTATGGACAGGTTTGCGGATGAAAACATTCCGTTTTCGGTTGCGGTTTTGGATATGGACTGGCATTTGGTAAATTATGACCCGAAATACGGCCGAGGCTGGACGGGTTATACTTGGAACAAGAAATTATTTCCCGATTATAAGCAATTCCTAAAGGATTTACACAGCCGCGGTTTAGAGGTAACTTTGAATCTGCATCCTGCGGACGGCGTTGTTCCGTATGAAGAAATGTATGAAGAAATGGCGAATGCAATGGGTCAAAATCCCGAGGACAAAGAAACGGTTGAATTTGATATAACCAACCCTGAATTTTTAGAGAATTATTTCGAAATATTGCACCACCCTTACGAGCACGACGGTGTTTCGTTCTGGTGGATGGATTGGCAGCAAGGAAACACAAGCAAGATGGAGAACATCGACCCGCTTTGGATGCTCAATCATTATCACGCGATAGATTTGCAAAATTCGGGCAGGCGGCCGCTTATGCTGTCGCGTTATTCGGGTATAGGTTCTCACCGTTACCCAATAGGCTTTTCGGGTGATACAATCATAAATTGGGAATCTCTCGATTTTCAGCCGTATTTCACCGCGTCGGCGTCAAACGTGGGCTATACCTGGTGGAGTCACGATATAGGCGGACATATGTGCGGCTATCGCGATGATGAGCTTGCCGTCCGCTGGTGTCAGCTTGGCGTATTTTCGCCGATAAACAGACTTCATTCGACCAATCATCCGCTGCTTGGAAAGGAGCCGTGGAATTATGGTGAGGTTGCCGAAAAGTCGATGAAAAAGTTCTTGAGGCTAAGACACAGACTTATTCCGTATCTGTACACGATGAATTACAGAACATCCGAATACAGCGAACCGCTTGTACAGCCGCTGTACTACAAAGATGCCGAGTTTATGGCTTATGAGAAAAAATACAGAAATGAGTTTTATTTCGGAACAGAGATGCTTGTTCTTCCGATTACGCAAAGCTCGGAACACAGTGTACAGATGTCATACATAAACGCATATATACCCGACGGAATGTGGTTTGACTTTTTCAACGGACGTAAATATGTCGGAAGAAAGCAGATGAAAATATACCGAAATCTCTATGAGTACCCCGTTTTGATTAAAGCAGGAGGAATAATTCCGATGTCTGAACCCGAAAGTGTAAATGATTTATCAAACCCCAAACATTTACGCATTGAAATATATCCCGGTGCGGATAATCGGTTTGATTTGTACGAAGATGACGGAAAGAGCCTTGAATATAAGGATGGACATTTTGCAATAACAAAGTTGATATGGGATTGGCAAGATAATAAAAAGTTCACTGTCTCTAAACCTGAGGGTGATAAAAACGTTATTCCCGATGACAGAGATTACACGTTGGTATTTAATAACGTTTCGGGTTGTACGGATGTAACGGTCAGCGGAGTATTAAACGATGATTATACGGTTGAAATAAACGAAAGAGAAGTCATTGTAACGGTCAAAAATGCAAAAGAGATGTTTTCTATTACGCTAAACGGTGAAGTGAAAATAGCTGACAATGATACAAAAAATGACGCATTCGAATTTATCAAAAAATTTCAGGGCGATAACAACTTTAAAAAAGAATTATACAATCTGATTGCCCAAAATTCGGATTTGTCAAAGATCCTGTTTTTCTTAACTACAAGAGAAATGGATGAGGACATAAAAGATGTACTCGTTGAGATAATTTCGGCTGATAACGAAAAACTTAATTAAATTTATAACAAAAGTTAAATTTCCTCTTTTCAAATCACAATAAATGTGTTAAAATATATTTATTGTGATTTCAGAAAAGAGGAAATTTGTATTTATGAAAAGAAATTATTTAGACTTTAAGCGATGTATTGCGACATTTTTAATATTATTTATAACCATATCCGGTATTAATACAGTCTCGGTTTTTGCTGATAATTCAGATTATTTAGTGCCTTTGACCGAAACGGCGGACTATGTATATAAATTAACACCAAACCCTAATATAGGATATATGGGCGGCGAATGGGCAATTATCGGTCTTGCACGCAGCAACTTTAACGTCTCTGACGGATATTTTGATACATATATCGAAAATTTAAAGAAAGTTATTGATGAAAGACAGGGCGTATTGGATTCGCGGAAAAACACCGAATATTCAAGAGTAATACTTGGATTGTCGGCGGTCGGTGCGGATGCACAAAATATAAACGGATATGATTTGGCAAAACCTCTGTTGGACTTTGATAAAACAATCAGCCAGGGTATAAACGGAGCAATTTGGGCGAAAATTGCTCTTGAGTGCCGTGCATTTAAAAATAACAGTTCCGAAATATCGGCGGTATGTAAAAAATACGGCGATTATATTTTAGATAACCAATTATCCGACGGTGGTTGGGCTTTCGGCGGCGCGGATAATTCGGATGTTGATTTAACAGCAATGGCTCTTTGTGCATTGGCGTCGGACAGAAACGATACAAAAACAAACGCGGCTTGTGACAAGGCACTGGATTTTCTTTCATCGATGCAAACAGAAAGCGGCGGATTTTACGGGTGGGGCGGCGAAAATGATGAGAGCTGTGCGCAGGTAATTATCGCATTGTGTGCGATGAATGTTCCGCTTGACAGCCACGAATTTGTAAAAAACGGAAAGACGGCGTTGGACGGTCTTTTGACTTTTTATAAAAACGGTGAATTTGTTCACAACTCATCGGGTGACGGAGAATCAAGGATGTCAACCGAACAGTCGCTTTGCGCACTGGCGGCGCTGTATCGTATGTATAATAACAAAACGGCATTATATGATATGTCGGACGTAAATACGGATGAACCTGATGATTCGGAAAGCGTGGGACTTCCTTTGAAAAATTCCGATGTTCGGGTATGTCTGCGAAAGAGCAAAGTAAAATTCGATGATGTTGACGGAATTGACGGTGCGGATAAGCTCGGTGAGCTTGCGGCGCGTGAAATTATAAATGGAACGGGCGGCGGTTTATTCGAACCGTATGCGAATATTACACGAGCCGAATTTGCCGCGATTATGGTAAAAGGCTTGGGACTTCCGCTTGGCGGCAAAGCGGGTTTCTATGATGTGCCCGAGGGTGAATGGTTCTATGATTACATAGCAACGGCGTACAAATACGGAATAATAAAAGGCATATCGGAAATCGAATTTAATCCGAACGGAAATCTGACGAAAGAAGAGTCGGCGGTTATGATAGCAAGGGGAGCTGCTCTTTGCGGACTAAACACCGATTACGACAATGTTGCGGCACGAAATATTTTGGCGGCGTTTCCCGATTACATAAAAGCCGCCGATTGGTCAAGACAGGCGTTTGCGTTTTGTTATGACAAGAAAATTTTATCAGATGATGAACCTGAAATACAGCCGCAAAAATTATCACAGCGTATCGAAATAGCAATAATGCTCTATAATATGCTGTCCGAAGCACGTTTGCTTGATTAATTTCTTGGAACTTTCAAAAAGGTGATAGCTATGAAAAAGTATAAAACACCAATAATTGTCGGTGTGATTATCATTGTTGCTTTGGTTGCGGCCTTTTTTGCCGGTGGTGATAACTCAACCGTAAAACCGCAAGATGGCAATCCGAATACGCAACGTGTTTTGCCGAACGAAGAAAATCGGGGTAATGATACGAGCGTATCTAAAGATGAAAACAAATCCGATAATATAAAAGAAACCGATGATGCGGCAATATCCGAAGAAGAAAATCGCGACAGCACGAACGCAAAAGCCGAAACGGACAGACAAAATAATTCCGGCGTTATTGAAAATCACGAAAAAGAATCCCCCGAACAGAAACAGCAGGACATCGATTATTCGAAAGAACACGGAATGAATATCGACAGCCAAACGGGAACGGATGAATACAAAACCGAACCCGTTCCGGAGGGAAAACCGGTTCCTGTTGAACCTCAAAACAGCGAAATCACCGATAAAGAGATGACGTGCGTCTTGTCGGTGAGATGTGATACTATTCTCAATAATCTTTCAAAATTTAATTCCGACAAAATGGATATTCTGCCTCAAGAAGGTGTTATTTTTGCAGAGAGAGAAGTGACGTTTTATGAGGGAGAAAGCGTTTTTAACGTTACCCTGCGTGAAATGAAAAAGAATAAAATTCATATGGAATTTGTCAATACACCGATTTATAACAGTGCGTACATAGAGGGAATAGGAAACATATATGAATATGATTGCGGCGAGCTTTCGGGATGGATGTATAGCGTGAACGGCTGGTTTCCGAATTACGGATGTTCGAGATATGAACTTAAACAGGGTGATAAAATTGAATGGCAATATACCTGTGATTTGGGTGCCGATGTCGGCGGTTATACGGAATCGGGCGGAGGTCAGAGAGATGAATGATTTTGCTGTGTCCGAATTTTTTCGGTTTCATCCGCTTGTGAACTTTGCTTATTATACGGCTGTAATCATCTTTTCTATGATTTTTATGAACCCTGTCTTTATTGCAATCAGCGTAACCGCCGCAGTGGCGTATATATTCGTTTGTTCGGGAAAGAGCGCGGCAATAAAAAGGTTATTCGCCGCAATTCCGTTTATGATTTTAACGGCGGCGATAAACGCCGCATTTAATCACGAGGGTGCAACGGTCTTGACATATCTTCCGAGCGGAAATCCGCTGACGGCAGAGTCGATATTTTACGGTCTTGCCGCATCGGCTATGCTTATCAGTGTGATTTATCATTTTACCGGATTTAACAAGACGATAACAAGCGATAAACTTATGTACTTATTCGGAAAAATTTCACCGTCATTGGCACTTGTTTTGACGTTGACATTAAGATTTGTTCCGCGGTTCACGCATCAAATAAAAAACGTGGCCGCGGCTCGGTCGGCTGTGTTTAAAAGCCGAAAAAACGGAATGATTCATAAAGCGAAAGAGGGAATTTCCGTTCTGTCGATTATGATTACATGGAGTATGGAAAATGCCGTAGATACGGCGGACAGTATGAAAAGCCGCGGATGCGGCCTTGACGGACGAACGGCTTTTTCGCTTTTTGCATTTGAAAAGCGTGATGTGTTCGCGCTTTTCGCTGTTATATTTATGTCCGTAATAATTATTGTCGGCGCATCGGGCGGCACTGTGCATTTCAGATACTTCCCGACTGTTGCGGCGCATAAAATCACACCAACATCGGTTTTGGTTATTGCCGCATATGCGGCATTGTGTTTTATGCCTGTTATAATCGAAATAAAGGAGGCGTTAGTATGGCGGAAATTAAAATCAAAGATTTAAGTTTTAAATATCCGAGCGGAAACAGTGCGGCTCTGTGTAATATCAACTTAGATATAAATATCGGAGAATTTGTCTTAATCTGCGGCAAGTCCGGCTGTGGGAAGTCAACGCTTTTGCGCCGTATGAAGCCTATCCTTTCGCCGTTCGGAGAGTGCAGCGGAGGAGTTTTTTATAACGGAGTCGACGCTGAATCAATGTCACAGAGAGAACAGGCGGAGAAAATCGGATTTGTTATGCAAGACCCCGAAAACGGAATTGTATGTGATAAGGTATGGCACGAGTTGGCGTTTGGCCTCGAAAGTCTCGGATATTCTCAAAGCGAAATCAGCGCACGAGTTGCCGAAATGGCGTCATTTTTCGGAATATCGAATTATTTTTATAAAGATGTCAAGGATTTATCGGGCGGCCAGAAACAGCTGTTAAATCTCGCGGCGGTTATGACTCTTCAGCCGTCTGTGCTTATTCTTGATGAGCCGACAAATCGGCTTGACCCGATTGCGGCTTATGAGTTTTGTCAAACTTTGGCACGAATAAATCGTGAGTTCGGTACAACGATTATTATATCCGAGCATCGTTTCGAAGAGGTTCTACCCATATCCGACAGAGTTGTTGTGATGGACAAAGGGCGAATCATTGCAATTGATACGCCCGATAAAATAGGGTACGACCTCTTAAAAGAAAATAATCCTATGTTTGACGCAATGCCGCCTAATTTTAAGGTTTTTTATTCGATAAATGATAATAAGGAGCAAAGAGCGCCCGTTACGGTCAAAGATGCGCGAGAATGGCTTTTGGACGAAATGCAAAGGCGGAATATGAATCGGGTTTCAATAAATAAATCAGATGATAGCGTAGAGGATAATTCAAGCCCCGTTATAGAAGCAAAGGGAGTTTGGTTCAGATATACTCAAAGCGGCGCAGATGTGCTCAGGGATTTGTCATTTAAAGTCAAAAGAGGAGAGCTTTATGCTATCCTCGGCGGAAACGGTGCAGGCAAATCAACGGCTGTGTCAGTATTGTGCGGAATAAATCGCCCGTATCGCGGCAAAGTTAAAACAGCGGGCGGAACAAACGTTGCTCTTTTGCCGCAAAACCCACAGACTCTTTTCTCGCATAAGACGGTTATGCTCTGTTTAAAAGATGCGGCAAAAGCAACGTTTGATAAAGATAAATTTTCGGACAAAGACGAATATGATTCGGCGATTGATGAACGGATTGACAAGATAATCGATTTTTGCGAGTTAAATGAGCTGATAAATCGTCACCCGTTTGATTTATCGGGCGGCGAACAACAGCGCACGGCATTGGCAATTGTTTTGATAACAGAACCCGATATTATAATCTTGGACGAAGCGACAAAAGGACTCGATTCGGAATTTAAAGAGAAATTGGCGGATTTGTTATCCGGGCTTTGTCAAAGCGGAAAGACAATTATTGCGGTATCGCACGATGTTGAGTTTTGTGCAAAACACGCGGACAGGTGTGCGATGCTTTTTGACGGAAGAATAGTGTCACAGGACGAACCGCGCAAGTTTTTCGGCGGAAAAAGTTTTTACACAACTGCGGCAAATCGAATGTCGAGAGGAATGATTGACGGCGCGGTGTTGGAATCGGATATTATTCAAATATTTACGGGTAATACCGAATGCTTGGATATTAAAGATATTAAAGCCAATGAAAAAAACGACAACAAAAATAATGATATTTTGAATCTAAATATCAAAAAGAATGATTTTGAATTGAGGCAAATAACCGATACGCCTATAGTTCAAAATCAAGTTTTGCATTGCGATTCAAAACCGATGAAAGAAAAACGCAAAACATCGAATATACTGACAGGTATATTTATGTTGGTGATATTTGGGATTGCGCAGTTTATGATTTATACATATGACGGAATGATTAATGACCAGGTATATATAGGGGTACAGGTAATCTCGCTTATTTTGTTGTGGAGCTCAATTATGCTTTTTTCAAAAGGCAAGAACAAATCATCTCTGCTTGTTATGCCAAAGAAAAGGAAAATAACACACAGAACCGTTTTTGCTGTGCTTACGGTTATTGCTGTTGTTCCGCTCACGATATTTATCGGTATGTATTTTTTCGGGAACAGAAAGTATTATTTTATAAGCCTTTTGATTATTCTTGAGATAATGATTCCGTTTATTTTTGCGTTCGAAAAACGCAAACCCGCGTTGCGGGAAATTGTGATAATAAGCGTGCTTTGCGGAATTGCCATAGCCGGCAGGGCGGCGTTTGCGATGCTGCCGCAATTCAAACCTGTTTTGGCTGTTGTGATTATATCGGCGATTTGTTTCGGTGCGGAAACGGGATTTTTGGTTGGAGCGATAACGGCGTTCGTGTCTAACTTCTTTTTCGGACAAGGACCGTGGACGCCGTGGCAAATGTTCGCGTTCGGAATAATAGGGTTTATCGGCGGCATCATATTTACACGCGGTATTTTAAAGGTGACAAAAATTAACCTTTGCGTATTCGGCTTTTTTTCGGCAATAATAATATACGGCGGAATAATGAACCCTGCATCGGTGCTTATGTGGCAGTCGGAACCGAATATGAAGATATTTTTATCGGCATATGTTATGGGGTTTCCGTTTGACTTAATCCACGCTGTTTCAACGGCTTTCTTTTTGTGGCTCGGCACAAAACCGATGTGCGAAAAGATTGACAGAGTTAAGATTAAATACGGACTTTATGATTAATGTTTTTGAATATCGCACTTTGATAAGCAAATTATTGTTTACAAAAAAGTCATAGAATGTTCAAAAATAAGTATTGACAAAAAAATAACAATATGCTATAATACTATCAAATTTGAGAAGTCAAATTTTAGGAGATTAGTTTTAAAGAGTTTGGTAAATAAAAACAGAATAAAATTTTTATTTGCGGTTATAATTAAATATGAAAATTATTTGGGAGCCAGCTGTCTGTAGAGGATCTGCTCCCTTTTTGTTTACAACAAAAAAGTCGGGAGGTGAAAAATATGTCTTTAAATACAGTTGATACCGTTCTTGAAACGGAAAAGCGCACCGATGAAAAAGTTGCGGCGGCGCAAGAGACGGCGCACAAAAGATTCAATGATGGTATCAAAGAAGCACAGGCACGCGCCGATGAGATAATTGCCGAAGCAAAAGCCGAGGCGGATAAAATTGTCTCGGCGGCAAAAGAGGATGAGGCAAAAGCTTTTGCTGATGCCGACAAAGTCGGCACGGATGAATACAATTCCGTAAAAGCGAAAGCCGAAAAGTTTAAGGATGAAGCAACCGATGTAATTTTCCGAGCTTTATTCTGAAAATATGCAAATAATTTTTGAGAGAGGGTGTGCAGATGTCAAAGGTTGAAATGCGAAAAATAGAAATAGTCGCATTAAACCGCGACCGAAAGAAAATCATCGAGAGATTACAGCGCAGAAAGGCGGTTGAAATATCTCAAATTGACGATGAAAGACTTTTAAAAATTAAAACCGATACAAATATTGCGGCGTTTGAACGCAATATTTCCACAGCGGTTTCCGCTTTGGAATGTCTTAATCGTTATACGGATTATAAACCGTCAATCTTATCCGAATTAAACGGCAGGAAAGCAGTTTTGACCAAGGATTTTGCAAAAAGCGTAGAAAATGCGAATGAATATTTATCCGTTTGTCATTCGATACTCGATTTTTCAAAATCCGTTGATGAAGCGAAAGCCACCGTTGAAAAGCTCAGAGTAAGGGCGGATATGCTCAAACCGTGGGAGTCCCTCGAGATTCCGATAGGAACACTCGGTACAAGAACATCAAAAATCTTTATCGGAACTTTGACGGGAATGTATTCATCGGATGAGTTGGAAAAAGAGATAGCCGAGCGCATAACGGCCGATGCCGAAAGCCTTGATAAAAAAGACAATCAGCAAAAATCCGAATGTGCATATCCGTTCACCGTTGATGTCATTTCATCGCGAAAAGAACAGACTTGTATCGAGATTACGGCACATAAATCTATTGCTGATTCGGTCAATTCGGCGATAAGAGATATGGGATTTTCGATTATGAGCGGAAGTGACAAAATTACACCAAAACAAGAGATGCTCGAAATCGAAAATGAGATTATCGGTAAAACGAAAGCTGTATCCGAATATTCCGAAAAGATAAAGAGCTTTGATGACAGGCGCGGCGACATAGAATTTTTCATTGACTATCTGACGATTCGGCGTGATAAATATATCGATTTGGGAAAACTCGGACGTACAAAAAATACTTTTGTAATAGATGGATATATTCCCAAAATGTATGTCAACGGATTAATCAGAGAGTTTGAAGAAAAATACACTATTGCGATAAACATACAAGAACCGAGTGCGGATGATGATGTCCCGGTTATGTTGAAAAACGGAAAGTTTTCAGAACCTGTCGAAGGCATAACAGAGATGTATGCTCTGCCGAATAAAAGGGATGTTGACCCAAGTTCGGTTATGGCGTTTTTCTACTATCTGTTTTTCGGAATGATGCTGTCGGATGCAGGGTACGGATTAATGATGCTTATAGGCACAACCGTTGTGCTGAAAAAGTTCACCGTTGAAGGTACGTTAAGGCGAAGCCTTACGATGTTCCGAAATTGTGCGGTATCGACTCTGTTCTGGGGAATCTTATTCGGAAGTTGGTTCGGTGACTTACCTCAGACAATCGCGTCAAACTTTTTCGGGTACACCATAACATCGACCGCGCTGTGGTTCCAGCCGCTCGATGACCCGATAAAACTTTTGCTCTTCAGCTTTGCGCTCGGAATAGCGCATCTCTTCCTCGGTGTGGCTGTTAATTTTCACATCGAATGGAAAGAGGGCAAAAAGATTGACGCTTTGTGTGACTCTGTTCCGATTTATTTGACCGTTTTGGGTGTTGCACCGCTTGGTGCATCGATTTTAACCCAAGTGCCGGATACTTTTATTAATATAGGCAAGTATCTCGCGATAATCGGTGCGGTGTTGGTATTACTGACATCGGGAAGGTCGGGAAAGAATATATTTGTCAGATTTTTCGGCGGCGTATACGGACTTTATAATACGGCAACGGGATATTTGAGCGATATATTATCTTATTCGAGATTATTGGCTCTCGGTCTTGCAACGGGAAGTATAGCAAGCGTAATAAACCTAATCGGAACAATGCCTCAAAACACTGTGATAAAAGCGATAAGCCTTATCATCGTAGGCATTGTCGGACATACGGCGAATATGGGAATAAATCTGCTCGGTGCATATGTTCATTCCGACAGATTACAATTCGTAGAGCTTTTTTCAAAGTTTTATGAGGGCGGCGGACGGCCGTTTAAACCACTTATGGCAAAAACAAAATATATTAAATTTAAAAAGGAGAATATTTATGAATAATTTAGGTTTGGCTTTGGCAATTATAGGTGCGGCTTTTGCCGCTTTGTTCGCAGGAATAGGAAGCGCTAAAGGTGTTGGGCTTGTCGGTGAGTCAGCGGCAGGATTGGTAAGCAACGACCCGTCAAAATTCAGCAAAGCGCTTATTCTTCAGCTTCTTCCGGGTACACAGGGGCTTTACGGATTATTGGTATCGGTTCTTTTGCTCAGCCGCATCGGCGTTCTCGGCGGTTCGCCGATGGATTTGACATGGGTACAGGGACTTATGTATTTCGGCGCATCGCTGCCTATTGCATTCGGCGGTCTTTTGTCGGGTATCGCACAGGGCAGAGCAGCCGCCGCAGGCATAGGCATCATTGCCAAAAAGCCTGAGGAGAGCGGTAAGGCGATTATTATGGCGGCAATGGTTGAAACATATGCAATTTTGGCACTGTTGATTTCAATTTTGATTATCTATAATATTTAACACTCCGATTAAACAGAAAATTTAAGGAGGATTGAATATGAGTAATACAGACAGAACAAGCGGTCTTCAGCGGATTTTGAAGCAAATAGAGGCTGACGGACTCGAAACAATTAACAAATTTGACAGAGAAACAAACGATGAGCTTAAAAAAAGGCAAACAGAAATCGTCGCGGATGCACAGTCGCGTGCGACCGAAATAATTTCGGCGGCAAAGAAAAGGGCGGCGCAAACGGCGGAAAACACCAAAACAGGTACAGATGCAAGGATAAAAAAATATATTCTGGCGGCGCAATCCGAAATTCTTGACGAATGTATCGATTTGGGCATAACCCGAATAAAACATATGCCTGATGAAAAATATTTTGACTTAATCGAAAAGCTGATAATAAAATATTCCGATAAAGGGATAAACACCTTGCTTTTATCCGATGCGGATATTAAAAGAATGCCAACGAGTTTTGTTAATAATATTAACAAAACTCTTGCACAAAAAGGCGCAAGCCTTACGCTTTCCGATGAGAGAATTGACACAGAAGGCGGATTTATTATTCGCAAAAGCGGTAAGATAGACGGAGTTGAAAGCTCGCCCGAATATTGCATAGAAGAAAATTGTACTTTTGACGCAATGGTAAAGGACAATATCGAAACAATAAGGGATGAGTTGTATAAAAAACTTAAGGCACAGGGGGTATTGCGGTGAAAGACACAAGATATGCTTACGCCGTTGCCAACGTTCGGGCAAGAGAAAACGAACTGCTCTCCGGCTCTGCGTTTGAACAGCTTGTTTCATCCGAAAATCTCAATGAAACCCTAAATCTGCTTGTGGATAAAGGAATTTTGGATTCGGCTGAAAACGAACGTGCGGTTGCCGTCATCGAAAGTCGTATGACCGATGTTTGGGATTATTTGTGTGAAATTTCCCCAAACAGAGAGCTGTTAAACTTTCTTGTTGTGCCGAACGATTATCACAATCTTAAAACATCGCTCAAAGCCATTGTTTCAAGAGCTGATGACACAGCGTATTTTATTAAACCGTGTCTCTTGCCGCCCGAGAGTATTTATAACGCCGTTTCGGCAAAGAAGTTCGCCGAACTTCCAACGCATCTCGAAAAGGCGGCAGCGGACGGATATGATATTTTGACATCGACCGCTGACGGACAGCTGCTTGATGTTACGATTGACAGATATTCGCTCAAAGCGATGTGTGATATGGCGCGCGGTGATGAATTCACTGAAATGCTGACCCAAGAGATGACAGCGTTGTACGATTTTAAAATCGCATTGCGTGCGGCATCGACAAAGGCATCTGATGTCGTGTGTTCGGCCGCACTTTGCGATTGTGACAAGACAGATGTTTCGGCACTGAAAAATGCGGCCTTGAGAGGCGTTGAACACGTTAAAAATATTATTCTCGAGAGCGGTTATTCGGATTTGGAGGATTCTGACGATTTTTCGGAATTCGAAAAGGCGTGCGACAATCGAATTTTAAGATTGCTTAACGATTCATCAACGGTGAGTTTCGGAATCGAACCGCTTGTCGCATATTATTTTCGCAAGTCGGCAGAGGTACAAAACCTGCGTCTTATAATAAATGCAAAGCACGCAGGGCTTCCGCAGGAAATTATTCGTGAAAGGATGCGTGAGATATATGTCTGAAATCGCTGTTATGGGTGACCGCGACAGCATATACGGTTTTGCGGCGCTCGGGATGTCGGTTTATCCGACCGAAGACGCAACAGAGGCGGCGAAGATTCTCAACAAGCTTGCGGGTGGCGCATTCGGGATTATTTATATAACCGAACGGCTTGCGGCGATGATACCCGAAGAAATAGAAAAATACAGATTTGCCGCGACTCCTGCCATAATACTTATTCCGGGAATCAGCGGGAATACCGGAGCGGGTATGGCAGATGTGAATAAGTCTGTTGAAAAGGCGGTCGGCTCAAATATACTTTAGATAAAAATTGTTATACAGTTATAAAATGATATTCGGAAAGGAAGAATGCAAATGAGCAGCGGAACAATAGTTAAGGTCAGCGGACCTTTGGTTATTGCCGAAGGAATGCGTGACGCAAATATGTTTGATGTATGCAGGGTAAGTGATAAGCGGCTTATCGGTGAAATAATAGAGATGCACGGCGACCGTGCAAGTATTCAGGTTTATGAAGAGACATCGGGGCTTGGTACGGGCGAAAAAGTCGAATCAACGGGTGAACCTTTAAGCGTTGAACTCGGTCCGGGGCTTATCGGAAGCATATTTGACGGAATTCAAAGACCTCTCGATGATATAATGAAGATATGCGGAAACAACCTCGACAGAGGTGTTGAGGTTTCTGCTTTGAAACGTGATAAAAAATGGAATTTTGTTGCAACAGTACAGGTTGGTGACAAGGTTGAATCGGGAGATATTATTGGAACTGTAAAAGAAACGGAATCAGTTTTGCACAAAATAATGGTTCCGAACGGAGTATTCGGAACGGTTAAAAGCATTGATGGCGGCGAGCACACAATAGATGATACAGTGTGTGTTATAGACACGCCGAAAGGTGAACGCAACCTTACTCTTTCGCAAAGGTGGCCGGTCAGACGCGGCAGACCGTATGCGAAAAAGCTTTCGCCCGATAAACCCTTGATTACGGGGCAGAGGGTAATAGACACAATGTTTCCTATTGCCAAAGGCGGTGTGGCGGCAATCCCCGGACCGTTCGGAAGCGGAAAGACGGTCACACAGCATCAGCTCGCTAAATGGGCGGAGGCAGATATAGTTGTATACATCGGCTGTGGCGAACGCGGAAACGAAATGACGGATGTTTTGAACGAATTCCCCGAATTGATTGACCCACATACGGGCAGGTCATTAATGGAGAGAACCGTATTGATTGCAAACACATCCGATATGCCCGTTGCTGCACGTGAAGCGTCTATTTATACGGGAATTACAATAGCCGAATACTTCCGCGATATGGGCTATAGCGTTGCTCTTATGGCGGACTCGACATCGCGTTGGGCAGAGGCTTTGCGTGAGATGTCAGGACGTCTCGAGGAAATGCCGGGCGAAGAGGGATACCCCGCATATCTCGGCAGCCGTCTTGCACAGTTTTACGAAAGAGCAGGCCGTGTTATTTCGCTCGGAAGTGAGGGCAGAGAGGGGGCTTTGTCGGCAATCGGAGCGGTATCGCCCCCGGGCGGCGATATTTCGGAGCCTGTTTCACAGGCGACCTTGCGTATAGTTAAGGTGTTCTGGGGACTTGACGCAAATCTTGCGTACAAACGTCACTTCCCCGCGATTAACTGGCTTACAAGCTACTCTCTGTATCTTGATTTGCTTGAAAAGTGGTACAGCGAAAATGTTTCTGAGGATTGGATGAAGCTTCGCGGAAGAATGATGGCAATTTTGCAAAATGAGGCGGAACTCGAAGAGATAGTAAAGCTTGTCGGTATGGATGCTCTGTCGCCTACAGATAGACTTAAAATGGAAACCGCACGTTCAATCAGAGAGGACTTTTTGCATCAGCTTGCATTCCACGAGGTTGACACTTACACAAGTCTCGAAAAACAGCTTGATATGATGAAGTTGATTTTGGCGTATTATGATATATGTTCCGAGGCTCTCGAAAAAGGCGCGGATATTGAAAGGCTTGCGGCATTGGATGTAAGAGAAAAAATAGGAAGATTTAAGTATATCAAAGAAGATGATATTAAGGTTGAATTTGAGAATATAATGCAGCAATTATCCAAAGAAGTCGGAGCAACCGTCAGCGGTGGAAAGGAGAGAGTCTGATGCCGAAAGAATACAGAACAATAGAAGAAGTAGCCGGACCGCTTATGCTTATAAAGGGTGTCAGCGGCGTAACATATAACGAACTCGGCGAGATTGAGCTTGCAAACGGCGAAACGCGGAGATGCCGCGTCTTGGAGATAAACGGGTCAAATGCATTGGTACAGCTTTTTGAGGCATCGACAGGCATTAACCTTGCCGAGAGCAAGGTTAGGTTTTTGGGCAGACAGATGGAGCTCCCCGTGTCACCCGATATGCTCGGCAGAGTATTTGACGGTCTCGGAAGACCGATTGACGATGGTCCCGAAATTATTCCTCAAATGCGCCTTGACGTAAACGGAAAGCCGATGAACCCTGCGGCGAGACGCTATCCGCAAGAGTTTATACAAACGGGAATTTCCGCGATAGACGGACTGAATACTCTTGTCAGAGGTCAAAAGCTGCCGATTTTCTCGGCGAGCGGTTTGCCGCACGCACAACTTGCGGCACAGATTGCCAGACAAGCAAAGGTTCGCGGTAAGGATGAAAAGTTCGCGGTTGTATTTGCCGCTATGGGTATTACGTTCGAGGAATCCAACTTTTTTATAGAATCGTTTAAAAGCACGGGAGCAATCGACCGAACCGTTATGTTTGTGAATCTTGCAAACGACCCTGCGATAGAGCGTATAGCAACTCCTAAAATGGCGTTGACCGCGGCGGAATATCTTGCGTTTGAGTGTGATATGCACGTTTTGGTTATCCTGACCGATATTACCAACTACGCCGACGCATTGCGTGAGGTATCTGCGGCAAGAAAAGAAGTTCCCGGACGCCGCGGCTATCCAGGATATATGTACACCGACCTTGCAACAATTTATGAAAGAGCGGGACGGCAAAACGGAAAAGACGGTTCGATAACAATGATTCCGATTTTGACAATGCCCGAGGATGATAAAACGCACCCCATACCCGACCTTACCGGATATATCACAGAGGGTCAGATTATATTGTCGAGAGATTTGTACAGAAAGGGAATTGCGCCGCCGATAGATGTTCTTCCGTCATTATCAAGACTTAAAGATAAGGGAATAGGCGAGGGCAGAACAAGAGCAGACCACAGTGATACAATGAATCAGCTTTTCTCGGCATATGCACGCGGCAAAGACGCCAAAGAACTTATGGTTATACTGGGCGAAGCCGCATTGACGGATATAGATAAGCTTTATGCCAAGTTTGCTGATGAGTTTGAAAAAGAATATGTCTCACAAGGTTACGACACAGACAGAAGTATCGAGGAAACACTCGATATAGGATGGAAGCTGCTGAGAATATTACCGCGCAGCGAGTTGAAACGTATCAACGATAAATTCCTTGATGAATACTATGGTGAATAAGGGGGTGTCGGTATGGCTGTACTGAATGTAAATCCCACCAGAATGGAGCTTACTAATTTAAAACGAAAGCTGACAACGGCACGGAGAGGACATAAGCTGCTTAAAGACAAACGCGATGAGCTTATGCGCAGATTTATGGACTTAATCCGTGAGAACCATTCGTTGAGAGAGAAAGTGGAAAGTGCTCTCGGTTTGGCAAATCAAAAGCTTGCCGCTGTGAGATGTGTCGTTTCCGATGAAGTTTTGCACACGGCTCTTATGATGCCGAAACAGGAACTTTCGCTTGAAATTTCGACTCAAAATGTAATGAGTGTTATTCTTCCTCAATATTCCGCCGAGTATAAAACCAAAGACCCTTCGGGAATATATTCATACGGATTTGCTTATACCTCGGGAGAGATGGATAATGCGATTTATTCACTTGCGGAGTGCTTACCGAATATGATTAGACTTGCTGAGGTTGAAAAGTCTTGTCAGATGCTTGCGGCAGAGATAGAAAAGACTCGCCGCAGGGTAAACGCACTTGAACACGTTATGATTCCGCGATACGAAGAGACAATCAGATATATAACGATGAAGCTTGATGAAAACGAACGCAGCACAACAACAAGACTGATGAAAGTCAAAGATATGATGATTGCTGAAAATATAGAGGAAAAACGCAAAGAAACACAGGATTTATAAAAGCAATGAGCCTCGGCTTATATTTTAGCCGAGGCTCGTTGCTTTTATTTTTCAAAAAAAGTTCGTTCGATTTGAGCGCAGATGTAATGATATACAGGCAAATGAAGTTCTTGTATTTTATATGTTTCATATTCGGGAACTTGTATGGTTATATCACACAAATCGGATAAAAGACTTGCATTTTTGCCCGTCATGGCAATTGTTTTAATTCCGAGAGCCTTTGCGCATTTAGCGGCATAGACAACATTTTTTGAATTACCCGAGGTCGATAAACATAACAGAACATCGTTGGATGATGCCAACCCCAAAACGAGCTGGGCATAAATCATATCCGGCGCAACATCGTTTGAAAAAGCAGAAATCAAAGCTGATTGATGCGGCAGAGAAACGGCAGGAAGAGAGCCTTGCAGATTTTTTGTCATATATTCGGCATCATCAAACCCCAATTCTTTAAATTTATTGTATAAATAATCAACGGGCCGCGAAAGCAAAAAACCTTTCATAAGCTCGCCGACGATATGTTCGCAATCGGCACAGCTGCCGCCGTTGCCGCAAAGCAAGAGCTTTCCGCCGCTTTTATACGATTCACAAAGCATTTCGACAACAGACTCAATATCGCTGTCGCATTCTTTTAATATTGGGTATCTTTCATATAATTCTTTCACTTTTATTCTCCTTAATATTTTTTGCTCTGTCGCAAAATTCGAAAATATTCCTTTGTTTTGCTGACATTCCAATAATTTTTCTTACATTATATATCAAAAATTGAGAAAAACACATATATTTTTTCGGAAAAAGCTAAGAAAATCAACAACTTTTGAAAAAATGCAAGTTTTTTCCGATAAACTGAAAAAAATGCTTGATATTTGCACTGATTAATAGTATAATAATATGATGTGATAATTATATTCGAATAAACTATATTATAAAAGGATTGAATAATAAGTATGCGAAAAATAAGATATACACTCCCGTTGCTTCCTTTGAAGAGACTCAGTGTTTTCCCGGGAATGATTCTGCATTTTGACGTCAGAAGACAGCAATCCGTGGCTGCTGTCAAAAACGCAATGAATAACGATAAGCTTATATTTATGTGCTTTCAAAATAATATGGAACAAAGCGAACCGCAAGCCGAAGACTTGGCAGAAATCGGCACGATAGCGGAGGTGCATCAGATTCTCAACCTTCCCGACGGAAATATCAGAGTTTTGGCGGAAGGACTTTATCGCGCAAAGATAACAAGATTTGATGATACCGATGATGGTGTTGTTGTGTCTGTTACACGGCTCAAAGATGTCGAAGCGGAAGAAAATGACATTGTTATCGAGGCTCTTATGCGCAAGGCTATGCATTTGGTTGAGGGCTTTCTTGATTTATATAATCGTATCCCCGAGGAAATCGTTACATCCTTGCTCGGAATAGACAATCCGGGTGAACTTGCAGATTTGATTGCCGCAAACTTTCCTCTGAAACCTGCTGATAAACAGCGCGTTTTAGAGGAACTCGATGTAAAAGCAAGACTCGAAATGTTGATTGGAATGTTATCGGAAGAGCTTGAAGTTTTGTCGGTGGAAAAGGACATCGGCGAAAAGGCAAATATAAATTTAACCCATAAAAAGCGTGAAGCAATTCTGAGAGAAAAGGCTAAAGTTATCAGTAATGAACTCGGTGAATCCGAGGATTATGACGAAGATATTCAAAAATATCGCGAAATGATGGAGGGTAGAGACTTTCCGAAAGAAACTCTTGATAAACTCGGAGAGGAATTGGAGCGTCTTTCCAAAAACAATGTTTTTTCACAGGAATACAGCGTTATTCAGAATTATATCGAAACGGTACTTGCCCTGCCGTGGGACAGAAAGACAGAGGATAATACGGATATTTTACGTGCAAAGAAAATCTTGGATCGCGACCATTTCGGATTAAAAAAGGTAAAAGAACGTATTCTTGAATACATTGCTGTACGTTCACTCGGCGGCTCGCCGAAAAATAATATAATATGTCTTGTAGGTCCGCCGGGAACGGGTAAGACCTCTATCGCTCGCGCTCTCGCCGAGGCGCTTGGCCGAAAATATATTCGCATAAGCCTTGGCGGCGTTAAGAATGAAGCGGAAATCCGCGGTCACAGAAAAACATATGTGGGTGCGATGCCGGGACGTATAATAGATGCTCTGAAACGTGCGGAGTCGTCCAACCCTCTTATGCTCTTCGATGAAATTGATAAAATGTCAAGCGATTTCAGCGGTGACCCTGCCTCGGCAATGCTTGAAGTTTTTGACCCCGAACAAAACAAAAATTTCAGGGATCATTATCTCGAATTGCCGTTTGACCTTTCGGACACTGTTTTTATCGCAACGGCAAATACTCTTGATACCGTTCCTGCTCCGCTGCTTGACAGAATGGATGTTATAGAGGTTGAGGGGTATACCCCGAACGAAAAAATGAATATTGCGAAAAAATATCTTGTTCCGAAACAAAGAGCGGCACACGGACTCAATTCAAAACAATTAAAGTTTTCTCAATCGGCATATATGCCGATTATCGATGAATACACAAGAGAGTCGGGCGTGCGTGAGCTTGAAAGAAAAATTGCGGCAATATGCCGAAAGACAGCAAAAATGATTGCGGAGGAAGATGCGGATTCGGTATCGGTTAAAAAGTCAAATATTATTGATATATTGGGCAAACCGATATACCTGACGGAAAAAGCGGATAAAGATGATAAGGTTGGAGTTGTAACCGGACTTGCGTGGACAAGCGTCGGCGGCGATACTCTCAACATCGAGGTTAATACTATGCCGGGCGGAGGCAAGCTTGAACTTACGGGAAACCTCGGTGATGTAATGAAAGAATCCGCAAAAACGGCGCTGAGTTATGTCAGGGCGAATTCAATGAGACTCGGCATAAAAAAAGATTTTTACAAGGATACGGACATACATATTCACGTTCCCGAGGGGGCTGTACCGAAAGATGGTCCGTCCGCAGGAATAACAATTACAACGGCAATTGTATCGGCATTGACCGGGCGTGCGGTTAAGCATAATGTAGCAATGACGGGTGAAGTCACCCTTAGAGGTCGAGTTTTGGCTATCGGCGGATTAAAGGAGAAAAGCCTTGCCGCATTAAGGTTCGGAATAAAGAAACTTATTGTTCCGTATGAAAACAAAAAGGATTTCGATGAACTTCCCGAGGTTGTCAAAGACAGCATATCGTTCGTTTTTGTAAAGAATGTTGATGCTGTTCTCGATAACGCTCTTGTGAATATAATAGGAAACGAAAAAGTATCTCCGAAATCACGGCAATATTTTGACTTGACCGATTATGATAAAGTTAATGATGAAATTACAATATCCGAAAATATAGATTAACGTAAAAGCTGTTTTCATGGCTTTTATGCGAAAGGCGGTTTAAAATGGATTATATAGACGCAAGGCTTTTGGCTACTGCGGTCAAACCCGAACAATATCCCGATACGTTTGTACCCGAAATTGCTTTTGCGGGGCGTTCAAATGTGGGAAAGTCATCACTTATAAACTGTCTTGTCAACAGGTCAAAACTCGCAAGGACAAGCAGCTCGCCCGGAAAAACGGCAACAATTAACTTTTATGATATTGGCGGAGAATACAGACTTGTTGACCTGCCAGGATACGGATACGCAAAAGTATCCAAGTCCGAGCAAGAAAGTTGGGCGAAGATGATTGACACATATTTAAACAACAGGTATAATCTTTCGGCGGTAATTCAGCTTGTTGATTCAAGACACAAACCGACTAAAGATGATATTACAATGATTGACTGGATTCGGCGATGCGGTTATCGTCCGATAATTATAGCAACAAAGCTTGATAAACTTAAAAAGTCGCAGATTGAAAAGAATTTGACAGACATATATAATACGCTTGAACTCGATGATGAGAGCGTTTTGTTTCCGTTTTCGGCTCAGACGAGATACGGCAGGGAAGAAATTCTCGGCTTTATCCGCCGAATTTGCTGTGGAACAAATGATGAATTATAACAAAAGGAGTGTCTCAACATGATAAAAAAACCGAGAGGAACCGAAGATATTTTACCATCGGACAGCCCACTTTGGAGAAAGATAGAACAGACCGCTCATGAGGTTTGCAAAAAATACGGGTTTAAAGAAATCCGCACCCCTGTTTTTGAGGATACAGCCCTTTTCCGGCGCGGCGTCGGTGACACAACAGATGTAGTGCAAAAAGAGATGTACACATTTGAAGATATGGGCGGAAGAAGTATCTCGCTACGCCCGGAGGGTACGGCATCGTTGGCAAGGAGCTTTATCGAAAACTCGCTGTATGCCAATCCGCAACCGACAAAATTATACTATCTGATTACCGCATACAGATACGAAAAACCTCAATCGGGCAGATTGAGAGAGTTCCACCAATTCGGCGTTGAGTGCTTTGGCGGAACATCGGATGCGACCGATGCCGAGATGATAACTCTTGCGTTGGACTTTTTTAAGGCTCTTAACGTAAAGGGTTTAAAGCTTAACATAAACAGCATCGGCTGTCCGAAATGCAAAAAGCCGTATAACGAAAAGCTAAAGAATTATTTTGAACAGTACTGTGACGAGCTGTGCGATACATGTAAAAACAGACTTGAAAAAAATCCGATGCGTATAATAGATTGTAAATCGGAAATTTGCAGCGGTATTGCAAAGAATGCGCCCAAGATGATAGATAATCTGTGCGATGAGTGCAAAGAACATTTTGAAAAAACAACGGCATATCTGGATTCGGTCGGCGTTGAATACACGATAAATCCCGATATTGTGAGAGGTCTTGATTATTATACAAGAACCGTTTTTGAAATAACATCGGATTCTCTCGGCGCACAGTCAACCGTTTGCGGCGGAGGAAGATATAACGGACTTGTTGAGGAACTGGGCGGCAAACCGACCGAAGGAATCGGCTTTGCGATTGGTTTGGAGCGTCTTATTATGGTATTGAAAGCGCAGGGCGCAGACAAAGCTTTTGTTGAAGAAGCGGACGGCGCACCTGATATATTTGTTGTATCAATCGGTGATAAAGCTGATATAAAAGCCCAAAAACTTGTTTATGAGTTAAGACAGTCGGGAATTTGTGCCGAAAGAGATTTGTGCGGCAGGAGCGTAAAGGCTCAGATGAAGTTTGCAAACAAACTCGGCGCAGAATATTCGATTGTTCTCGGAGATGATGAAATAAACGAGAACAAAGCCGCGCTTAAAAATATGCAGACCGGTGAAACAACCGATGTTTCGCTGTCGGCAGATGAAATCGCTGCAAAGATAAAGACTGTTTAAAAAACGTAATATTAAAATCGGAGGAATAAATAATGGAATTTGAAACAATGGCAGGACTTAAACGCACACATATGTGCGGAACTCTGAAAAAAGAAAACGCAGGCGAGAGAGTTGTTCTTTGCGGCTGGGTTGCGCGCAATCGTAAACTCGGCGGACTTGACTTTGTAACTCTGCGCGACCGCAGCGGTATTATACAGTTATCTTTCAATGATGAAACGGATTCGGCTGTATTTGAAAAGGCAACCCAATTAAAAAGCGAGTACGTTATCGCTGCTGTCGGCGAGGTTGCTTTGAGGACGGAAAAGAACATCAATCCCGATATGGAAACGGGAGAGATTGAGGTTTTGGTTTCCGAACTTCGTGTTTTAAACGGTTCTGAAACACCGCCGTTTTATATAGAAGAGGGAATCGATACAAATGACGCTTTGCGTCTTAAATATCGCTATCTTGACATCAGACGCCCCGATATGCAAAGGAATCTTATTATGCGTCATAAAATAGCCAAGATTGCACGCGATTATTTTGACGAAAACGGCTTTCTTGAAATAGAAACACCGATACTTACCAAAAGCACACCCGAGGGTGCGCGCGATTATCTTGTGCCGAGCCGTGTTCACCCGGGCAACTTTTACGCACTGCCGCAATCGCCTCAGCAGTATAAACAGCTGCTTATGCTCGGCGGATATGACAGATATTTCCAGATTGCGAGATGCTTTAGGGATGAGGATTTGAGAGCCGACCGTCAGCCCGAGTTTACTCAGCTGGATATGGAGCTTTCGTTCATTGATATTGATACAATTATAAATATTAATGAGGGATTTTTAAAACGTGTATTCAAAGAGGTTTTGGATATAGATGTTCAAACACCGTTTTTGAGACTGCCGTATCGTGAAGCCATGAATCGTTTCGGTTCGGATAAACCAGATATGAGATTTGGAATGGAATTTGTTGACATATCCGATGAGGTTAAGGACTGTGGATTCAAAGTGTTCTCGGGTGCGATAGAAAACGGCGGCAGCGTCCGTTGTATCGTGGCAGAGGGACTTTCGTCAAAGCTTACACGAAAGACACTTGATTCTCTCGCCGAATATGTAAAGACTTATCGTGCAAAAGGTATGGCGTGGATTGTTGTAGAAGAGGACGGAAGTTTAAGGTCGCAAATAACAAAATTCCTCGATGAGGACACCGTTTCGGCAATACTTGACAAAACAGGCGCAAGGCCCGGTGACGGTGTTTTGATTATCGCGGATAAAGACAGTGTTGTTTATGACGCTCTCGGAAACCTGCGTTTGGAAGTCGCGCGCAGATTCGACCTTATTGACAAGAACAAATACAGCTTTTTATGGGTTACCGAATTCCCACTGCTCGAATACTCAGAGGAAGAGGATAGGTATGTTGCGATGCATCATCCTTTCACACACCCGTTTGATGAGGATATAGACAAGCTCGAAACAGCACCGGGCGAAGTCAGAGCGAAAGCGTATGATATTATCTTAAACGGAAGTGAAATCGGCGGTGGAAGTCTGCGGATTTACAACGCTGCTTTGCAAGAGAAGATGTTTAAGGCTCTCGGCTTTACTCATGAACAGGCGTGGGAAAGATTCGGATACCTGATGCAAGCATTTAAATACGGTACGCCCCCTCACGGCGGACTTGCTTACGGACTTGACAGGCTTGCAATGATAATGGCAGGCTGTGATTCAATCAGAGATGTCATTGCATTCCCGAAAGTTCAAAATGCGTCAGAGCTTATGATGCATTCGCCCGATATTGTTGACCAACAACAGCTCGATGATTTGTGCATCAAGGTTACAAAAATAGAAAAGAACGACGAATCCGAAAACTTGGAATAATTCGAGATTGTTTTATAAAAGTATTTATTTGAAAGGAATTTGAAAATGGAAAACGTATTTGACACACTTAAAGAGAGAGGTCTTATAGCACAGACCACTCATGAGGACGAAATCCGTAAGATTCTCGGCGAAAAAAAGATAACATTCTACATCGGTTTTGACCCGACGGCAGACAGCTTGCACATCGGTCATTTTATGCAGCTCATAGTAATGAAACATATGCAAAACGCAGGTCATCGCCCCATAATTCTCTTGGGCGGCGGTACGACTATGGTCGGCGACCCGACGGGAAAAACCGATATGCGTCCGATGATTACACAGGAAATCATTCAGCATAACGCGGACAATTTCAAAAAGCAGATGTCAAAGTTTATTGACTTTGAGGACGGAAAGGCAATAATGGTTAATAATGCGGACTGGCTTCTCGGGCTCAACTATGTTGACTTTTTGCGCGAAGTCGGCGTTCATTTCTCGGTAAACAGAATGCTCAGCGCCGAATGCTTTAAAACACGAATGGAAAAAGGTCTTACATTCCTTGAATTTAACTATATGCTTATGCAGGGGTTTGACTTTTATAAACTTAATAAAGAATATGATTGCCTTATGGAATTCGGCGGCGATGACCAGTGGGCGAATATATTGGGCGGAATCGAGCTTATAAGACGTAAAGAAGGTAAACAGGCATACGGTATGACGTTCACTCTGCTTACAACGTCTGAGGGCAAAAAAATGGGCAAAACCGAAAAAGGCGCGCTGTGGCTTGATCCTGAAAAAGTTTCGCCGTATGAATTCTATCAATACTGGAGAAATGTTGATGACAAGGATGTTATAAGACTTTTGAAACTCGTTACTTTTATTCCGATGGAACAAATACGCGAATATGAAAAGCTGGAAGGACAGGAACTGAACAAGATTAAGTGCCTGTTGGCTTACGAAGTTACCAAAATGGTGCACGGCGAGGAAGCGGCAAAGCAAGCGAATGACGCGGCAACGGCTATATTTGCCGGTGGTTCGAATACGGAAAATATGCCATCGGCTGAAATTTCGAAATCGGAAATCGAATCGGGCATAAATGTTTTGGATATGCTTGTAAATGTTAAACTTTGTCCGTCAAAGAGCGAGGCACGCAGATTGGTTCAGCAAAACGGGCTTTCGATAAACGGAGAAAAGGTCAGCGGTGTTGACACGATTATTAATTCCGAGTATTTTAAAGATGGTGAAATGATTGTTAAAAAAGGCAAAAAGACCTTCTTAAAGCTTATTTTGGGGTAGGCCTTTAACACTAACGCAATATTTTGTGCAGATTAAACAAAAAACAGCGCATATTTTTTTATGAATTCAACTTAAATTGAGGTTGAAATTTTGATTAAAATAGTGTATTATATATGTATACCACAATTAACTAACACTCTTTTTTTCATTTCCCCCTTATAAGATAAACGTCTTATAGGGAACTCTCGCCCGAGCTTAATATCTCGGGCTTTATTATTGCCTAAAAGGTTTAGATACCTGTGATATAATAAAACCGCAACGGATTTCCGATATGATTCCGCTGCGGTTTTGTGCTTTGAATATCTATGTCAGATTATATCTTTTTTGTGAAGATAGCTTTTAATTTTGTCAAATGTTTGCTGGCTTATGTCATGTTCAACTTTACAGCTGTCCTCATACGCTGTTTCTTTATCAACGCCGAGAGCAATCAGAGCCTTTGCTATCACCTCGTGGCGTTCGTAAATGCCGACGGCTATCTGCATACCTTTTTCGGTAAGGTTAATATTGCCGTCATCATCAACAACAATATATCCGTCCTTTCTGAAGCCTTTCATTGCAACTGAGACACTCGGCTTGGTGAAATTAAGATGATTTGCTATGTCGATGCTGCGAACAGCACCTTTTTTGTTTTTTATCATAAGAATAGCCTCTAAATAATTTTCGGCAGACTCTTTTATTACCATTGATTTAACCTCCGATTTATATTTATTGTCAATTGGTGAAAAAATCTATATTACAAAGTTAATTAACAAATTTTAACAGGCTCTCAGATTCTTTTCTTTATTATAACATAAGATGGAATTTATGTCAAACGTAAAATGCTTTAAAAAATTTGAACAATATCGATTAAAGATTAACGGTTATAAAAAGAAAACCGATAATGAAAATCTATGAAAAAAGTCGAATTTTTCGACCGAAAAATTTTTAAAAAACAGGAATTTAATCAAACCCTTATTTTATGCGGATTACGCGGGTTTATGGAATAAAATGTATGTAACAATTGTGTTACAAGGCAAATTTCCTCTTGACAATATATGCTATATATGCTATATTAGATACTGCCCGATATACAATATATTGTGTTTTGGCTATATGAATGAGTAAATATGAATGAGTAAAAGTGAGGGGAATTTTGAAATGAAAATTATTAAAAGAAACGGTTCGGAAGTGACATTTGACAAAGAGAAGATTATCAAAGCTATTTCAAAAGCAAATTGTGCCGTTGCGGAAGAGTCGAGGATGACCGAAAAACAAATCGAGCGCATTGCGCACAGGGTTGTTTTGGCGTGCGAAAATATAGGTCATTCGCCGAGCGTGGAAGAGGTACAGGATTTTGTTGAACGTCAAATTATGGCTCACGGGGCATATGAAGTTGCCAAGGCTTACATCACATATCGATATACAAGAACTCTGGTTCGCCAGTCCAACACAACCGACGGCAAAATTTTAAGCCTTTTGGAGCGTAATAACGAAGAGGCAAAACAAGAAAATTCAAATAAAGATCCCGTTGTCAACTCAACTCAGCGTGATTATATGGCAGGAGAGGTTTCAAGGGATATAACAAATCGTATTTTGCTTCCTCAGGATATTGTTGACGCTCATAATGAGGGAATAATCCACTTTCATGACAGCGATTACTATGCACAGCATATGCATAACTGTGATTTGGTTAATCTCGAGGATATGCTGCAAAACGGTACGGTTATCACAGGTACGCTCATCGAGCGTCCGCACAGCTTTTCGACCGCGTGCAATATAGCAACACAGATAATCGCACAGGTTGCGTCAAACCAATACGGCGGTCAGTCAATATCGCTGACTCACCTCGCACCGTTCGTTCAGGTAAGCCGTGAAAAAATCGCAAGAGATTTGAAAAAAGAAATTGATGAGATAAATATTACCCTGCCCAAAGAGACGTTTAAAAAGATTGTCGAAAAGCGTCTGCGCGTCGAAATCGCAAGAGGAGTACAAACAATTCAATACCAGGTCGTTACACTTATGACAACAAACGGTCAGGCACCTTTTGTAACCGTTTTTATGTACTTGAACGAGGCGAAAAACGAACAGGAAAAAGCCGATCTCGCAATCATTATCGAAGAGGTATTGAAACAGCGTTATCAAGGGGTTAAAAACGAAAAGGGAATCTGGGTTACACCCGCTTTCCCAAAACTTATATATGTACTCGAAGATGATAATATTCATGAGGGCGACCCGTATTATTATCTGACGGAATTGTCGGCGAAATGTACGGCAAAAAGAATGGTTCCGGATTATATATCCGAAAAAATTATGCTTGAAAACAAAATTGACAAAAACGGCGAGGGACATTGTTATACCTGTATGGGCTGCCGCAGCTTTTTAACGCCTTATGTCGATGAAAACGGAAAGCCGAAATATTACGGCAGATTCAACCAGGGTGTAATCACCGTAAATCTCGTAGACATCGGTTTGTCGGCGCATAAAAATATGGACGAATTCTGGAAGATTTTCGATGAGCGTATGGAATTATGTCATCGCGCCTTGCAATGCCGTCACGAAAGACTTGAGGGTACTGTTTCGGATGTTGCCCCGATTTTGTGGCAATACGGAGCGTTGTTGAGATTAAAAAAAGGCGAAAAGATAGATAAATATCTGCACGGCGGATATTCGACGCTTTCGCTCGGATATGCCGGACTTTGGGAATGTGTTTACAGCCTTATCGGTAAAAAGCTTACCGAACCCGAGGGCGAAGAACTTGGATTAAAGATTATGAAAAAGCTGAATGAATACACCGCTAAATGGAAAGCGGAGGAAAATATAGACTATTCTCTTTACGGTACACCGCTTGAGAGTACGACATATAAATTTGCAAAATGCTTGCAAAAGCGTTTCGGTGTAATCAAAGGTGTAACCGATAAAGGATATATAACCAACAGCTATCACATACACGTTACCGAGAAAATAAACGCATTTGATAAGCTTGCGTTTGAGGCTAAGTTCCAAGCATTATCGCCGGGTGGTGCTATCAGCTATGTAGAGGTTCCTGATATGCAAAATAATATTGAGGCTGTATTGGAAATAATGAAATTTATTTATAACCATATTATGTATGCCGAACTCAATACAAAAAGCGATTATTGTCAGGCTTGCGGCTGGGATGGTGAAATCGAGATAAAAGAGCGGGACGGAAAGCTGATTTGGCAATGTCCGCAATGCGGAAACACCGACCAAGATACAATGAACGTTGCAAGAAGGACTTGCGGATATATAGGAACACAGTTTTGGAATCAAGGCAGGACTCAGGAAATAAAGGAAAGAGTAATGCACCTTTGATATAAAGCCGAAAGAAAAATCGGGCAGGGGCATACCAAAAACGCTCTACCCGATTTTTGTATCAAAAAGGAGTATGAATAATGTATTACGGAGAAATAAAAAACTGTGACATAGCGAACGGAGTCGGGGTGAGGGTATCGATTTTTGTATCGGGCTGCCGAAATATGTGCAAGAACTGTTTTCAACCCCAGACATGGGATTTTGAGTACGGAAAGCCATTTACAAAAGATACAGAGGAGTATATTCTGGGATTGCTGAAAAATTCATATATTAAAGGTTTAACCGTTTTGGGCGGCGAGCCGTTTGAACCGTCAAATCAAGAGGGATTATATCCGTTCCTAAAGAGAGTTCGGAGTGAGCTTCCGAATAAAAATATATGGATTTTTACCGGCTTTACATACGAAGAATTGCTTTCCGAGGATTGCAGAGCAAATTGCGAATACACTCAAAAAATACTTGAATTAACCGATGTGCTCGTTGACGGAAGATATAAAGAGGAAGAGAAAAATATTTCGCTTAAATTCAGAGGTTCCGAAAATCAAAGAATAATCGATGTTCAAAAAACCCTTTTAAAAAACGAAGTTGTTTTATATGATTTATAACGCAAAACGCGTTGGCGATGGCCGCCAACGCGTTTTAATATTTTAATTATATTTTTTAATTCCTATATCTTTACGATAGTGCATATCTTTAAAACTTATAAGGTCAACATAACCGTAGGCGGTTTTAATCGCATCATCCAGATTAGAAGCGACCGCTGTTACGCCGAGAACCCTTCCGCCCGAGGTAAGAATATTATCTCCGTCCGCCTTTGTTCCTGCGTGGAAGATTAATGCGCCCGCACTTTCTGCGCGGCAAAGTCCTTCAATCGGATAGCCTGTTTGATATTTGCGCGGGTATCCGCCCGAGGCAAGCACAACACAGACCGCAGCACCGTCATTCCACTTTATATCAATTTCATTGAGACGCTCATCGATAACCGCATCAAAAATCTCAAATAAGTCGCTTTCGAGACGAGGAAGAACGACTTGGGTTTCGGGGTCGCCGAAACGGCAATTATATTCTATAACCTTTACGCCGTCGGGCGTTTTCATCAATCCGAAATACAATACGCCTTTAAAAGTCCTGTTTTCGGAATTCATTGCATTCATTGTGGGAATAAATATATTTTTCATACACTCATCCGCCAATTCATCCGTATAAATTCTGCTTGGCGAAAATGTTCCCATACCACCCGTATTCGGGCCTTTGTCATTATCAAAAGCTCTTTTGTGGTCTTGGGCGGAAACCATAGGTTTTATGGTTTTTCCGTCCGTAAACGCTAAAACCGATATTTCTGGGCCCGTGAGGAACTCCTCGATAACGACTTTGCCGCCGGCAGAACCGAACACCTTGTCGTCCATAATTTCGTGAACCGCTTTTTCGGCGTCCTCAAATGTTTCGGCAATGATAACGCCTTTACCCAAAGCAAGTCCGTCGGCTTTGACAACAATGGGGTAGGTGTCCTGTTCTTTAATATAGCCTATCGCCTCGACACTGTTTGAGAACACCTCGTATTTTGCGGTCGGAATATTATATTTTTTCATCAAATCTTTTGAAAAAGCCTTGCTGCCCTCGATTATCGCGGCGCGCTTATTCGGGCCGAATGCACGAATTCCCGCGTTTTCAAATGCGTCTACCGCGCCTGCTGCAAGAGGGTCATCCGGGGCAACCATAACCATATCTATCTCATTTGATTTGGCAAAATCAACAAGCTTGTCAAATTCCATTACGCCGATAGGTACACATTCGGCATCGCGTGCGATACCTCCGTTGCCCGGGGCGCAATAAATTTTTGAAACTTTATCGCTTTCTTTAAGCTTGTGTATAATGGCGTGTTCCCTGCCGCCGCCGCCTATTACAAGAACTTTGTTTGAATCTTTCATATTTAACAATTCCTTTCGTTTGTGTATTTATATCAGATTGTGTTATCGTTTTTTAATTTTTATGTCAATTTGTCTGTTTTGAATGCTTTGCACGAGGATGCGCATTCATATATTCTTTTCGAATCTTATTTTTCAATGCAAATTCGTATATGCGCGTTGTTTCGATATCATTATGCCCCAACATTTCTTGAAGGGATTTTAAATCCACTCCGTTTTCCAAAAGATGCATTGCAAAGCTGTGGCGCAGCATACTCGGAGTAATATCGCCTGACAGCCCCGATTTTGAATAATAGTATTTTATCATTTTCCATACGCCTTGCCGAGAGAGTTGTTTTCCCTCAAGGTTGAGAAACAGTATATCCGTCTTATCGGAATCGGGAAATGTTTTACGAACCTCTAAATACTCCGCGAGACAATCCCGAGCATACGCATAAACAGGTATAATTCTGTCCCTTGCCTTATCCGACTTACAGTAAATATATCCGATTTTAGCATTAACATCGCTTGTTCTAAGATTAATAAGATTCGACATCTTCATCCCCGTTGCGTACAGTGTTTCAAGAATGGCGCGGTCGCGAACCGCCTTTTGACCGTTGCCTTTCGGCATATCAAGCAATATTTGAATTTGAAATTCGGCCAGCGCGGACGGAAGCTTGCGCTCTGATTTTAGACCGTGGATTCCGTACATAGGGTCTTTGAAAATCACACCTCTTTGCACAAGAAACTTATAAAATGTTTTCAGCGCGGACATAATGCGGCTTACTTTTGCCGCGGAACTTCCGTTTTGGCGCAGGTTATGCAAATATTCGAGAATTGCGGTGGTGTTTGCCTGAATGACAGATGAAATACCGTTATCTTTGACATAAATTTCGAACTCCGTAATATCGTGACGATATGCATTTATTGTATTTGTTGCCATTTTGCGCTCGTTTATGAGATAATCAAAAAAATTATCAATATAAGTATTGTCGGAATTCATCTTTTATCACCACCCTTTTATGCATAATTATATTTTACATAACTTTAAAGATTTTGACAAGTGTTATTTGCAAATTTTTTTGAAAAAATATAAATTTCTAAAAAAATACCAAAAATATTTAACACATAGGCATAATAAGTGACGGAATTATGTATGCCTCTATGCAACAGCAAACAATTGCTGTTGCAATAACAGCGGCACTTATTTTTATATCCGAGACAATCAGCCGTTTTGTCTGTTTGAATAATGCGCCGTTTTGCTTGATTCTTCCGTATTCAAGAACAAAATTTAACTGATATACGGAATATATCAGCATAACCGGAATAAAAATGATATTCTGTGCAAAAAGTATTAAAAATCCAAAGATAATGCCGCCAAATCCGCTCCAGCGGATAAGGTAGGAAATTGTAAATCCCAAACCAAATCCTTTTGCGGCAACGGAAAACAGGTTTAGGGGTATAAGAAAGACAAAGCGTCCCGAAAGCCAAATAAACGCAAATATTCTTAAATAAGAAATTAAAGCCCTGAAAAATATTTCGCTCGATGAAACACCTTGAAGCTTGTATGCCGATGCGAAATTATTCATATATCCGATATTATCGTCTGATACGTTTTTTACATCACATATCGCACCTATGATTATTCCACAGAAAAATAACGCCGTTACAACCAAAAATTTAACACGGTTTTTGTTAAAGAATGCACAGAAATTACACTTTAAATTTTTAAATCCTTTTGTTTTCATAAATTTTCTCCTTTCGTACGAATAAGCATGTACACTTTAAATATATGTTTAAGGTGCCGCCAAAAGAACCGTTTGGTGTGTTAAGGATAAAATTAACCCGAAAACGCATAATTTCGTTTTCGGGTTAAAAAGGATTTATATGTTTGCGCTTTATCAATATCCGTATCTTTCGCGCTTGTCCGAAACGAGCAGGGCACCGTTGTCTATCACAATGGATGTTCCCGTAACGGATGCTGCGGCATCCGATGAAAGATACAATGCGGTCTGACCTATTTCTTTGACGGTCGCCCACTTTTTAAGCGGAATTTTATAGTATGTGTCCTCCTTGGCATCAAGCCTTTCCGAACCTGTATCGGTCCAGCCGGGCTTGATTGAGTTTACTCTTATTCCGTATTTGGCAAGTTCAATTGCGGCGTGTTCCGCCATTTTTTCGGCAGCCGCCTTCGCCGAGCCGTATACCGCAACATCGGCAAAATGTGCCGTTGCATTGTTTGACGAAATTAAAATTATGCTGCCCTTTATATTTTTATCCGACATTATTTGTGCTGCGCGTTGGATACAAAAGAATGCACCCCGATAATCAACGCGGCAGATTCTGTCAAACAGCTCGGGCGTTGTGCTTAAAAAATCGGATTTTTCGGTAATACCTGCATTATTGATGAAAACATCTATCCTCGAAAATTCGGTTATTACACGTTCGAACATTTGGTGAATTTCATCAACATTGCTTACATCGGCTTTAACGGCGAGAACACGCCGTCCAAGGCTTTCTATTGCCCGTGCGGTCTCTTTTGCGCCTTGTGCGCTTCCTCTGTACGAAAAAGCGACATCATACCCGGCTTTGGCAAACTCAATTGAGATTCCCTGACCGATCCCCGTTCCGCCACCCGTTATAAATACAACCTTATTCATCATATCACCACCCGTACATGACCGAAAGCTTGTCATAGAATTCATCAAAGAGCCTGTCAAAATATTCATCCGTATCATAAGACGGCGCACGGCAATAATCCGATGCAATAATTCTGCGTCGTTTTAAAATCCGCTTTTCGAATGAAATAATCTGTTCAACATTTTGTCTTATGTGATTGAGCATAGGCAAAATAAGGTTATGTATATCTATTGCGACTTTGCGGTCGCCGCTCATATAACGATTGTATATATCAAGATATACGTCGAACATCGAACACCCCGGCATAGCGCCTATTGCACCCCTGTCCATACATTCTATAAGCTGAAATCCCGCATTGCCGACGAAAATTTTCATTTTGCCGTCGGTTAATTTCATAAGATTTGTAACATATGGTCCGGCAGGCTTGCACTCAATTTTATAATAAATCATATTCGGGCATTCTTTTTCGAGCTTGCAAAACGTTTCGGGTTGAATGGTAACCCCGGTTTGTTCGGGTGCATATTGCGCCATAATCGGGATTTTTACCGCGTTTGCAATCGCTTTCATATGTTCATACAAATACTTTGCGCCCGGCTTTAAAAAGAACGGAGGAAGAAGCATCAGACAATCCGCGCCGAGTTCTTCAAAAAAACGCGCTCTCTTTGCCGCCACCTCTGTTGAGTGGTCGGTTACTGAAATAATTGTTTTTCCGCCAACTTCTTTTGCGGCATTAATCGTTACCTCAGCCATTTTGGTGCGTTCATCGTCAGTGAGCTTATAATACTCACCTGCGATACCGAAAAGCGTTACCGCATGGCATCCGCCTTTGATTAAAAATTTGACAAGGTTTTCAAGGCTTTTATAATCGACCTCGCCGTCCTCTGTGAACGGTGCGGCAATTATCGGACAAATTCCTTTTATTTCGGTTAATGTTTTCATATAATAATCACTCCTTGCTTTGGCTTTTTGTTTTTTATCCTTTATATTGCATATATGTAAGGTCACAGCCTTCATCGGCTTGGGTTACGTTATCAATAAAATTTCGTACAAATCCGCGTTTTATATCCGAATGTGCTTTGGGTTTAAATGACTTTAGTCTTTCGGTTATTTTGGAATCGGAAACTTCAAGCTCAATTAAGTTGTTGTCAACATCAAGATGAATAATGTCACCGTCACGAACTGCCGCAAGAGGTCCGCCTACCGCGCTTTCGGGTGCAACGTGAAGAATTTGTGTTCCGAAACATCCGCCTGACATTCTCGCATCGGTTATACGAACAAAATCATTTATACCCATCTTGTTCAATTTCGGCGGCAAGGGCATAAAATTGCCGTTTTCGGGCATTCCCGGTGCGCCTTTCGGTCCGTATCCTCTTAAAACTATTACTGTATCCGGCGTGATGTCCGAATTTTCGTCAAGCAAGTATTTTTGACACTCGGTTAAGTTCTCAAAAACCTTTGCAGGTCCTCTGTGTTTTAAAAGACGGGTGCTTGCCGCACTTCGTTTAATAACAGCCCCGTTCGGGGCAAGATTGCCGTACAGAACAGCTATACCGCCCTTTTCCTCAATCGGATTATCAAGAGGACGAATCGTGTTTTTATCATACGGCATATCAATTTCCTTTAGGTTTTCGCTTACGGTTTTTCCGCTTACGGTCAAGCATTCGCCGTTTAACATATGCTCCATTTCTTTCATCAGAGATGCAACGCCCCCGGCGTTGTGGAATCCCATGCCGACATTTTCGGTTCCGTGCGGTTTTACATTGACAAGAACCGGCGTTTCCTTGCTGATTCTTTCGAAGTCATCAAGTGTTAAGTCTATGTTTGCGCGTCTTGCAATTGCGATCAAATGAATAATCAAATTCGTTGAACCGCCTGTTGCCATAAGAACGCGGATTGCGTTTTCAACAGACTTTTCATTAATTATGTCAAGGCATTTTATATTTTTATTTACAAGCTTGACCGCCTTGCGCCCCGTTTCTTCACTTATCCGCAATTTTTCGGCGGAAACGCCGAGACAAGATGCCGAATTCGGCAGGGCGATACCGAGTGCCTCGGTTACGGTTTGACAAGTGTTCGCCGTTCCCATAATCGGACACGCGCCCGCGCTTCCGTACAGACAGCCTTCGTGCTTTGTCATTTCTTCAAGTGAAATTTTACCCGACGTATAATCGTTGTATAGGTAAAAACTGTCTGTTCCGCAGGCAAGAGTTTTTCCTTTATAGCTCCCGGGGAGCATTGCTCCGCCGGGCAGATATATTGTCGGTTTGTTTGCCGATACAGCCGCCATAAGCTGTGCCGGAATATTTTTGTCACAGCCGCCGATTAACACTATGCCGTCAAACGGATGCCTTTCAATAAGTTCTTCGGTTGTAATTGATAAAAGATTTCGGTATACAAGACTCGAAATGTCAAAAAACACCTCGCATATTGACATTGTATTAACCTCGAGAGGGAATCCGCCCGACGCCCAAACACCGCGCTTTACCGCCTCGGACAGCTGTCTGAAGTGTATATGTCCTGGATTTGTTTCCGCCCATGTGTTTATTATACCGATTATCGGCTTTTCTATATCCGTATCGGTATAACCCATAGATTTTAAAAGAGCGTTTCGAATAAGACCCGTTCTGTCACCTCGTTTTTTCCAATTTTCTGAATAATTGTTTTTCATACAGACCCCACACTTTTATATTATAAGTTTTAACCACTCGAATTATCGAGTATGTAAATTGCATCGATACAAAATTTTATATGTGATTCGTGCAAAACGATAATCCGATGTATATATTATTTATAACATAGCCGACGTAAGCGGCGCAAGACTCTATAATAATTAAAAAAGAACTGTTTTCTATGATTTGAAAATCGTGTAAAGCGTGCATTGCCATATAAAATCGCAATAATTTGGCTTGTTTTATAATATAATATAGTCTTGCGACAGAACTTAAATATGCTATAATCGAGGTATAATAACGATAGATATTGCATCATCGGAGAAGGGATGATTTATCGAATGTATATTGCGGAGTTTGCGAATTTAAAAATCAGTTTTAACGATAATTCGGCGTCAGCAGAATTTACGGATTTAAAATCGGGAGCATCATTTGTTCAAATCGAATCGGATTGGTCTGTCGCGAGTGTCAAAGCAATTTCGAGCAAAATATTTTTTACGGTAAAAAAAGGCGAAACGGAGCTTGATGGTATATATTCGATTGAAAGTGATGAAACAGGAAGGTATTTTAAGCTTTTATTAAATTCCGACAGCGAATTTGATGACGGAATTGCATACCCGACAGCGTTTGAAGTAAAATCGGGTGACAGGGAATACATTGCTATGTGTGAGGGGCTTGCGCATAATGTAGAAGAATATATTCCATTGTTAAATCCGCGGCCGTTATATGCAGGAACGTACAACAGTATGAGTTTTTGGGGAATTTCATCCGAAAAGAGCTGGCTTTTGGCTGCGGTAATAGCAAACGCAGACGCAAAACTCGATACAAAACAATATGACGATGGTTTATACAGAACCTCTGTTATATGGATGAGTGAAAAAGGCAAGTGGGGATATTGCCGTGAAATAAGGTTTTATATCGGTCTTGGAAGTCCGATAACGGATATATGCCGGACATATCGAAAGGTTGCGGAACAAAAAGGGCTTGTTAAAACTCTTAAAGAACGAGCAATAGAGAATAAAAAGATAGATTCTCTTGCAGGTTCGGCGAATTTTTGGATTTGGAACAATGACGCAATGGATAAAATGTATTCAAAAAATGCAGTTTATAAAAAGCCGACAACGGAACAGTTTGACGAACGAAAGAGGATTGGCAAAGAAATAAAAGAGCATGGAATGAATAACGTTCTTTGGTCGATAATTGATGAAAACATCGACCAATCAACAGTGGAATACATAAAAGACCTCGGTTTTTTGACTGTATACTATGATGTCTATACTGATGTTATACCTAAAATATACGCGGATAGAATTCCCGAAACACGCGTAAAGCGATGTGAAAACAGAATGAAATATTGGCCGAGCGGAATTGTTATAAAAAAGGACGGAAGTTATTGCTCTGCTTGGAAGCTCAAAGGAAAAGACGGAACAATGTACGACCAGCATAAGCTGTGCGATTGTGTTGCGACAGACTGTGCGAAAAAATTTGTCAAAACGCACGGTGCGGACAACGGAATAGACGGCGTATTTATAGATGTCACGCTTTGTAATACGGAGGAATGTTACAGTACCGAACACCCCCAAACACGCAGAGAAGCAATTGCGGCAAAAAATCGACTTTTCGAAGAAGTTAAAAAACTCGGAATGTTTTCTGGTAGCGAAAACGGTCATGAGGACGCGGTTCGAAATTATGAATATAACGAGGGAATGATGAGCATTTCGGGCTATCGGATGAATGACTCGGGCAGGCGTATGGCTGAATTTTACAGCGACAGAGAAATGGAAGATGGGAATTTTAAGTATATGCTCGATCCCCGTTTCAGAGTTCCTTTGTGGGAGCTTGTGTATCACGATTGTCAAACATCATATTGGTATTGGGGCGACAGTACGAACAGCATAATATCTCAAATGTTAAAACGTGATTTGTTTGATATTTTGTACGGCTTGCCGCCTATTTACAGCCTTACCGTTGAAAATTGGGATATAATAAAAGACGAGATACAAAAATCATATAACAGGACGGTGCCATCCGCACGGGGGCTTAGATATGCAAGAATGATTTCATTTGAATATTTGACCGACGACAAACAGGTTCAAAAAACCGTATTTGACAACGGCTGTGAAATAATTGTAAATTTCGGCAAAAATACATATATAGCGGATAACATAAAGGTTGCGTCTGAAGATTATTTAATCAATTCAAAATAAAAGAAAAGCCGTGTGATAATAATGATTTTATTATCACACGGCAGACGAAGAACAAGTTTAAATCTGAACATCTTTGAGCCGAGACGGATTTTGCCCTGTATGTTTTTTGATTGTGCTGCGCAGATGCGAGCATGATGAAAAATTAAGATTTTCGCATATTTGTTCGAGCGTATATCCGTCTTTTAAGTAGATAAGAGCCTTTTTTGTTCTCAACATATTTTTATATTCTATCGGCGAATAACCGGTCAAATTTTTGAACAGGCTGTAAAAATACGGCTGGCTGAAGCTGCATTGCCTTGCTAAATCAGACACATCAAAATCCGAACTCAAATTCGCCTCGATATAATCAATAGCAGGCTGTATCTTATAGAAACTCTCGTTTCGTATCGGAGTAAGATATTCCGTAAGTTTTTGAAGAATTTGAAAAAACACCCCTGTTGTGGCATACTTTTTTTCGGTTTTTGCCAGAGAATAAATTTCGTCAAATATCGTGCGTGTAAACTTGTTTTCAAACTTTTCGAATGTGTAAATATACGGGTTAAAACCCTCTAAATCAAACTCGATTACATAAAATTCAAGCTTGCGTTCGGCGTTGTCTTCGGGATTCCAGTACGAAGTATACGGAATTGCGGGCGGAATATATACAAGGTCACCCGCGCTTATGCAAACGCTTTGGTTGTCTCCGAAACGAAAATCGCCCGACCCGTGCAGCAAAAATCCCATTCGCGCAATCGGATAACCCGTATCGGTTCGGTTGACATGAAACTTTTCCGAATAAAATTTATATGCGCTGAAAAAAAGCGTGTTGCATACAAACGGAAAGTAAATCTTGCTCATATAAAAATCTCCTTACCAAATTTTCGATGCATAATTACGCGTTATCAAAAGGCATTAATTTTTCTGAATTCATCGGGGGTCATACTCTCAGCCTTTTTGAATACGGCGCAAAAATAACTTGCATCGTGAAAGCCGACCTTTTCGGCAACATCTTTAACCTTGACCGTTCTGTGCGAGCAAAGATAATACTTTGCCATATTAAGACGCAGATGCGTCAGATATTTCAGCGGCGTAGTATCATATACCTGGTTGAACAGGCGGCAAAGATGATTGGATGTTACGCCAATCGATTCCGCCATACAGTCAAGGCTTAAATCCTCGTTATAATGTGTTTTCATCAATTCGATTACCGGACTGACTTTCTCATATTTTTCGTTTTGGCTCATACCGCCGCCCATTTGCGGTGAATTGTTATAGCATTCGCCGACTTTGATAATAATTTTATACATCATACAAGATGTTTTTATTTCTTTGTCGGGGTCGTCGCACCAAAACATATCCGAAAGAGAATTTGTCAATACATCAAAATCCTGAAGGCTGTGCAGAGAAAACACCGCCGTATCACCGAGGCCGAGATAATCGGCTATGCTTTCGGCGGAGGTTCCCGAATACGAAATCCATTTTGTCTTCCACGATTTTGTGACAGGGTGATATTCGTGCGGTATGTTCGGGCGAAAGAAAAATGCGTCGCCTTCATTTATGTGATATGTATGTCCTGCGGCGGTGAATGTTCCGCATCCCTCGGTACAATATAATATTTGGTACGCCGGAAATCCGTCGGGACGAACAATATCCTGTTGGTTTTCTTTTAAACCTATTCCGATAACATAAAACGGAAGCATTTTTGTTTTTGTCAGCAATATAGGTAAAATCATAGTGTCACCCCTATTTTAAAAGATATTTTTAAGCTTTAAAGTATGTTAAAATTCTTATATGTCCAATTATATACCAAAATTCAATTTTTTTCAACCCCTAATTTTTAATGTTTTATGCAAAACTAAATGCGTTTTAAATATTTGTTTTGGGCGAGCTCGTAGTATAATTTCGGCGGCTCGATAATTTTTTTAAAAAAAAGTTAAAGTTTTCTCTTGACTTTTGGAATAAAATGTGCTATAATATGTTTTGTTATTAAGATTATGCGGGAGTGGCTCAGTGGTAGAGCGTCACCTTGCCAAGGTGAACGTCGCGAGTTCGAATCTCGTCTTCCGCTCCATGGTCTGAGCTTTATATGCTCAGACCTTTTTTAATATATAAATTCGGGAGTAGATTTCAAATGAAAATTTTAAAATTTGCAGGAAATATTTGTTTAAGACATTTGATAGGAATCGCTGTAAGCGTCATATTGATTATGCCGCTTTATGCAATGGCGGAAAATCAACAATACCTTTTTTCGGGAATAACCGCAGCAATCGCAATCGCTCTTGTTTATTCCTGCGGTTGGCGCTATGGATTTCGTGATGCGAGAAAGATAAAAGGTTTTTCCCCTGATAAAGGCTTGCCGATAAAAAGTTCGTTGATTTATACGATTTTACCGCTTATATTCATTGTTGTTTGGCTTATTGCTCCTGATTTTTTGCGTGTCGACATTCCGATTATGCGCGGCGATACGGAATTTTTTATAAAAGACTGTTTTATTAACGGAACGCCCGATTTTGTATATCGTATTTGGCAGATTGCGTTTTCGGGTTTTATTCCCTCAGGAAACGCTTTTGCGTATTTTGCTGCACTTTTGATTGAACCGATTTTTGTGTACATCGGATATTGCGTAGGTCTCAGACGATTCAGCGTTATGGAATACATAAGCGCAAAGATTGTATTCAGCTCATCATCGGACAACAAAAAGAAAAAACGTGAGGATGAATTCAGAAGATAACTTTAGTTCCGGAACTGATTAAAGGAGTATTCGTATGAAAAAGAAATTTATTGTTTTCTTATTTTTGCTTGCAACAATGTTTTCGGGCGTATATGCTGCCGAAAGCAGCGTTGATGGATATATCATAAAAATTAAAGATGATTATCAAACACAAAACACAAAAATAAGCCTTATGAGTAAAGGAAATAATTTTAACTCTCTGAAACCCATATCCAAAGATTGGGGGATGTACTATATTTCAAAAGAGGAATATGAGTCTTTTGATAAGTCAATCATAGAATATGCTGACCCCGATTTGGATATTTATTTGTTGGACGATGTTGTCAACGATGAGTATTATAACTTACAATGGAATATGCAGATGATAAATGCTGAATACGCATGGAATTTTAATTATCTCGGCAGCGGCATAAAAGTGGGCGTTATTGATTCGGGAACATCACCGACACACCCCGATTTAATTAATTCCATCAAAGCCGCATATGATATGTCTGATGGAAAGACCCTCGAAGATAACCTTAATCCGCCCGACGGAACAACGATAAGCGGTCAGGATAAATTCGGTCACGGAACAAAAGTATCAGGCATTATAGCCGCTCAGATGAATAACGAAATCGGTGTTGCCGGATTGTCGCAAGCGGAATTGTATTCGTTTAATATCATTACTTCAAGCGGAAAAGGGAAAGTGAGTGATTTTATTTCCGCAATGGAAGCGGCTCTTGAATTAAAATGCGACATAATAAATATGAGTATAGGATTTACGGTTGATTCATCCCAAGAAACCGATCTCGATGAGCTGAAAAGCGTCAACGAAGCTTTGGGGAAACTGAACGATGCGGGAATAATTGTTGTTGCGGCATCAGGGAATAACGCAAGCGATAAGAATAATCCGAATAAGCCGAATTATCCGGCTTATTCGGATAAGGTTATCGGTGTCGGCGCGGTTGATATGTATAAAAAAATAGCTTATTATTCCACACACAATGATAAAGTCGATATATCCGCTCCGGGTGGAGGAGGAACATTATCCAAAGGTGTCTATAGTACAAGCTTAAACAACAGCTATGGTTACGACAGCGGTACATCGTTTGCATCGCCCCATGTTGCCGCGGCGGCTGCTGTCATAAAGGGAATTATCCCGAATTTAAATCACGATAACTTTGAAAAAATTATTAAATACGCGTCTGATGATGTAACGGAAAAAGGTTATAGCGAATATTACGGCTGGGGCGTGCTGAACATCAAGAAAATGATTGATTTGGCAAACCCTAAATCAACCGTAGTATATATGTCGACACCCGTATATGACAAAACTGCAAATGAGCTTTCGATAGATATTTTTAATCCTAGTCAAATATCCGCAAAAGAAAATATATGCGTTATTTTGGCTGTGTACAGCAATAATACTTTACAATATGTTTCCGATATTCAATATAAAACTATTGCGCCGTTTTCTGAAAAAACAGTTGTTTTTGGTGATGTTTCCGTCAATGAAAATTCATCCGTAAAGGTTATGTGCTTTACAGATATTGCGAATATTTCACCTGCGTGTGAACCTGCCGTTTTGTCAAATGCAGAGTAATGCGATGATTTAAATTTTATAATATACTTTAAATCATCGAACGCCGCGCCTTTCTGTACTGTGCCGGGCTTAATCCCATTCGTTCTTTAAAGTATCTCGAAAAGTAATAAAAAGAACGAAATCCGCTTTCGAGAGCGACATCCGCAATTGATTTATCGGGGTCAAGCAAAAGTTTTAAGGCGTTTTCCATACGATAATTTAACAGATATTGATGCAGAGTTGTTCCCACATAATCGAGCATAAGCTTATTTATATAATATGAGTGATAGCCAACGAGTTTTCCGAGTTGTTCATTCGTAATATTTTCGCGATAATGTTCTTTTATGTATACCAAAATTGTGTCGAGCATCTCGCTTGTGTTTTTTGATACAAATACAATTTCACGCAGCATTTCAAAAATTATTTCTTTCATTTTTATACCGCACAACTCGCTGTAATATATCTTTTTTTGGTTAAACTCGGAACAAAGGTTTGATGCTTTAATTCGCATTGAATCGGCGAACCTGCGAATAATCGGTTCATTCAATACCGCCCCGTCACTAAAATAAGGCGTGCCTACGAGCTTATTTCTGTCAAAATCCTTTGCCTCAACAGGCAAAAAAGAGTTATCTTTATCGGCGGCGTCTTGTGTATAATCAAAGTTTATTATATAGCATTCGCAATCCTTGGAGGCCGCAAAAGAATACTTTTGTCCCGAATTCCAAAGTGCTGCGTCATCGCTTTTTAAAGCATATTCCCGATTATTTATCGTCAGGATACAGCTGCCTTTTGTTATGTATAAAAAGCGGCAGTCATAACTCGTTGTTATATTTTCTGAACTATAAAGCTTTATCTTTGCCGCAAATCGTATATACGGATTAATTTCGACAAGTTTAAGTTTGATTTTACTTTTTTCTTTTGCGCTCTTGCAAAAGTCCTCTTGTTTAGTCATATCGGCACCTCCGATTTTTGTTTTCAAATAATAAATTTGTTTTGTGCAAAAATCTGTTTGTTTTATATATTGATTATACCACCGCTTTATTATAAAATCAAGTAGTAATTGTAATATCGAAAAAATGTGATTTAAACATCACCTGAAATTTAAGGAAATCAAGATAAGAAAGGATGGTTTTATGCTGACAGCAGAAATGATTAAACAGATTGCACTCGAAGAAGGCGCAGATGCTTGCGGCATAGGTCCGATGTCACGCTTTGACGGCGCGTCCGATGAAATGAACCCACAGTTTCTTTTTCCCGAGGCAAAGAGCGTTATCGGATTTGTTTTCCGTATTCCGAGAGGAGTACAAAGAGGAATAGAAGAGGGAACACAATTTTATCAATACCCGTCAATGGCATACGGAGGTATTAACGAAATATTTGCTCCCGCCGTTTTGTATCGCGTCGGACAGGTTATTGAGGACGAGGGGTATGAGGCGTTTGTTTACAGAAACACAGGTGCAAGAGGAGTTGTGTCCGACATGGACGGAAGCCCCGGAAACACACTATCGCCCGAAGAACAAATTGAGGTAAACGAAAACGCAAAGACATCAACCGCACATCACAGAAGCGTTCAGTTCACACGCCCGGCACGTGATGAAAACAGCATCGCACCTGATTTGCAATTTCAATTCAGGCTTGCCGCCGTTGCGTGCGGCTTGGGCGAAATAGGCTGGTCAAAAATGCTTTTGACGCCGCAGTTCGGGCCTCTTCAGCGAGTGGCATTTTTGTTTACCGACGCCGAACTTGAATATGACGAGATGTATAGCGGAAAGCCGCTTTGCCGCCGCTGCGGCGCGTGTGTCCGCGAATGTCCCGGGGGATGTATTCCGTCACTTAAATCGGATAAAAAAGTGACTGTGAATCTTGACGGAAAAATCTGTGAGTGGGGCGATATAGATATGTGGAGATGTTATGCGTTTTACACTCACGCAGGGCGATATTATAACCCGTTTGTACCCAAAGAGGTATGGGACGAAAACAAGGACGGCGCGCTTGACCTTATGGAGGGCGTGACGGATGTCGCAAACGAAAAAGAGATTATGAAGGTATATACCGCTTTGTCAAAATACTTTCCGAGTTGGGTCGGATATAATATGGCAAAATGCGGCGGATGTATCCGTGCTTGCGTTTCGGTTCTTGAGAAAAAAGGCGGCTGTATGGAAGGCAGGTTCAAGGAACCGCTCAGAACCAAAAAAGCGTGGAAACTCGACAGATAATTTAATGCCGAAAAAGTATTTTATACTTTGATTTAAGAAAGGAAGATACCGATGCTAAACAGCGAATACATAAAGCAAAAGGCGAGAGAACTCGGCGCAAGCGTTTGCGGAATCGGTGCGGTATACGATGAACCGAACCCACAGCGCGACCCGAAGATGATTCTGCCCAATGCAAAGTGCATAATAGGCTTTGGATTTGCCGTTCCGAAAGGAATATATAAGGCAATGAAAAGAGAAAGTCAATTTTATACATATACATCTCTCGGCGTAAAGTACACGGATGAAGAAATGGCTGAAATATTTCTGCTTAAAATTGGAGGATTGATTGAAAACGAAGGATATGACGCCTGTCTGCAAAAAGCAATACCGAACTTGAGAATACAAGGGGACAAGACAACAAATCCCGAGGTTGTTGATACATATGAGCTTATCCACGCCGAGGCGGTTGAACCGGGAAAACCCGTACCCGATGTTATAATAGATTTCGGAAAAGCGGCGTATTCATGCGGTTTGGGTGAAGTGGGAATGAGCGGAAAAATAATCAACAAAAAATACGGTCCGTTTATGCGTTATTGTTTTATAATAACGGACGCTCCGCTTGAAATCGACAAGCCTTTTGAGGGTCACGTATGCGATGAGTGCGGCAAGTGCGCAAAAGCCTGTCCCGGCGGCGCGATTGATAAAAACGGTCTTGATACATGGCAATGCAGCGTTTATTACAAAGGTGCGCACAAATCCAATCCGTTTATCACGGACGAATTTTTAAAAGGCAATCCCGAACGAGAGGCAATTTTAAACGGCGAAAAACGTTTTGATGCCGTTTCGGCAAGAGAGATATATAAAGAAATGAACTTTCTTCCCAATACACAATGGGGATATTCGCCCTGTCTTTGCGGACGAAAGTGTGACATTGCGTGTTATGAGCATATAGTGGGGGAATTATAATGGAAAAGAATATAATAACTCAGCTTCAAAACGAAGTAACAAGGCTTGCAAAGGCAAACGGAACGGATGTTGTCGGTTTTGCCTCTGCGGACAGATTTGAAAAAGACGACCCGATTTTTAAAATTATGCCCGAAACAAAAACGGTTATCGGTTTGGGGTTTAGAATTCTGCGCGGAATCTATCGGGGAATTGAAGAGGGAAGCACATATTATCAGTACACAACCATGGCGGTTGAAAATATGGAAGAAACCGTTATGCCGATGGCGCAAATGCGGATTTCCATGATGCTCGAAGAGAATGATTTTATCGCCTTGCCACAGCGCAGACATCAACAGATAATGGCGGAACACGACAGTACCAATCCCGAGGTTGCGTATGACGCAGTCTATCGTGACAAAACAGCCGAAACGCAGATGGATTTTGTAAATGCAGCAGTAAAATGCGGACTTGGTGAGAAAGGGTTTGACGGAACAATTCTAAACGATGATTTCGGACCGATGTTCAGATATTGTTTTATATTAACGGATGCCGAATTCGAGCCGACAGACGAATATGTTCCGCATCTTTGCGATAATTGCGGCAAATGTGCCGAGGCTTGTCCCGGGCACGCGATAGATAAAGACGGTATAGTTGACCCATGGCAGTGCGCAGTGTATTATAACGGTGCAAACGGCACAAAAAATCCGTTTATGCCGCCCGATGCGTTTTCGGATATGGATGACCGTTTTGAAATTATCGCGGGCGAGGTGGATGTTACACCCGAAACAGCTCGCAAGATACTCGATAAAATATTCTTTTATCCGCCGGCACAGCACGCGTATCAGTGTTCAATATGCGGTCGTGCCTGTGATATGGAATGTTATGTCCACTTAGAGGAAAAAGGGGTGTTAAAGCGCAAGTTTAAAACTCCGTTCCGCAAAAGAGATGTATGGAGGTTTGACATTGAAAGTTTTAAACAATAATTTCGAAAACGTAGAATTTATTACAGAGGATGATTCTATCGTCATCTCTGCCGCGGATGTTCCTCAAAAAAGTGACTATGTTGACATAATCGATGAAAGCCTTTTTGCACACACGGGTGATAACGGATATTATGTTATAGCCGATGCGGACAGAAAAGGCAGCCGTCTATGCAAGTTTACGCAAAAAGACGACGGCGAACGCGTGTACGAACAAGCGCTCATGCCGATATTCGGTGTGAAAAACAATAACGGCTGTATACTTTTCGTTGCCGAAAAATCGGCGGCATTGCTAAATATTGTGTTCGGAGTAAAAGACGGAGAATATTATATTTATCCCCGATTCGTTTTCAACGGTTCAAAGCCATATGAGGATATAAAAATCCGAATTATTCGCCTGTCCGATAACGCCGATTATTCGGATATGGCGGTGGCTTATCGTGAATATAAACTAAAAAATGGTGATTGCGAACCGCTGTCCGAAAAAATCAAAAAGCGCGATGCGCTCGATTATGCTCTGTCCGCGCCCGAGATACGCATCAGAATGGGCTGGAAACCCGCGCCGCCGACAATACTCGAACAAACGCTCGAAAACGAACCCGAGATGTTTGTTGCCTGCACATTCAGACAGGTTGAAATGTTTATAGATGAGTTAAAGGCTTGCGGTATAGAAAAAGCGGAAATTTGCCTTGTGGGCTGGAATAAAAGCGGTCACGACGGACGCTATCCTCAGCTTTTCCCTGTTGAAGAAAAGCTCGGAGGAGAGGAAGGACTTAAATCACTGATTTCGCACGCAAAAGAATCGGGATATAAAATTGTGTGTCACACCAACAGCACCGACTGTTATTCGATTGCAGACCGGTTTTCCGATGACATAATATCACGAAAAGCCGACGGTTCAAAAGATGTAAATGATATGGGCTGGAGCGGTGGCCGTATGTACAACTTATGCCCCAAAGCGGCGGAGAAGTTCGCAAAAGAGGACTTGCCAAAGGTGGCAAAGCTCGGTTTTGAGGGCTTGCACTATATCGATGTAATGTCGGTGATTCCGTTAAGGTGGTGCCATTCAAACGAACACGAATCCAATCCGAACGAAACACTTGAACATTATAACAATATTATGAGTATGTGCCATACACTGTTCGGCGGGTTTGCGTCCGAAGGGGTGTTTGATTTTGCGGCAAAATACCTGGATTACGGCTTATATGTCTCGTGGCCGCCTGTTGATGACGATATGCTCGATGAAATTATTCCGCTTTGGAATATTGTGTATCACGGAATAATTTTGTCCAACCCGACAACGGACACCGTTAATTTTCCGATAAAGGATAAAAAGAATTTGCTGACTGTTGCCGAGTACGGCGCAAGACCGTCTTTTTATATATATTCAAAGTTTATGAATGGCGGAAATCAAGACGATTGGCTCGGTGTTGAAGATTTGACGATAGGAACGCCCGAAACTATGCATTTTGCGGCAAGAAAAATTAAAGAGGGTTGTGATTCCGTTAATGATATAACGGCATTGCAGACAGAGTTCATAACAAAACACGAAATAGCCGAGAACGGTATACATAAAGTATTATATTCATCGGGCAGACAGGTTATTGTCGATTATTTAAACGAAACATTCAAGGTTATTGACTGAATTTAATCATATGTAATTCAATATTGTAAAAAATATCCGAGTACATCGGATATTTTTTATTTCGGTGCATATGCTTTAATATATTCAGGCGAAAATAACTTTTGTGTCCGCGAGTGTAAAAGTCTGAACACAGGAGAGTTTTTTGATGATTGAAATATGCGCAAAAAGGTGATATTATGTATGTAATAAAGCTAAAAACCATTATAATCTATTTGCTTGTTATTTCGGTTTGTATTTCGCTCGCTTGGGTTGCGAATACACACGCTTTGTCGACAGCCGCAAAAGAGGATGAAACGGATGGCAGAGTTCCGATGCCGATACTTATGTACCATTCGGTTTGCGAAAGCGGCGGAAAACAAAGTAAGTTTGTTGTAAGCTCAGATGCGGTCGAGGAGGACTTGAAATATATAAGTGAAAACGGGTATACACCGATAAGCTCGGCGGATTTAATTGCGTATGTCAACGGCGATGTCGAACTTCCGCAAAAGCCGGTTATGCTCACTTTTGACGATGGTTATTATAATAATTATTGTTATGTTTATCCTTTGCTTAAAAAGTATAACGCAAAGGCTGTTATATCCATAATCGGTAAGTATACCGATCTGTACAGTGAGGGCGAAAAAGAAAATCCGCTGTATTCGCATATTACTTGGAACGAGGCGCGAGAGATGATAGAATCTGGTTTGGTTGAGATTGAAAATCACAGCTATAACTCACATACAACAGATAAAGGAAGAAACGGAACAAAGAAAAAAAGCGGCGAATCCGCCGAGGCATACAGCAATTATTTTCATAATGACATCGGCAGGTTGCAGGAAGAAATAAATCAAAACTTGGGTTATTATCCGCAATTGTTCGCATATCCTTTCGGCAGCATAAGCAATGCGTCATATGACATACTGAAAGAAATGGGGTTTAAAGTAACTCTGTCTTGTGAAGAAAAGGTAAATTATCCCGAACCGAACAACCCTGACAGCCTTTATATGCTCGGTCGTTATCTGCGTACCGATAAAAGGTCGGCGGCAAAAATATTGTCAAAAATGAAATAATATTAGCGATAGTTATAAAATCAACCGCCAAATTATATGCCGTGTCGCTTGTTTTGTGATTTAGATAAATGCCGCTTGCAATTATTGTTACCTTTAATTCTCCCGAGTGTGCGGCGGCTCTTCAATACATCAAGGATTTAAAATGGAAATATGACGTTCTTCCTCAAAACACACTCATAAACGGAGATGAATTTTCAAAAATTTTTGCCAGCGGAAATGCAGGAATGGAAATTGCAGCAGGTGATATTCCGAGAAAGGTTGTATCATTCGGTATGACGCCCGACCAACTTGGTATTATGGCAATGCCGAGAGGACCTAAACAGCACGTAACGCTGATGGGCGGCGGCGTTTGGAATGTTAAAGGCGGTTCAACAGAGGATCAGATAGATGCAGCGATACGCTGGATAGAATTAACAACGAATTATAAAGCAACAGATAATTTTATTACGAATAAAAGAAACTCATTGAAAAAGGATATTGAGGCGGGAAAGCTTGTCGGAATAAAAAGTATGAGTGTTTGGTCACAGAATGCGGAATCCGTAAAGGCTGAAAATTCACTAATTGATGAGTATGCAAATTCTAACATTAATCATGTGAAGCTTTACAATGATTTTGTTGCTGACTGCCCGGCAAAGATTCAACCGGAAGAACCGGTATGTGCTCAGGAATTGTATGCTACACTCGATAACTGTATCCAAGAGGTGTTGGTAAATAAAGATGCGGATTGTGCTGATGTTCTTGAAAAAGCAAATGCGGATTTCCAGGTAAATTATCTCGACAACGTTGATTATTAATGTTATTAAAAACATTTTAAAGGCAGTTATTAATAATGTCAATGGTGGTTTTATATTGAACAGGATAGCGACCTTACAATAATTATTAAAACGCATCTTCTAAACGAATAGTCATAGGATAGGAGGTGCGTTTTCCGTTACAGATGTTAAGTTGTGTGTGAGCAGTAAACTTTTATACGCTGAAAAACTCATATTTTTTATTCAATTACATATTGTAAACGGAATTTTGGTATGCTATAATTTTTAAAACGCAATAGATAATCAGAGGTTGAATTATGAATATAACAGATAAAAAATTTTTTTGCAAAGCAAAGCCTGTCTGGGCTAAAGAATTATCCGAGCAAATTAACTGTTGTATTGAACTTGAATGTAAGCTGAAATATGAACCTGTTACGGAACTGTATATAACAGGAGCAACATTTTTTCAAGTCTTTATTAACGGGAATCTTATCCATTACGGACCTGCGAGAGTTGCCGACGGCTATGCGGCAGTTGATATAATTGATCTGTCCGAAAAAATATCGGACAAAAACGGCGATAATATATTATTAATAAGGGCAATGGGATATAATTGTCCGTCTTTTGCTTGTGTTTCACACACGTCATTTGTTTGTGCCGAAGTGCGCACCGGCAATACGATCGTTGCTGCCACGGGGGAAAACGGTTTTTGCGGATACATCAATAATCAGCATCTTAGATACACAGAGAGGTATTCCTATCAAAGACATTTTTGCGAAAGCTGGGATTTTACAAAAGAGAGAACCGAATGTGAATTGGAGTTATTGGACTGTGATGTTAATTTGATATGGAGAGAAACGGTTTATCCGATTCTTAACAAAATATCCGCCGACGATACATATCAAATCGGGAAAATCATAAAAACCGACAGTGAACGAACGGAGCCGTTTAGCTTCGTTTCAAATCCGAATGATGGATTTTTCCATTTTGCGAAATCAGAAATTGAATCAAGAGCGTACGATGAATACATAAAAACAGAGGTATATCTTGCTAATAAGACGAATATGGATTTTGTCGAATTGGAAGAACAACAATGTGTAAGATGGGATTTCGACGAAATTCAGGCAGGCTTTTTCTGTATTAATGTTAATGTTCTCAAAGCGGCAAGAATAGTGCTTGCATTTTCCGAGCAAAAAACAAATAACGGTCAGCTCGATATGAAGCAGCTTAATTCGCATAATGTGATTGAGTGGAATTTGCCGAAAGGAACTCATACGCTTTGGAGCTGTGAGCCATATACAGCCAAATATGCCGAAATTCTTATTTTTGACGGCATTGCGGATGTGCGAAAGCCTGAAATGTACGAGCTTGCTTTTCCTGACTCGCTAACAGAGAAGTTTGAATTGAAAGATGAAACGGAAAGCGAAATATATCGGGCAGCTGTCAGAACGTTCAGGCATAATGCGTTGGACATCTTTATGGACTGTCCGTCACGAGAACGTGCCGGGTGGCTGTTTGACAGTTATTATACAGCAAAAGCGGAATATTCGTTTACGGGTAAAACATTAACGGAGGACGCTTTTTTAAAAAATTATATTTTAGGCGGCGAGAGAACGCAGGGCGACGGAATGTTAAATATGTGTTATCCGTCCGACGTATTCTCAAAAGGATTTATACCTCAATGGTCAATGTGGTATGTAATAGAAGTGGATGAATATATAAATATGAGAAACGGCAAAATACATCCGAATAAATTCAAACCATCCGTAAGCGGACTTATTAATTGGTTTTTAAAATACGAAAATGAATTTGGATTGTTGGAACGGCTTGACGGATGGAATTTTGTTGAATGGTCAAAGGTGAATGAGAGAGTTTGGGATATAAGCTGGGCAACAAATATGCTTTATTCAAAAGTTCTTGAAATTTCCGCTAGGCTGCTTGAAAATAATGATTTAAAAGAAAAGTCGGAAAAGCTCAAAGAAACAATTCGGCATATGGCATTTGACGGAAAATTGTTCAGAGACAGGGCGATGCGAACGGAAAACGGCGATATTAAAAATACAGATGAATTGTCAGAGGTAACACAATACTATGCATTGACGTTTGACATTGCCGATATTCATATGTCAAAATATTCTTATATGAAAAATATGGTTTTAAATGTGTTTGGTACAGAAAACGCAGATGGAGAACTTATTGAAAAAGCTAACGCAATGCCGGGATTGTATTTAAGAATGGAGCTTCTGTTAAGATACGGAATGAAAGAAAAACTATTATCGGAAATAAAAGATTATTTCGGTGCAATGGCAAAAGAAAGCGGCACGCTTTGGGAACACAAAAACGGTAACGGGAACCGAGATCACGGCTTTGCGTCATATGTCGGAGCAGTAATAAAGGATATATCCGAACCAAAATGAGAACAAAACTTGACATTTTAACAATGATGTAGTATAATTGTATCAGTTTTGTAACAGAAAGGGTTTTATAATGCCTTCATATTTAACGGATAAAAAGATAGACAATTTAAAAAAAGAAGTGAAAAATCTCGAAAATATCACCGTTATAGCTATTGAGAATTTAGAGAGCGCGCTTGACCGCTATAAGACCGACAACACCGAGAGCATCAAAGAATGTGAAAAAGCCATTGAAATATATTCAATGGTGCAGCGCGACTTAAACGATGATATACGAAAGCTGATGTAATATGCGTCATAAATTTAAACAACCTTTTTAAAACCTCAATCAGCCGAGCCGATTCTTTTTGTATTCGCTCGGCGTGTATCCTGTGTATTCCTTAAAACGGCGTGAAAAATAGAATTGTGAAGAAAAGCCGCACAGGTATGAGGTTTCTTCGACCGACTTTTTGTAATGCAGCAAGAGATTTTTTGCTTTTTCGATTCTCAGTGAATTTATATAGCTGTTCGGAGACATACCCGTAACACGCTTTATATCTCGGCGGAGCTGTGATTCGCTTATATAAAATTTTTTAAGCAAGGATTGTATGCTGAGCGTGCTGTCGGAATAATTATTGTTTATATATTCCAACACTTTTTCCGAATTTTTTGTATCCGAGGGAAAACGCAGCATAAGTATGTCGCACAAAAGTCTGTACAGCATAGATTTACACATCATTTCAGATGTCAGATAATTCTTATTCCATACGGATAATACTTTGTCGAATTTTTCTTTATACAGCTCAAAGTTGCCGCTATGCGTGACAATCGGAATGGAAAGATCAGTGAATTTTGGAGTGTCGGTTGTTTTAAAGTCAATTACGTAACAGTCAACAGGCTCATCGGTAAGCCTGACTCCGGAATACGGTATATTATCGGAAAAGCTTAATATATCCCCCTTTTGGGCATAGAGGTATTCGTTCCCGTAATGATATTTCACGTTTCCGCAGGTTAAAAATACAAGCCCGTTCGCGTGTCTTTTTTCGTATACTTGTCTTTTCCATTGGGGCGAACTGTAAAAATAGACAGTTTTTATACTTGTTATGTTAAGATTAAAGCTATCCATATATAATATTTCCCTTTGTTTATTTTATATGTTTATTATAACCTATTATAAAAATAAATCAAGTCTTTTTGTGATTAATTATGGGATATAGTGTAAAAATGACTGAAAAGTATATATTTATGACTGATTTAAATATGTGAAATTATTAAATTATATGTTACACTGAATTTGTCAAAAAGAATAAAGGAGATGCTGATATGTGGGGATGTTTTGAGTCAAACAGAGAATTTATCAAAAATGAATATAAAGACAGCAGCCGAAATATAAAATGCGGAATGAATGAGGCTGATCTCATAGGCGGATGTGAGATTTTGATTAAATCGCAGATAAATGAGCCGAGGTCAATTCAAAAAGCAAAGCTTTTTGAATATATTCTGGAAAATGCCGAAATAGAAATATGTCCGTATGACTTTTTTGCAGATAAAATCAATCATTCAAATCTCATATCAGAACAAAGAGATAAGTGGCGAATCGAAATCGAAGAAACAAAAATAAATAAGCTTGTTGACAAAAATGCGGCGGCGTGCAAAAACCTCGCCTATACGGGAGAGGTTGATTTTTCACATACTGCACCGGATTGGAAAAATGTCTTGGATTTTGGAATTGCCGGTATTCTTGATAGGATAAAAAAGTATGCTCAAAAACCCAATCTTACTGAAAAACAGCGTGTTTTCTATAAGTCCTGTGAGATTGAATATTCAGCAATTATAACTTATATGAAAAGAATGTCGGCTCTTGCGAAAAGCAATGCTGAAATTAATCCGAATTTAGAACTTTTGGCTAAGACGCTTGATAATCTGTGTGTTGCCGCACCGAAAACCTTGCATGAAGCAATGGAGCTTACGTTTGTTTTATATTATATTCAAACCTATGTTGAATGTGTGAATGTCCGAACTCTCGGAGCAATAGACAGGCTGTATTATAAGTTTTATGCAGGCGATCTGGAAAGCGGAAATTATACAAAGGAACAGCTGTGCGAGCTCATAAGATACTTTTTGTACAGAATGGGCGCCATTGATGCGATTGCAAATACGCCGATTTGCCTTTGCTCAACCGATACACAGGAAAATACAATTATAAATGATTTGACATATGTGATAATAGATGAGTACGGAAAGCTCAACATTGCCGATCCGAAACTGCATATCAGATACAATGAACGGTTTCCGAAGAAACTTTTGAACATACTGCTCAGACTTATCCGAAGCGGAAACAACAGCATTGTATTTATGAATGATGATATAGTGATTAATGCGCTCAAAAAGTTGGGAATTGATGAGAATGATGCCATCGATTATGTTCCTGTGGGGTGTTATGAACCGGCTGTTTTCAGACGTGAGGTTCCGTGCTCTTGCAGCGGCAGAATTAATCTTTTAAAAGCGATTGAACTTGCGATGACGGGCGGATATGATATGATTACGGGAGAGCTGCTGTGCAAGGAATCCGCAAAGAGTGAGATACCCGAAACATTTGATAGGTTTAAAGAGCTTGTTGAGACAGTGGTAAAGTGTTTTGTCGACAGCACAACAGAGCTGATAAACGGGTACGAAAAAAATTATATTGACATTAATCCCGCACCGCTGTTTTCGGGAACATTCGATGAATGTTTGGCAAGCGGCAAGGATTCATATGAGGGCGGGGTAAAATACAATAACACCTCGATAAACCTTTTGGGGCTTGCAAGTGCGGTGGATTCGATGCTTGCCGTAAAGTATGCGGTATATGATAAAAAAATCGTTTCGTTAAAAGAATTTACGGAAATTTTGAAGAATAACTGGAAGGACAACGAAAAGCTACGATTAATCATGAGCCGCAGGTGCGAAAAGTATGGGAATAATACCTCTGAGGCAAACGAGCTTGCGGTATGGATTTCCGAATATGCCGCCGACTTGATTAACGGCAGAGAAAACGGCCGCGGCGGCGTGTATCGTTGCGGAATGTTCAGTATCGATTGGTACGCTTCATTCGGCGGCGTTACGGGTGCGTCTGCTGACGGAAGGTTTGCAAAAGAGCCTTTGTCAAAAAATATCTGTACTGTTATCGGCAAGGACAAAAACGGCGTGACGGATATAATCAATACTGTGACAAATATTGATTATACAAAATTCCCGAACGGCGCAGTTTTTGATGCAATGCTGCATCCGTCGGCGATTTCCGGTGATGACGGACTCGAAGCGGCAATAGGGTTGTTAAAGACTTTTATGAAAAAAGGCGGTATGGCGTTTCAGTTAAACGTTTTAAATCCGCATATATTGAAAAAGGCGCAGAAAAATCCAAAGATGTTTGAAACACTTCAGGTCAGACTTTGCGGTTGGAATGTTTACTTTGTTAATTTGTCGGAAAGAGAACAAAACGAATTTATTAAAATGGCGGAGAATACAGCGGAATGAGTGATAAAATATACGGAAGAATTTTTGATATAAAGAGATTTGCGATACATGACGGCAAGGGAATACGAACGACTGTGTTTTTGAAAGGCTGCCCTTTAAAATGCGAGTGGTGTCATAATCCGGAAGGAATATCCCCGCATCCGCAGCTTGCTTACACAATGGAAAAGTGTGTTAATTGCGGTGAATGTGTAAATGCGTGCAAAAGCGGTGCGCATAAGATGATTAACGGCGCACACACTTTAAATTTGTCGGTGTGCAGGGCTTGCGGCGAATGTGAGAGCGTATGTCTCGGCGGTGCATTAAAGTTCTACGGAAGGAGTGTGACGCCGGAGGACACGGCGGAAATTATTCTTAAAGACAAATGCTTTTATGACATAAGCGGCGGAGGCGTAACCCTTTCGGGTGGCGAATGTCTTATGCAAAGCGAATTTTGTCTTGAGATTATGAAAGTTCTGAAAGCAAACGGCGTTTCGTGCTGCGTCGATACAAGCGGATGCGTTCCGAGGGAAAATATCGAAATGGTTATCAATAATACAGAAATGTTCTTGTATGACATAAAATTTATTGACGAAAATTTACATAAAAAATATACCGGCAAAAGCAATAAGATTATTTTGGATAATCTTTTATACATAAATAAAATCGGTGTTCCGACAGAAATCAGAATACCTGTAATACCGACCGTGAATTGCGGCGAAGCGGAGAAAATATCTGAATTTTTGACGGATTTAAGATGTATAACGGCGGTCAGACTTTTAAGATATAATAATCTCGCAGGTTCAAAATACCTGCGCTGTGCAATGAAAAATACAATGCCGAATGTTGCGCCGCCGACGGATGACGAAATAAAGAAGTTTGCCGAACCGTTTATAAAACGAAAAATAAAAATAATTATATAATGTTGATACGGGCGAGGAGGATTCGCTTGTGATAGGTCAGGCATACAGCAATTTCAATGAGTTCGGAATATCGCTCACACCCGATGAGAGCAAGACCGAAACATATCGGTTTAAAACCCAGAATTTATCAACAGCGGTCGGGCTTTGCGAAACGGCGATTGCAAAAACAATCCGCGAAGCGCAGAGCAAGAGGATTTAGAACATTTGAAGGATACGCATGTATTGTTTATCTTGTTGTCGGCAAGTTAAATTTATCGTGTCCTAACCCTTTTTCTTAACTTTTCACGGTAAGAAGAAAAGAATAACATATCACTTGACATATGTTTGTATTATGTTATAATACAAACATATGCTAAATATTTATGAGGTGAACGCTATGGATAATTTTGTTGAAGCATTGCTTGCGGACAAATGTAATACCGACTATATTCCCAAAGAGGACGATTGGTTTGAAGGGCTAATCGGTGATTGGAGTTTTATATGGAAAGGCTCGGACGGACGCGAGGTTGAGGGAGAATGGTTTTTCAGAAAGGTTTTGGAAGGCTGTGCGATAGAGGATATTTTTATATCTCCGTCAAGAAAAACACGAGAGATAAATCCGCAGCCCGACGGTGAATACGGTGCTGCTTTGAGAGTATACAACCGCGAAAAAAGATGTTATGATATGACATATGTCTGTCAAAGATATACGGTTCATCTCGTTGTACATAAAAAGGACGGAAAAATCCAATGCGAGGTAATACCGAGCGACCCAAATCAAAAAGAGAGGGATAAGTGGGTGTTTGCCGAAATAACACCCGATAGTTTTCATTGGCAAAATATTACCGTTTTAAGTGATGACACAGAGAGAATAAACGCCAATATTTACGCCACACGAATTTAATTTAAAATCCGTATTCTGAGATTTATCAAAGAATATGGATTTTTTTTATTTATAGATATGTTAAAATTTCATTAAATTTTTTCCAAAAGGTTGAAATATCCTCTGAGCTGTGCTAAAATCATATATGTATGTAAAAAATGATAAGCTGAATTTACAAATACAACTTTAGGATGGTTTATGTGAAATTATTATATAGATTTATTATTTGGACAGTGATGACAGCCGTAATATCAGGATGTTCTTTCGGTTCCCTCAATACGGCTTTTGCTGATGAAAACGCTGCGGTGACAAAATTGGACGCGGTATCGCTTTTAAGCCGAGTTTTACCGGCGTGGAACGATGCGCCCGTGTTTGATGATACATATGATAAAACGGCGGCGTATTATCGAAGTATGAAAATACTTGATGCCGAATATAACAATGTGTTTATGCCCGAAAAACCTCTTACCACAGAGGAATTTCTTGTAATGCTGAAACGTGCATTGGATATATCTGCGCCTGACTTGTTTTATGACAATCAAAATATTAAGTGGCACTATGACCAAAACGAAATCTCGGCCGAATACCAAAGTCAGATTGCCTTTTTATCGGCTGTCGGAGTGTATAACAATTCGGGGTATCTGCATCCCAAGGCAATAATTTCACAAGGAATGGCATCATATTATGTCGGACTCGCCATTCATGCTCAGGATTACGGCAAACGCAGCAAAAGCGGAAGATTGTATAACAAACGCCCGCCGATATTGATGTATCACGTCATAGATGCGCCGTCGGGCCCGTATCCGTATGTTTATGTAAGTGAATATAACTTTGAGCAACAGATAAAATATTTCTATGACAACGGGTACACGTTTTTGTATCCGGAAGAGGTCTCTCTTGCAGATAACATAAAAAAATCCGTTGTTATTACATTTGATGACGGTTATACTCAAACGTACGAAAAAGCTTTGCCGATACTGAAAAAATATAACGCAAAAGCGACATTGTTTATGATTTCGGATTATATAGGAACTGAAAATTACTGTACGGCGGAACAATTGTTTGAAATGAGCGACAGCGGTGTATTCAGAATTTATTCGCATACACAAAATCATAAAAATCTGACCGAGATTTCCGAAGAAGAAATTGCAAATGAGTTTGCCGCTTCGAACGATACGATATATAATATTACAAAAAGAGAGGTCACGGCGATTGCATATCCTTATGGTTTGTTCAATGATGCAGTGTTAAGACAGGCAAGACGATACTACCGTGAAGCGTTTTCGGTTGTGAACAAAGGAAGAGGCTCTGTTTATGAAATACCGAGAACCACTATCGATGATTCGATAAGCATATTGAGATTTCCGCTTTTTTTAATGTAAGAGATTGAGCATAACGAAGTTTAAATAAGAAAGGTTTGTGATGAAAATGCTGAAAAAATCACTTATTGAATTTATTTTTGAAGCGGCGTCAATCGAACGCTGGAACGACCATATCAGACCGTCAAGAGGGTTCAGCGAACTTGATAAACAATCGCATAAAATGATTTATGCGTACATACTGGCTAAAATTGACGGAAATGTTGATATGGATAAACTGATTGAGGGAGGAATTTTCGAATTTTTCCACCGCCTTGTTTTGACAGACATAAAACCGCCCGTTTTTCATAAATTGATGAAAAAAATGGGGCGTGAGCTCAATCGCTGGGCGCTTGATACCGTTAAACCCAACATCATAAACATTCCGCATAACTTTTATCAAAAAATGGAAACATATTTTATGGACAAAAATTATGCCGAACATGAAAAGAGAATTTTAGAAGCGGCTCATTATCTTGCGACAAAATGGGAATTCGATATTATATATGATATGTGCCGTAACTATTACGGAATAGACAGTACACGCGCGGAAATAGACAATAAACTCAATTCATTCAAAGGATTAAAGTGTTTCGATACATTTATAGCGAATAATAATTACCGCGGATTTACGGGTTTGTTGGGTGAGCTGCGTTTTCAACAGCGTTGGTCGAGGTCACCGAGAATCCCTGAAACCTCGGTAATTGGACATATGTTAATTGTTGCGATTTTGGCTTATTTGTGTTCGTGCGAAACAAATGCGTGTGCAGCAAGGATAACAAATAACTTTATTGGCGGACTATTTCATGATATTCCCGAGGTATTGACTCGCGATATTGTTTCGCCCGTTAAAAATTCGGTTAAAGGCTTGGACGAAATCATAAAAGGTATAGAACAAGAACAGATGCAAAGCATCTTGTATCCGCTTATCCCCGATGATTGGCAAAAAGAAATCGAGTATTACACCAATGATGAATTCAGCAACAAAATTATGCTGAATGACAAAGCAATTATTGTTTCGTTCGAGGATATGGACAAAAAATACAATTCTGCTGAATTTAAACCTGTTGACGGCGAATTAATCAGAGGGTGCGACCATCTTGCGGCTTGTATAGAAACATATTTTTCACATATTTACGGCATTACAACCAACGCTCTTCAGAGCGGAAACCGTATGCTCAGACAAAAGTACGATAATGCCGTTATATGCGGCGTTGAGTTCGGCTCACTTTTTGATTATTTCGGGATTTAATTTCACAAAATCACCTCTTTGACATATGATGTACAAAGGGGTGATTTTTTTATGAATACATTCTTATTTATTATTTTATGCGTTTTTGCGTTATACGGAGCTTTTAACACGGTATATGAGTTATTGTTTCGCGGAATAAAGCCCAAATATGACTCCGTACATATTTTTAAAACTATGATTATCGATGATTTTGATAAAGCCGAAGCGTACATAAGATATTGTTCTGCCAAAGGCGAGAGAGATGAAAATATTGTAATTCTATGTCGAAAAGATGATTGCGAGACGGAAAAAGAAGCATACATTCTTTCGAACCAATTTGATTTTGTTACGGTTTTAAACAAAGATGAATATATTTGGGTTATTAATAAGGCGCTCGAAAGATAACGTTTTATCGATTTGTAAATTACGGTGAATTCCAAAATAACAAAATTATGAATACAATGCTCGGATTATTCATAATATATGATAGGACCGCTCGGGCGGAAATAATAAAGAGGGTGACGAATTGATTTACAGATTCAGCGAAATCAGAGCAAAAGAAGTAATACATATAACAGATGGAGAACGAATAGGATTTATTTCGGATCTTGAAATAGATTTTGAGACAGGTAAAATAATTTCGCTGTGTATTCCCGGCGCTTACAAAATGCTTGGATTGTTCGGCAAGGAACAAGAACGCACAGTCAAATGGGATGACATTAAAAAAATCGGCGATGACCTTATAATTATAGACGGAAAACCGAGTGTAACTGAATTTAAATGAAATAAGATTTAAAATTATGTAAAACACAGCAGAAATACACAGGGGACAACCGAATGAGGTTGCCCCCTAAAAATATGTAGCTTTTATTTATATTTAAACGATCCTTCAAAACAGTGTTTATTAACAGTGTTTGTAACACAAAAGAAACTTGACAATCGAACAAAAGAGTGGTATAATTTAAATATATTAATTTCGCTAAATATAAGTTTAGCGAAATTAGATAGAGGATGCTAAGGAGAAATACCAATGAGTACATATATTAATCCGCGTAAGCCGTCAAAAACGCTCTACAGCGATTGCCCCGAAATATTGACTAAATTTTTAAACTATATAAAAGCAATTCGAAATTTATCCGACCGAACCGTAAACGGGTATTATTTGGATTTGAGAACGTTTTTCAGATTTCTTAAAATGACATCGTTTGGAATCGATTTTGATGAGTTTAACACAATAACAATTTCGGATATTTCGGTTGATTTAATTAAAAACGCATCCGCCGAGGACATTTATGAATATTTGTCATTCTGTGCCGGTGCGCTTGAAAACGCTCCTGCCGCGCGTTGCAGAAAATTGTCTGCAATTAAAAGTTTTTATAAATACTATACTACGAAATCAAATTTATTTGAGAATAATCCTGCGCTCGATATAGAAACGCCGAAAAAACCTAAAAAACAGCCCAAATTTTTGAGCTATGATGAATGCTTAGACTTGTTAAAAGCCTCGGCGTCCACGACCTCAAAAGAACGCGATATTTGTATGGTTGCTCTTTTTTTAAATTACGGAATGCGATTATCGGAACTCGTGAATATCAATATTTATGATATTCACGATGACAAAATTCGCATAATCGGAAAAGGCAACAAGGAAAGATTTGCATACTTGAATGAGTTTTGCAGAAAAACCGTTGACGATTATCTCAAAGTGCGCAAAGAAATGAATAATATAAAAGACAAAAATGCTTTGTTTTTATCCAAACGCGGCACGCGCATAACCGGCAGACGGGTTGAACAGATTATCGAATCGTTGTTAAAGACGGCGGGGCTTGATGGTCTGGGATATTCTGTTCATAAACTCAGGCATACCGCAGCAACTCAGATGTACAGGTCAGGTGCCGCCGATATGATGACTCTCAGAGAAATTTTAGGACACGCCAATATTGCAACAACGGAAATTTATACGCATATAGCCGAAAGCCAAGTTGTCTCCGCTATTGAAAACACGCCTATGAATATTGAGCTTGAAGCGATTGAAAAAGTGAACAATTCGGACAACAATCACTGATTTTTATTATCAGTGATTGTTGTCCCTTGCAAACAAATTTCTCAGCGCAGAAATAAGCTCTGTATAATAAAATCTGTCGGACATTATAAATGAAAATGCAACATCGCAAAACAAATCACACAATTTTTCGATGCAATCATTTATCGCAAATTTTGTAAAGCCCTCAATACTGATAATTTCGTTTTCTCGGGTAAATGATGTCAGGCGATTTGCAATTTCTTGCTTTACACCCTCACCCTCTGATGAATTTAATTGTTCCGATACTATCTCAACCAAAAGCTCTTTTTCGATATTTGACAGTTCTTCACCGAAATCATCAATTAAATCGAGGGTAAAAAACAGGTAAATATTTTCCGTAACATACGATGCGAATGCATATGCGGCATAATCAAAAAATTCAATATTTACGGTTATATAATATCCCTTTTCGTTACTGTCGAATTCTATCGTATTTTCTGAATTTGTTTTTTCATAAATATACATTTGTATAACATCCGCCAACGGTTCAGAGTTTTCTTTTGATTTGAGTGTTATTTTCTCAAACAAATTAATTGCCTCCGATATTGATTTGATATTCAGAATGAAATTATGCTTCCGAAATCATATAATTCTTTTTCGGAAAGAGTTATTATTTTTAGATTTGTTTTATCAATTATTTTTTTGAGTTCTTCGGTTTTTGTTATTCTTCCGCATAACAAAATGTTCTCCCCGCACCTTCCCGATGCTCCGCCGATAAAACCGTATTCAAATCCGTCAAGCCGAACAGAACCGGGGGTCAGTAAGTAAACCTTTATATCATCGGCTGTGTTGCGTACCGTTTTACAGATTCCCGAATCCTCGGTTATAAAAGCATTGTCCGCAATCGGGCAGACATTGCATTTTGTATATCCTTGTTTAACATTAATGATTCGATAACCGTTTTTATTATAATAATCAAGGATTGTTTTTTCGGCATACATAGTGTTACATATAACGGTCCTTCCGAGCCTTACAATATTATATGCACAGTTTTTGGGATAGGTGAATCCTATATTGGATATACCTTTTTCAATATTTATTGTATGGGGCAAGATGCTTTTATAATACTCATAAACCTCGGGTGCGGTGACCACAGTTTTATCCGAAATAAAATGAATCTGCAAGTCGGGGTGCGAGTTAATACTTTTATCCTGAGTATTGACCTCAATTGACGGATATACTTTTCCGTATTTTTTCAAATTGTTTACCATAATCTCGGGCATTTTTTTATCAACTATAAAATTCACCGTTACTCCACCTTTTGTGTGATTAAAGTTTTTGAGACCGAGTTTAATTTAAATAATCCAAAACAAACCCGACAAAAACTTTTACACCCGTTTTCAGACAGTTTTCATCTATATCAAATGACGAATGATGTATCAGGCTGACAATCCCGAGACTTTTGTTGCGGCATCCGAGTTTAAACAAAACAGACGGTCTGTTTTGAGAAAAATAGGAAAAATCCTCACCTGCCATTGTCGGCGCACCGCCCCAGACACATTTATCTTTGCCAATGGAACGGCACGCGGAATCGTATACATCTTCAGCAAGCTTTTCGTCATTTATAAGCGGCGGAAAAAGTTCGGTATATTCATATTCGCACTCTGCGCCGAACGTTTTGCAAATCCCCTCTGCTGTTTCACCTATTCTTTTTTTCAAAAAACCGCGTACTTCATTTGTAAGCGAACGAGCAGTTCCTTGAATTTCAACCGAGTCGGGAATGATATTCGTTGCACTTCCGCCATGAATTGAACCTACGCTTATGACAGCGTTGTCAAATGGGTCTGTTTCGCGGCTGATTAAGTTATTTAATGCCTGAATAATGCTTGCGCTTATCATAATCGGGTCGATGCAATTATGCGGTTCCGCGCCGTGTCCGCCTTTGCCTTTAACCGTTATTCTAAAGTCATCGGGCGATGCATAAAGCGAACCGGGTTTTACACGAATTGTTCCGCAATCCAAATCGGAATCGCAATGCAGAGCAACACACACATCCGTATGCGGATTTTCGAGAACCCCCTCTTCTATCATCGGCAAAGCGCCTCCGCTTGTCTCTTCGCCGGGCTGAAAAACAGCTTTTACAACTCCGCCGAATTTGTCTTTAAAATTATTCAAAATTTTGCATACGCCGAGCAAGACGGCAACGTGTGCATCGTGTCCGCAGGCGTGCATTACATTCTTATTTTGTGATTTATACGGCTTGTCCGAAACCTCGTCAATCGGAAGAGCATCCATATCCGCACGGATAAGGATGGACTTCATTGATTTGGATTCAATGTTTTTATTGCCGTATATATATGCGCAAATGCCGTTCTCGGCAATCCCGGAAACATATTTTATTCCCATTTCATCAAGCTTTTTTTGAATAAAACTTGATGTATTATATTCACGGAAGGATAATTCGGGATGCATATGAATATATCTGCGGTTTTCTTTTAACTCTGCTTCAATTCTATTTATTTGTTCTGATATTTCGCTGTTTATGCTCATAATTTAAATCCCCTTATCATTCTTATTATGAAAATAGTTATAAACATTTTCGGCGGAACGCTTGTCTATAACCTCGCTGAGTTCCTCAATCGATGATTCGCTTATTCTCTTTATGCTCAAAAATGTATTTAAAAGCTTTTTGCGTTTTGCCGCACCTATCCCGTTTATTCCCTCGAGTTCAGATACAACAGACGCTTTTTCGTGTCTTTTGCGGAATGTCTCTATTGCAAAGCGGTGAACTTCTTCCTGCATCCCGTATAAAAATCTGAATAACGCGCTGTCTTTATCGACCTTGTATTCAATTTTATCATCGGTAACGGCTCTCGTGCGGTGCTTGTCATCTTTAACCATACCAAACACATTTATATCTTCGCCAAGCGTTTCACAAAGCAATCGCACAGCCGAAACATGACCTTTTCCTCCGTCCAAAAGAATCAAATCGGGCAGGGGTAAAAATTTTGCATCTTCCTCTGCGAGTGTGCCGTTTTTAATTTCTTCGCTTTCTTTATAGGCACGATTTATTCGTCTTGCAATGACTTCTTTCGTACTTTCGTAATCATCCGCACCCTCAACAGTCTTAATGTTAAACTTGCGATAAAGCTTTTTTATCGGTTTTGCATTATTGTACACAACGCAAACACCTACGCTTTCCGCACCCGAAATATTCGATATATCATACGATTCGATTCGAAACGGAGGTGTCGGCAGTGATAACATACTCATCAGCTCACTTAAAACGTCATTGCTGTCGGTAAGCTCTTTATTACGCTTGAAAATATGTTGTCTGAGCGATTCTTTTGCGTTTTTGATAACCGTTTGAACAAGCTTTGCTTTTTCGCCCTTTTGCGGAACGATAAGATTTATTTTATGACCGGTCTTTGAACTCAGCCATTCCTGAATTTCGTCCGCATCAGAAATCTTTTCGCATAAAAGTATCTCTTTCGGAATATTTGTTGCCATGAAATAATATTGTTTGACGAATTCCGAAAGTATTTCCGAGACGGTTGAGTCCATATCGTTCAATATGAAATGCTCTGAACCTTGTATTTTTCCGCCGCGCATATAGAATATCTGAATACATGACTCAATTTCTCCTTTGAAAACACCGATTATATCGCGGTTGTCATCGCGCGTCATAATCATTTTCTGTCTCTCACCGAGTGATTCCAAAGCCTGTATCTTATCTCTGTATCCTGCTGCTTTTTCGAATTCAAGATTATCCGATGCAATGTGCATTTCTTTTGTAAGCTCAGCCGTTATATCGTCATAATGACCGTCAAGAACAGCCGAAATATGATTGAATGACTCTCTATAATCTTCTTGTGAAATCATTCCGCAGCACGGCGCGGAACATTGACCTATATGATAATACAGACACGGCTTTTGTGTTTGTCTGTCGGCCGAAATCTTTTTTGTACAGCTTCGCACCTTAAAAATCTTTTTAATGGTGTCAATTGCCGACTTGACGTTATATGAACTCATATACGGTCCGAAATATTTTGAACCGTCCCTGATAACGCGGCGCGTCATACAAATTCGCGGAAATTCCTCGCCCAAAGTTATTTTTATATACGGATATTGTTTATCATCTTTAAGCAGGATATTATATTGAGGTCTGTATTTTTTTATAAGATTGCATTCAAGAATCAAAGCCTCAACTTCGCTGTCCGTGACAATATAATGAAAGTCAACAACGTGACTTACCATTGCAATTGTCTTTGGCGTGTGATTTTTAGAGTGAACAAAATACGAGCTGACGCGGTTTTTCAAGACCTTGCTTTTACCAACATAAATTACCTTGCCCGAACGGTTGTACATGATATATATACCCGGACACATAGGCAGGTTTTTAAGCTTTTCCTTTATTCGCGCACGAATGCTCTCGGGTGTACTGTCCGCATCACAGTATTTAGGCATAAAGTTATATTCGGTTGTGAGTTCTGTATTATTCTGTTCGTTCATAGCATATCACCTTAAAAAAGCAGATCGTTTCACATTGGTAAAACGACCTGCTTTTTGGAATTTTTAATTCAAAGCAGACATACTAAAAGCCCGAAGAAGCAAAGTTCGATGAGATTAATTCAGACAACTCTGCGACAGCCTCTTCTTCATCGGAACCATCGGCAACAATGGTAATATTCAATCCTTTTGTTATGCCGAGAGACAAAACGCCAAGCAAGCTTTTTGCGTTTACCCTTCTGTTATCATTTTCAACCCATATATTGGATTTATATTCGTTCGCCTTTTGTATAAAAAAAGTTGCGGGTCTGGCATGAAGACCAACCTGATTTTGAACCACTACTTCTTTCATAAACATTAAAAACCGCTCCCTTTTCTTAAACAATGGTATAAAATGGTGTTTTATATTAATGCGTATTTTAAACTATACATATATAATACCCGAAAACTTGAAATAAGTCAATAGTTTTTTTCTGTTTTTAATAAAAAAATTACGGTTTTTTGGGCAAGATAAACAAAAATCATCTGTTTATACAAAAATGCACAAATTCTCATAATATCGTTTGTTGAAAATGCTAAGGCTATTTTACTGAATTATCGAACAAACATAAGCCGGTGCTAAAAAAATTTATTCTATAATGTCAAATCCTGTATATGGCGCAAGTTCAACACGTATAAAATATCCTCTTTCGTGACTGCAAACCGGGCATCTGTCGGGTACGGATGTTCCCGAATATATATAACCGCAATTTAGGCACATCCACCGAGCCGATACGTCCGAAACAAATAACTTGTTTTCATTCAGCAAATCCGAAAGAAGTTTAAAACGCTCGGCATGAATCTTTTCAATATCGGCAATGTTGGAAAAAGCCGAGGCTATTTGCATAAACCCCTCTTTTCGCGCCGTATCGCCAAAGGATTTATAAACATCGTTATATTCTTCAAGTTCATTATGAACCGCCGCCTCAAGATGCTTTCCGATATTGTCGTAATTATCCGTAGGATATGCAGCGTCGATTTTTATATTGCTGCCGGAAAAATCTTTAAGATAGTCATAAAATACTTTTGCGTGCGCAAGCTCTTGTTCGGCGGTAAATTTAAAAACGGCATTTATTACATATTGTTTATTGTTTTTCGCACATTCGGCAGCAAACCAATACCTATTTCGCGCCTGACTTTCACCGGCAAACGCACGCATTAAGTTAATTTTTGTCTCACTTTCCGAAAATGTAACATTGCTCCCTGTGTTGGTATTTATCATAAAACAGCACACTCCTTTTGCGTAATGTAATATTTGTAATATTTTTATTATGCACGAATTAACACGGAATATGCACGCCACAGGCAAAGCTATTCACAATCACAGTCATCATCGCACTCGCATGAATGACCGCAATCACAGTGTTCGTGATGATGTTCGTTACCCGAAACGGGTTTCTTTTTTGAACCACCGAGCATAATTTCATCAATTTTAATTTCGCGGTACTCCTCATTCATACCGATACACTTTCCGCAGTTATCACAAATTTTAAAAGGGTTTAAATCGCAATAATTACATTCGCCGCAATCATCGCATATCTTATTTTCATCCAAAACACATTTTTTAACATTCATTGCTTTTCTCTCCTGTTATAATATATTTATGGCTAAAACATTTCGGGCGGAAATGTTTTAGCCCGTTTTGTATTATTTATTGTTGTCAATTTTTAAAACTGCATCGGCCGCTTTTAAAATTCCGATTTTCGCCGCACTGTAGATAAGGCCGCCCTGCATATATGCAATATAAGGCTCGCAAATCGGCGCATCAGCCGAAAGTTCAATGGACGCACCTTGAACAAATGTACCTGCCGCCATTATTACCGGGTCACCATAGCCGGGCATATCCCACGGTTCGGGGGAAACAAAGCTGTCAATCGGTGAACCGCTTTGTATTGCGCGACAGAACGCAATAAGATGTTCGGGATTGTTAAACTTAATTGATTGAATTATATCGCTGCGCTTGCTGTCGGGAAGAGGACAAACCTCGTACCCCATTTTTGAAAACATAAAAGCACAGAAAATTGCGGTTTTAATACTCTGTGCAACAGCGTGCGGAGCATTAAAAAATCCTTGATACATTGTGCGGTTCTGACCGAGAGTTGCACCGAGTTCCCTGCCGAGTCCGGGCGCAGTCAGGCGACATGCCGCTTTTTCAACGTATTCTGTCTTTCCTGCTATGTATCCGCCGCTTAGAGCAAGTCCGCCGCCCGGGTTCTTTATAAGAGAACCTGCCATTAAATCCGCCCCCACCTGAGTCGGTTCGCTTTTTTCAACAAATTCACCGTAACAGTTGTCAACCATACATACAGTATTCGGACTTACCTTTTTTATTGAAGAAATTATTTTTTTAATCGAATCTATGCTCAAAGAATCACGCCAAGCATAACCTCGCGAACGCTGGATGAGCGCAAGCTTGATTTCGTTTTCTGAAAAGGTTGACATAATTTTGTTATAGTCAACCTCGCCGCTTGGCAGTAAATCAATCTGGCGATATGATACACCCAAATCCTTTAACGAGCCGTAATCCCCTTCACCGCGTATGCCTATTACTTCTTCCATTGTGTCATACGGACCGCCGACAACCGAACATATGGTGTCACCGGGGCGAAGGATACCGAAAAGACAGCTCGCAAGAGCTTGAGTTCCGCTCACTATATTATGACGAACATAGGCACATTCGGCACCGAATACATCGGCGAAAATTTTATCCAGCGTATCACGTCCTATATCATCATAACCATATCCCGTTGTATCACCCAGATGTGCATATGATACACGGGCACGTGAAAATGCCGAAAGGACTTTTGCTTGGTTAAATGCCGCAATCTCATCAATGCCTTCAAAAAAAGCCTTTGCCGATTCTTCTGCATCTTTTGCCAAATTCAAAATTTCTGTGCTTATACCAAAATCGTTACTGTAAATTTCATTTAATGTCTTATTGTTCATTTTAATCTCCATTCCGTTTTAATTTTATATTCTGTTTAATATCTCAACAGTTAATTTTGCGGCACTCGAAATATCTCGCTGTGATATTTCGGATAAGCCGCAGTCTTTAAATTTTATCGGAACACCTATTGAATAAACGGGGGTTCCGAATAATATTTCTGCCTTTTCCGCAAGCGTTGATTCTTTGCAAAAACATAAACCGTACCCGACTTCACCTTTAAACAAATCTTTGATTTTGTCATAAAAAGCATTTCGCATTACATAGCCGCCGTTTTTCATAATCAGTCCCGAACCGCCGTCGAACTTAAAATCAGAAGTGTTTTCATCGGCCTTTACCAAATCAATAAAAATAATATTATCAAACTTTTGCTTATTTAAATAGTTAAAAGTCGTCGTTTCGGAAAAACACACTGTAAAGTTATTTAGCTTTACAAAATTTGATTCAAATCCGTTTAAATAACCAATGTAATATTCAAGAAAATCACTATATATCGAATCGGTGTAAAGTATTTCACCTTTCTGCGTTTTTAGTGTTTCAACTGTCAAAATATCTCCGATTTTCACATCATTATCGGAAATAATTTCAATATATTGCTTTGATGAATCGTCTTTTTTGCTTCGGATTATTCCGATACATTCGCCATTTTTATATACAAATTGGTTGGATATAACATCTTTATACACTACCAATTCAAACTCTGCCGACTTATCATCTTTAATATCGGTTACAACCATATACGGCATATTCACATTAAAAAGAACAAGGTTATTGCTCTCGCGGTGCGAACTCGGATTATATACGGTAATATTTTGCATTTTATCAGTCTTGATTTCGAATCCTTTTGGTGTATTTTTGCTCATATAATTATATATATATTTATATTGCGGCAGACAAAAGCTTGTTTCAATCGATTCCATTATTAAATATATCCTCCGTTATTCTTATAATTAAGTCTTTTAATTTTTGAACACCGTTGATGTTTATAATAGGATAAGCGGTGTTTTTATTTAGGCATCCTGTCATTAATGTCACTGTCGGAACATCGGAATTTTGCGTTATAAATGCGTTTGCGTCTGATCTTCCGTTGTCTGTTAAAATTTCAAGATTAACATTCATATTCTCGGCAATTCTTTTAACTTTGTCCGTTATTTTTGAGGTATATCCAAACATGATTTTATCAACATCAAGATATACCGTTTCATCATTTAAGGCGTTGACCTTTTTATCAATTTGCTGAATGTCAATACAGTCAATAACCACACTCAATCCAATCGGTAAATCGGTAAAAGAAGATGTTATCGCACATTTCATACCACGGTTATACATATGCCTTTGAACGGTGAAAACCGCATCCGGTTCGGCGTTATTATTTCTGAAATAACAAATTATGTCAAGCAAAACAAGATATGATATTTTATCACTTATTCCGAAACAAGAAACCGTTCCGTTTCCAAGCTTGATTAAGTCGGTATCAAAAACAAAACAGTCGCCCGGAGATACAAACCTTTTCGCTAAGTCCGCATTCTCGGCACCAATATCAATAAACAAGTCGTTTGTATTGACTTCTCTTTCTCGCTCCTCTTTGCTTAAAAGATGTATTGCCCTTGCGGAAATAACGCCTTTTACATTACCGCAGACAACCCTTTTTGAGAGAATCGAACGAGAATCCGTATCACCTATCATATCAAACTTTAAATATCCGTTTTCTGATATTTGAGTGACGATAAAACACGGCTCATCGGTATGCGCCGCAAGCAATACCCGTGGTCGTTCCTCGGGAACGGAGTTTTTGATAATTATGTTATTCATTCCGTCCGAAACCGATTTGACATTGATTTTTTCAAGTTCGCTTTTTATATATTCAATAGCCTCACTTTCGTTTCCGCACGGTGATTCCGTTTTGCAAGTTTGTTCTATTGCGTTTATCATATTATTCAATCCCAACACCCTCCTCTGCCGCTGCACACAACAGTTTCGAAACAGATTCAACATCATCAATCGAAATTGTTTCAACATTGGTGTGCATATATTTATCCGCAACAGAAACAAGCATTACGGGTGTTCCGCCGCCACTCATCTGTATTGCCCATGCGGTTGTTCCGCTGTGAGTCGGCGCAACCTCTATTTCATACGGAATGTCCTGTTTATCAGCCAATTCAATAAGCTTTTTTGTGTGTTTAAAACTTAAATTCGGACCGCGGCAAATAACCGCTCCGCAGCCCAATTTAAATACACCGACCATATCCTTGCTGTCGGGCGTCATCCCATGCGTAACATCAACGACTATTGCCGCGTCCGCGGTTGTATCGAGCGTTCCTGTATATCCGCCGTGAAGTCCCAATTCTTCTTCTGATGAAAAGAGTATTTTTATATTATATTTAAGCTTTGTGCGGTCAATCTTTTTGAGAGCATACAAAACAGCGGTAACCCCTGCTCGGTTATCCATAGCACCCGAACAAACCGAATTTTCCATAAGTTCAATGAATCCCGAATCGATTATTGCCTTATCACCGATTGAAATTCGCTCTTTAAGCTCATCCTTTGAATATCCCGTAAATATAAACATTTCATCAATTTTAGGCGGTTTGTCTGTGTTTTCGGCTTTTTTATCCGTCATAATTATTCCGTGCAGAGCATCATTGTGCGCTGAATCCGAATTACTTTCGATGTGCTCAAAAACCACATTGGAATACGGCAATGTTCTTGCATCAATACCGCCCAAAGCCGAAAATTTTATTTTTCCGTCATCGGATATGTCTGAAACCATAAATCCGACTCTATCGGTATGTGCCTCGAACATTAACGTTTTCGCATCTTTGTTGTCCGAATATATATTCGCAATTATATTACCGAAATTATCGGTATATATATCGTCAACAAGAGCTTTGCAATACCCGTTGATATATCCAAAAATACTTTCCTCTTGCGAGCTTACCCCAAAAAGACCGGTAAGCTCTTTGAGCGTTTCTTTTATACTTTTATTT
>OGOV01000045.1_pt1 | contig 123008 bp, 133 predicted proteins | sample 1552711 | NCBI WGS metagenome assembly OGOV01 (sample SAMEA2580216, study PRJEB22360) | human gut metagenome | biome: human gut; feature: human-associated habitat; material: faeces | place: Denmark | collected 2008/2010 | reverse complement strand
ATCAGGGTTTTAATGAATCATTTTATAAACTGTCTACTTTTACTTGACTAGTTCAAATAGGTGCTTTTTTATTTTTCAATGTTTACTGAACTAAATCCAGCAACTGCACTACCTTTTGGTTGTGAAGGAACTTCTTCTATACCAAACATTTCTAGTGGTTCCACCGGAGTATTAATTGGTGATGACTCTACTGGAGCTGGTTCCACTGGAATATTAATTGGTGATGGCTCTACTGGAACTGGTTCCACCGGAGTATTAATTGGTGATGGCTCTACTGGAACTGGTTCCACTGGAGTATTAATTGGTGATGGCTCTACTGGAGCTGGTTCCACTGGAATATTAATTGGTGATGGCTCTACTGGAGCTGGTTCCACCGGAGTATTAATTGGTGATGGCTCTACTGGAACTGGTTCCACTGGAGTATTAATTGGTGATGGCTCTACTGGAGCTGGTTCCACTGGAGTATTAATTGGTGATGGCTCTACTGGAGCTGGTTCCACTGGAGTATTAATTGGTGATGGCTCTACTGGAGCTGGTTCCACCGGAATATTAATTGGTGATGGCTCTACTGGAGCAACGCCAAAATTTTGTACAGACATATTTGGTTGTCCTACATTATTATTTTGCATTAACGGCTCATTTTGTGGTTGTATAGGTATAGTAGTCGGTTCTACTACTGAATTTCCTATAGAATTTATTGCTTGATTATTTAATTGAACATCACTTACATTTTGAGTATGTGGCATATTTGGATTCATTTGATTCATATTTTGAGCAACATCTGTTACAGATCCAACTTGCATATCATTGAAGTTTACCATGCCCACATTTTCTATTTTCTTTTTCTTTTTGTTTCCTAAGGCAATAATTATAATTAAAATAATTATTAAAACAAGTGAACCTCCCGCTACATAAATATAATTTTCTGATAAAAATTCTAACACTTGATTCATATCATGCGCCTCCTAGTTTAAGGATATCACATTCTTATTTGTTTTTCAATATCAAATTTTTATTATTTATGTAGTGATGTCTGTTTTAATATTTAAAAAAATGCAATAAGTGAAATTGATAATCAAAATAAAAACCCTTATATAATAAGAGTTTATTTTCTTAATGGTGGAGCCGAGGAGACTTGAACTCCTGTCCGAAAATATAGCTATATAAATATCTACAAGTTTAGTTTATTTAATCATTTCGCTAAAAACATAAAAATAAACAAATAAATTTTTAACTAGATTGATAACTTTCATTATTTACCTCAATCAAGCAAATAATATATCTTGCTTTATCAAGCCCATATATCGTCACAAGAAAACGAATAATAGGACTGCCTTCTAAATTAAGCGAAAGCTAATTGATTTCTGTTTCCAGTTATTTTTATTTTGGGTTTAACGTAACACCTACGGCTTGCAATTCATACTCTAATATTCCCGTCGAAACCAATAACGGCCCCATGTCTTTTATTATAGCAAAAAAAACTAATATTTCATAGTTTTTTTGTTATATTTATCAATATCTCTTTGTTTTATAGTTTCTCTCTTATCATAATTTTTTTTACCTTTGGCAACTCCGATAAGTATTTTTGCTCTACCGTCTTTAAAATATAGTTTTAATGGTATAAGTGTATATCCTTCTTGATTTATTTTTTGTTTTAGTTTGTATATTTCTTTTTTATGAACTAATAATTTTCTTGTTCTTAGTTCATCAGGACTAAATACTCCACTATTTTCATATTTAGATATATGCATATTTAAAATGTATAATTCGTTATTTTTTATAATACCATAACTATCTTTTATATTTGCTTTACCATTTCGTATTGATTTTATTTCTGAGCCCTTTAAGACAATTCCACATTCATAGGTATCTTCAATGAAATAATCATAGTTAGCTTTCTTGTTTTGTATTTCCATTTTCGTCACCTATTTTATAAAGAGTAACTTCTTTTTCGTTTTTTGTTAGTATCTCTGTATATTTATCATAATAAGTTTTATAATTTTTTAATTCTTTGTCTAACTTATTAAATGGAATTACTTTGTAATCAGTATTATCATTGTTGTATGCGTAAGTTAGTAATACTTTTATGTTTTTGAATTCTATTTTTCTTTCATCTTCTTTTTCTGTTAAATTAACTTTAAAATCTATTACAGCACTTATTCTAGAATCTACCATTGTATGTCCTGATAATAGATTACCAAGTGAATAAAACACTATAGTATTATTTATTTTTTCTATTGTTTGTATTGAGTATCCAGTATTTCCAACTATAATATCTGCTCCTAATTCAGATAAATATGTTGCTGTTTGTTTTTGCTTATCAGTTACTTCTATCTTACCAACATTACCCCAATCAATAGAAACCATAACTATATCAACTTTATCTTTTAAATCATTAATGTCTTTTTTCGCTTGTTCATCGCTATAAATGTTTATTTCGTATGTACCTTTGTAAACTTCGTCTGTACCCATTGTATAAGATAATAATCCAACTTTTACACCGTTTTTGTTTATTATATTATTTTTGTTTCTAGTTTCTTCACTTATACTAGTACCTGAATATGCAACGTTTTTATCAGTCCAATACTTTATTGAGTTTTCTATTCCTTTTATTTTTTTATCAAAAGCATGATAATTAGCAAGTGATACCATATTAAATCCAATATCAGTCATCGCATCACCAACATCAGTAGGTGAATTATAATTGTAATATGCACTAAGTCCTAAATCTTTACCACCTATTATGCTTTGCTGGCTGTAGAAATTGATATGTGATCTTTTCATTATGGACTTTAAATCTTCAAATACATATTTGAAATTATAAGTTTTATTTTCTGCTAGGGTATCATACCACATATTACTATTTACTAATACGTTACCTGCTAATGTAAATGTCAAAGATTTTTTTTCTTCTTTTGGTTTGTCCTTATCTAACTCTGTTGGTTTTTCGTTTTCTTTTTCTTTAGTAAATACATTTTTAAATGCATATAAGCTTCCAAAAATCAACATTATTAATAATAATAGTGTTACTATAATAGGACCCTTTTTAGCTCTTCTTTTCATATTTTAACCTCTTTTTCTTCACTAATTCAAAATCTATAGTACCTTCTACTTTTGATGCATCTACTGCTTTTACTTCTACTTCATCACCAATAGTGTACCTTATTCCAGATTTTTTTCCTATTATACTTTGTGATGGTTCATCAACAATATAATAATCTCCTTCCATAGAGCCAACATGTACTCTTCCTTCTATTCTGTTTTTTAATCTTACGAACATTCCGGAAGGAACTACGCTTGCAACTTTTGCTTCAAATGTTTCCCCGATGTGATCTTGCATGTATTCAGCCATTTTCATATCTTCTACATCACGTTCGCATTCAACGGAATTTCTTTCTTTTAATGATGAGTGTTCTGCTTGTCTTTCTAATTGTTTTTGAAGTTTATTTAAATCATTTGCTGTTAATTCCTCACCGTGCAATATCATTTTTAATACTCTGTGTACTGTATCATCTGGAAATCTTCTTATAGGACTTGTAAAGTGACAATATAATTTAGCAGCAAGTGCAAAGTGACCAGCATTTTCTGTACTATATATTGCTTTTTGCATAGCCCTAAGTCCTAATTCTGATAACATTTCATAATCAGGAGAATCTTTTAATCCATCTAATATTTCTTGCACTTGTTTTGGCTTTATATCTTTTAATTTGCCTTTAAATTTAACTTTATGTCCAAGTGCTTTAAGTAAATCTAAAAATTCTTTTAATTTCTTTTCTCTAGGAGCTTCGTGTATACGATACATCATAGGATATCCAAAATTAGTTATATATTCTGCTACTGTTTCGTTTGCTACAATCATAAAGTCTTCTATCATTTTTTCTGATGTGCCACGTTCTCTCTCACCAATTTCAATTGGTTTGCATTCTTCATCTACAATTATTTTTGCTTCTTTTACATCAAAGCAAATTTCGCCTCTTTGTAACTTCATTTTTCGTAATACTTTTGACAACTCTGCCATGTCTTTTAGCTCTTTTATGAATTCTTCATATCCTTCTGGTATAATTCCATCTTCTAAAATCATATTTGCTTTTTTGTAAGTCATTCTTAATTTAGAGTTTATAACTGATTCATATATATCATAATTTAGCACTTTACCGTTTGAATTAATTTCCATGTCACATGATAACGTTAATCTATCTACATGTGGATTTAATGAACAAATACCATTTGATAGAATGTGTGGCAACATAGGAACTACTCTATCAACAAGATATACTGATGTTCCTCTTTCTTCTGCATCTCGTCCTAAAGCAGTGTTTTCTTTTACATAATGTGTAACATCTGCTATATGAACACCTAGTTTATAATTCCCATTAGGTAATTTTTCAATACTAACTGCATCATCAAAGTCCTTAGCATCATCTCCATCTATAGTAAATATTACTTTGTCTCTTAAATCTTTTCTAAAAGCAATATCATCTTCTGTAACTTCTGATTTTATGTTTTTTATTTCTTCTAGAGTTTCTTCACTGAAGTTTGGTTCTATATCATGTTCATATACTTTTGATAATATATCTATTCCAACATCATCTTTATGACCAAGAATTTTAATTACTTCTCCATAATATTTATTATTTCCTATTTGTGTATATGGTTTTACTATGACTTTATGTCCTGGCATAGCACCATTTCTATTCTTTTCATCAATTATTATATCTATTTTCATTCTAGTATCATCTAGTATTATTTTGCCTTTATTATCAGTACCAATTGTATATTCTCCTATAATAGTATCAAAACTTCTATCTATGATTTTTACTATTCTTCCTTCTTCTTCAGATATATATTCACACGCAACTAAATCATTGTGTATTGCACCATTCATATTTTCTTTTTTAATGTGAATATCTGGTTCATTTTCCATTATTACAAAGCCAAATCCCTTTTTGCTTACTGATAATTTTCCAACTTTTAAATGTGTATTTTCATATACTGTGTATTTTCCTTTTTTTGTAACGTAAAGATCCCCACATTTTTCCATAGTTCTAAGTTCTTCACATAATTTATCTAGTGAAACTTTTTCTGACAATTTATCTTGTATATTTAACTCGGTTAGTGGCACTTCACTCTCCTTAAGTAGTTTTAATATTTCATCTCTCATCATTACCCTCCTATAATTACATTATAAAATAAAAAAGGATTTATAAAAACCCTTTTTTGAAAATATTTTAATTAAAGTGACATTATAAGACAAATAATCATAAAGATTGCACCTAATACTGCTGTTAATCTAGTTACAAATAATTCACTTCCTCTTTCTTTTCTATTACTAAATAATTCAGAGCCACCACCACCAAATGCTTGAGAAGCACCTTCTGCTTTAGCACTTTGTAATAAAACAAGAGTTATTATTAAAATTGATATAATCATTACTAATGTTTCCATTTAATCACCTTCAGTTATACTTTATCATAAATATTAGTTTTTGGCAATTATTTCTTCTTCTATTCTCATAAGTTCATTGTATTTGCAAATTCTATCTGTCCTAGACATTGAACCAGTTTTAATTTCTCCTAAGTTAAGTCCTACTGCTAAATGTGCAATAATAGTGTCTTCTGTTTCACCACTTCTATGTGATATTATAGTTTTATAATTATTTTTCTTTGCTAATTCAATTGTTTCTAATGTTTCTGTTATTGTTCCGATTTGATTTACTTTTATTAGTATTGCATTACCGCATTTATTATCTATACCCTTTTGTAAGTATTCTTTATTTGTAACAAATAAATCATCGCCCACTATTTGTATTTTGTTTCCTAATCTTTCTGTAATCAATTTAAAACCATTCCAATCATTTTCGTCAACTGGATCTTCTATTGACCAAATAGGATATTTATTTACTAAATATTCGTAGTATGCAATTAATTCACTTATATTTAGTTTTTTACCTTCTATGTTGTAGTATCCATTATCATATAATTCACTAGCAGCAATATCTAGCGCTAATAAAACATCCTCTCCTGGTTTATAATTGGCATCTTTTATTGCTTCTACAATTAATTCTAATGCTTCTTCATTAGAACCAATATTAGGAGCAAAACCACCTTCATCTCCTACTGCTGTAACCATACCTTTATCTTTTAATATTTTCTTTAGGTGATGAAATACTTCAGCACCAACTCTTATTCTTTCAGACATAGTATCTCTTTGTGGTACGATCATAAATTCTTGTATATCAAGTGGGTTATCAGCATGTGCACCACCATTTAATATATTCATCATTGCAATTGGTAATTGACTACCATTACCAATATATTTATATAATGGCATTCCTTCATATAATGCTGCTGCTTTTAAATTAGCCATTGATACTGCTAATATTGCGTTAGCACCTAATTTTGACTTGGTTTTTGTACCATCCAATTCTATCATTTTCTCATCTAGTTCTTTTTGATTTAACGAATCCATACCAATTACAGCATTTTTAATAATTGTATTTACGTTTTCTACTGCTTTTTGAACACCTTTACCCATGTATCTACTGCCACCATCTCTAAGTTCTAAAGCTTCTCTTTCTCCTGTTGATGCACCACTTGGTACAATTGCTCTTCCTAGTATTCCACTTTCTAATATAACATCTACCTCTACTGTTGGATTTCCTCTTGAATCAAGTACTTCTCTTCCTGTTACATTTTTTATTTTACTCATTTCATTCTCCTTGTTACATATTCTTTAAATTTTCTACCACGCTCTTCAAAATCACTATATTGATCCCATGATGCGCATGCTGGTGAAAGCAATATCACATCATTTTCTAATGCATTTTTAAATGCTATATTTATTGCATTTTCTAAATCATCTACTACTATGCATTCTTTATTTATTTTATCACAGTATTCTTTAATTCTATGCTTTGTTTCTCCATAACTGACAACTAACTTTACATTGTTCATGTAAGTAGTTAATCCTTCAAAACTATGCCCTCTATCTAAACCCCCTAGTAAAAGAATGGTTGGTTTAGTAAATGATGATAGAGCAATTTGAGTTGCTTTTACATTTGTAGATTTTGAATCGTTGTATACTTTTATTCCGTTTATTTCACCAACAAATTCTATTCTATGTTCTACACCTTTGAAATTCTTGAGTACATTTTTTATGTCATCATCAGATACATTGAATTTTTTAGCAACTATTATTGCTGCCATAATATTTTCTAAGTTGTGATTGCCTTTTAATAAAATATCATCTATAGAAATTATCTTATCGTCTTTATAGAAAATATAATTATCCTTTAAATAACATGTTACATTAGTGTTTGTTTTGCTGAAATACATTTTTGACGACATGATGTCATTAGTATTGTTAAGTACATCTTCATTATCATAATTTAGTACAGCAATATCTTGTTTTGTGTGATGATTAAATATTCTCTTTTTTATATTTATATAATTTTCTTTATTTAAAACAAAATCTAAATGTGCCTCATATATATTTGTTAAAACAGATACGTTTGTTTTGAATTTGCTTAAATTGCATAATTGTTGGATAGATATTTCCATAAGTAAAATATCATTTGGTCTTATTGTTTCAATAAATGAACTTAGTGGATAACCAATATTTCCTGCAAGTACTACTGGCTTTTTAGCTGATTTTAATATTTCATAAATTAGGGTTGTTGTTGTTGTTTTGCCATTACTTCCAGTAACACCAATTATGCTTATGTCTTTTGGCAATAATTGATAGGACATTTCTACTTCATTTAGTACAGGTATTCCTAATTCTTTTGCTCTTAATATCAATTCATGGCTATCCTTTATGCCAGGATTTTTTATTACGTAATCAATATCTTTTGTAATTAAATCCATTGGATGAGATCCAAGTATTACTTTTACACCTAATTCTTGTAACTCTTTGATATGGTTTTCATCTTGTTTTTCGTTTCTGTCATTTACTATTATTTTATTTCCTCTTTTAGCAAGAAATTTTGCACATTCATAACCACTTCTTGCCATCCCAAGAATAAATATATTATTATTTTTAAACATTTTATACACTCCTCATTTAAATTATACTACAAGTGGAAAATAAATAAAACAATCACTATAATAAATTTATGTATATTTGATTGATAATTATTTATCATCAAACTTTTTCTTTATATTATAATTAAAATATGATATACTTATAAAGTGTAAAGGAGGGTCTTTTATGCCAATAATTGAATTGAGTCGTAAGGAATTCGATGATTATGCAATAAAACATCCATATAAGAGTTTTTATCAAACATCTCAATTTGGTACCTTGATGTCTAAACATGGTTGTAGTCCAATTTATGTTGGTTTAGAGGAAGGTGGAGAAATTAGGGCTGCTGCTCTTATTTTGGTTAAGGAACAAATATTTGGTATAAAATATGGCTATTCTCCTAGGGGGTATTTAATTAATTTTGAAGATTATGCTTTAGTTGAAGATTTTACTTTTGCATTAAAAGATTTTTTAAATAAGAAAAACATTATTTATTTAGTAATTGATCCACATGTTACACATTTAGAAAGAGATAAAAATGGAAAGCCAATAGAATCTAAGCAGAAGGGTGTAAATATATCTGAATCTCTTAAAAGAATGGGATATGAGCATAGGGGATTTAACTTATATTTTGAAAATTCAAAACCAAGATGGAATATGGTTTTGAAAACTGAAGATACTCCTATTAAAATATTTAATAGCTTTGAAAAATCTACTAGAACTAAAATTAGGAATAGTTTGAGGAAGGGTGTAGAGGTATATAAAGGTAATAAGGATGATTTAAAGATGTTTTATCAGATGATAAATAAAAAACACTTTAGAAAGTATAATTATTATCTTGATATGTATGAAATATTTAGCAATTTTGATATGTTTGATGTATATTTTGCAAGGATAAATACAGAAATATTTTTAAAAAATAGTAAATTATTGTATGAGCATGAATCTCAAAAAAATAGTAAGTTAAACGCAGATTTGCAAAAGTATATAAATAATCCTAAGCAAAAAGCAAGATTGTTAAATAAAAAGATTGAGTCGGACAGATTATTAAATTCATATAAAAATGATATTATATTTGGTACGAAATTGTATAGGGATCAAAAATATATAATTGTTGCTAGTAATGCAATTATTAAATATGGTAATGAAATATTTTTCTTGATAGATGGTATAAATTATAGATTTAAGAATTTTAATGCTAATCATTTATTAAAGTGGAAAATAATTGAAGAATATAGAAATAAGGGATTTACTAAGTTTCATTTTAATGGAATTACTGGTGATTTCACTAGAAAAAATAAGTATGTTGGATTATTTACGTTTAAGAAGGGATTTAATGCTGTAGTTACTGAATATATAGGTGAGTATTCTTTGATTGTTAATAAACCAAAGTATAATTTGTTAAAAGGTATTAAACCAATATTGCGTATATTTAATTCAAATGAAAAAGGTTAGGATATATATCTTAACCTTTTAATAGTAGAAAAAAAGAGCAATGCTCTTTTTTTGAACTTGTCAATATAAAGTAGACAGTAAAAAACATTTATTTAAACCCTAATTGAGTTCTGTACTCGATTGGGGTTTTATAATTTAATGCATAACTAGGTCTTAAGTAATTGTGGTCATATATAATTGCATTTATATATTCTTCAACAGTTTCATAATCTTCTTGATTAAAATCGATATACATTTCTTTCTTTAACCAACCATTTTTTGATTCAATTATTGGATTATCTGTTGGTGTTCCTATTCTCGACATTGACCTTTTTATGTTATAATTTTTATGTGCATTATTAAATGCCACTGAGGAATATATTGCGCCTTGATCTGAGTGGAAAATCGTCTCTTGGCTTTTATATCCTCTTTTTATTTTGTCATTAAGCATATCATTTAAAGCTGATTTATTATTAGACATACTAACTCCATGATAAAATGGTTTAACATCCGAACCAATTATCGCATCATCAAATGCATCCACATAATAAGTCCAATCATATCTTTGTTTTTTAAACCAAATCATTGTTGTATCTGAAGTTATTTTTTCTAGTGGTCTTGAAGTTTTCCAATTATTATTTATAAGATTTGGATATTTAATAGATTCTTCGCCTGGCTTTTTATAAACACTATAATGCTTAGCCCTACTTCTTATTTTTAAAATTTTACAAACTCTATGCACTAGATTATCGGATACAACCCAACCAGTTTCTCTGCGAATAATGACATTGATTCTGTGATAACCATAACTTGGTTTTCTTTTATGAATATCTCTAATTAAAGGTTCTAAATCTTTACGATTGATTTCATATCTGTTTAGAATATCTTTTGTTTTCAACCACTTATAATATCCGCTTCTTGATATATTCATTACTTCACATAATGACTTAATCGAAAAATCTTTACTTAATGATTTTACTATTTCAAATTCTTTTTGTTTTATTTCTTGAACACTACAACGGAACCATCTCCTTTCACAAGGTATCCTTTTTTTAATCTTTCATTCTCAATTCTTAATTTCATATTTTCATATTGAAGTTTTTCCATGTCAGTTAAATTTTTTTTCTTTGAATACTTACACAACGGATTACCAGGTTTCCTTTTATTTTCTAATATTTCTTCACCATAATTATTATATTTTATAATCCAATTCCTTAACATTCCGCCAGATATATTATTTTCTCTCGCTACTTCTTGAGATGATTTTCCATTTAATACTTCATTAATTAATTTTAATTTATCTTCTTTTGACCAATATCTATTTGGTTCTTTTCTAATCCTTGCCATATTTACCTCCAATTCTATTATAACAAAAAATGCAGACATGTTTTTTTATGTCTACATTTATTTTACAACTTCACTCTTTTTTATTTGTCTATTTTACTTACTACACCTGAACCAACTGTTCTACCACCTTCACGGATAGAGAATTTTGTTCCTTGTTCAATAGCAATTGGGTGTATAAGTTCAACAGTCATTCTTGTATTATCTCCAGGCATAACCATTTCTGTTCCTTCTGGTAATTCGATTACACCAGTTACATCTGTTGTTCTAAAATAGAATTGAGGTCTGTAATTTGAGAAGAATGGAGTATGTCTTCCACCTTCTTCTTTAGAAAGTACATAAACTTCAGCTTCAAATTTAGTATGTGGAGTAACTGTTCCTGGTTTTGCTAATACTTGACCACGTTCAACTTGGTCACGAGTAATACCACGTAATAATACACCAGCATTATCTCCTGCTTGAGCATAATCTAATTGTTTACGGAACATTTCTATTCCTGTTACTGTTGTTTTTCTAGTATCTTTGATACCAACTATTTCAACTTCTTCATTTAGTTTTAATTCACCACGTTCAACACGTCCTGTAACAACTGTACCACGACCTGTGATAGTAAATACGTCTTCAATTGACATTAAGAATGGTTTATCAGTATCTCTAACTGGAGTTGGAATCCATTCGTCAACTGCATTCATAAGTTCCATAATCTTTTCTTCGTATTTTGGATCTCCTTCAAGTGCTTTTAAAGCTGAACCACGAATTATTGGTGTGTTATCTCCATCAAAGCCATATGAATTTAATAATTCTCTAACTTCCATTTCAACTAAGTCTAATAATTCTTCATCATCAACCATATCACACTTATTTAGGAATACTACCATTCTTGGAACACCAACTTGACGAGCAAGTAAGATATGTTCTCTTGTTTGAGCCATAGGTCCATCTGTAGCAGCTATAACTAAGATAGCTCCATCCATTTGTGCTGCACCTGTTATCATGTTTTTAACATAATCAGCATGTCCTGGACAGTCTACGTGTGCATAGTGTCTCTTTTCAGTTTCATATTCGATATGAGCTGTATTGATTGTGATACCTCTCTCTTTTTCTTCTGGTGCCTTATCAATACTATCGAATTTTACTTGTTGTGCTAAACCTTTTTTTGATAATACTGCACTTATTGCTGCAGTTAAAGTTGTTTTACCATGATCTACGTGTCCAATTGTACCAATATTAACGTGTGGTTTTGAACGATCAAATTTTTCTTTTGCCATTTTTAATTTCCTCCTTTATTTGATTTACTATTATATTTTATCTAAACTACTTAAATTTATCAAGTAGTTTGATACTTATTTTGCACCATTTTTCTTAATTATTTCTTCTGCAATATTTCTAGGTACTTCTTCATAATGATCTGGAAGCATTTGGAATGTTGCTCTTCCTTGAGAATTACTTCTTAAACTTGTAGCATATCCAAACATTTCAGCAAGTGGAACAAGAGCAGTTAATCTTATTGCATTTCCAACTGATTCTTGTCCAGATGGTCTTCCTCTTCTTGAAGTTAAGTCTCCCATAATGTTTCCGAAATATTCTTCTGGTGTCACTACATCAACCTTCATTATTGGTTCAAGTAGTACTGGCTTACATTTATTCTTTGCTTCTTTTAAAGCCAAACTAGCTGCAACTTTATAAGCCATTTCTGATGAGTCTACATCGTGGTAAGATCCATCAAATAAAGTTGCCTTTACATCAACCATTGGGTAACCAGCAAGTATACCTCCAGCCATTGCCTCTTGTATACCTTTATCTGTAACTGGAATATATTCTCTTGGAACAACTCCACCAACGATTGCATCAACGAATTCATATCCTTTTTCAGGATTTGGTTCGAATTTAATCCATACATGACCATATTGTCCACGACCACCTGATTGTTTAATATATTTACCTTCGCAATCAGCGGCTTGTGTTAATGTTTCACGATATGCAACTTGTGGTCTTCCTACAGTTGCTTCTACGTTAAATTCTCTTCTCATTCTGTCAACTAATACATCAAGATGAAGTTCACCCATACCAGATATAACTGTTTGACCAGTTTCTTGATCTGTTCTTTGTTTAAAAGTTGGATCTTCCTCTGCAAGTTTTGACAATGCAAGTCCCATTTTTTCTTGATCTGCTTTTGATTTTGGCTCAATAGCAACTGAAATAACTGGTTCAGGAAATTCCATCTTATCTAGAATAACTGGTTTCTTTTCATCACAAAGAGTTTCACCTGTTGTTGTATTTTTAAGTCCTACTGCAGCAGCTATATCTCCAGCATACACTTCTTGTATTTCTGTTCTTGTATTAGCATGCATAAGTAAGATTCTACCAATTCTTTCTTTAACATTTTTATTAGAGTTTAAAACATAAGAACCACTTTTTAATGTTCCTGAATATACTCTAAAGAATGATAATCTACCAACGAATGGGTCTGTCATTATTTTAAATGCTAAAGCAGCAAATGGTTCAGAATCAGATGGATGTCTTTCAGCAGGTTCTCCGTCCATAGTTTGACATTTAAATGCTGGAACATCACTTGGTGATGGTAAATAATCAATTACACCATCAAGCGCTAACTTAACACCCATATTAGAAAGTGCTGATCCACAAAATACTGGGAAGAACTTAACTTCTAGAACTCCCTTACGAATTGCTTTTTTAATTGTTTCTACAGAAATTTCTTTTCCTTCTAGATAATCTTCCATTAATTGATCATCAAATTCAGAAACACATTCTATAAGTTCATTTCTCATTTGTTCTGCTTTATCTTTTAAATCAGCAGGTATTTCTATTTCTGTATAATTTTCATCTGGATTGCCATCATAGTGATATGCTTTCATAGTAACTAAATCTATTACTCCATTGAATTCATTTTCAGCACCTATTGGGCATTCTACGGCAGCAGCATTAGCTCCTAATCTTTCATGTACAGATTCAACACTTTTAAAGAAATCTGCTCCAAGTTTATCCATTTTATTAACGAATATCATTCTTGGAACGTTCATACTAGTTGCTTGTCTCCAAACGTTTTCAGTTTGAGGTTCAACACCAGCATTAGCATCTAGTAAAGCAATAGCACCATCTAGTACTCTTAAACTTCTTGTAACTTCTATTGTAAAGTCTACGTGTCCTGGAGTATCTATTAGGTTAATTCTATTTCCTTTCCAAAATGCAGTTGTAGCAGCAGAAGTAATTGTGATACCACGCTCTTTCTCTTGTTCCATCCAGTCCATTTGTGATTCACCATCGTGTGTTTCACCAATTTTATGGATTTTTCCTGTATGATATAATACACGTTCAGAGAATGTAGTTTTACCGGCATCAATATGAGCCATTATACCTATATTACGTGTATTTTCTAATGAATATTCACGTGCCATAATTACTCCTTTCTACCAACGATAGTGTGCAAATGCTTTATTAGCTTCTGCCATTCTATGTGTATCTTCACGTTTTTTTACTGCACCACCTGTATTGTTTGATGCATCTACTATTTCATTGGCTAATCTTTCAGCCATTGATTTGCCACCTCTTGTTCTAGCAGCATTATCTAACCAACGAAGTGCAAGTGATTGTGATCTATCAGCACTAACTTCCATAGGTACTTGATAATTTGCACCACCAACACGTCTTGCTTTAACTTCTAAAGCTGGTTTTACGTTTTCTAAGGCCTTCATGAATACTTCATTTGGATCAGCTTTTGTTTTTTCCTTTACCATATTAAAAGCATCATATACTATTGTTTCTGCCTTACCTCTTTTACCATCTAACATAATTTGATTTATTAGTTTAGTAACAATCTTTGAATTATAGATTGGATCTGGTAATACGTCTCTTTTTACAGCTCTTCTTTTACGCATTATATTTTTCCTCCTTTACTATTACTATTTTTTCTTTGGCTTTTTAGCACCATATTTAGAACGTCCTTGTTGTCTATTTTGAACGCCAGCAGTATCTAATGTTCCACGAATAATGTGATAACGAACACCAATTAAATCTGGAACACGTCCACCACGGATAAGTACAACACTGTGTTCTTGAAGATTATGTCCCTCTCCTGGTATATAGCAAGTTACTTCCATACCATTTGATAATCTAACTCTCGCATATTTTCTTAAAGCAGAGTTGGGCTTTTTTGGTGTAGTAGTACCAACACGAGTACATACTCCACGCTTTTGTGGTGCGTCTTGTTTAGTTTGTTTTCTTTGGATTGTATTTAAACCAACACCTAAAACTGGAGATTTGCTTTTTCTAGTTTTACTACCTCTACTTTTTCTTACCAATTGATTAATTGTAGGCATATTATAACTCCTTTCTTCTTGACACACACCCTAGTGTGTCGTAAATGACTTAAATATAAGTTAAAACTAAGTTTTAACAAACGTTATTAATATAACATTAATATCTTATGATGTCAATAATTATTAAATACATTTAAAAAAAAGAAACTACTACACAGTAGTTTCTACGACAGCGATTACATTTGTTGCTTGCAATCCCTTTTCAGTTTGAACTAAATCAAACTCTACTAATTGCCCTTCAGTAAGCGTTTTATAGCCATTTTGTTTTATTGCTGAATAATGCACGAAAATATCTTCGCCATCTAAGTATTCTATAAATCCATAGCCCTTATCGTTATTGAACCACTTAACGTTGCCTCTCACTTCTGCACCTCACCTTCTTTAAATTTTATATATTAAATATACCTCGAGTATTATATTTAATTCAATAATTATTGACCGACAAATAACAACAGTTTTTGTCCGCTTTTGTCCGTCGGGTTTAGTATATCAAATAACTCTTTGTTTTTTTGCATTTTATGCACAAGATGCGTTTTTTGATACATGAAAGGTAATCATATTTTTTTAAATACTATTCAATCATGATTTTACTGGTTCATCAAACTTGTTATTCTGTAAAAAAATTTTTCTAAGCAAAAATAATCTATAATGAAGATGCTTGAGGGAGAAAATTATGAAAGAAGTTTTTGTTAGTAAATCATTCAATTTAATTCAAGCAAAATATAATTATAATCAAGATGACCAAGATAGGATACGGTATGGGTTAGAGATAATATATATTACTCTTACAAAATTATTTGCTATATTATTTACTTCTTTGATTTTTGGTACATTAAAGGAAACAATAATATTTTGCTTATTTGCAACAGGGCTTAGAACATTTTCGTACGGAATTCACGCAAAGAAAAGTTGGCATTGTTATGTATCAAGTTTAATTGTATTTGTGTTATTTCCATACATAGTAATTAGTTTTAATCTTACATACATTGCAAAAATAATAATAAGTGTTTTCACAATTATATCGATGGCTTTATTTGCACCTGCTGATACTCACAAAAGGCCTATTGTTAATAGTAAAATGCGAAAAACACTTAAAATAAAATCGTTAGTTATTACTAGTTTATATATATTGATTATATTTATATCTAATTATAACAAAATTAATAATTTGATTATGCTATCAATGATGGCGCAAAGTATTGTTATTAATCCAATTACATATAAAATATTCAAATTACCTTATAACAATTATAAGGAATACATTAACTAAAGGTGTCAATTTGCACAAATATATTAAAGAATAATGGAGGTGAATAAATGAAACGTTTAGTAACTATATTAAATAGTGCTGCATTAGCTTCTGCTAAAACTAGTGAAAACACATGTTCAATGATAGCATACGATGAACCAAAAATGCCAGCAAGCATGATTAAATAATTACCAACAAAAAAATCACTGTTTATGGTGATTTTTAATTTTCTACATTTAATATTGCTGTAAATATGTTATCCTTAGTTTTTAAATCTAATTCGAAATCTTTATTTTTATTTACAATATCTTTTATTAAAGGTATTCCATAACCTCTATTATTACCTTTTGTTGAAAATCCAGCAGTTAACACATTTTTAATAGTTACATTACCTTTATAACTATTTAATAATTCAAATTTCAATTTATTGTTTTTAATATCAAAATTTAATTCTATATACTTTTCATCAGCATTTTCTACTGCTTCTATTGCATTATCTAATAGCACTCCTATTATTTTTAATATATCTTTACTCTTTTTCGGCTCAATATTGTTAAATTTTTTTATTTCACCACTTACTGATAAATCAACCAATATTTTATTATCTAAATTTGCTAATTTATAATATACCAAGCCCTTTAATCCACTTGGAAGTTTATCTATATTTCTTACCATCTTATTATCTATTACACTCTTCTGTTCTTTTATTATTTCACTAATATATTCTTTTAATTTTACTTTATCGTCTATATAACCATTTATAACTATTAATTGATTTTTATAATCGTGTATAATTTTTCTTTTTTCAACAATCTCTTTCTCATATTTTTCTAAGTATGTAAATAATGCATTATAATTTTCTTCTATTTCCTTAGATTTTTGTTGTTCTCTATATAATAAGTATATTACAAGGATTATAGATATATATGTTATAACATTCATTATTATTGAAACCAGATCTTGAACTTTGCTAGCACTCTTATACCCTAAAGCACTTACAACAGTTATAAATATGATTATCCCTATTCTTGATTTTTTACTATCAAGATTTATTTTATTGGTTATATTAACTACTAATTTTGTTAAATGTTTAAAGTATAAGAATGGTGTTGTAAATATTATTACTGCTACATTTCCAAAACTTCTCCCTAAAATATAATTTGATGTGAATTGATATTCATACTTTAAAACTGAAAATACAACACCTGTAATTATTTCACCAATTAATAAGTAAAATACTGTAATCAAAACATATGTAATACTTTTACCAATCCTTAGATCAAATATTTCTTTTATACATATTATAAACACTGGTAATGTTATTATAGCTTTGAACACATCTTTATTGAATAAATTTATTATTGCCAATAGTAAGGATGAAACTAATAAAACAATTACTATTTTTCTTTTGTTTTCTATCATTTTTATTCCAAAGACTTTTTTGACTATTATTACGCAAAATATCATGTTTAAAAGTGAACCCAAATATAAATCTATGTAATCAATTATTGACATACTCTTTTACCTCCTTTAAGTATTTTCTTGATAATAAATCTGTTTTGGTATTATTGGAAAATACTATTACTTTGTTTTTAATATCTATTGTTTTGACGTTATCCATATTTATAATACATGATTTATGAGTATACATGAAATTACCTTTTAATTTTTCTTTTATACCTTTTAAACTTTCTGATGTTTCATATTTTGAATACAAAGTTATTATTTTAGATTTTCTTTTATAACTATCATATAATATACAAACTATATCTTTGTAATCAATTCTTTCGATTCCGTTTTTAGTTTTAATCTTTAATTTATCATCATTTAGTTTTCTTTCAATACACAATTTTATGATATTGTATATTTTCTCGTCATATAATTCATATTTTGATATAAAATCTAAAAGTAATATTTTTGATTTATATGCTAGTGTTTCTAATTCATAATGTGCTGTTAAGATTATAATTATACTTTTCCAATCTTTCTCTCTTATTTGTTTTGCTACTTCTAATCCTGAGGAATCTTCTACCTCTATATCAAGTATGTATATTTTATTTTCTAAATTCGAATTCATTGTCTGCATAAACGATTCGTCATAACTGTTAAATGCATGTATTTTATATTCGATATTTGCCTGGAATGCTATTTTCATCAGTATTTTTTTTACTTTTTCAACTATTTCCTTCTCATCATCGCATACAATAAAATTTATCATTTTCATTACCTCTTCGCACAACTAAATTATAGTTAATTTACAACTTTTATTCAACCTGTAAATGGTAATTTATGGAAAATTTTGTGGCTATTTTTTATAAATTAAGTTAATGTAAACTTTTTCTATAGATTTTGTTGATATTTTTAATGTTTATAAGGACACTATTATATTAGCTGGCTGTCAAATATATATTAATTTATTGATATTATTTATTGTGATAGTTTCTTAATCTTTTTCGTTATGAGTTTGATTAATCAATTCAAATTTAGAAATAGATAAATATCCATGTTCTCTTATTTCGAGTGTTGTATTTAAAACTATGTTGTTACATTATTTTCAACATAATAGAATTGATGCATAGTTTTTATCAATTACATTTTATTACAGATAATTATATTTTTAATAATTTTATTGTGCATTTTGCTTTGATTTTTTATCTTCATAAAGTTCTCTTTTCTTACAAAAAAAAATGAACTTATAAAAAGTTCAAACTCAAACAATACATTAATGGTGCCTCAAAGGGACACGTTTGGAAATTTTTAATTAAGGTTAATTTTTATATTTATTATACTATATATTTTACATTTTTGATTAATAAAGTTGTATAATTTGCATAAATTAAATAAAATAAAATAATTTATGTTATAATATATAATGTAGTTTATAAGCATCTACAAAAAGGAGAAGATGACTATGGAAGATAATAAGAATATTTTAAATATGAAATTGGAGGATGAACCATTTTTAAATAAAAAACCAAATTTTGGGCAAAATTTAATTGGCTTACATAATAGAGGAATATATACACTAAGAGATTTTATCAATATGGATTTAAAGACAGTACCTAATACAGCAACAAGAAATGAATTTTTTAGATTAATTGATATTTTGAAATATAAATATTTAGGTGAAGCTTTAGTGTGCGATGTACTACTTTATAAAAAGTATCCTGTAACATATCAAGAATATTTAAATTTAAAAGAAGAATATCATTATCATTGTGTTGGTGAGGAATGGTTAATGAGAGATATACTTCAAGTTTTAAAAAGAGATTGTATAAAATTAGGTATACCTTTTAAAGAAGTAATATATAGAAGACTATTTAGACCAAATGGTGAAAAAAGTACGTTAACTATGGAAGAATATTTAGGAGAAATTGGTATAAAAGATAGTCGTATAAAATATTTAGTAGATTTTTATTTAGAATATATTAGTAACAAAAAAAGTGAAAAAGCGACAACATTAGATGAATTGGAAAGTTTAAAAATGCAATTATCAAGTCTAACAAGTGAAAGAGATGATTTAGATAAACAAATTGAAGATGTTAAAGTCCAAATTCAAATAATGAGAGAAGGTAAAGGTAAAAATAATGCAAGAAAATGATGATATAAAGTATATAAAAAAATATATAAAGGAATTAAAAAATGAAATACTTGAAAAGCAAACTGAATTAAACAAGTTAATTAGTATTCTAAATAATGAAAATGATACTGAATTTATCGACTAAATACTACACACTCTGTATTACGTAAGAACTCTAATATAAAGTCCTGCTATTTTCTTTTCTTCATTCATTAAATTTCAACTCCTTAATATAAAAAGGTGTCAAAAGTATTAATTGTTTAATACTACTGACACCTTATAATTTTATCTTCTCTTTGCAGATTGCATTTGTTTTGAAATATAATCGTATTCACTCATTGATTTTTGATTTACATAGGTTATTTTATCATCATTATATTTTCTAGGTGAACCTGTCGTAATGACAGTTTGTCCAAAATCATTTTGATTATATCCACAAATTACTCTTTTATTTTGTAATTGTTTCTTTAATAGTAATAAGTATTTTTTTTCTGACATATGAAATCCCCCTTAATTGATTTTATATTCTAACATAAAATGTATTAAGTGTCAATTTTTGTTAAATATTCTTTAAATAATTTTCTAATTCAGATAATTTAATTTTATTATTTAAGTTTTCTATAAATATCTCATTAGAATAATTAAAAGCTAGGAAAGTTATATCATTAATTATAATTCTATGTGGCTCTAGATATGTAAGATTAGTTTTATCTATCATTCTTAAATTACCATTAATAATTATTGATTTAACCTTACAAAATTCACATATAAACTCTAGTCTCTTTCTTAATGATTCTTCCATTCTAACCTCTTGCTTGATAACATTAACCATTTTAATCAATCCTTTCTTTGAAAGACTTTTTTCTAAACAAGAAAAAAATCAATCCTAATTTAGAATTGATTGTCTATTTATTCTCGGAACTTATAAAAAGTTCGAGCGGATTTTCCTATGGTGCGGGTAAAGGGACTTGAACCCCCATGGATCACTCCGCTAGATCCTAAGTCTAGTGCGTCTACCAATTCCGCCATACCCGCAAATAAAAGATTGTAAATACAATCTTAATAATCAAGTGGTGGACCCTATAGGACTCGAACCTATGACCGCCCGGTTATGAGCCGGATGCTCTAACCAACTGAGCTAAGGGTCCACATATTCAAGATAATATCACACTATTTTGCATTTTTCAATACATTTTTTAAATTTTTATTTTTTTTCTTTATATTATATGAAAAATAGAAGCAAATATGATTTGTTTCTATTTTTCTAATTCTTTCTTTAAATATATTCCTGTATACGATTTTTGATTTTTTGCAACTTCTTCTGGTGTACCTTTTGCTATTATTTGTCCGCCAAAGTCTCCACCTTCTGGTCCTAAATCTATTATGTAATCTGCAACTTTAATCATATCTAAATTGTGTTCTATAACTATTACAGTATCACCATTATCAACTATTCTTTGAAGTATAGATATAAGTTTTTTTACGTCATGTGTATGTAATCCTGTGGTTGGTTCATCTAATATAAATACGCTTTTCCCAGTAGGTCTTTTTTGAAGTTCTTTTGCAAGTTTTACTCTACTTGCCTCTCCACCACTTAATGTTGGTGCACTTTGTCCTAATTTCATATATCCTAAACCAACTTCTATCAACATATTTAATTTATTTTTTACTTTTGGAATGTTTTCAAAAAAATCCAATGCTTCTTCTATAGTCATGTCTAATACTTGCGCAATGTTTTTGTTTTTAAATTTTATTTCTAATGTTTCTCTATTATATCTGGTACCTTTACAAACTTCACAAGGCACGTAAACGTCTGGCAAAAAGTGCATTTCTATTTTTTTTACTCCATCACCATAACATGCTTCACATCTTCCACCCTTTACGTTAAATGAAAATCTTCCTTTATCATATCCTCGTATTTTTGCTTCTTTTGTGTTTGCAAAAACATCTCTTATGTCATCAAATACTCCAGTATAAGTGGCAGGATTACTTCTTGGTGTTCTTCCTATTGGATCTTGTGACACATTTATTATTTTATCTACGTATTCTAAACCATTTATCGATTTGTATTTTCCTGGTTTATCTTTTGATTTGTATATATTATTAGATATTACTTTATATAATATTTCATTTACTAAACTGCTTTTTCCACTACCACTTACACCTGTTACGCATGTAAATGTTGCTAGTGGGAATGAAACATTTATATTTTTTAAATTATTTTCTTTGCAACCTTTTAATTCTATAAATTTGCCATTTCCTTTTCTCCTTGTTTTAGGTACATCAATTTTTAATTTACCACTTAAATATTGGCCTGTTATGCTATCTTTTGTGTTCATTACTTCTTCTGGAGTACCAGCAGCCATTACATGTCCTCCATGAGCTCCTGATAAAGGCCCAATATCTATCAGGTAATCTGCTTGCATCATTGTTTCTGTGTCATGTTCTACTACTATAAGGGTATTACCTAAATCTCTCATTTCTAATAGTGAGTTAATTAGTTTTTGGTTGTCTCTTTGATGTAGACCTATACTTGGTTCATCTAATACATAAAGTATTCCTGATAATCTTGAGCCGATTTGTGTTGCTAAACGTATTCTTTGTGATTCTCCACCACTAAGAGTACCTGCTGTTCTGTTTAAGTTTAGGTATTCAAGTCCAACATTTATTAAAAATGATAATCTATCTTTTATATCTTTTATAATTAATTTTGATATTTCTTGATCCTCTTTATTTAATTTTAGTGTTTCAAAAAAGTTATATAAATCTCTAATACTTAGATTACATAATTCATATATGTTTTTACCTTTTATTTTTACATTTAATATTTCTTTTTTTAATCTTGTTCCATGACAAACTTCACATGGTAAATCTGTCATATAGTTTGCAAGCCAATCTCTTATAAAAGTACTGTTTGTTTCTAGGAATCTTCTTTCAAACATATTTGATATTCCCTCGTATTTTTCTATTTTATGCATTCTATTTCCACTTCTTGTGTTAAAATCAAATTCTATTTCATCTGGTGAGCCATATAATACTATGTTTAATTTTTCTTTTTTTAAATCTTTAACAGGAATGTTCATATCTATATCATAATTATTACATACTATTTCTAATGATTTTTTGTAAATATTGAATTCATCCATATTGTTAAGTGGTACAATAGCTCCTTTATTTAAACTTAATGCTTTATTAGGTATTATTAGATCTTCATCTATTTTTTGTTTAAAGCCAAGACCTTTACATACAGGACATGCTCCAAATGGAGAATTAAATGAAAACATTCTTGGTTCTAATTCAGCCATAGAAAAATCACAATAAGGGCATGCAAGTGATTCACTCATAAGTATTTCTTTACCACCTATTACATCTATTATTACCTTACCATTTGATAATTTAGTAGCATTTTCTATTGATTCAAATAATCTGCTTCTAATTCCTTCTTTTATTATTAATCTATCTATTATTACGTCTATATTGTGCTTTTTAGTTTTTGACAATTCTATTTGATCATTCAAATCAAAGGCATCCCCATCTATTTTTACTCTTGTATATCCACTTTTTCTCAAGTCATCTATTCTATCTTTGTGAGTACCTTTTTCTCCTCTTACTATGGGGGATATAACCATTATTTTAGTATTTTCTTCTAGATCTAATACTTTATTTACCATTTCCTCAATACTTTGACTGCTTATTTCTACATTATGTATTGGGCAATAAGGTGTTCCTATTCTTGCATATAATAATCTTAAATAATCATATATTTCAGTTACTGTACCTACTGTACTTCTAGGATTATTATTTGTGGTTTTTTGATCTATACTAATGCTTGGACTTAATCCTTCTATAGAATCTACGTCCGGTTTTTCAAAATTACCTAAAAATTGTCTTGCATATGCACTTAGTGAGTCAACATATCTTCTTTGTCCTTCTGCATATATTGTGTTAAAAGCAAGTGAACTTTTACCACTACCACTTACACCTGTCATTACTACTAATTTATTTTTAGGTATTTCTATATCTATATTTTTTAAGTTGTTTTCTCTTGCACCTTTTACTATAATTTTATCCATAATATCACTTCCATTTACATCTTTTGTATTATACCACAATATTAAATTTTTATTAGAAAAAGAATTGAAATTTCAATTCTTTTACTCGCTTTTAAGTTCAAATATCATATCTCTAAGTTCTGTTGCTCTTTCAAAATCAAGTTTTCTTGCTGATTCCATCATTTCTTTTTCTAAATTTTTGATTATTTCTTCTTTTTCTTTTTTGCTATATGCTTTTGTTTTACCTTTTTCTTTGTCCTTATCTTCATTACTTATTAGATCTCTTATTTCTTTTTGAATTGTTTTTGGAATAATATTATGTTCTTTATTATATTTTTCTTGTATACTTCTTCTTCTTTCTGTTTCTTTAATTGCTACATTCATTGCATCACTTATACTATCTGCATACATTATTACATGTCCAAATTCATTTCTTGCACATCTTCCTATTGTTTGTATTAAACTTCTATCACTTCTTAAGAAACCTTGTTTATCTGCATCTAGTATTAAAATCAAACTTACTTCTGGTATATCTATTCCCTCTCTTAGTAAGTTTATGCCAACTACTACATCATATTTTCCTAATCTTAAATCTCTTATTATTTTTGTTCTTTCTAGTGTTTTTATTTCACTATGAAGATATGCTACTTTTATATCTAAATTTTTTAAATAGTTTGTCAATTCTTCTGACATCCTTATAGTTAGTGTAGTTATTAAAACTCTCTCATTACGTTCTATTCTTTTTCTTATTTCAGATACTATATCATCTATTTGGCCCTTTGTAGGTCTTACTTCAATTGTTGGGTCAAGTAATCCAGTTGGTCTTATAATTTGTTCTACATATTTGTTGTTGACAAGTTCTAATTCGTAATCTCCTGGTGTAGCAGATATATATATTGCTTGATTTATTTTACTGTTAAATTCATCAAATTTTAGTGGTCTATTATCAAGTGCTGATGGAAGACGAAAACCGTAATCTACGAGTATTTGTTTTCTTGCTCTATCTCCATTATACATTCCTCTTACCTGTGGTAAAGTTACATGAGATTCATCTACTACGAGTAAAAAATCTTCTGGGAAGAAATCCATTAGTGTAGTTGGTGTATCTCCTTCATTTTTTAAAGCCAAGTGTCTTGAATAGTTTTCTACACCTCTACAAAAGCCAGTTTCTAGAAGCATTTCTATATCATAGTTAGTTCTTTCTTCTATTCTTTGTGCTTCTAAATATTTATTATTATCTCTAAAATATGACAATCTGTCATTTAATTCCTCTCTTATTCTTTCAACACTTATTTTCAACTTTTCTTCATTTGTTACGAAGTGAGATGCTGCAAAAATTGTTACTGTCTTTTTGTTTGTTTTAACAACACCTGTTAAGGAATCAAATTCACTAATTCTTTCTACTTCATCTCCAAAAAATTCTATTCTAATTCCATTTGTTCTTTCATAACTGGGTATAAGTTCAATTACATCACCTTTTACTCTAAACGTACCTCTTTTTAAATCTATATTATTTCTTTCATATAGCATTTCTACTAATTTTTTTAATATTTCATCTCTATCTATAATATCTCCTACATTTAGAGTAATAGTATGTGCCTTATATTCCTCAACTTCACCTATACCATATATACATGATACACTGGCTACTACTATAACATCTCTTCTATTTATAAGTGCAGATGTTGCACTATGCCTTAATTCGTCTATTTCATCATTTATTGATGCATCTTTTTCTATATATGTGTCTGTACTTGGTACATATGCTTCTGGTTGATAATAGTCGTAATATGATACAAAGTATTCTACTCTATTTTCTGGAAATAATTCTTTAAGTTCACTATAAAGTTGTCCAGCAAGTGTCTTATTGTGTGCGAGAACAAGTGTTGGTTTATTTACTTCTTTAATCACGTTGGCTATTGTAAACGTTTTTCCCGTTCCTGTTGCACCCATTAATACTTGATGTTTTTTGTCTTGTTTTATGCCATCAACTAATTCTTTTATTGCTTTTGGCTGATCTCCACTTGGTGCATATTTTGATACTAATTTAAACATTTTGCCCTCCTCATTATGACTACTATCAACCAGAAAATTCGTGTCCAGATGCTGAAAATTCGTGTCCTACTCACTTTCAAAATCTGACTTTTTTGCTAGGACACGAATGTCGGCCACAAATTTACTAAATAGCACTAAATAACACTAAACAGTACAAGTCAATTCATACTAACATATTTTAACATTTATTTATCAATAAAACAAGGAAACTATCGTATGTTCCCTTGTATATATTTTTAACATTTCTTTGTATTTTATTATACAAACCTATTTACCATAAAATTCGTGTCCAAATCAGCAACAATTGGTACTAAATTATCACTTAATAACTCAATAGGTTTAACCCTATTAATATAATTATTTAACACATCAGTACAATCAATAATTAATTTGTTTTTATCAAAATAATGATTTGAAGTAACAACAATTGATGCGTGTCCTAACAATTCAGATACTGCTTTAATATTATGATTATTTAATAACAATAATGTCGTATAAGTATGCCTTAAATCGTGAAATCCAATATTAGGTAAATTATTATCCTTTAAAAGTTTAATATAGTATCTTCTATGAAAGTCTTTACTCCGTGGTTTTCCATAAGTTGAACAACAAACATAATTATGATCATAAAATGGATTAGTTTTATCATTTATTCTTCTATGTCTATTTCTTTCATATTTCTGTTTTTCATTCAATATTGCCTCAAATAATATATCCGGAATATCTAATACTCTTTCGCTATGATAAGATTTTAATTTTATTTCTTGTTTAGTAAGCATTTTCTTCGGACAATCATCAGCAGTATCTTCAGTTTTTCTTCCTAATTGAACTTTTAAATATAATTTTCTATTAACAAAATCAATATCAGTATATTTAATAGCATTTATCTCTTGTTTCCTTAATCCCATTAAAACTGCAAATAAGACTTGTAAATGTATTGGTGTTTCCTTACTTGCTTCAATTAAAGTTCTTATTTGCTCAACATTCAATACCTTTTCTTCATTTATTATTAATGTCTTATAATTTTGTGTTTCTATATCTTTTGGTAGAGATACATTACAAGCAGGATTTACTTCTATCAAATTTTTACTCTTTGCATATTCCATAGCTGTTTCCATTATTGTTTTTGCCAATAATGCTATAGACTTATATTTACTAGCAGTATCATTATAAAATCTTTGTATATGTCCCATATTTATTTGAATTATATTCAAGTTCCCTAAAAAAGGAATTGCATAATTTTCAACCACATTTCTATATGAAATAAAACTATTATATTTTAATTTTGGTTTCATAACATTATTTAACCAATATCTAATATATACTTCAAATTTTATTTTAGGTTGAACAACAAAGGTATGATTTAATAAGAAAGGTGATGCAACTTTATCTCTTTCCTTAGTTGCATCACCTTTCTTATTAAATCCTCCCATTTGTATTATGTCATCCGTACCATCATTAAAATATAATTTAATCCTAAAACCATACTTATCTTTTAACTTGATAACTGAATATAAAGTATAATCTACATATACTTTATTAAATAAATTCTCATCCAACATATTCAACACCATCCTCAATAGAGAATAGATTATTCATAAATGCTAAAATCTTTTCTTTTTCATCCATAACTTCACAGTAATACTCAAAAGTAGTATGAATAGAAGTATGCCCTAACATAGCAGATATTTTTGCTAACGATACACCTTCTTCTAATAATATTGTTGCACACATATGTCTTAATCCGTGTACTGTTATATGTGGTAAACTCAATTTATTACATAATTTTGTTAAAGCTGAATTCATAGCACCTAAACAATGACAATTACCATCACTTTGACAACTTATATAATCATTATTTTGATAATTTTCTCCATAACTCAATTTATTAATATCAATTACTTGCTTTCTCTTATTCAATTCTTCTATTATTAAATCTGGTACTTTTAAACATCTGATACTATTATCAGTTTTAGGTGTTTTTTCAACCAATTTATAATTTATTAATTGACTACTACCCTCAACTAATTCTCCATCTCTTACTATCTGTCTTTCTACTCTTACAGTTTTATTTTCTTCGTTAAAATCAGTTGTCTTTAATCCAAGTATTTCCCCTTTACGAAGTCCTACAAAAAGTCCTAATAATATTTCTAAATACCAATTTGTTTTCTTTGCTTCTGCTAAAAGTCTTTTTATTTGTTCTTCACTTAATATTCTAATCTTTGGTTTAGGTCGCCTATAAAACTTTGTATTTAATGATGGATTATAAGTTATATAACCACTTGTAACTGCATCTTTCATAGCCATAACAATCATATTTCTAGTAGAATATCCACCAGACTCAGTCATTTTGCTACATCTTTCAATAATTTCATCTAAATAATCAGTAGTTACCATATTTATTTTCAAATCGTATTCTATATTTGGAATTATTAAATCATATATTATATATGCTCCAACAATCCTACTATTTGGTGTTATTCGTTTAGAATATATATACTCAAACCAATATATTAAATAATCTTTAAATATTATATTTTTATCAACAGTTGCAAAAAATTCTCTTTGTGCTTTTTCAAACAATTCTTTATATTTGTAATAACTTTCTACTGCCTCATCTTCTGTTTGAAATCCTTTTAATTTTAAATATTTAACTTTTCCATTATCCCCTAAAACTTTATATCTATGACACCATGATGTATATTCAAAAAATGCAACACCACTATAACCTTTAATTATTTCTCCCTTTGACATAATTAAAACTCCTTTCAATTACTACTATTGAGCCATTTATCAAAAGAATCTTTTGGTATTCTATATAGTTTACCAATTTTTATAACTCTAAAAGGTTCTTGTTTTTTATATACTTCATCTAAAAAGTTATATGTTTTTGTTCTCCCTAATCCTAATAATTTTTGTATTTCGGATATACTATATACTTGTTTATTTTCAGTATTCATTTATTACCTTTCTTAAGATACTGGCTCTTACAAATTAAAGATACCAGTTATTAAAAATAATTACGAATGTACAAATTTTCTATTTTACTAACATTTATACATTTGCTTACTTTAAACCAAAAGAAATGGAGATAGCATTCTCCACTTCTTCCATTTGTTCATCTACAAGCATACCCATATATCCTTTTAATCTACTTTTATCTAAAACTCTAACTTGTTCTAACATAACAATTGAATCGTGTCTTAACTTATCAAATTGTTTAATCAAAATATGTGTAGGTAATATTTTTTCTTTTTTAGTTGAAATAGGTGCAACAAGTACAGTTGGACTATGTTTATTACCTAAATCATTTTGAATTATTAAAACTGGTCTTATTCCTCTTTGCTCACTTCCTACTATTGGATCTAAATCAGCATAAAACATTGCTCCCCTAACTATTTTTTTCATCATTATACTCCTTTCTAATTTTTCTAATTTTCACTCTTATATTTTTTGTTACATAAGGTAAATCTAAAATATGACTTTCATTCATAATTGTATTAACTTGACTACTTATATCTTCTTTATTTTCTCCACTTAAATCAAATTTATATTTTTTTATAATTTTAATTCTATATCTTTCCATAATTTTTCCTTTCTATATAAAAATATCGATTACTAAATAAAATTGCTAAAATATAAATAATTTATTATTTTACTAACTATAACCGATATTAAATTTAAAAATATTTTATTTCTTTAAGTGTTAATATTATTCCTACCCCCTTAACACAGGGAATCATCAAACGGCTAATTGCTAATTAGTTCCATAGGAATTTCACCTCTTTGTGGTTCTCACAAAACTGCCCTCATTGATTGAGTCTATGACTAGACAGAAGTATCATTATACCTATTACTTTCATCGCATTATTAGGAGCAACCTAATATTTATAGCCAAGTATTAACCGACAAGCGTACTTGCTAATGTGCTGTCATTTTCACAACATAATAGGAATGTATTTGATGATTGTATAATAAATTGTCAAAGAGCTATGTTCCTAAATAAAAAGGAACAAAGTGAGAAGGAATATTTATTCCTCTCACTTAATTCCCCACTTAGAGTAAAAATAACAACCCTAATTTTTCATTTTTTAATATTTCTTTTAATTTTTGTCTAGCTTGTCTTAAAGATTTATTAATTGCTTGTTGTGTTGTACCTTCTTCCTCTGCTATCTCATATTCTTTTTTTTCTTCAAAATAATATTTTTTTATTCTTCTTTGTTGCACTTCAGGTAATTGTTTAATAGCCATTTTTAATTCCTCCAATCAATTTCAATTTTTTTAAAATTCAAATTGATTAAAGGTGGGCCACGACAAATATAGTAAATAATTTTTTTAAAACAAAAAAAGTCAATTATAAAACTCAATAAATGAGAATTATAATTGACTTTCAATATGATAAAATTTTGGACAATAAAAGTCCTTTGAAAAATATTATTTTTTTTTAAAAAACAAAAATTTTGAACAGTAACAGTACTTTTTTTGCATGTATTCATAGGCAAAACTCCTTAAAAGAGTCAATGCCTACATATAATTAATATAACATTAAAAAATTAGCCAGTAATATCTTCTATTTTAGAAAATCTACTGCCTAATCAATTCTACTTAGTATTCTTTTTATATATACCTCTTTTAAATATCACAAGCCATTGTTGGCATTGCTTTATTATTTCAATAATAACAAATTTTCATTAGCATTCATTAAAATATTAAAAAAGATAATTGTCTATATCAACTTTTTTACTTTAATTGCTAATTATATAATTATTTCATTTACAAAATATATTATTTAGTATTTGTTTAAATAATATATAAAAATGGTTGATTTTACTTCATATATTTTTCCTATAGTTTTTTTAATGATTATACATTCTTATCAGTTTTTAATAACAACTAATTATCAATACAAGTAATACAGTTGTTTAAAAAAACTATGAAATAATTTTTTAAAGTATTATTTTAATTTTTTATATATTGAAAAATAATTGTATAATTTCAATAAAGATATCATTAATACTGGAAAAACAAACATAATCATATATTGATTAACTTTAAATTCAAATGGAATTAATTGTTGAAAAAAACCACTACAAATAACATTTTTAAATAGTATAATAATTAAACTATAAAAATCAAAAGATAAATTAATAGTAATTAAAATAACAACTATATATATTTTTAAATTCAAATCTGCTTTATTTTTTAAATTTGATTCAAATATTTTACTAAACATTAATAATAAAAAAATAGTAATTATTAAACATAGAATACAAGGGTAAAAAAATATAGTTTGTAATTTTGTATTTAAAAATAAAATATTATAATAATCATCAGAATAAGTTGTTTTTATTGAAAAGTTTTCATCATTTCCATATTTTTTTAGAATTAATGAAAAATTATTATCAAAATTAACTTGATAAAAAACACCAGTAATTACATACTTTTCATTAATTTCTGAATTATTAATGAAAGTATCTACAAATTTCTGATTAACATAAACTTTACTATAAATATTTTTAGCTTTACGAATTAACTCATCACCTAAATTAATTTCATCATTATTTAATTCATCCCAGTTCTTATCTTTTAATATTTCATATTTAGATAAATCATAATTTATAATACCGGATATTTTAACATTTTTATTATCAAAAACAAAATATGAATTTTCACTTATCAATGATTCATAACTATCAAACTTATAATAATCATTGGAAATAATACCGTTTTTTAAAGTTTTTATACCATATTCTAAAATTAAATCAGCAACATAATTAGATATTAATATTTCATTTGATTTTGTTGGTATATTTCCAATAATTTTTTCACTAAATAATACTTTATCATCAATATTGATGATATCAACATTGTCAGATTGATAAGAATAAGCATCGTATGCAATTCCATAATCATGCCTAATATTTAATAATTCATATATGTCTTTATAAACATATTTATCTTTTTCTATTTTATAAACATTATTACCTTTTATGTTTACATCATTATTAATTTTATTAATATCTTCTTTAGTTAACTCGGACAATCTTTTATTATTTAAGCTACTATCATCTAAAATATCATATTTTTCAATTTGAAAAAAATTTTCTTCTTGTGATATTGAAAAATCAATAAATTTTTCTCTTCCGACATTTTTATTATATGAATTGACTAAATTATACAGTGAAATAAGAATAGTTGTTAAAGTTAAAAAAAATATAATCAATGTCAACTTAAATTTATTATTTTTTTTTCTCATAAGAGCATCACCTCTTTACAACAATATACAGTTTATATTTCTCTATATTTATTAAAAATTTCTGAATAAAAAGATTTATATTTAGAAATATCTTCTGAACTACTTTTATTAGAAAAAATAAAATCATATTTTGAAATTTCATCTAATTTTAAAGAGTTTTGTTCATAATTTTCTAATATATTTCCTTCTTTTGAAATAGAAACATGTCCATATTTTACGGTTGAAAAAACATAAGAATTCGATGTATTAGCATTTGCTGTCTTTTTTAAAAAAACAATATAATCCACATTTTTTTGTAAGGGTGTGCTTCCACCTAAATAAAAAATACCATAACTTTCCCAAAAAGCGACAAGATCATATATTTTTATATTTTGATTTTCTTTTACATCAACACCTTTAATAACTTTTTTTACATTACAGTTGTTAATAACTCCATTCCCTTTAAATGTTGGATTTTGAGTAGTATTAATTATTAAAATATAATCTGATAAATTTTCAAGTTGTTCTAAAGTTTCTACTTTATCATCTACAAAAAAATCTTTTAAATTATACATACTCTCATATGTCATCCCGTCGTAATCATTTATTACATCATTCTCGCTAGACAAAAAACCATACGTTCCATTTTTATAAAAATTTAAAGTATTCACATGATTAAATTTCATTTTTGTAAATACAACAATTGCTACTGAAATCACTACAACAATAATTGCAATTATTAATATTTTTCTTTTCATAATTTCATTTCACCACATATATGTCCAGCATCAATTTTAAAGACTTTATCACAAAGTAATCTTAAATCATCTTTATTATGACTTGCAATTAAAATAAGTTTGTTTTCTTTTTTTAATTTTTTTATAATTTCATGTACAATTTTTATACTTGTTTCATCTAATCCATTTGTTGGTTCATCTAAAATGATTAATTCTTGATTTTCCATTATTGCTTGTGCAATTCTTAATTTTTGTTTCATTCCCAAAGAATATTCTTTATATTTTTTTGAGGATTTTTCTTCTAAACCTACACTTTTAAGCATTTTATTTATGTGTTTATCATCTCTTTTATTATTTATTTGATATAACATAGATAAATTTTCAAAACCTGTTAAATGTGGATAAAATCCTGGTTCTTCTAGCAATAACCCAATTTTTCTCAAATCATAATCGTCAGTTATTATTGATTTGCCATCAATAATAACATCACCACTTGTAGGATAAATCAATGTAGTTATAGCTCTAAAAAGCATTGTCTTTCCAGATCCATTTCTTCCAAAAAAACCATAGACGTTTCCACTCTTCAAATTTAAATTTATATCATCTAAAACTAATTTATCCTTTATCTTTTTTGAATAATTTTTTACTTTTAAATTCACTCTTCCATCCCTCCTATATCATAATTTAAATAAGTTTTTTTTATTAGTATAGTTTCTATTAAAACAATTATTGCTGTTAAAACAAAATTACTATTCCCAATATATATATCTATAAATGGGATATATATTGAATTAGGTATCAAAGCTAAATTAATAGTTAAGGTCAAAATAACAAGAGTAATAATTATAACAACAACCAACGAATACATTAGTTTTTTTATAAGCAATGCAAATAAAATAATAGTAAATACTAATAAAATATTTTCAATAATAAACTGAAAAACAAAAACTAAATCAGTAAAGTTGATAGCTAATTTATTTTGTGTAAATAAACCTATTATAGTTAATTGAGCAAATGCGATAGCAAGAATAAATAAAAAGGATTCAATAGCGAATGACAGTAATACAGAAGCAACATATTTTTTTCTATTCCTATATCTCATATCAAAATGACTCAGTTTATAAAAATATTTTTTTGAAAGAACATATATTTCAAACATAATGGGTAAAAACCAAATTAAATTTACTAATTGATTCTCTCCCCAATATGCAAGTATAAATCTTACAAAAGAAACTGTACCATTACTAACTCCATATATATAATTTTTTTTCAAAAGGCAAAAACACATAATAATTAATAAATATACTATTATTTTTTTTAAATCAATTTTCTTCATTTATACACTCCAACATAAAATCTTGCTTTATTCGTAAAAATGTTGATAATAAATTAAACAAAATAATAATAAAAATTAAAATAACAGCTATAATATAATAATGACTATAAAGATATGGTAAGTTAAAAATATAACTCATATCAAAATAAATATTGTCAAAAATAAAGTAATTACTATGCTCTAACAAAACATCAATTATCGCCAATATAATTAAGAATATAGCACAAGAAATAGACCTATTGTTAATCTTTATATCAATAAATTTAACAATCGACAAAATAAGCAGTGAGACTATTACATAATTAATATATAGTTTTATTATAATGCTTATGTTTTCAAAAAAAAGATTGAAGTTCTGTACCATAATTGGAAAATTTAAAAAAGCACATAGCAATAATGTTACTGAAATTTCATATTTATTAATGCTTAACATCGCACTAAAAAAATTTTTCTTTCTAAGTGATATAGCCATACAATTTTGATGTTTAAATATCAATAAATTGCTGAATAAAATTACTACTATTAAAAGATATCTAGCTGGTATTTGTGTTAACTTAGATACATATAATACGACAAAATCGTTTGAAATATCATTACCTATAAAACATCCAAGAATAATTACAATTAAAAAAGATAAAACTAATAATGGATCTTTTAAAATGTATTTCATATTAATGTATCCTTTCTTTTTAGATATACAATTAACAAAATTGAACTAAATATAACAATTAATCCAACACAACAAGCATATGATAACAAACTATATTGCGAAAAAGGTTGAAGACATTTTATAAATGAAATATTTCCCAGACCAATAAGTGGAAATAATAATTCAGTTAAAATAACAAAACATAAAGGTATAAAGTAAACTACAATTTTATTTTTTACAAAAAAAGATACAATGTACGAAAAAGCGACAAGTAATCCATACATAAGAGATACAAAAAAATTTATAGCTAATATAAAAATAATTGGATTACTTAATCTTATATTATCCAAAAACCATGTTGGTTGCAACGTTAAATGAAATGCTGTTTCTTGATAATACGTTATTGTATTTCCAGAACCGTAAATTAATAATAATAAAATATAATTAAACAAAAAACTAAAAAAGCAAATCAAAAAAGTAACGATTATAGATAGTAGGATTCTTGAAAATATATTTTTTTTATTATTTATTCGCATTGTTAGCATGTTAGCAGTCTTTCGTTTATTTTCCAAAAAATTGGAGTCGGCGAAAATCATTGAAAAAACTATAGGAAAAACAATTATAAGTAATGCATTTAAAGTAACTATTGGATTATATAAAATAAATTGATATTCACCAGAATGCATTTTTTCGTAAAATGCGCCTATTCGTATTGATTCATTCACGCATAAAATCACATGAATAAGATTTACAAAAATTGCAATAAAAATAGCAAAATAGAACTCTCGTTTATGAAATAAATAATTTATATTAAACTTCAATTCTTTCATATATTTCCTTTCTATTAAAATAAAAAATTAAGGTCCGGTCATAAGACCTTAATTACACGACACTAAAAGTATTGCCAATTACCAATTGTTGTGCCAGTATTTAAATTCCATGAATTGTTACGGAAACGTGCTTGAACTTTTGTACCTGTACCATAATTATTATCGAAATGTACAACGAAATTTTGATTAGTCTGTGTTACAACAGTAGTTGTGTACCAAGAATTCCAATTTCCACTAGAGTTTTTTCCTCTTGCTTGAAATTGTAACGCATCATTATCTTTTCTACTTAAAATAACACCAGACATATATGAACTTTGGTCTTTTGTTCTTTCAGACAATTCTTTCCATCCTTGTAAAATTGGAGTAGCTTCGGTAAAAGCCAAAGTTCCAGCACTTACTGATACAAAGCACATCATTGCTAATACAAATGCAAATGTAGATATTTTCAAATATTTACTAATTTTTTTCATTTTGCACCTCCTTCCTTTTTTACTAATATGAACTAGATCAAATTTTAAAGTAACGACCATTATTTAATAAAATGAAATACTGCCATTCTTATTAGTTGTCCTATATTTTATCAAATTTTTGTTAATTTGTATATAGTTTTATAGTAAAAAAATAGAAAAATAGAAAAATTCAAAATTCATATAAAATAAAGAATATAACAAAATCATTCTTTTATTAATTTGCTTGAAAATAATTGAATTGAGAGGTTTTTTCAAACTCATAAGCACTCCACATATCTGTATGATTTGTAGCAGGATCAACAATAACTACGTTATTTCCATCTATGCCTGTTACTGCTACCCAATGTTGATTGCCTTCAGTTGCTCCTTTAACTTCTACAGTAAGATAATACCCAAGATTAAAATACTGCGAAATAAGAGATAACTTTTCACTTCTTGTTTTACCTCTCAAATTAATATTCCCAACATATTTAAAACAAGGAACAACTTTATTAATCGAAGAATATTGTAAATTACCAATATTATCAAATCCTAAATTTTTATTAAGTTCTTCAACAAAAGTTCCAGGATTAAATGGAATTATCATTGAAGTATCAACTCCTGATTTTTGTATTAAAATAGCTATTGATGTCACTAAACATCCTATATCACCAATTGTACTTGATGTAGTACCAATTCTAATGTTAGACCACGGAGCATTCTTTTGCCTCCAACTAATGTATTCACCAGAATCCATCCCATATATAACATTATTCCATAATGAAGAATAATTATCACTTGCTAATTCATTGTATTGAGATATTTGCAATGGACTAAAATGATATTCTGTTTTCATTTGTTCAAATGTTTTTGAAAATACTTTTATATGAAGTACCTTTTTTTGCACCTCTTTTGGCATTTCTAAACTATTTGTTCCCTGCTCTATTGCTATTTCATCTTTAACTTCTGATGTAATTTTATTCATTTCCCAAAAGATATCTTTCAAAATCTGCTTTTTACTATTATTCATAGTTAAAACTTCTTGTTGATTTGTTCCATTTGATTGCTTAATGGTATAAACAAGTAATATATCTTTCCATATTGCCATACTACCATCTAATACATATTCATCATGCGGATTAGTATCTTGAATTTTTTGTAACGCATCAGCAAATTCTTGATTACACTCCATAATAGCATCTCGCATTGTTATTGAATTTGAATTTAATTTTTCATTAGAAAGAAATATTCCAAAAATAGAACTACATAAAAGACCTATTAAACATATAACTATAATTACAATTAATACTACCCAACCACCTGCAATTAATGCCGATATTAATGCTTTTGTTCCTGCAATAATTGCTTTAATCGAAGATACTGTCACTTTAACTGCAGCTTTAATACCTACAACTGTTTTTCTAATAGTTTCCTGTGCCAGTTTTATAGCACGATTAGATGTTTTAACAGTTTGTGTTGCAACCTTTTGTGTATTTTTTATTGCTTGCTTTGTATTCTTAATACCCTTTGTTGCCTTTTTCAATTTTCTTTTTTCAGTTAGTTTTGATTTAATAGTTTTAACTTTTGTCTTTGCTTTTTTAATATTTTCTTTTGTTTCAATAACTGACTCTTTACCTTTTATATTAAACTTTGAAATAGTTTCATCTGCTATTCTATTAGAAGTAAATGATACTTTATTACTAGCATATTCATTAATGTTATTATCACTATTATAAGCATTCTCTGATTTTTCTTTAACATTAACAAGTACATCTTTTGTTCTTTCTATTACAATAGCACTTTTATCTATTGACTTAATAGTTCCTTTAATTACATCTTTTGCTTTTATTTTAGACATAACTATTCTCCCGGTTTAGTAGTCATTAATTTATAAAGTTTAGTATTTTTAGGAAATTTATTTACAAATGGTATAAGCGAACTACCTATTTTTATAAGTCCACACCCTGCATCAACATTAGTAATATAATTCATTTGTAATTCTGATATACTTAACAATTTAGCAAGTTCTAGTCTATCAGTACTTGCTTGATTAAGCATTACAATAAATTCAGAGTTTGCTAACATTGTTCTAGCAGTATGACTTTGTAATAAATCATCTACATTTTGAGTTATACCAGTACAATCTGCTCCATATTTTCTAACTCTTTTCCATAAAGTAAATAAAAAGTTTGCTGAATACTCGTGTTGGAATAACAAATATATTTCATCAATAAATATGTGTGTTCTTCTACCACTTGCTCTATTTCTTGTTATTCTATTTAAAATACTATCTAAAACAACTAACATACCAATAGGTTGTAATTGTTTTCCTAAATCTAAAATATCATAGCAAATTAATCTATTATCTGTATTAACATTAGTATTCTTTGCAAATGTATTCAAACTACCATTAGTGAATAATTCTATTGCAAGTGCTATTTCTTGTGCCTCTTGCTCATTTTGTTCCAATAACTCTTCTCTAAAATCTTGTAGTGTTGGTGGAGTACCCTGATAATTTCCTTGTTGAAAATGTCTATATACATTAGCAGTACACCTATCTATAATAGATTTTTGTTTTGGTCCAAGATTACTTGTACCAATTAATTGCTCACATAAAGATAATATAAACTCTGACTTTAAAATTACTGGATTTGCTCCATCTCCGTATTCACTATTTAAGTCCATTGCATTTAAGTGATTATTACTTGTTGCTGATATTTGGATTACTTCTCCACCCATTGCTTTAACAAGTGGACTATATTCTCTTTCCGGATCTATTATAATAACATCTGCATTTTTATCACTTAACATCACTCCTCTTTACAACACCAATTTAGCAGATAATCCTCTTTTTGTCATATCTGCAAATGTAATAGCACTAAACACTAATATTCTTTTTCAGCTAGTAATACTAAGTTAGTAATTTTTTAGGGAGGATTGTAAGGAGGGATTTTTTTAGAATTTAACTCCCATTATCTTTCTTGTGAATTCTTTTCTCTCATTCGCTTTTGGTATTTATCGTAAAATTCAACTGCTTTTACAACATAATCTTCCCTTTCACGATCATTTTTCAATTCTTTTGGGAGTACATTTCTTAACTTATTCATACTAACTCGTAGTGTAGGAGTTTGATTTGGTTTTTCTTCATTTAGTAAGACTTCCATTTTTTCTACTGTAAAAGTTTTATTTTGACTCATTTCTTTTAATGATATTGCTTGTGATTGAGAAGGTGTTATTTGATTAAAATCTATATAATCTAATAAACTTTGTTGTTCTTCCTTAGACAAATAAGAAATCTCTACTGCTGGACTTAATGCAATACTTAACTTATCTTTATCTTTAATAATTGAATTATCTACATAATCTAATAATTCAGGAATTAAATAAGTTAATCTTATATATCTTTTAATATTTGAAACACTTTCACCAACATTATTAGATAGCATTTCATTTGACCTTGATAACTTCGGTCCAACTTGGTCCGAAGTTAAATCTGTTCTTTTGCCTTGATGACTTAAAGCATCTAATTTCATTTTATAAGCAAATGCTTTTTCACTTGGTAATACTTTTTCTCTTTGCATATTGCTATCTACCATAATAATAGTTGCTTCATCATCAGTTAAATCTCTAACGATACACGGAATAGTATCTTTATTTGCTAATTCACTTGCTTTCTTTCTTCTATGACCTGAAATCATTTCATATCTTCCATCATCTTTTTGTCTAACAAGTGCAGGAGATAATACTCCTTTTTCTTTTATACTTTCTGCCATATCTTTCAATTCATCATTGACAATAACTTTAAATGGGTGTTCTGGAAAGTCATCAATATCATTTAATTTAATATTAACTACTTTTTCTAAATCTGCTTCATCTCTAGTTTTTTGTGTTGTAAATAAATCATCTATCGATGGTAGGTACATTTTTTCCTTTTTCTTTTCCATTTTCATCTACCTCCTTTGCAAATTGATAATAAGCATCTGCTACCCGGCTATTTTTATCATAAGAAAAAATGCTCTTACCTGCAGAAGTTGACTTTGCAACTTTAACTCCAACTGGTATAGCACTTTTATAAACTTTTATTTTTTTACCATAACCATTTTTTATCTCATCTTTTATTTCTTGAGATAAATTAGTCCTATTATCGTATAAGGTTAATAAAATACCACCAACTTCTAACTTGGGATTAATATGATTTTTTACTCTTGATACTGTATCCATAAGTTGACTTACAGATTTTAATGATAAATACTGCGTTTGAACAGGTATTACAACCTTATCAGCAGCTGCTAAAGCATTTATAGTTATCATTCCTAATGATGGCATACAATCTATAAGTATATAATCATATTTATCTTTTATACCCTTCAAGCAATTCTTAATTACAACTTCACGATTCATTGCATTAAGTAATGGTATTTCCATAGCAGATAAATCCAAATTAGATGGTATTAAATCAATATTTTCTTCGTGATGTAAAATTACATCATTAATATCTAATGGTATATCATTAATATAACTTCCTATTAATGTAGCAATAGTTTTCATTTTTTCTTGACTCTTTTTTTCTATCTCTTGTTCGTAATACCCCATACAAATTGTTAAATCTCCCTGTGGATCAGCATCTAATAATAATACTTTCTTACCTAGTTTGGATAATGCAACACCTAAACTTAATGTTGTAGTTGTTTTTCCAACTCCACCCTTTTGATTTGAAATAGCAATTACATTACAATTTGACATTCAGTTTCCTCCTTTCTTTATTATTTAGCCATCTTAAATTAATAAAATGGCTATGTACAAAAAAAGAACTGATATTTTTTTTACCAGTTCAATATGTTTAATAAATATTTAATCTTCTTCTGTTTCGTTCATTACTATGAATATCCAACTATCTAAATTATTATCAATAAGCTCTTTAATATTATTTGGTTTATCTTTTTTATAAATACCAACACAATGATATAAGTTACCATAATCTTTTCTTTCAATATAGAAATTAATCATATCATCATTCTCTATTTGATAAACAATAAATACTTCATTATCTACATCATAAGTATATTTAATTACTTCTATTTTTTCTTCCATTATCTTTCCTCCACTTCTATTATATTTTAATATATTTAATAATACAAAATTAGGACACGAATGGACACGAATGTCGGCCACAAATTTTATTTGTTCGTCTAGTATTATCTAATGTTATTTCGTTCATTTTTCTGGATTAAATGGTATTAAATAACCCTAAATATCAGTGTTTTTGAGGTGTCGCTATACTATGATACAAAGTATTCTACTCTATTTTCTGGAAATAATTCTTTAAGTTCACTATAAAGTTGTCCAGCAAGTGTCTTATTGTGTGCGAGAACAAGTGTTGGTTTATTTACTTCTTTAATCACGTTGGCTATTGTAAACGTTTTTCCCGTTCCTGTTGCACCCATTAATACTTGATGTTTTTTGTCTTGTTTTATGCCATCAACTAATTCTTTTATTACTTTTGGCTGATCTCCACTTGGTGCATATTTTGAATGTAACTTGAACATTTTTTGTCACCTCCTATATTTTTATAAAAAACCTACATATTTTTGTAGTCAATGATTTAGCTTTTTCTTTAGAAATGAACAAAGATCACAAAATAAATTTGATATCAATATTTTTATTTTCAAGAAATAAGTATTTGTATGTCACAGATTTACTCGTTTACTCTTTTTCGGATGAATAACATTTATCTTTCTAAAGCTAAGAAATTAAAAGTCACAAATTTAATTTTTCTGTTTAGTATGTTTACTTTATTTTGTTCATTTTTTAATTACTTATGTTTCTATGTATCAAATTCATAATAATAAAATTTGTTGTTATCTTCATCATAAAGTGCTAGTGTAAAATTATATGAATATCTATTAAAAATTTCTGAATCACTATGTCTATCTTCTATCTTTTTTTCTGTATCAGTATTTTTATCTTTAAAATATTCACCATCTACCCTATCATAAAAGTAATAATATCCATTTTTTATTTCAGGTATCCCACTTTCTTCTGCTAAATTATATAAGTATGTTGAATCATCTTTTGTTCCTCCATACATAATTAGCTGTAAGTTTTCTGATAAAGGTAGTTTTTTCCATTCTTTAATTTCTGTTAATGGCTTTTGTTCACAATTTGCAATTACTATATAATAACCATCTCCTAAAAAGCCACCATGTGTATCTTTATCTTTTTCAATTTTACATTTTGATATATCTATACCTATTTTCTTATTTATATATTTATTTGTTCCTTTATTTATAGCACACCCACTTAATATTAAAATACTAATTGAAACAGCAATTATTTTTTTCATAATCCCTCCTACAATATAACCTTTTTATCTGTTATTATTTTGTCTAATTTTATATCGTTTTCTTCTACTTTTATTTCATGTTCATTCATTAATTGTTCGTTAAAACATATACCAATTTTATAAATTCTTGTATTTTTTAGATAAGTATCATAATAACCTTTTCCATAACCAATTCTATTTTTTTGTTTATCAAAACATATTCCAGGTATTATCATTAAATCAATATCATCTTTTGATATTATATTTTTGTTTTTTGGCTCCATTATATGGTATAGACCTTCATGCAATTTTTCATTTTCTTTTATTGTGTAAAATTCAATAATGTGTTCATTTAAAACTTTTGGTATAGCCACTTTTTTGTTTATTTTGAAACATTCTTTAATAATTTCATTTGTGTTTACTTCGTCTTTTAAACTTATATATACCCCTACTATTTTAGCATTTATGAATTCTTTTGTTTTGATTAATTTTTTTTCAATTATTTCCGATTTAATTTCTTTATCTATTACTTGTTTTCTAATTATTTTATATTTTTTTCTTAGTTCTTCTTTCACGACAAAAAGAATTTAATATTTCTAAATTCTACTTTTTCTTTTTAAGTAAATCTCTTATTTGTTCAAGTAATAGAACTTCCTCACTCTTTTTAGGTGGCTCCTCTTTTTTCGTTTCTTGTTTTTCTTCTTTGTGTTTAAACTTTTCAAATACTCTAATCATAGTAAATATACAAAATGATATTATAAGAAAATCAATAATTGCTTGTATAAATGTTCCATAATTTATAGTTGCGTCTTTAATTTTAATGTTTAATGAGGAGAAATCTAATCCACCCATAAATATTCCAATAATTGGCATTAATATATCATTAACTAAACTTGTTACAATTTTGCCAAATGCGGCACCAACTATAACACCTACTGCCATGTCTACTACATTACCTCGTGATATAAATTTTTTAAATTCACTCATTTCATTTTTTAGTGCTTGTTTTTCTTTTTTTACTATTTCTTTTTCTTTTTTTGTTACCATATTTACCTCCATCGTAATTATATCAATTTTTAATAAGCATGACTAGATGGTTTTTTATATTTTACATTTGTTTAATTTTTGGCATAGCAATGTGTTTATTTTCTTCATTTTCTTTTAACATAATGGTTTTTAATTCTTCTAAAACTTTTCTTATTTTTTTTGATACTTGTGGTTGAGATATGCATAGTTTTTTTGATATTTGGTTTTGAGACATATCTTGTATAAAATACATATTGAATATTGTTTTTTCTTTTTCGTTTAATTTATTTATGAATTTTTTAATTATTTGTCTTTCACATTTTTTTATGTATTCTTCTTCTATATTTTCATCTGTGCTTATTAAATCAGCATAACTAGAACTTTCGCTATCTATTACTTTATTATCTAAACTTTCTATTTGTCTTATATTTAATGCTTTGCAAACTTTATTGTGTGGTATATTAAAGTATTCTGAAATTTGTTCTGTTGTTGGATTAACTCCTGTAGTTTTATATATTTCGTCGCTATATTCATCTATCTTTATTTTTAATTGGCCTAATACACCACAATTCATATTTCCTTTTCTTAAATATTCTTTAACTCTATTTGATATACAAACGGTTGCGTAAGTTGAAAACATCATATTTTTTGTAACATCGAATGTATCAACGGCTTTTATAAGTCCAATACAACCAATTTGAAATAAATCTTTTTGATCTTCTACGTTATTTCTATATTTTTTTATTGTTTCTACTACTAATCTTAGATTTCCTGTTATTATGTTTTTCCTTATTTCTTCAGCTTCTTCTTTTGAGGAATTTAACATTTTTTTAAATAGGGTTATATTTTCATCTTTTGTTAATGATTTTGGTAATTTCAATATATTATCTTCCATACTTGCTCCTTTTTATCGACTATCATAACACTATTTAAAATAAATAAAAGTACATATTTCTATGTACATTATATTTTTAGATATTTTCTTACTGAACCAGCACTACCAAACATACCCACTATTACTCCTATTCCAAGAAGCACTAATGAAACAATATATATAAATGGTGTTGGGGAAACTAATTGTAGGAATGGTGATATGTTTTTCATATCAACACTCTTATATAATATGCTATATCCATATATAGTTACTGTAATTGGTATAATTGACCCTAGTAATCCAAGAAATAAACCTTCTATCATAAATGGTAATTTTATATTTATGTTAGATGCACCTACTAATCTCATTATTTCAATTTCTTTTCTTCGTGAGAAAATTGTTATTTTAATTGTGTTGCTTACTAAAAATACTGTAACCAATATTAAAGCAACAACGATTCCTATTAAAAATTTGTCTACTATTTCTAGAACTGATAGCAGTTGTTCTACTATTCCTTCTCCATATTTTACTAGATTTACTTTATTTATATTTTTTATTTGTTTAGCAGTTATGCCTATTTTTTCTACATCTTTAACTTTGATGTTGAACGTATCTGCCAATGGGTTTTCTTTATCATCCCATCCATCTATTATTACTTTAAATATATCTGAACTATTTTTCCAATTGTTTGCTACTTCTTCTTTTGTTTCATATGTGTATGTGTCTATATTATCTAATTTTTCTATTTGTTCTTTTATATTTTTTATATCTTCATCCGTTGCATTATTTTCTACAAAAACAACTATTGAGAAATCTTTTTTTATTAAGGTTGATATATTTTCAATGTTATACGATAATACCATTGATATTGCTACTATTAAAAGAGTTATAGTAATACATGAAATTGAGGCCATTGATAATGAAAAATTTCTGAATACACTTTTAAATGCATCCCTAATACTTCTTCCTAATATTCTAAGCTGCTTCATGATTATAGGTTCCTTTTTCATAATCTTCTTTTAGTTTTCCTGCCTCTATTAATATTACTCTTTTTTTCATTCTATTCACCATTTCTTTGTCATGGGTAGCCATTATTATAGTAGTTCCCAAATTATTTATTTCTTCTAATACTTTCATTACTTCCCAGCTTGTATCTGGATCTAGATTTCCAGTTGGTTCATCACATAATAATAGTTTTGGTTCATTTACAATTGCTCTTGCTATTGCTACTCTTTGTTGTTCACCACCCGATAATTGGTCTGGATAATTTTTAACTTTATTCTTAAGTCCAACTAGTTCTAATGCTTTTAGTGTTTTCTGTCTTATTTCATCATTAGGAAGTCCTAACATTTCTAATGCGAATGCAACATTTTCATACACTGTTAATTTAGGTAATAATTTAAAATCTTGAAATACTATTCCTAATTTTCTTCTCAATTTATATACTTTTCTATTTTTTAATTTTGCAACATCTATTCCACCAACAACAATACTTCCTTTGCTTGGTTTTTCTTCTCTATATAATAATTTAATTAATGTGGATTTACCACTGCCTGATTGACCTATAACAAATATAAAGTCACCTTTTTTTACTTTTAGGTTAAAATCGTATATTGCAGTTACACCCGTTTTGTACTTTTTTTCTAATGATTTAATTCTAATTAACTCCATATTTATCCTTCCTCGTGATAATGCATATGATATGAATCTGTCACTACAAAGAATGCATTTTCATCTATTGCATTTATCCCTTTTTTTAACTTCATATAATCTTTTGTAGATATTACGCACATCAATACGTGATACTTATCTTCTGTATATCCACCTATTGCATCTATCTCTGTTATTCCACAATTCAAATTGTCTTTAACATACTTTCTAACTTCGTTTGGACTTTTTGTCATTATATAGAACATTTTTTTAGTGGATACCCCTAACATCATCATATCCGTTACCTTACTTGATATGAATAATATAATTATAGCATATAAAACACTATTTATTCCAAAAATATATCCTCCAGATAGTACTATTAATGCATCCATTATAAATACACAAGTTCCCATTGGCATTTTTAATTTTTGGTTCATTATTTTTTTTATTACATCTGTTCCACCTGTTATAAAACCCTCTTTATATACAAGTCCATTACCTACTCCAATTGTAATTGATGCGACTAAATAAATTAGTAATTTATTTGTATAATCTAGTGGTATGTACGTAGTAACGTTTGCAAATAGTTTTACAAATATTGGGTATAAAACAGAACCTAGAATAAGTTTTTTTGTATCTTTTATACCAAATACAATTAAGTTTAATATAAACGTTGCAATATAAAATAATGTTACAAATAAGGATGTATCTAAATCAGTTATTTCATTTACTAATACCGCTATTCCGTTTGTACCACCAATTACTATTTTCAATGGATATATAAACAAATTAAAAGAAAAAGCAATAAGCATCATACCAAATATAATTTCTATATATTTTTTTATATTACGCTCCACCTTTTACCTCGTATGAATCAGTTATTACAAAGAATGAATCCTTGTCTATTTTACTAATTCCTTCTTTTAATCTATAGTATTCTCTTGTTGGTACAACGCACATAAGCATTTTTTGCTTTTCTTTTGTATATCCTCCTTTTACCGGAAATATTGTGACACCATGTCCTAGTTCTTTCATTATGTATTCTTTTACTTTTTCATCTTCATCAGTGATTATATAAAATGCCTTACTTTTTGATATTCCAAGCATTATTCTATCAGTCATTACACTTAATATGTATAATACTACTAGTGCATATAACATACTTGTCCATCCATATTTAAAGCCACCTGCTACAACAATACTTCCATCAACTAATAACATAGCAGTTCCTATTGAGGTGTGTAAGTACTTTGCTACTATTTGATTTAATATATCTGTTCCACCTGTTGTAAAGCCCATTTTAAATGTTAAACCATATCCAACACCTCTTATTACTCCTGCTACTATTGCTATTAAAAGTAAATCAGATGAATCTATAATGATATATTCTGCTACATTACTTGTTAGTGTTACAAAAAGTGGAAATAATATAGTTCCAATAAGTGAACCCATGCTTGTTTTTACACCTAAAAGAGGAAAACTTATTATTAATAATGATACACATAATATTGTAATTAGTATGTTTGGATTTATTGCTCCTTTAAAAATGTTTGCAATACCATCTACATCTCCTGCTACTATATTGTTTGGTTTTAAGAATAGATTATATGCAAATGCATAAAGAAATAGACCAAGGGATAGTGTTAAGTATCTTTTTATTGTTGGATTTATTGTTATCTTTTTCATTACATCACATCCTTAAAAATGATTCAATAAATTTATCTATATTTCCATCTAATACAGATAATACATTAGTGTCTTCTGTATTTGTTCTATGATCTTTTACCATAGAATATGGATGCATTACATAGCTTCTTATTTGGGAACCAAAGTTAATATCCATGTGTGTTCCTCTTAATGAATTTATTTCTTTTTCTTTCTTTTCTAGTGTTAATAAGTATAATTTGTTTTTTAATATTTGCATTGCTTTTTCTTTGTTTTTTAATTGGCTTCTTTCATTTTGACATGTTACTACTATTTTAGTAGGTATATGCGTTATTCTTACAGCTGAATCTGTTGTATTTACAGATTGTCCTCCTGCACCACTACTTCTATAAACATCTATTTTTAAATCATCATCCTTTATTTCAACATTTATTGATGTATCAAATTCTGGTATAACTTCCACTGATGCGAAAGTAGTATGTCGTCTTTTGTTAGAATCAAATGGTGAAATTCTTACTAATCTATGTACTCCTTTTTCACTTTTTAAGTATCCATAAGCATATAATCCTTTTATTAATATTGATACGTTTTTAAGCCCAACTTCATCGCCTGCTTGCACATCTATTACTTCATATTTATAATTTTTAGTATCACACCACCTAGTATACATTCTGTATAGCATATTTACCCAATCACAACTTTCTGTTCCGCCTGCTCCACTATGTATCTCTAGAATACAATTGTTTTTATCATATTCTCCGTTTAAAAGTGTAATTGTTTCGAAAGAAATTACTTCATCATATAGTTTTTTTATTTCTTCTTCTACTAGCTCTTTCATTTCTATATCTGATAGTGATTCTTTTAAATCATCTACTATTTCAAAAGATTTGACCTTATTAACTACTTTCTTTAAATCATTTAATTTTGTCATTATGTCTTTTGCATTTTCTTTGTTCCAAAAAGCTTTTTCATTAGTTTCTTCTTCTAGTTTTTTTATTTCTTTTATTTTAGAATCTAGGTCAAAGTAACCTCCTAAAATCTTTCACTTTGTTTTGAATTTCCTTTATCATATTTTCTATTTCTTTTATTTCCATACTATCACTCTTTTTAATTATATCATTTTTTTATTATTTTATCACCATATTTTTTTATTAAACTGTCTATAAGTGCATCTACAATTTCATCATTTTCTTTCTTTTTTACATCTTCAAATAATGATATTTGGTAATCTTTACTTGAAGAGAATGCATCAACCCTTATTCCTATCAATCTTACTGGTGTTTCATCCCAATATTCTTTAAATATTTTCTTACTCATTTCATAAATTTCATTTAAAGAATTTGTAGGATTTGGCAATTTATTTTGGTGTGAAGTGGTTTTAAAATATTTGTCTTTAATTATTACTGCTACTCTACTTGTATATACAGATTTTTCTTTTAACTCATTTGATATTTTTTCTGATATGGTTTTTAACTCTTTATTTATTTCTGCAATATCATCATAATCATATAATAAGGTTGTTGTTGTGCTTATACATTTTGGATCTTTTTTTTCGCTTAGTACATCACTATCATCTATTCCATTTGCTATTTTTATAATATAATCTGTTTGATTTTTAAAATATGGATAAAGTATTTCTTTATTACAAGTTGCTAAATCTTTAATTGTTTTTATATTTAAGTTAATTAGTTTCTCTGTGCTTTTCTTTCCTATTCCATATAAGTTTTCTACAGGCAAAGGCCACATTTTTTCTTTTATTTCATAATCATATAATGTATGAATTTTATTTGGTTTTGAAAAATCAGATGCCATTTTTGCACACAACTTATTATTTGCAATTCCAATATTTACTGTAAAGCCAAGTGTTTTATATATCTCATTCTTTAGTTTATTTGCAAATATTACCTCATCTCCGTACATTTTCTTTACTTTTCCGTAATCTAAAAAACATTCGTCTATGGAAAGAATTTCTATATCATTTGTATACTTTCTTAGTAAAGTAAAAAATGCATGTGACATTTTGTCATACAATGCATAATTAGGTCTATATATTTTTAAATTCCTACATTTACTTCTTGCTTGATATAAAGTTTCGGCTGTATTTATTCCTTTATTTTTTGCTGGTATTGATTTTGCTAAAACAATACCTTTTCTTTTAGATTCATCTCCACCTATAACTGAACATTCACATCTTATATCTTTTTTGTAGCCATTTTTAAGTAAATCAACTGCAGTCCAAGATAAAAATGCACTATTAACATCTATGTGCATAATTATCTTTTCCATAGTATAACCTCCTAATCTGAATAATTTGTAAAGTAATCTTGTATGAATACAACGGGTGTTCCTTTATCACCGCTACCACTTGTTAAATCACATAGTGAACCGATTAAATCTGTATATCTCCTTGGTGTTGTTCCTTGTGAAGACATCTGCCCTTTTAAATCTTTATTTTTATTTCTGATTTCTTCCCTTATTTTTTCGTTCAATTCTTCACCACTTAAATCTTTAAATTTATTTTCTGATAAATATTTAAGTTTTAATTCATTTGGACTTCCATCAAGACCACTTGTGTATGCAGGACTTACTACTGGATCTGCAAGTTCCCATATTTTTCCTACTGGGTCTTTGAATGCACCATCTCCATAAATCATTACTTCTATTGTTTTTCCAGTTAATTCTTTTAATTTGTTTTGAATATCGATTACTAACTTGTCTCCTGTCCTTGGAAATAGTTTAACTCTTTCTTCTGTTGCTCTATTACTTCCAAGTAATCCATATTTTTCGTTATATCCAGATCCATTTATACTTTTGTTTAATATGTCTGACATCATAAGTATATTTGCATTTTGTTTTTCTAATTTTTTCTTTGTTTCAAACCTTGTATGAATATCACATATGATTACATCGTTTGTATATTTTAGTATATCTGTTGGATTGTTGCTTAACACTATATTGGCTTTGCATCCTTCTTTTTCAATTAATTCTTTATATACATCTACCATGTTCACACCTGTAAATGGATGAATAAAGTTGTGATATTTATCCATATAATCTTCGTACGTTATTATATCTTTATATGGATTTACATTATATTTTTCTATATCTTCTTTATATAGTATATCATTTCCTACTTCATCTTTAGGATAACTTAATAATACTGTTATTTCTTTTGTACTTCTTGCCATACCGCTTAATAAAACTGCAAAACGATTTCTACTTAATATAGGAAATACTACTCCTATATGTTCGCTATTATTTAATTTTTGTTTAATATCTTCTTTTATGTCATCTAATGTTGCAAAATTTCCTTCGCTTATTCCAACAACTGCCTCTGTTATTGCAACTATATCTCTATCTTTAAACTCAAATTTTTCTTCTTTACTAGCATCAATTAGTGATCTTGTTACTATTTCTGCTAAATTATCTCCTTCTTTTATTACTCCTGTTCTTATGCCTCTAACTACTGTTCCTATTTTTTTCATGTTAACCTCCTAGTTAAATTATATCATATGCATTAAAAATATATAAAATACAATGCATATTTCTAATGTAAAGTGTTAAAGAACTCATTATTTTCTTTTTCACTTGATAAAGTGGTATATTCACCATGCCCTGGATATATTACTATAGAATCGTCATAATGTTTAATTTTATTAATACTTTCTATCATATCTTTTGTATTTCCACCTAAATCAGTTCTTCCAATACTATTTTTAAATATAAAATCTCCTGTAAACATTATTTTTTCTTCTTTAAAATAATATGTAACTGAATCATTTGTGTGGCCTTTTGTATATATTACTTCTATATCAAAAGGACCTATTGTAATTTTTCCTTCTTTTAAATTTTTATATTCATATACCTTTATATTGTAGTAATTTTTTGCTTCTTTTAATGCTCCTACATGATCATAATGAGAATGAGTAATTAATATTCCTATTACCTCTTTGTCAATATTTTCTTTTATCTTATTAAATTCGCTTCCTGGATCAATTATTAAACACTTATTATTTTTTTCTACAATATAACAATTTTCCTCTAATTCTCCCACTTGTACTATTTTAATTCTCATATTTCTCCTTATATAATTAAATAAAATGTATTTACTAGTTAGCAAATACATTTTTTATGTTATTATTCTTCTTTTTTTGTAACTTTAGTTTTACCTAATTTAGAATTAATTTCTGTAGTATTTTTGCATATTGTTAGTAATATTAAAGACATTTCATATACTATTCTTAATATTATGTTTCCTAATACTAACATAAGAATAAATAATAAGAAACTAGTTCCAATTAACCCAAAAGATTGTAATGTAATATAAATCGCAAGAATTAAATAAGTTACTTTCAATATAGATTCTAACCACATTTTTTTAAATGATAGAAACTCATATAGATATCCTACAAATCCTTTGTATTTGTCTTCATTACTCTTATTTAGAAATACAAAATATACTACTAATCCTCCTACTATAGCCAATGTAGCAGCTATTACTCCCCATACACCAATTCCAACAGTATTTGTTGGAGTGTATAAATCGTAATCATATGTCATTATTCTTCACTCCTTTTCATAATAAATTTTAACATTAAAATTGTTTTTGTGCAATACTTCTACAAAATATATATATGTTATATTTTTGTATTTTAGAATAGAGTTTAGTAAATACGTTTAACAGAATTACTTTTTATATTTAATGTTTTTATTTTTTCCTGTAATACATGCTTTAAGATCATTTATGCTATCAAAATTTCCTATTGATACCATTTTATCTGCTTTTAATACTATTTTACCTTCTTTTGTTTTAGGTTTTGAATAAGAAAAATTTCCTATTTTATTTATATTTGTAGTTTTAATTATATAATCTATATATTTTTTATCTATATTTTTTATCATCTCAAAATTTTTTAGTTCTAATACATTTTCGTTATAATTTTGAAATATTCTTACTGGGAATGGATACATATGGTGAATGATTCCATCTATTAAATCATAACTGTATTGAAAATTATCAAATATTTCTCTGTACCATATTAATGAATTGATTACGCTTTCTAACGGATGTCTAAATCCATGCTTATTTGATATTTTTTTGGCTTTTTCTTTTATATTGTTTTGCCATGGTTTGGAATATAAATCATGCATCATTGCTATATATAGCGCTAATTGAAGATTTACTTTTTCTTGATTCATTTTACATAATGAATACGTTACTACAGTTACTTGTAGTATGTGATATCCTAAAGTAATTTTTCCATGATGCATAAATTTACAAGTCATTCTATTTTGAAATTCTTTATGACTAAATATTTTATTTATAATACCAAAAAGCTCATTTTTTTCATAACTAGTTAAATTATATTTATCCATTATTTTATTTAATTTTTTCTTATTTTTATTTATATTTGACATATTTTCACCAATCATTTTTTATATTATAAACATAGTATATCATAATATTAGTATTTATTTTAATACGAAGCTTTAACACGAATGCAATACTTTTTGAGCAAAACAAAAGAGATGTAATTATCTCTCAAACAAGATTTAAAATAAGGCAATTAATACAATTTAATCTAGTTTTATAACACTTAATTTTGAATTTATTGTTCCATCAAATATTAAATCTGTATCTTGATCTGTAGTTATAACTAATGTCACTTCATCATCTTCAGCTAATGCGAATAGGGTTGAACCATTTATACTGCTTATTCCTTCTTTTTGAACTGTCAAGAATTCCTTGACAGTTGAATTTATGTCTAATTCTTCTTCATCAAAGATATTTTTAATATGCAAACTTATATTTTGTTTAGTTGTATCATATAAGTCAGCCATCTGTTGTTGTGATAACCATACTGTTTCATCTTCAAGTTGTACATCTATTTTTGTCGTTCCATCATCAGTTTGATAAATTACAATATTATTGTTATTTTCTTCCATTGTTATACCTCCATTTCTATTAGATTTTAAAAGGTGTCAACAAATATAATCATTGTTCACACCTTTATTTTACTACACATTTTTAATTTTTTGTGGACAAGTTATAAAACTCGAACTAATTTATCTTTTTAAAAATTTAAATATTTCCCTTATTTTATACTACTTTCCACAGCAATTCTTATATTTTTTTCCCGAACCACAAGGATACTATTTTACCTCTACTCTGCTCACCATTTTTGCATTTTTCCTTATAAATTCGCACTTTTTTGCACTCAATTGCACTTGGTTACACTTGGCTTTTATAGCAGAACGTATCTAAAAATGTATCTAAAATTATTTATATTTTATTTGCATTTATTACAATTAAAGGTACATAAATTTCATCGTCGGTGTAACCTGCATGTTGAGACTTTAATATTTCAGAGCCACCATATAATAATGTTTTGTTTGTTTTTGCTATTGCAAGATAATCTCCTAATATATCACGGAAAATTTCATTTTCTTTACCTTTACCAAACAGATTAGAATTTATCACATCTTCTTTAGTATATAAATCAAAATCATTACTAAAATATTCATTAAATAACACTTCAAATGTTTGCTTTTTATTTTCCCTTATGAAAAAATTTATTGCTCTTGGTTCAAGTGAAGTATTTTTTTCTAAACAATCAACTATATCAGGATAATCTTCAAGCGCTATGTTTTCTACATTTTTATGTCCATGATCAGCCACAACAAATATTACTGTATCTTTTAATCTTCTGCTTAATTCTTCTACTTTAGAATTAATATTTTCAACAATTTCATTTATTTCATGTGCATCAGTTCCAAGTTCATGCATTGTATGATCTGGTTCTGTATCATATGCATAAATATATTTTTTCCCTTCTTCATTACATAATGTTTCTATTTTATTGTATAAGTCTTTCCTGTCGACATATGAATTTTTTCCAAATGGAAATAAAATATATCCTGAATCTTTTCCTTTTTCATTAATTTCTTCCATTATAGACTTAGTAATCATATGCTTGTTTTTATATTCAATTGCTTCTTGTAATGGAGTATATTCTTCATCACCTTTTTCAGAATTCATAAACGTTGTAATGGTTTTGTCAATATCCTTATAATACATATCCCAACCTAGCATAGCTGTTTCAACTGGGTTTAAGCCTGTCATCATAGATGTAGTAGCTGCAACAGTTGTTGCTGGAAACACAGTAGTTATTGACTTTATCTTATGTTTTAAAAGGAAAGAATCCTTGGATAAAATTCTATCCATTATATTAGCCCCCATTCCATCACATAGTATTGTTACAACATTTTTAGGTCTATTTTCATTCAGTATCTTATCTATATAATCAATTGTATTATGCTTATAGTCTAACTCAAAATATTTTCTTATAGAACAAGCTAAATTTGTTAAGCATTCATTATAATTATTCCTTACTTTCATAATATCAACTCCTAATTTAATTATATCATACTTTTACCACTATCACTATGGCAATGTTCCAAACCCCTAAAAAGCATTGAAAACACTATGTTTTTCTTATCCATTTTTGTTTCTAGATACGTTTTAGATACTTTGTCGCAACGTATTTAGTAACGTATCTAAATAATATTGCCTAATTTTATGTATAAAAAAACCTTTATTTCAAGGTTTTTAACTACTTTCCGCAACAATTCTTATATTTCTTACCACTTCCACAAGGGCATGGATCATTTCTTCCTATTTTTTCTTTTTTATGTGTTCCACCCTTTAAAGTTTTTTCATCTTTATTATTTATTATTGGTTTTGCAACTTCTTTTCTTTCTATATTTTGTCTTACTTCTGCTCTTAGTAGGAACATGCTTATTTCTTCTGATATTTTAGCCATCATATTATCAAATATTTGGTATCCTTCTTTTATATATGCTTGGAGTGGGTCCTCATTTGCATATCCTCTAAGTCCAATTCCTTCTTTTAAATGTTCCATATTGTTTATATGATTCATCCAATTTGTATCTATTACTCTAAGTGCTATTGCTTTTTCAAATTCATTTACTAATTCCCATGGCATTTCTTTTATTTTTTCTTCATAATCTTCATTTAACAATTCATATATTATTTCTGTTGCTTCTTCTATTGTTTTATTCTCAATTTGTGATAGTTTGATCTTTTTTGTTTTTAAAAGATTCTTATTTATGTAATCTATTAATTCTTCATATCTTGTTTCTTCTTCGCTATTTAAATATTGAATTACAATATTATTTATATAATCTTTGAATGAATTTAAAACATTTTCATGTATTGATTCTTGATCTAGTATTTCATTTCTTTTTCTATAAATTATTTCTCTATGCTCATTCATTACATTATCATATTGTAATAGTTGTTTTCTTATATCAAAGTTATTACCTTCAACTCTTTTTTGTGCTCCTTCTATTGAACTTGTAAATATTTTACTTCTTATTGCTTGTTCATCAAAACCAGCTGATTGCATAAGTGCCTTTATTCTATCTGTTCCAAATCTTACCATTAATTCATCTTCTAATGATACGAAAAATTGTGATACACCTGGATCTCCTTGACGTCCAGCACGTCCTCTTAACTGATTGTCAATACGTCTTGATTCATGGCGCTCTGTACCTATTACACAAAGTCCTCCCAGTTCTCTAACTCCATCACCTAACTTTATATCAGTTCCACGTCCTGCCATATTTGTTGCAATTGTTACTGAATTTTTTTCGCCGGCTTTTGCTATTATTTCTGCTTCTCTCGCATGATTCTTCGCATTTAATACTTCATGTTTAATACCTTTTTTATCTAACATTTTACTTACTAATTCACTTGTTTCTATTGCAATTGTACCTACTAATATTGGTTGTCCCATTTTGTGCCTTTTTTCTATTTCGTCTACTATTGCATTAAATTTTGCTTTTTTAGTTGCGAATACCAAGTCAGCTAAATCTTCTCTTATTACTTCTCTATTTGTTGGTATTTGAATTACAAACATATTGTATATGTTCCTAAATTCTTCTTCTTCTGTTTTAGCTGTACCTGTCATACCGGATAATTTGTTGTACATTCTAAATAAGTTTTGGAAAGTTATTGTTGCCAGTGTTTTTGTTTCATCTTGTATTTTAACTCCTTCTTTTGCTTCTATTGCTTGATGAAGTCCTTCTGAAAATGCTCTTCCCTTCATTAATCTTCCTGTAAATTGATCTACTATTATTACCTCGTTATCTTGTACGACATAATCTACATCCCTTTGCATAGCATAATTTGCTTTTAGAGCTTGATCTATATGATGAACTAAAGCAGTATTAGATATATCGTATAGATTATCTAATTTAAAGTATTTACATGCTTTATCACTACCTTCTTCTGATAAACTTACTGATTTTGTTTTTTCATCTATTGTATAATCTTGTTCCTTAATTAGTGTTTTTACAAATATGTCAGCACTATTGTATAAGTTTTTTGATTCCATATGACCACCAGATATTATAAGTGGTGTTCTTGCTTCATCTATTAATATTGAGTCAACTTCATCTAGAATAGCAAAATTTAGTCCTCTTTGAACTCTATTTTCTTTTTTTACTACCATATTGTCTCTTAAGTAATCAAAACCAAGTTCATTATTTGTTGTATATAATATATCCTTATCATATTCTTTTTTCTTTTCTGAAGGTGTTAGTTCTCTTAAATTAACTCCAACTGTTACTCCTAAAAATTCAAATACTTTTCCCATCCATTCAGCATTTCTTAAAGTTAGATATTCGTTAACTGTTATTACATGCACACCTTTTCCTGTTAATGAATTTAAGTATGCTGGAAGTACTGTTGTTAAAGTTTTTCCTTCTCCTGTTTTCATCTCTGCTATATTACCATAATGAATTGCTATACCACCTAATAATTGAACATAAAATGGGTATTCTCCAATTGTTCTTTTTGCTGCTTCTCTTGCAGTAGCAAATGCTTCTACTAATATATCTTCTAGTGTTTCTCCTGCATTTAATCTTTCTTTAAATATTGTTGTTTTGTTTTTTAAATCCCCATCACTTAAATTGGAATATTCATCTTTTAGTAATTCTATTTTATCTGCAATGCTTCTAAATTTCTTTAGTTCTTTATATTCATGATCAAATAAGCTTCTTAATATATTCATTTAAACCACCTCAATTTATATTGTATCAAAAAAAAAGAAATAGTTAAACTATTTCTATTCAGTTTCTATAACTCCATAGTTATTATCTTTTCTTTTATAAAGAATACATATGTTAGAAGTATTACTATCTTTAAATATGAAGAAATCATGTCCTAGCATTTCCATTTGAAGTATCGCTTCTTCTTCGCTCATTGGTTTAGTGTTAAGTGTTTTTCTTCTTACTATTTTAGTATCTTCTTCTTTTTCTTCTTCTTGATACATTAAGTTTAATTTTTTTAATGCATTCTTTGAAATTTTATTTATTTTTGTTTTATTTTTTCTTATTTGCCTTTCAATTTTGTCTACAACTGAATCGATTGCTGCATATAAATCTTCAGCAGATTCTTCATTTCTAATTGTAAAACTTGTAGTTGGAATTGTAACTTCTATTGTTTGATTATAACCTTTTACCTTAATTAATATATTTGCTGTTATTTCATCTGGTTCATCAAAATATTTATTAAGTTTATCAATTTTTTCTGTGATATAATCTTTAATTGCGTCTGTTACTAATATTTTGTCACCTCTTACATTGTATTTCATAAAATCCCTCCTTATGATAATTATAGCATGTTAGTTATTTTATGTAAATGTACAGAAACATTCTTTACATAAACTTGTTTATTTTTTTTATGGATTAATGATATAATTTAAATGGTGAGATGTATGTTTAAATATACGCTTGATAATAAGAGATATTACACTCTTAATTATTATTATAAAAAAAAATATAATTCTAAGGTTTTTAAAGTTTCTTTGAATGCCGGTTTTGGATGTCCAAATAAAAAGAATGGTAGTGGATGTATATATTGTTATAATGGTAGTGGTGATAATAGGGGCATGGATATTATAGAACAGTTTAATAAGGTAAGAGATATTGTCAATAAAAAATGGCCAAATAGTAAGTATATAGGATACTTTCAAGCAGACACTAATACTTATGCTCCTCTTAGTATATTAAAAGAAAATTATGAAAAAATACTGTCTTTACCAAATGTAATTGGTCTTAATATTGCTACTAGGTGTGATGCTTTAGATAGTGATATATTAGATTATTTAGAAGAATTAAGTAAAAGAACTAATTTGGTAATTGAACTTGGACTTCAAACTATACACGATTCTACTTCGAAGTTAATAAATAGAGGACATACTTTAAAACAATTTGATGAAGCAGTTTTTGAACTTAGGAAAAGAGGAATTGATGTAGTGGTTCATGTTATAAATGGACTTCCTTTTGAAACAAAGGATATGATGCTAGAAACTATTAAATATGTTTCTAAACTCGATATACAGGGCATTAAAATACATATGTTATTTATTATTAAGGGTACTTTGCTTGAAAATTTATACAATAAAGAACGTTTTCATGTTTTAACTAGAGATGAATATGTGGATATTGTTTGTGATGAGTTAGAGTTGTTAAGAGAAGATATTGTAATAAATAGAATTACTGGTGATCCTTTAAAGGAATTAGTAGTTGAACCAAAGTGGTTGTTAAAAAAATTTTGTGTTTTGAATGAGATAGATAAGGAAATGGTAAGAAGGGATTCTTATCAAGGAAAAAAGTACGTTTAAGTACTTTTTATTCATCAATTAAATGTAAGTTTTCTAACATTTTTCCTGTACCTTCTGCTACACATGTTAATGGACTTTCTGCTATAAATACTGGAACTTTTAGTTCTTTTTTTAATAAGATATCAAGGCCATCAAGCATTGAGCCACCACCAGTTAAAACTATTCCTTTATTTATTATATCTGCAGATAATTCTGGTGGGGTTATTTCTAATACTTGTTTTATAGTTCTTACTATTTCATTTATACTTTCTCTTAGTGCTTCTTCTATTTCTTCACTAGTTATTGTTATAGTATGTGGTAATCCATTAACCATATCTCTTCCTTTAACTTCTAATTTTTCTTTTTTATTTCCACCTGTTACTGTTCCTATTTTTTTCTTTAAGTCTTCTGCTGTTCTTTCTCCTATTAAGAGTTTATATTTATTTTTAATATATTTTGTTATTTCTGAATCAAATGTGTTCCCTGCTATTTTTACTGATGAAGAGGTAACTATAGAACCAAGGGATAAAACAGCAACGTCAGTTGTTCCACCACCTATATCTATTATCATTGATCCACTTGGTTTTGATATATCTAATCCAACTCCTACTGCTGCTACTTTTGGTTCTTCTTCTATATATACTCTTTTAGCACCAGTTCTTTCTGCAGCTTCTTTTATTGCATTTTTTTCTACTGTCGTTATATTTGAAGGACAACATATTAATATTCTTGGCTTGCTTAATATGTTTTTGCCATTTACCTTTTTTATAAAATAATTAAGCATTGCTTCTGTTAAATCAAAATCTGCTATTACACCATCTTTCATTGGTTTTATGGCTTTTACTTTACCCGGTGTTCTTCCTAACATTTCATGGGCTTCTAACCCAACTGCTAATACCTTTTTTGTATCCTCATCTATTGCTACTACAGATGGTTCATTTAATACTATTCCTTCACCTTTTATATATATTAATATATTAGCTGTTCCTAAATCTATTCCGATCTCTTTTGAAAACATTTCTTCATCTCCTACGCATTTTTTAAATATTTTAATCTAGTGGATTCACCACCTTTTATATGTCTTGTTTTTATATGTTCTTCTAATATTTCGTTTATTTTATTATAAAGTTTTATATCTATATTATATAATCTTTCATTTAAATCTTTATGTACTGTACTTTTACTTACATTATATATTTTAGCAGTTTCTCTAATGGTACTTTTTGTATCTAAAATATATAGAGCTTCATTTATTACCCTTCTATTTATTCTAGAATTCATTTTTCCACCTCTATTAAAATATATAATTGTTGTATTTTTTTATTACAAAAAAAGGCATTACTGCCTATATTTCATTTAATTGTTTATCATATATTGCTTCAGGATTTATTACTTCACCTTTGCTTGTTATCTCAAAATGCAAATGATCACCTAAATTCTTTGATATATTACAAGATCCACTTGTTCCTATTTTTTGCCCTTGTGATACCGTGTCATTTTCTTTTAGTTCTGTTTCACCTAAGCATTGATATGAACCAATTAAATCATTTGAATGTCTTATTTCAACTATTTTACCAAGTATATCATCTTGTTTTACTTTTATTACAGTTCCTTCTAATATTGCTACTACATCGAATGTACTTCCTTTTCCATAATCAACTCCTGAATTTTGCAAATATGTGTTTTCGTAAAAAATCAAAGAGTTTTCTTGATTTTGTTTTTCGCCTTTATAATCATAGAAATTTTGTACTATTTTTACATCCTGATCAGTATAAGGTCTTATAATTGTTTTCTTTTCACTAACAACTGGGACTATATCTTCTGCTATTGTTCCAGATGTAATATACGTTAGTGGATTTTTATTTACATTCAATAAGTTCTGTATTAGAAACATTAAACTTATTAACATAGTAATTGTAACTATACTATATATAACTGGTATAACAAATGGTTTTAATTTTTTTCTTGTTTGCATATTCTCACCTCATTATAAAGTTTGAACATTTTTTACAATTTTATACATCAGTTATATAAATTTTTTATTGTAGTTCCTTGATAATAGTGTTCTAGTATTTCTTTGTAATTGTATCCGTTGTTTGCCATTCCTTCTGCACCATATTGACTCATTCCCACTCCATGACCAAATCCTTTTGTTTCTACTACTACAGAATCATTTTCTATGTAGATATCAAAATAATTTGATTTTATTCCTAATAAGTATGCTACGTCTGTTCCTGTAAATTTTTTGTTATTTATTATTAGATTTTTAATTCTACCTGTTGTTGTTTCATTTAGGATATTTATATTTATTAAAGTGCAACCTGTAATATTTAGTTTTTTACAAAATTTATCTCTTGTAAATACATTTTTTTCTTTATATACTGGAGAAGTTTCTTCATCCCAATATGATGAAACGCTTTGTAGATATGCTACTTTTGTACCAAATATTTCTTCACTATTTTCTGTACTTCCTGTGCTTGTTGAAAAGAATAGAGTATCTGCATAAGTTCCTTTATAATCTACATATTCTCCTTTTGTCATTTCTTGTGCTTTTTTTACTTTTTCTATATGTTTATTGTAATTAGTTCCCCAATTTGTTTTTAATGTATCATCATCTAAATAAACTTGATTCATCACTGTATCTACTACATCATATGTATTATTTTCATTGATTCTTCTTAGTGCATATGTTCTTGCTGCTACTGCTTGTGCTTTTAATGCCTCTAAGTTAAATGATACAGGCATTTCACCTGCTATTACTCCTTTTACATATTCTTCTAAATCAATTTTAATTATTTTGTTTTTGGAAGTTTGATTTACTTTAATATACATTTTTTTTGTTTTATCTTCAGTATAAGATATTTCTGATTCATTATTTATTATATTTATTTCTTTTTTCAATTCTGGCTCTTTATATATTTTTAGTATGAAAAAAGAAGGTACTGCTAAAAAAAATAGTGTTATGAACAGCATCTTCTTCATTATATCCCCTCTTTTATTTTAGTATTTGTGAAGCTATATAAAAATCATATAAAAAATTTACTACTAAATAAGATATTGAGAATGTAAGTAATAAGTAAAATATTTTTATTTGAGTTATAGAACCCTTTTTAAAATATTTTTCTAAATTTATTGATATTAGAGTCCAAATTGTAATTGGTACAATAAATATGTACAAGTAAAATTTAATGCTCATCCTCATACCTCTTTATCATATCATTTCTTCTTTTGTACTTCTCTTCTTTGTCAACTTCTTCATTTGTAAATAAGATTATCATGTCTATTATATCATCTATTTTTTTGTTTGCTGAGATTGCTAAAACATTTGCATTATTATGTCTTTTTGCATATTTAGCATCTACTAAATTATCAATTTTAGCACACCTGATTCCTTTTACCTTGTTTGCCGCAATACTCATTCCTATTCCTGTTCCACAAAGGGCAATACCAAAATCCGCATAATTTTCTTTTATTGCCTCGCATAATTTAAACGCATATATTGGATAATCTGTTGAAGCATCATTGTATGTGCCATAATCAATTATAGTATATCCTTTTTCTTTTAAAATATTGGTAAGTTCTTTTTTTGTGTTATAACCTCTATGATCACTACATATTCCTATTTTCATTTTTTACCTCTTTCTTTTTCTTTTATTGTTGCATTTTTTTCTAAATTTTTATTTTTATATTTCACATAAATTCTTGACATTAACTATTAACATAGTAATCACTACTATTATACTTATCTATCTTGTTAAATATGTCTAATAAATTTGATAATTTTTAGTTAATATCATATATACATATTATATCATATTAGTAAAGAAAAAAAGATAATTGCTTATCTTATTCTGTAAATCCATATTTTTTGTTAAATTGTTCAACCTTACCTCTTCTACCTGTATTCTTTAAATGTTGTCCTGTATAGAAAGGATGACATTCTGAACATTGTTCAACATGTATTTTTTCTTTTGTTGATTTAGTAGTGAATGTGTTTCCACATGCACATGTAACAGTTGAGTCAGTGTAGTTTGATTGATATTTACTCATATTCTCACTCCTTCCGCCATGACTAATAGTAATAGTCATAGTAATTCAATGCTTTAATATTATAACAAGTAATTTATTATTTATCAACAAATTTTTAATTTATTTACATTTCTTTTAATGTTTTTATTACTTTTTTTTCTATTTTTTCAATTATTTCTCTACTTATTAGTTTATATCCATCTATATTTGGGTAATGACTATCAACACTTGTAAATACCTGTGAATTATTTTTTAATATATTGTATAAATCAATATATATAATTTCCTCATCTTTTGATAATTCTATTAACTTATTATTAGCATATTTTATATATTTATCTATATCATCAGATACATTTTTATTTACATACGGATTATAGTAACCAAGTATAAATATATCTTCCTTACAATATTTTTTTATTATATCTATTAAATCATCTATATCTTCTATTAAATTATCTATGTATTTATACATTTGATAACTATCTAAGTTTTCATTTTGAAGTTTATATAGTAACTCATTTAAACCAGTTGATAAAGTTATTATATCTGCATGCATTAGTGCTTTTTTTATTGTTAATGGTTTGGAATCTTCTATTATTTCTATATTATCATTTATATTATTTATTATATCTGTAGTTCTTTTATCTTTATCAGAAAATTGTTTTGTATAAAACTCTAACTTGTCTATATCTTCTAAGTATTCTTTTATATAATCACTATATCCATAACCAATTTTATCATTTGCGTTCATTCCTCTTCCTAATCCATCACCTAGTGAAACGTAATATATTTTAGTATCTTTATTAGTTAAATATATAACTACTACTAATATCATTATTAACAAAACTAATACTCTTTTAATTGTTTTCATAAACACCTCCATAAAAAAAGAGATTATTATCTCTATATTATATTTCCTCTTTTTCTATTTTAGCACCTATATTTTTTAATTTTTCGATAATATTTTCATATCCTCTTAATACATGTTCTATATCGGATATTGTAGTTACTCCATCTGCTATTAATCCTGCAATTAACATACAAGCACCTGCTCTTAAATCTGTTGCTTTTACATCTTTACCTTGTAGTTTGGTTTTTCCTTTTATATATATTTTTCTTCCATCAATATTTATATCTGAACCCATCATATTAAGGTACTCTACATTTTTAAATCTATTTTCATATATTGTTTCTTCAATAGATGACATTCCGTCACATTGTGTTAAGAGTGCAGTTATTGGTTGTTGTAAATCTGTAGGAAAACCAGGATATCCTTCTGTTTTTATATTTGTTGGTTTTAAACTTGTCGTTTGATTTACAATCAAATAATCTTTACCTTTCTCGTAATTAACACCTATTTCTTTTAATTTTTGTAAAAGTGAATCTATATGTTCTGGTATTATATTTTCTATTTTTAAATTCTCACCTAATAAAGACGCGATTATTATATAAGTACCTGCTTCTATTCTATCTGGTATAACATCAATTGTGGTTCCATGTAAATATTCAACACCAGTTATAGTTATTGTTTTTGTGCCTTTGCCTTGTATTTTTGCACCCATTTGATTTAAAAAATCTATAACATTGCCAATTTCTGGTTCTCTTGCAGCATTTGTTATTTCTGTTATTCCATCCACTTTAACTGATGAATATATTGCATTTATTGTTGCTCCTACACTTGGCATATCAAGATGTATATGTGCAGATTTCAATTTTTCTGCATATATATCATATTTATTTTCTTTTTCAACAATTGTTGCTCCTAATGCTTTAAATGCCTTCAATGTTTGATCTATTGGTCTTTTTCCTATATTACATCCTCCTGGAAAATACATTTCTACTTTATTATATTTTCCTAATATTGAAGACATGAAATAATAAGACGCTCTTAGTTTTTGAGACACTTCCATAGGTATTTCTTTATTTTGTATTTTACTTGCATCTATTGTTAAAGTGTTATTATTTCTGTTTATTTTTGCACCTAGAAATTCTAATATTTCTATTAAGGCATCAATATCAGAAATATTTGGAACATTATTTATTATAACTGGTTCATCAGAAAGAATAGCTGCTGGTATTAGTGCAACAGCGCTATTTTTTGCACCACTTATTTTTACTGTTCCTTTTAATTTGTTTCCCCCTCTAATTATTATTTTTTCCATACATCCTCCTGCTATAATCTATTTGAATTACCAAGTAATTGCAACTTGTCCTTTATATATTTTTTTATGTTAAATTCCCCAGATGAGATTATTTTCCTTGGATCATATGCATTTTTATTTTTTTCTAAATATTGTCTTACTGCCTTTGACCATGCAATTTGTAAATCTGTATTTATATTTATTTTACATATTCCACATTCTATTGATTTTTTTATATCTTCGTCTGTTAAATTTGATGAACCATGTAATACAAGTGGTAAATTTGTTTCTTCACTTATTTCTTTGATTGTTTTGAAATTTAAATTTGGTTTTACTTTGTATATTCCATGCATATTGCCTATGGCAGGTGCTAAAGAATCTACATTTGTGTTTTTAATAAGTGAAACACTGTCTTGCTTTGTAGCACAATTATTTTTACAATTTATATTATCTTCAGTTCCTCCAATATTTCCAATTTCTGCTTCTACTGATACGTTATATTTGTGTGCATAATCCACTACTTTTTTTGTTATTTCTATATTTTTACTTAATTCATAATTTGATGCATCTATCATTACGGATGTGAATGAGGCATTAATTGCTTTAATGCAACTCTCTACACTTGTTCCATGATCTAAATGTAGAACTACTGGTATTGTTATATTTAAATCTTCAATTAAACTCTTTACAATATTAGCAACAACATTATATCCACCCATATATTTAATTGTACTTTCTGTTACTCCTAATATTACAGGGGATTTATTGATATTGCATTCTTCTAGTATATATTTAGTCCATTCTAGATTATTTATATTGAATTGTGGAATTGCATATTTGTGCTTTAATGCATGCTTTAATAAATCATTACTATTTTGCATATTCTCACTTCCTATATTTATATTATCACGAATAGCAATTTAAAACAAACAAAAAGTATTAAGTTTACACTTAATACCTTAACTTTAATTACTTTGTAATTCCTAAAGTTGCATCTCCGACTTGAATAGTATTGTTTAAATTCATTATTTCTTCTTGAGCCCTTTTTAATGCGCTTTTATTTTGAATATATATACCTAATTCATGTATGTTAGGATTTGCTTCTATTTTTAAATTTCTTTGTTCTTCTTCGCTAGAAATTCCTGCTAATGCAAGCATTTCGTCTTCTGTATATATTTTCTCTTTGCATCTTCCTTTTTCATCTTCATAAACACATTTATATTGAACTGTTCCATTTTTTCCTGGTTCTGGTAAATATAAATCTTTTTCTACATCATCTTGGAAATATTGTAAATATAAATCATATTCTCTTTTATCTGTTTCTGAAGATTCTCTTGTTATATAACTCCATTGTGGTATCATACCATTCATAAAATGGAATATTGATGAAGTAGTAAATCTACAACCCATAGATGAAGTAATGAAATCTCCTTTATTAATGGTTTCAAATTCATGATGCATAAATTCATCTACAGCATTTGTATATTCACGAGAGAAATTATTTATTTCATCATCACTTTCAATTATTTTACCATTTACTGGTTCTCCAATTGATTCGCTAACAACATTTCTTGATATTACAAATGCATTATTTATTATTGCTTTTTCTTTAATATTAGAAACATAGTCTGCTAGATTTATCATATCATCTGCTTTTGTTTCTGAATTTAAATTTCCTGCTATTAATAATTGAATTGCTTGTAATATTTCTGTTAAACGAGCATCTGCATTTTGTTCACTCATGTACTCTAATTCTTTAGGATAAACTCCATTTATAAATTCTACAACTTCTACTGCTAAAGCTTCATCCCATTTAACATCAGATACTTGTTGATATTTTAATATGTATGCATTTTTATTCACTGTCTCTTGATGCAATTTTTTACCATCTTCTTGATATTTTTTATATTCTTCATCGTTTTGAGTTATGCTAGTTTCAGTTTTCTTATCATCTTCTGATGGCAATTCATTAGAATATGTTTTGTTATCTTTCGATAAGCCCTTTAAACCGTGATACAAACCACCTGTTAATATTACACCTGCTAAAGCTCCTGATAACACTTTTTTCCAAGTAGAATTATTTTTCTTTATTTGTTCTTCTTTCTTTTCTTCAGGTAATTTATCCCATTCTCCTATTATTTGTCTTTTAGTATAATCTTCTTGTTTATCTAATACTTCTCTTATTGTTTCTATATTTGAACCAGTAAATGTTCTTTTTTCTCCATCTTCATAAGTTACTATTGCTTTTCCATTTACTAACTCACATTTTTTGATTCTTTTCATATTTGCAATTAATTCACGTTCTGATTCTTCATTATAATCTATTATTGCAACTGGAGCATCCTCTGGTTTTCCTGTAAAATTATACTTAGCCAATTGGTCTTCATCGTCTACTATTGCTAATATTACTTTTTCATTTTTGTTATTTTCTCTTACTTTATATAGTAAGACATCACTATAATTATATTCTTTTTCTTGTAATGTTTTCATGACATATCCCCTTCCTTTTCGAAATATGTTCGATATTATACATATTTTTCCTAATTTGTCAAGTAATGTATAGATAATACAATTAATATTATACCACCTATTAACTTTGAAACATTGCCTATTTTACTGTTTATATATTTTCCTAAAAATAAGCCGGATAATGTAAATAATGAGCTAAATATTGTAAATGTTAATGCACAAACAATATGATTATTATATATATTTTCTAAGCCAATTCCTGCAACAAAGCTGTCAATACTAACTAATAATGCAAATAGAACAATAGAAAATATATTAAATATTTTGTTAACATTTGTTTCATTTTTATCAAATATCATAAATAAACCTAGTATAAAAAACACTATAAATGATATGTATTTTGGATTAAATATTACAAATTTTAAAATTATTTCTGCAATATACATTCCTATAATCGGCATTATAAAATGAAATATTCCTACTGTTACTGATATCATTAACATTTTTTTATAACTAAAGTTCAATGTTCCTAAGCATAGTGCCAGTGAGAATGCATCCATACTTAACGCAATTGCTAGCGCAATTACTAATATCATAATATCACCTGTATAATTCTATGTTTCTTATTTTATAAAAATACAGGTTACTTATTTTTATTATATCAAAAAAAAATAATTTTAAATAATAATTATCTTTTTTTAATGCAAAATATTGTAAAGTAGTTCTTCTAAAAAGAAACTATATTCTACCTTTTCACTTTCTTCTGCTTCTATTAGACATAGAGGAGGAAATAGTATACACCACCAATTTTCTCCTTTTCCTTCGCCAAGTGTTATTAATAATGATTCGTAATTACCACTTTCATAAGTTTTTCCATTATATTCTTTTTCTGGAAAGTAATTATATCCATAATTTATTTTATATCCATAATTTTCATTTTTTAAATCTTCTTCTATAATTTTTTCTAATTCGCTTGTACTTGTTTTTATTATAGTTCTTGCTACATTTATATTAGAAGTATCTTTTAGTAAATTGTACAGTTTATTTTGTATATGTTTACTTACTATCTTTTTTGTATTAATATCGTGTTCATTATTACTATTTGATAGAATTCTTATTCTTATTAGTTCATCCATCTTTTTTTCATTCATGTTTGTAGTACCTGCAAATGCACATATTACAAGTATTATTAAAATAATTTTTTTCATAAAACTCACCTTCCTTAATAAATAGTGAGTTAATTTCTTATTTTTTATTCATTATAAATATCATTCTATCTCTTTTTTGCATGTCTTGTTTTGCAATTATTACTACATCATCAAAATATTTATTTATTATTTTAATTATATCTTCTTTCTGATTGCAACCAATTTCAAATGCAATTAAAAAGTTTTTATTTAAATTTTTCTTACATGTTCTTAATATTTTTTCATAAAAATAAAGTCCATTATTTTCTGCGTAAAGTGCTATATGTGGTTCATTATTCTTTACTATATCCATTATTTCTTCATTGTATGAAATATATGGTGGATTACTTATTATAACATCATATTTATTATTTATACCTTCTAACATATCATTTTCTATTATTTTTACGTCTAGTTTTTTTGCATTTTCTATTGCAACTTTTATTGCATCTTTTGAAATATCTAATAAAGTTACTTGTGAATTTGGTAATTCTTGCTTTAAAGTAAGTCCAATGGCCCCTGAACCAGTTCCAAGATCTATTATAGATACATTTTCATTTAAATTTTGTTTTATGTATTTTATAGTATTTTCTACTAATTCTTCTGTTTCAAATCTAGGTATTAGTACATTTTTATTTACTTTATATGTGTATCCATAAAAATTAACATTACCTATAATATATTGTAAAGGTAATGTTTTACTTTTTTTTAAAGCAATTTGTAATTTTTTTATTTTATTTATATCAATATCTTCTTTACCATTTTTTTCATCATTTGATAAATGTATGTAATTATCTATTAAATAAAGGGCATTTTTATAATCTTCTTTATTTATCATATTAATTAATTCTTTATATTTCACTTTGCAATTTCCTTTTTTGGTCTTCTGCTATAAGTGCATCAATTACTTCATCAAGTTTTCCCATCATTACTCTGTCTAGTTGCATTAATGTAAAGTTTATTCTATGATCTGTTAATCTATTTTGAGGAAAATTATAAGTTCTTATTTTTTCTGATCTATCTCCTGTTCCTATTTTACTTCGTCTTTCTGCACCTTCTTTTTCCTCTTTTTCTCTTAATTTTAAATCATATAATCTAGTTTTTAGGATTTTTATTGCCTTGTCTTTATTTTTTATCTGACTTCTTTCTGTTTGTGAATAGACTACTATTCCGGTTGGAATATGTGTAAGACGCACTGCAGAATCGGTCGTATTTACACCTTGTCCTCCACATCCGCTACTTCTTGTTATATCGACTCTTACATCATTCATATCTAAATCGAAATCTAGTTCTTCTGCTTCTGGCATTACAAGAACTGTTGCAGTTGATGTATGTACTCTTCCTTGTGTTTCTGTTACTGGTACCCTTTGAACTCTGTGTGCACCACTTTCGTATTTTAATTTTGAATAAGCACCATGGCCCTTTATTATGAATTCTATTTGTGAATATCCTCCACTTGTACCTATTACTTCATTAGTTACTTCATAAGACCAACCTTTTGATTCAGCATATCTTGTGTACATATCAAATAAATCACCTGCAAATATATTTGCTTCATCTCCACCTGCTGCGCCTCTTATTTCAACTATAACATTTTTATCGTCATTTGGATCTTTTGGTATCAACATTATTTCTAGTTCTTTTTCTTTTTCTTCTTTTAGTGGTCCTAATCTTAATATCTCTTCTTTTGCAAATTCTCCTAAATCCTTATCATTTTCCATTTCATGGGCTTCTTTAATTCCAGAAAGAATTGTTTTATATTCGCTATAAGAATTAACTATATCTTCTAGTGAACTTAACTCTTTTGATAATTCTGTAGTTCTTTTTATATCTTGAATTACATCACTTTCTGATAGTTTTTCTTTTATTTCATTATATCTTTTCTCGATTTGTTCTAATCTTTCTAACATTTTATCACACCTTTCTAAAGGTTTTCTTCTTCATCCATTTCTTCTTCGCTTAATATAGTTAAATCTTCCATATCATCATCTAAATCTTCATCAATATCTTCTAATATTTCTGTATCATCTATAACTGCTTCGTCTTCTACTTCTTCTGGATCTTCTTCATCTATATCCTCATATTCTTCTACATCATCATCCATATCATCATCTACTATTATTTTAATTGCATGATTTTCTGCTAAGTCCCATTTATTGTCTACTAATAAAAATCTTTTATCTAAATTCAAGGATGTATAAAAATCTCCTATTAAATTTTCAAATTCTGAATCTTCATAATTTAGAACACTACAAACTTCTTTTAAAAGTTCTACTGTGGATAACTTTTTCTTTTCATATTTTAAAATATTATAAGCAATATCTAAATGTGATAATTTTTCAAGTTCTTCACTACTCATTTTTTTTATATCCATAAAATCCTCCTACATTTTTTCTAAGCTTTCTACTCCTATTAAGTTTAAAGCATTTTTAATTGTTATCTTTACTGCTGTTATTAGTTTTAATCTTTCATTTGTGTATTTTTCATCTTCTGTTATTATTTTTTCGTGTGCATAATATGTATGGAACAATGTTGCAAGATCATACACATAATTTGTTATTAAATGTGGTAATTGCTTTTTTGCTGACATTTCTACTACATTTTTAAACTCATATACTTTTTTTATTAAATCTATTGCATACTCTGAGTTAATAGTTTCGAATTTGTTGATTTTAAAATCTTTTTTTAAATCATTTATTATTGAACATATTCTAGCATGTGCATATTCTACATAATATACTGGATTTTCTGTACTCTTTTTAGTTGCTAATGATATGTCAAATGTCATTTGTGTATCTAAACTCCTTGTTGCAAAGAAATATCTTGATGCGTTTATACCTACTTCTTCTAATAACTCTGTTATGGTTACTGACTTTCCAGTTCTTTTGCTCATCTTGACTTCTTCACCATCTCTTACTAACTTTACCATTTGAAGAAGTTTTATATCTAATTTATCTTTATCGTAACCAAGAGCTTCAATTGATGATTTTAATCTTGTAACATATCCGTGATGATCTGCTCCAAATACGTCTATTAAATTGTCAAATCCTCTATTTAATTTATCCAAATGATATGCAATATCTGGCACTAGATAAGTATATGTTTTATCACTTTTGACTAAAACTCTATCTTTATCATCTCCATATTTTGTTGTTTTTAACCATAATGCATCATCTTTTATATATGTATTTCCTTCATCTTCTAATTTTTTTAATACTTCTTCTACTTTTCCAGATTCTCTTATCTTTTTCTCACTTGACCATACGTCAAATTCTACTCTAAAATCTTTTAAATCTGTTTTTATTCTATTTAGAAGTGTTTCTACTCCTAATGAGGTAAAATATTCTATATCTTCATTTAATTTTTGTTCTTTATATTCATCATATATTTTCTCTGCTATACTTATTATTTCATTACCATAATATCCATCTTCTGGCATGTTTAGTGGTAGTCCACACATATTTTCATATCTTGCTCTTATTGACATACCAAGGTTATTGATTTGATTTCCTCCATCGTTTACATAATATTCTCTTGTAACATTATATCCAGCAAATTTCATTATACGTGACAATGCGTCACCATATGCAGCACCTCTTGCTGTTCCTACGTGCAAAACACCTGTTGGATTAGCACTTACGTATTCTATATTTATTTTTTTATTATTACCTATTGTGCTTTTTCCGTAATTATCTCCTAAGCTAATAACATCTTCTATTTTACTTAATAAGTATTCTTTATTTAAATAAAAATTTATGAAACCAGGTCCTGCAATATCAATTCTTTCTATTATATTTTCTTTTTCTATATTTGCTACAATTAACTCTGCAATTTCTTTTGGATTTTTATGTAATTTTTTTGTTAATTCCATTGCAACATTAGTAGAATAATCACCATTTGTTTTATTGTTTGGTATTTCTACTATGAAGTTAGCATCTTCAATATTTATCTTTTTTAATGTGTCTTTTATTAATTTTGTTATCTCTAATGAAATGTCCATATTATCACTCCTTTATGATTAGTTTATATTCAAATGTTCCAATAGATTTATTATCATTAAATATTTCATAATTTATGTATATTCTATTTTTTTCTATTTCTAAAACTTTTGTAATTACATCTATATCAAGATTTAAACCAATTGATTTTACTTCATATTTACATTCTACTTTTTCGTTAGGTATAAATTCTAAAGATAAACAATAATCTTCATTTTTTCTATCTATTAAAACCTTATCTTTACCTATTTTAATTTTTACTTTTAAATCTTCTTCTGTATAATTTATAACATTTTCTTTCTCATCATATTCAGCAATTGCTTCAATAGTTGTTGTTTCATTTTCGAAATTGGACAAAATCGAATAAATTTTAATACACTTCATAATATCACCTAAATTTAACTACGCTACATTATAGCATAATTTTTCTAAAAATACACAGAAAATTAATATATTTATTTCCCTCGGTGAAAGTATATCATATATTTTTCAAATAATGTTATATTTTTATTATTTTTTTTCATAATAAGAAGGAAAGAGGTGAATATTTTGAAATTTTTTAAATTTATTATAAAATTTACCTTTTTTTCTATAGTTGGTATAACCATATTTTTTATTGGATTGTATATTTATGCTCTATCATTACCTAAAATTGATATTAATAATATAAACAATATTACTATTTATGATAATAAAGAGGAAATAATTTTTAGTGGAAATGGGAATAAAGAATGGATTTCTTTAGATAAGATATCACCTTATTTAATAGATGCAACTATAAGTACAGAGGATAAAAGATTTTATAGTCATCCTGGTTTTGATTTTATTAGAATTATTAAATCTATGTATGTAAATGTTACTACTAAGAATTTATCACAAGGTGCATCTACTATCACACAACAGCTTGCTAGAAATTTATTTTCTAATTTTGATAAGACTTGGAAAAGGAAAATAAAAGAGGCGTGGTATGCATTTCGTCTTGAAATAAATTATTCAAAGGATGAGATTTTAGAAGGATATTTAAATACTATAAATTATGGAAATGGTGTTCTTGGTATAGAAAATGCTTCTTATTATTATTTTAATAAAAGTGCTAAAGATTTAAATTTGGCTGAAGCATCAATGCTCGCTGGCATTCCAAAGGCACCTAATGCTTATTCTCCTTTAAATGATGAATTATTGGCAAAGGAAAGACAAAGGGTAATACTTAATAACATGGTAAAAAATAAAATTATTAGTAAAGAAGAAGCAGATAATGCTTTTGATATTTCTTTAACTTATATCGGTAAAAAACAAAAACTTAATCTTTCAACTTTAATGTATTATAAGGATGCAGTTATTAATGAACTTTATAATATTAAGGAAATTCCAGAATCTTTTATAGATAGTGGTATAAAAATATATACTGCTCTTGATATAGATGCACAGGCAATGTTAGAGGAAAATATGCTTAAGAATATGAAAGATGATTTGGATTTACAGGTATCTAGTATAATGTTAAAACCACAAACAGGTGATATAATTGCACTTATTGGTGGTAGAGATTATATAAAATCTGAATATAATAGGGCGATTAGTTCGAAAAGACAAGTTGGATCAACTATGAAACCATTTTTGTATTATGCTGCACTTGAAAATGGTTTTACTGCTTCTACTGCTTTTTTGTCTCAAGAAACGACTTTTACTTTTAGTAATAGTGATACTTATTCTCCTCAAAATTATGGTAGTATTTATCCTAATAGTGATATATCTATGGCTGCTGCTATTGCTTATTCTGATAATATTTATGCTGTTAAGACTCATTTGTTTTTGGGTGAAAAAACTCTTGTTGATATTGCAAAAAGGGTAGGAATAAAAACAAAATTAGATGAAATCCCATCTCTTCCTTTGGGAACAATAGAATTAAATATTATTGATTATTTAGGTGGTTATGCAACTTTTGCAAATGGTGGATATAAGGTTAAACCACATTTGATTGAAAAAATTGAAGATAGTAATGGAAATGTTATATATGAATTTAAACATGAAAGTGAAAATGTACTTAATAAAAGTTTAGTGTATATTTTAAATGAATTATTAACTGGTACTTATGATTTGAATATGATTGATTATAATTATCCTACTTGTTCTTCTCTTATCAATAAATTATCTAATAAATATGCTCTTAAAACAGGAACAACGGACACAGATGCTTGGACAATTGGATACAATAAAGATATTTTAATTGGGGTATGGAATGGGTATGATAATGCGAGGGATATTACTATTGATGCAACTAAAATATCAAAAAATATATGGGCGGATACTATTGAGGAGTATTTTAAAGACACAAAACCAAGTTGGTATAAGATGCCTGATAATGTAGTTGGGGTATTGGTAAACCCTATTGATGGAAAGCTTGCTAATGAAAATAGTCAAAAGAAAAAGATTCTGTACTATATAAAAGGTACAGAACCATTGGATTAGTTATTCTATTATATTTATTGTTCTTGTAACAGATACTGCATTATTATAACTATATGTTTTTTTATAAGTACCTACTGTATTTGTATTTATAGTTCCACTTATATTTGAACTAGTTAAAGCAACTACACCTGTATCAATTATAGCAACGTATGCACCACTTTCAGTGTATGTATCATTTTTATGTAATGTTATATTATCTAATCCAGTTAGAAATATGACATTTTTATTTGATTGCAATTTATCATAATTTACTCTTATATCATCATTTATTTTTGCAAGTAATACTTTATTAGATAAAGGTATGTCTTTTAAATCTGAAGATTTTAATAGACCTTTATTTACAAGAGTTTGTAATGTTATTGTTTCTATATTTTTAGAATTTAATTTTGTTAATTCATCTTGATAATCAGTACTCATTAAAAGTGCTGCATCTTCTATCATTTTAATTTGCATAGCATTTGCAATTTTTTTTGTATCTTTAATATTTTTTTCTACTCTAACAACAACTAGAGTTACTGTTAGTCCAAGAATTATTATTACTGATAAAAGTTCTATTAAAGTAAAAGCATTTTTTTTCATAATTCACTTCCTTTATAAAGTTAATTTATATGGATCATTATTTGTTCCTGTTCCTCCTGTTACAAAAGTATTTGATTTTAAATATACTGTTGGATATGAGTAATATGGACTACTGGCATATGATCCATTAATAAATCCACCAACATAAATAGCCCAATTAATATATGCTGTAGCAGTATCTCTTCGTGGTGACAAGAAATGTGTTGCATCATTTATAATTGAATTACCTACATCTATCCAATTATTTGAAGCACATGTCATAGCCATAGTAGATGTATCTACAACATATTTTTCTTGACATTCTGCTTCACCACTTGCATAAATCCAATCAGATACATATGGTAGTGCAACGTATCCAGTCCATGAAGTTGTTCTATTTACATTATCGTTACAGTCGCTACCACCAGAACATGCTTTTCCTGTTTTTGTAGTTCTTTCAAAATTATAAATATCTTTAGTATTTAAATTTTTCACTTCATCAACTCCAGCAGTATTCCAAACAGCTTTTTCTATTAGATTTTTTGAATTATTATTTAATTTATCTGATGGGCATGTTGTTGTTTGATTATTTCTTTCTCCATAACATGTTACACTTGTTCCTCCATAATACATTGTATTTAAGAAGTTTTTTAAATCTGCTTGACTCCATTCATTTACACCATAACCATTATTTATATTACTTGCACTACTATCCCATGATAACTTTGGCAAATAATCATCTCTTATTAATTTTACTCTTTTTTCTTTTGTTCCATTATTTTCTTTTGAAACTTCAAATATTCCTACTACTCTCCATAATTCGTCATTGAATGATACATAATTATTTGGATCACTTCCATAATATCTTATATTCTCATCACTAGTATTATCTTTCTTTAATCCATTACTTGTCCTTGTTGATTCATCATTATATAAATTTGTTATATATTTAACCAATGTTACTTGATTTTTCTTCCATTTAGCTTTTAGTGTTATATTTTCACTTCCTATAGTCAATATGTTATTTGTTAAATTATAATCGTTTTTTGAACTAGTAATTTCCCAACCTTCAAAAATACAATTGTCTTTAGTAGGCGACTCTATTGATAATGTTTTACCTACTCTATAACTTCCACTTATATTATTTTTTAATGTTCCTCCTTCTTCATTTATTGTTAATGTTACAGTTTTTATTGTTGGTGTATCAGCTGTATTATCACTATATATTATTATATTTCTTTTTAATGTTTTTCCATTATACTGATATGTTATTTGATATTTTTTTACTATACTAGTATTTACTTCGCCTGTAATTGTTACACCACTATTTAATAAATTATCATTTAATAATATTCCTGGGTCGTTATATGTGCTATTTTCTTTTATGTATATATTATAAGCACCTGATAATGTTAGTTTGTTTTTGTTATCCTGTTCTATATCGTATGTTGCTTCTATTTTACCATCATAGTTCCTTGTAACATAAACTATATCTGTTAAAGGTAAATCTTTATTTGTTTTTGGGTTTTTTATATTGTTTAAATATTTATTATCTACTAGAGTTTGTAATGATATATTTATCCAGTCATTATTTAAAAAATCATCTAAATTATTTTCATTATCCACTACATAATTTTTTGCTGATAATTCGATTGAATTTATTAATGTTTTGTATGAGTTTTCTCTTGCTTGATTTACTTTTCTTATAGATGCTGTAACAATTATTGTAGATAATATTCCCATTATTACTATTGCTGCAAGTATTTCTATTAATGTAAAAGCATTTTTTTTCATAGTCCCTCCTAAATAAAAAGAATAAACAGCTATTTGTCTATTCTAATTGTTATTTGATATGTATTTCCTAAATCCATTTCTTCTTTATAAACATTTATTCCTTGTAGTTTTAAATCGTTTATACTTTTATTTAATGCATCTGTAGCTGTTTTTACTTTTGTAGATGCATTATTATTCATTACATCTATTATGTCATCTTTCATATCTAAATCTACAAAAAATTTATTATTATTTTTTGGATTTGGATTTTGCATTAATGATGACATATCTGCTATTGGTTGCTCTTGTCGTATATTTTCTGCATTTGTTTTTATTGCATTGATATCTATATTCATATTATTTGCTCCATTAGTTGCTGTATTACTAAATACTTGCGGATTTATGACACTTTGTATGTCTTGTTCTTTTGAGTGTTCCTCTTGTATATTTGGTGTATCGTATCTAAATATATCTAATGAAGAATTTGGTGTAGGTCTATTCATTTGTTGTGGTTCTTGTGGTTTTATTTCTTGTGGTTGGGTGAATTTACCTAAATTATTTATTAAATTGGCTTGTGGATTAATATCATTTATAATGTTATTTACAGGAATATTAATCTCTGGAGTGCTTAGATATTCTGGTTGCTTTATTTGCATATTTGTATCTTTACCATATTTATCCCTTATTAAATCATCAGTTTGTCTTACTGTTAATCTCTTTTCAATAATTTCACTTAACACTTTTCTTTGATCTTCTTTATTATCTAACTTTAATATGCTCCTTGCGTGTCTTTCTGATATTTTTCCATTTAATATGGCATCTTGTACTAGTTCATCCAAGTTCAACAATCTTAATTTATTAGCTATTGATGATTGGCTTTTTCCCATTCTTTTTGCAAGTTCGTCTTGTGTTAGATAACCTTTGTCTAATATTTTTTTAAATGATTTTGCTTCTTCTAAAGATGTCATCTCTTTTCTTTGAATATTTTCTATTACTGCTACTTCTGCACTTTCATTATCATTTAAATTCATAACAATACAAGGTACTTTTTTCATACCAACTAATGTAGCAGCTTTATATCTTCTTTCTCCAGCTATTATTTCGAATTTATCTTGAATTCTCCTTACTACTAATGGTTGAATTATACCATGTTCTTTTATTGAATTTGCTAGTTCATTTAATGCTTCTACATCAAATGTTAATCTTGGTTGAAATCTATTAGGTATTATTTCCTCTACTGGTATTTCAATTATTTCTCTACTCATTGTATTGTTCACAATAATCCCACCTTTATTCTTATATGTATATAATACTAAAAAAAAAGATAAATTGCAATATATTTATCTAATTGTTATTTAAATAACTAGCCATATGTCTTCCCCATAAATGAAAGAAATAAGGTTGTGGATGAATCCCATCTGTAGTAAACGGATTTTCTTTTTCTTTTAAAAATTGACTGTTTTCTAAAAATTGCACTTTTTCTTGTTGTGCTAATTTTTTTAATTCTTCATTAAACAACTCTTGATATGTAAAAGCAATATCTGATTTTACCACATCATCTCTTACGGGCAAAATTGAATTTATTATTATTTTTGTATTGGGTAATATTTCTCTTAAATATATAATTTTATTTTTATAGTATTTGATAAAAGATGTTACATCTCCTACCCACATTTCTAAATCATTTGCTCCATATGAAAGAAATAAATATTTTGGAGAATTTTCTATTATTCTACCAATATCTTCTTCCATATTATCTATTCTTCTTCCTCGTGTATATACTACGTTTTTATTATCCAAAACCTCATAAGCTGGTAATCCTTCTGCCATAGAATCTCCTATTACCATTGCTTGTTTTTCATTAAATATCTTGAAAACGTCTTCATCTGTTATATTCTCTATTGGATATATATCTTTTTGAATTTCTTTTTTCTTAGTTGTTGTTACTTTTGAAGTTATTACAACAATTTCTTTTTTATCACTATCTTTTTGAATATTTGTATCTTCGTATAAATATTCATTTGTATATGATATAGAGAATATTGATAGTGCTATTATTAAAATTATTACTAATATATTTACTACATTTTTCATTTTACTCCCCTAAATTTTAAATTTTATTCTAAATTTAAAAAGTTATCTCTTATTTTTGATGAATATGTATTATCCATAACAAGTATTACTAAATCTCCTTTGCTTGCTACTAATACATTTTTTTCATCAACTCCAACACAAACCCATTTTCTTGGATCAATTTTTTCTTTTATAGCTTTTTTCATCTTATCTGCATCGTTTGCACCATTTAATCTTACAAGAACAACGGAATGTGCAACAGATGACATTTTTGGCTCAGATGCAAGTGCTTCTTTATAAGGAACATCTATATCGCCTAAATAATAAGTTTGATTTTTACTAGTTACTTTTACGTTTTCTAAAGCAGGAATTTCATCTTTATCTATTCCTTTATAAACCTCTTTCATTATACTACTTAGTGATTTATCTATTGTTTTGTTTCCACATCCAGTTGAGATGAAAATAATACATATCATTAATAAACTATAAATTATCTTTTTCATTTTTCCCTCCTAATTATTATTTTATAGCAAAACTATTATTTATAACAGGTATACTATATAAAAATATTATATCATTTACACTATTAAACGAAATTTCTTCTATTTCTTTTAAGTTTTTACTACCTATATATCTTAAATCAATTACTGTAATTTTTTTATATGCTTCTATTAAAAGTGGGGTTATACTACTTCCAAAGGAATCTCTAAAAATAATTAATTCTCTATTATTATTGCTCATATTGTTATTTATTATTAAAAGTGGAGTTGCACCACTTAGAAATACATCATAACTATCTACATTTGTTAAATTTTTTTGTGTATAAACACTTTGTATTTCTTTTTTTTCATAGTTAAATACGCTTGCATTATTTATTATGTCACTCGTTAAATAATTTAAAGTATCGGCTTTTATATTTGTTGATATTCTTGCATATAAGCTACCATAGAATGGTGAATATGTGTTATTTATATTTGGGAAAGTAATATTAAAATTTAATTTTGTTCCTATTTTATTTACTACTTTTTCTAACTTTTCATTTTTCCAATGTATATCTGTTTTATAATATGAATCAAGTGATAAATCATCTTTTATGTCTATCCAATTAATATCCTCATTTAAACCATTTTTTAATGATTTTTCTACTAGGTTATAATCCATTTTTGGTATTGATAAATCATTTAAATAATAATTTTTATCTGGTATGTAAACAAAATATTTATTTTTATTTTGTAAATATGTATCAGATACATAGTTTATTTTACTTAAAAGATGATTTATTGAATTTTCATTAACTTTTGTATTAAGTTCAAACAAGTAACCATTTTTTTCAAAAACATTATTATTTTCATTTTTTAAAAATAATTTTGTTCCTGCAATGGCTTTTATTTTCCTGAATGTATTTCTATATGGAAATTGATCAGTAAAGTAATCATTTAAATATGAGAAATAGTTATCATCACTAAATATAGTTGATAATTCTATTTTTTTGAATTGAGTTAGCTTTCTTCTTTCTTCTTTTGATATTTCTTGATCTTTTGTAATTACTCCAAGTATCATAAAATAAAATAAGAAGAGTACAAATGATATTGAAATGATCTTATCTTTCATGATTACCTCCTAAAATCTAAAGTATAAAAATGGATTAAATGATTCATCTATTATAAATGCAGTTGATAATATTAATAAAATTATATAAATTATTGGTTCAACAATATTGATAATTTTTTTATTTTTTATTTTTTGGATAAGTAATTTTAATAATGGCGTTGATGAAATTATGCTTATTATTAATATAATTAAATAATTTTTTAAATAATAAATTGTTTCTGTATTAGTGAATGATAATTTATTTAATCCAAACATTGATGAAATTGATGTTTGAATATCTCTAAAGTTAGTTTGATTAAATATTACAAAACCTATTATTACTATGAAATTTGTCCAAATGACTCCGAATAGTTTATGCTTTTTAAAATAATTGTATAAGAATTTTTTTTCTATAATTAGTATAATTGCAAAATATAAACCCCATATTATGAAATTCCAACTTGCACCATGCCATAAGCCAGTTAATAACCATACTATTAGAATGTTAATATATCTTTTTAAATTTCCTACTTTACTCCCTCCTAGAGGTATATAAACATAATCTTTAAACCATGATGATAAAGATATGTGCCATCTTCTCCAAAATTCTGTTATGCTATTTGCTGTAAGTGGATAATTAAAATTTTCTAAAAAATGAAAGCCAAACATTAATCCAAGGCCAATTGCCATGTCACTATAACCAGAAAAATCAAGATATAGTTCTAATGTATCTGATATTGCTTTTATCCAATATGATAAAACTGTTTTACTTGAAATGTTTATCATATTTTTTGATAATTCGCCTAATACGTTTGCAAGTAATACTTTTTTTGAAAGTCCTATAATAAATCTACTAACACCATTTGAAAATGTATTAAATTTGTTCTCGCGATTATCTATTTCAGTAGAAATTGTTTCATATCTTACAATTGGTCCCTGTAATAAATGTGGAAACATCAATAAATAGGTGGCATATGATAATAAACTTTTAGAACTTTTTACTTTTTCTTTATATACATCTATTAAATAACTTGTGTTTTGAAATGTATAAAAACTAATACCTAATGGTAAAGTTATTGATAATAGATTGAAATTAGTATTTAATATTGAATTTATATTTTGTAAAAAGAAATTATAGTATTTGAAATAAAATAAAATTAGAAAATTTATTATAATTCCCAATATGAGAAATAGTTTTTTTTTGTTATTAGATTCAATTTTTTTACTTATTAAGTAGTTAAATATTGTAGTTATTATTAGTAAAAATAAATATTTTGAATCACCATATAAATAGAAAAATAAACTGCCTATTAATAATATTATATTTCTTGACTTTTTTTCCATTGTAAAATAAAGGATGATTATTATTGGTAAAAAATAGTACAAAAAAGAAATACTTGAAAATATCATATTTACCTCCTATCAAGTACCATATATTATTCTTAAGTAGATTATAACACAAAAATAAAAGCATTAAAATATGCTTTTGTTTTATAATGGGTGTTTTAATATTTTATCGTAATTTCTAGGATAATTATTATCTGTTTTTCTTATTTTTTTTATTATTATTAAGTTTCTATTTATATCTTGTTTTGGCAATTTAAATGTTATTATATTTTCTATTTTTGCTCCTAATGTTTGCAAATATTTTGTATTTTTAATTTCTTCATCTATATTTGCTTTCATTGGAATAAAATAACCATTTATTTTTAAGCCAGGAATACACAATTCACTTATTATATTTAATTTAGATACTGCTCTACATGTTATTAAGTCATAAGTTTCATTATTTTTTCTTATAAATATTTCAGCTCTATCATGAACAGTATTTATGTTTTTTAAATTTAATTCTTTTATTACAATATTTAAAAAATTTATTCTTTTATTTAAAGCATCTACTAACGTTATTTGCAAGTTTGGAAAAACTATTTTTAATACTAATCCTGGAAATCCTGCACCTGTTCCTATATCACATACCTTTAAATTTTGATTTAAATCTATTGCTTTTATTAAAGTAATACTATCATAAAAATGTTTTAAATATACATCTTGTTTTTCTGTTATTCTTGTTAAATTTATTTTTTGATTATATTCAATAAGTAAATTATAGTATTTTTCTAATCTTTCTATCATTAGAGGTGTTACTTCAATATTTAATTTTTTTAATTCAGTTATAAATTCTTTTTCATTCATTTAAAATACCTCTTCATGTAAACACTTAATATAGATATATCACTTGGATTTACTCCACTTATTCTCATTGCTTGTCCTAAAGAAGTTGGTCTTATCTTATTTAATTTTTGCCTTGCCTCACTTGCTAGGTTTATTATTTTATCGTAATCTATGTCTTCTGGTATTTTTTTATATTCTAGTTTTAGCATTCTTTCTGCTTCTTTTTCTATTTTCTTTATATATCCTTCATACTTTAATATTATTTCTGCTTGTTCTAATTCTTCTTTTGTGTATTTTTTATCTAAAACATCTGTTATATCAAATATAGTATTTTCTGGTCTTTTTATATATGTTTCACCTGTTATTTTATCCACTTTAATTGTTTTTAATATTTTCAATAAATTTTCTATATTTTCTTTTTTCTCTTTGAATTTTTGGTACCTTTCTTCGCTAATCATACCTGCTTTATATCCGTATTCTGTTAATCTTAAATCTGCATTATCATGTCTTAGTAATAATCTATATTCTGCACGTGATGTTAGTAAACGATATGGTTCATTTGTTCCTTTTGTTACTAAATCATCTATTAATACACCAATATATGCTTCATTTCTTTTTAGTACGAGTGGAGGTTGGTTTTCTAGTTTTAAAGAGGCATTTATACCGGCCATCAATCCTTGACAAGCTGCTTCTTCATATCCGCTTGTACCATTTATTTGACCTGCTGTAAATAAATTTTCTATTATTTTTGTTTCAAGTGATGAATTTATTTGTGTAGGATATATTGCATCATATTCTATTGCGTATGCATATCTTAATATTTTTGCATTTTCTAAACCAGGTAAACTATGTACCATTTTTTCTTGTACATCTATGGGCATACTTGTTGAAAAACCCTGTATATATATGTCGTCATAATACTTACTTTCTGGTTCTAAAAATAATTGATGAATTTCTTTATCTTTAAATCTTACTATTTTATCCTCTATTGATGGACAATATCTTGGTCCTACTCCTTTAATATCATTTAAACCACCATACATACTTGATTTTGTAAGGTTCTCTAATATTATCTTTTTCGTTTCTTCGGTAGTGTATATTAGGTGACATGGTTCTTGGTTATTTATGTCATAATATATTTCATTATCAAATGAGAATGTATATGATTCTTTATCACCATCTTCTCTTTTTGTTTTTGAAAAATCTATACTACTTCTTTCTATTCTTGGCGGAGTACCTGTTTTTAATCTTAAAATATCAAAGCCATATGACTTTAATTTATCACTTAAATACTTTGAATTTTTTTGACTATTTGGGCCACTGCTTGTTCTTGTATTACCAATTAAAATATCACTTTTTAAATAAGTACCCGTTGTTAATATTACTATATCAGATGTTATCTTAGTACCATCTTCTAGGATTATTCCACCTACTTTTTTATCTTTTATTATTAAATCTTCTACTGTTCCTTCTAGAATAGTAAGATTTTTTTGTTCTTTTAAATGTCTTACCATTTCCTGTGGATAACTTATTTTATCTGCTTGACATCTTAAGGACTTAACAGCAGGTCCTTTCGATTTATTTAACATTTTTTGTTGTAAAAGTGTCTTATCTGCACATTTACCCATATATCCACCTAATGCATCTATTTCTCTTACTACAATTCCTTTCGCAGAACCACCTATGGATGGATTGCATGGCATTGTGGCTATATTATCCAAACTTCCCGTAACTAATAATGTTTTGTGTCTTTTTGAACTTGCTAAAGCAGCTTCACATCCTGCATGCCCTGCTCCTACAACAATTATTTCATAATTCATATACATCACCAACTCTTAGTAATTATACTAATTTTTTATAAATAATCAATATTTTATTATATAAACGAAAAAAAAGCAAACAGATTAATGAACTTACTATTTGCTTAAATTCTTTTATTTATAGTTTTCTGTTTCATATTTATCACATGAAATATAACCTTTTGCTACTGGTATTGTGTTTATATTATTTATTATTACATATGCATTACAAATTTTTGTTTTATCATTTATGTCATATATTTCTTCTATATAATTTGAATTTATCAATTCTTGCTTTGTGATTTTTATTTCTGATTCATTTTCGCTAATATATTTATTTTGTATATATTTTAAGCCAGCTTCTTCTAATCTTTTTTCTTGTTCTTTATATATTTTTAGCTTATTATTTTCTATTGTTTTTATTATCTTAGGTGTAACTATAAGTCCTAGTATTAATATTATACTTATTACCACTAACAATTCTACTAAAGTAAATCCATTCTTATTCTTCATTTAATCACCTTTTTTATTATACATTAAAATGTTTTAATTGGTAATACTAATTGAATTAAATTATCATCTTCTTTATTTTTAATTATTATTGGCTTTATTTCGCTACTTAACTTTACTTCTATTGTTTCACATTTTAATGTTCTTAGCGCATCCAACATATATTTAGATGAATATGCTATCTTCATATTTATATCATTATTTTTTTCTACTTTCATATTTTCTTCCATTTTTCCAATTTCTTGAGATGTTGAACTTAACATTAAATTATCATCTATTACTTCCATTTTAACTAAATTTTTATCCTTTTCTGTTGTTAATAATGAAACTCTATCGATTGTATTATAAAATTCTATTAATGGAAGTGTTATAGTTAACTCAAAATCTGTTGGTATAAGTTTTGATGTATCCGGATAACTACCATTTAAAAGACGCGATTGAAATAGCATGTTTTCTGTTTTAATTAAAACGTTTGTTGGAAATATGTGAAGCTCTAAATTTTTTTCTTCATCTTCTAATATTTTTGATAATTCAAGTAAATTTTTTCCTGGAATAACTATGTTTGTTGTTTCTGTTCTTATTTCATCTAATTTTACTATCTTTTTGGCAAGACGATAGGAATCAGTAGCAACACATATTAAGTTATCATTATCTATAGTCATATTTATACCAGTTAATATTGGTCTTGATTCTTGAGTAGAAACTGCAAAACAAGTTTGATTTATTATTGTTTTTAATATTTTTTGACTTATTTTGATTGGTTTTGTGCTTAAATCCATTTTTATATTGGGAAATTCTTTAGAATTCATTCCATTTAAAGAATATTCACCTCTTTTTGTTGAAATTATTATTTTTAGTCCATCTGTTTCTATATTAAGATATTCATCATCTATTTTTCTTATAATTTCTAAAAAGTATTTTCCTGGTATTATTATTGTACCTATATCTTCTATAGTATCTATTTCTTGTTTATCTATAAATGTTTCTATTGCTATATCATCATTAGATGTTGTTAAAAATAAACCTTCACTAGTTAAGTCAAATTTGATACCACATAATACAGGTATTATATTTTTTGTTGATATTGCTTTTGATACAATATTTAGTTTTTCATTTAATATTTCTTTTTTAATATTTAGTTTCATAAAAATCCTCCTATTTTTTTTAATTTATTATATATATTTTTTTATTATTGCTGTGGATATTGTGGATAACTTAAAAATTGCTTATATTTCTTACAAAGTTGGTATGTGTATTATTATGTAATTTTTTCTTTTAATTTGTTGATAATTTGTTCTAAACCTTTATCTTGTTTCATTTCATTTTCAATTTTTTCACATGCATGTATTATAGTAGAATGATCTTTTCCACCAAATTCAATGCCAATTCTTGGAAATGATTCATCAGTCATAACTCTTGATAAATACATAGCTATTTGTCTTGGAAAAGCAACCTTACTAGTTCTTTTTTTAGATTTCATATCATCCACACTTATTTTATAGTAATCTGCAACTATGTTTTGTATTTTTTGAATGTTATTTTTCATGTAACCATAGGAATTTAAATGTCCCTTTAATGCTTCAGTAGCAACTTCTAAATTTATTTTTTCTTTATTAAACATGGTTGTATATGCAAATAATCTATTTAATGCACCTTCTAGTTTTCTAACATCTGATGTGCAATTATTGGCTATGTATTCTAATACCTCTTCATCAACTGGTTTAGCGAGTTCATGAACACTTAATTTTTTCTTAATTATTTGCATTCTTAAGTTATAATCTGGTGGATAAATATTAACTGTAAGTCCCCAACTAAATCTTGTTCTTAACCTTTCTTCTAGTAATTTTAAATCTTCTGGAGATCTGTCAGATGATATAATTATTTGTTTTCCTTCTTGATGTAGTTCGTTAAATGTATGAAAGAATTCTTGTTGACTTTGAGTAGCATTGGCTAGAAACTGTATGTCATCTATTATTAATACATCAATATTTCTGTATTTATTTTTGAAATAATCTATATTATCAATATTGTTATTATTTCTTCTACTTGTACCTATGAAATCAGATATAAACTTTTCACTAGTTACATATAATACTTTTTTATTACTTTCCTTTATAATATAGTTTCCTATTGCTTGCATTAAATGTGTTTTACCGAGACCACTACTTCCATATATGAACAGTGGATTATATGCTTTGCCAGGATTTTCAGCAACAGCCAAAGATGCTGTGAATGCAAATCTATTTGTTTCTCCTACTACATAGGTATCAAATGTATATGTTGGATTTAAATTTGCTTGTTCAGGGTTGTTATAAGGGACTCCTTCTTCTTTTGTCTCAATTTTTTTCTTGGTAATTGCTTCTTCCTCTAATATAAACTCAAACTCAAAGTTAGTTCCAGTAACTTCATTAAATGTTTCTACTATTAAATCTTTATAATTTTCATTTAAATTCTTTTTATGTAGTTGCATGGGAACAACAACATATATTTTATTATCTTCTATCCTATTTATGTAAGTATCTTGAAACCATGTTTCATATGATATAGATGACAGTTTTTCTTTAATAGCTTCTAAAAATTTATCCCAAACTTGTTTTTCATTCATACCATCACTTCCCATATAATCTCTAACTACACCCTTATTTTAACTATTTTCACAGGAAAAAACAATAAAAAATGTGAATAAAATATAATATTCACAAGTTATCCACAGGAAATGTGATCAATATTGTCATATGTTATCGTATTTTGATGAAGTTATGCACAGTATTAACAATTGCACAATTAACAATTAAATGTTTAAAAAATTATAAACTGTGGATAACTGTGTATAAGTTTAGTTTTCCTTTTTTTTATCATAATTTTGACTGTGAATAAGTTTTAAAAAAAGTAATTGACTTTATCAGTATTGAAATATATAATGTATATGTGAAAGACCGAGGTGAAAAATATGTTAAGAACTTATCAACCAAATACTAGAAAAGCAAAGAAGGATCATGGTTTTTTTGCGAGAAAAGAAGCTGGTACTGGTGTATTAAATAAAAGAAGACAAAAGGGTAGAAAAAAATTATCTAAATAATAATCCACTAAGAAGTGGTTTTTTGTTATTGAGGTTTTATGAAAAAAATAAATATAGTTAGAAGTAATCGAGAATTTAATAATATAATTCATACTGGGAAAAAATATGTTGGTAATATTTTTTATGTGTATATGTTGAAAAATGATTATGCATTTAATAGGTATGGTGTAGCGGTATCTACTAAAATAGGTAATGCAGTAATTAGAAATAAATATAAAAGAAGAATTAGGAATATTATAGATATAGTTGAAATACCTTTTAAGGGTTATGATTTAATTTTTGTAGCAAGGCAAAAAATAAGAAGTGTTAAATTTAATAGTATGAAAAATGATGTTATTAAAATAATAAGTTTGATTGGAGAAAATTATGAGAAATAAAAGAATTAAGATATTGATATTATTCCTTTTTGTTTTTATGCTTACTGGTTGTACTAAGTTATTAACAGATGAAAATAAAAAACCAGTGAAGTATGAATCAAAATTAATTTGTGATTGTTGTAATAGTAAATGTGAAAAATTAGAAGAAGAGTTAAAAACTCATGAATCTACTTGTAAGGTAGATGAAGAGAGTGAAGAAGAAACTTGTGATGTAAGTGAAGATGAGATAAATAAATTAAAGGAAGATATAGTTAATTGTAAGAAGAATTGTAATGATAAGTGCGTTTTAGCAAAAAAGAATGAGACAGGTCAGAATCTTACTAAGAATATATTGTGTAGGCCAACAAATGCTGATGTACTAGAAATATATGAAATGAATAAAGTAGATTTAAATGAACTTCCTTCGTGTCAAGATTTTAAATTATTCTCTAATTATGAGGGATTGTGGATAAGTATTTTTGTTAAGCCACTTGCTTGGCTAATCATTAAGTTAGGAGTAATTCTTAAAAATTATGGTTTGTCATTAGTTTTAATAAGTATAGCAATAAGAGCTGTGTTAATGCCTCTTACTAAAAAAACTGCAATGCAATCAGAAAATTTAAAGAAGGCACAGCCCGAATTAGATAGAATTAATAAGAAATATGAGAATAAATCAGATAATGATTCGCTAATGAAGAAGAATGAAGAACTTTTAATGGTTTATAAAAAATATAAAATAAATCCATTATCAAGTTGCTTGTTTGCTTTTATTCAAATTCCATTGTTATTTGCATTTATAGAAGCTATAAATAGGACACCTGCTATATTTGAGGGAAGTTTTTTAGGACTTCATTTGGGTGTTACTCCATGGACTGCGTTAAAAAGTGGACAATGGTGGTATTTAATAATAGTGGTTATTTTGGCACTTGTTACTTATTATTCACTTAATATGAATAAGGGAGCATCAGCTGGTGGAATGGATACTGAAAAACAAATGCAGATGATGAGTAAAATAATGTTAGTATTTATTGTTTATGCGTCATTTACTTTATCAACAGCTATTTGTATGTATTGGATTGCATCTAGTGCATTTACGATTTTCCAAAATATATTAGTAAAGAGAGTGAAGTAGTAATGAAAGTATATGAATATGAAGGTAAGAATTTAAATGAATTAAAAGAAAAAGTGTTTACAGAATTGAATGCAAATGAACAAGAATTATATATTAGAACTAGTGAAGAAGCGGGTGGCTTTTTAAAACACAAAAAGTATAAAATATTTGCTTTACCAAAGGATGAAGTTGTTAAGTATTCAAAATCTTTTGTAGTTGATATTGCTAAATATATGGGTTTAAATGTAAATATTGAAGCTAAAAAGAGAGAAAAGTATATTGAATTGAATTTGTTTTCTGATAAGAGTTCTATTTTGATTGGTAAGAATGGAAAAAATTTGGAAGCACTTCAATTGTTAATAAAAAATTCAATTTTAAATACTACTGGTTTTAAAGTGAATGTTATCCTTGATGTAGAAGATTATAAAGAAAAAGTTAGTAAACATTTGGAGTATAATGTGAAGAAAATAGCAAGAGAAGTAAAGAAAACTGGTGTTTCTGCAAAGCTTGATCCAATGAATTCTTATGAAAGAAGAATAGTTCATAATGCTGTTAACGAAATAAGTGGTGTAGTTACAAAAAGTGAAGGGGAAGAACCAAATAGATATATAGTTATAAGTGTAAGAAAGGAAGATTAGGGTCTTTCTTTTTTTCTTTTAACAAGATATAATACTTTTGGAGGGAGATATAATGGAAGATACTATAGCAGCAATTTCAACAAGTTTGGGTGTTGGAGCTGTTTCAATTATAAGAGTTAGTGGAGAAGATGCAATTAGAGTTGTTGATAAGATATTTGATAAAAATATATTAAATGCACAAAGTCATACTATACATTATGGTCATATAATTGATAATAATGATGTAATAGATGAGGTTTTGGTATCTGTTATGAAATCTCCTAAAACATTTACAAGGGAGAATATTGTTGAAGTGAATTGTCATGGTGGAATAGCTACAACAAATAAGGTATTAGAACTTATATTAAGAAATGGTGCAAGATTAGCTTTACCAGGTGAGTTTACTAAAAGAGCATTTTTAAATGGAAGAATAGATTTAATTGAGGCAGAAAGTGTAATGGATTTGATAAATGCAAAAACAGAAAGTTCAAGGAAAATGGCTATGTCTAATTTGTCGGGAAAAGTGTCTAATATGATAAGAGAATTAAGAAATAAAATGTTATATATTATTTCAAATATAGAAGTTAATATAGATTATCCAGAATATGAAGATATATTGGTTGTTACTAATGATATGATTGAAGAGAGTGTATCGAATTTAAAAAATCAATTGGGTAAGATACTTAAAGAAGCAGAAAATGGAAAAATAATAAAAGAAGGAATTAAAACTTTAATTATAGGAAGACCAAATGTTGGTAAGAGTAGTATTTTAAATAAATTAATAGATGAAGATAAGGCAATAGTTACTGATATAGAAGGAACAACACGTGACATAGTTGAAGGAAATATTACTATTGATGGAATACTTCTTAATATAATAGATACAGCTGGTGTTAGGGAAACATCAAATATAGTAGAAAAAATTGGTGTTGATAAAAGTTTGAGTTTGATTAATGATGCTGATTTAATTATTCTTGTACTCAATAATAACGAATGTTTAAATAAAGATGATTTAATGTTACTTGAGAGTACGAAAAATAAAAAAAGAATAATATTTATAAATAAATGTGATTTAGAATCTAAGGTATCTATAGATGAGGAAGTAGTGTATGGAAATACAATAACTAATGATGGATTAGATAATTTAAAGAGCAAAATAAAAGAATTATTTAATATAGATGGTATAATAAAATCAGATATGAATTATTTGTCTAGTGCAACACATATATCTACAATAAAAGAATGTTTAAAAATTGTAGATGATATATTGATTGCTCTAGAAAATAATTTAACTGTGGATATGTTAGAAATTGATATAAAGAAAATATGGGAATTGTTAGGTAATTTGATTGGTGATAGTTATGATGAGGAGTTACTAGATAATTTATTTAGTAAATTTTGTTTAGGAAAATAATATGAGAATATTTAATTTAAGTTTGATTAATTTTAGAAATTATGAAAAACTATCAATAAAATTTAATGATAATATAAATATATTTATAGGAAATAATGGTGAAGGAAAAACGAATATATTAGAAAGTATATATGTTTTGGCTATAACTAAATCTCATAGATCGTATATAGATAAAAATTTGATAACCAATAATAAGAATATATTAAAGATAAATGGTAGAGTAAGTAGTAATAATGAAATTAAAGATATGGAATTAGTTATGAATTCTAAAGGTAAAAGAGTAAGTATTAATAGAATTGTAAGTAAAAGAATTAGTGATTATATATCTAATTTGATAGTAATTTTGTTTTGTCCAGATGATCTTGATATAATAAAAGGTAGTCCAAATATAAGAAGAAAATATTTAAATATAGAGATTGGTCAAATAGATAATAAGTATTTATATTATTTAAACGAATATAATCAGTTATTAAAAACAAGGAATGAATATTTAAAAACTTGTAGTATAGATAAGATAAATGAGAATTATATAAATGTTATTACTTCACAATTATGCGAAAAGGCATCAATTATTTATGAATATAGATTTGAATATGTAAATAATCTTAATAATTATATTAAAGATATATATTCTAGTATTTCTCAAGATGAAGTTAGGATAAGATATGTAAATAGTCTAGGAGTTATTAATTTTGATGATAGTATGAAAAATATGTTAAATGATAAATTGAAGGATTGTTTGAAAAGAGATGTTTTTAGCGGAAGTACTTCATATGGACCACATAAAGATGATTTTGAAATATTATTTAATGATGTTAATGTTAGAGATTATGGATCACAAGGTCAACAAAGGTTATCAGTTCTATATATGAAATTTGCTGAGTTAGAACTTATAAAGAATAAAAAAGGAGAATATCCATTACTATTACTTGATGATATATTTAGTGAACTTGATATTAATAACAGAAACAAAATAATAAATTATTTGAATAAGGATATTCAGGTATTTATAACTTCTACTGATATTAATGATATTGAAGAAAAAATTATAAAGAATGCACAAGTATTTAAAATAAAAGATAAAAGCATAGTTTAGAAAAAAAACTATACTTTTTTTTCGATATATTTAATAAAATATTAGAAAAACGTTCAAAATGTGATATAATGTATATGTAGGTATAGGTGTACATACAAGTATTAAATTTTTAAAATTGGCTAAAAAAAGTTGATTTTTTCTTTTTGTGAGGTGAAAATATGGAAGAAAATAAAAATGAGCATTATGACGCTTCGGATATACAAGTGTTAGAGGGCTTAGAAGCTGTTAGAAAAAGGCCTGGAATGTATATTGGAACAACTGATGTAAAAGGTCTTCATCATTTAGTATGGGAGATTGTTGATAATGCAATAGATGAGGCCTTAGCTGGTTATTGTAAAAATATTGAGGTTATCATAAATAAAGGCAATTCTATAACTGTTAAAGATGATGGAAGAGGAATACCTGTTGATATCCATCCTAAAACAAAGTTATCAACTGTAGAAACTGTGTATACAGTATTACATGCAGGTGGTAAATTTGGTGGTGGTGGATATAAGGTTTCTGGTGGACTTCATGGAGTAGGTGCATCTGTTGTTAATGCACTTAGTAAATGGTTAGAAGTAACTGTATATAAAAACGGTAAGATTCATTATATTAAGTTTGAAAATGGTGGACATACTGTTGAACCACTTAAGGTAATAGGAGAGTGTGATATAAATAGAACTGGCACAACTGTAACATTTAAACCAGATCCAACAATATTTGATAGTGAGATATATGATTATGATACGTTAAAAGTTAGAATACGTGAATTGGCTTTTTTGAATAAAGGTTTGGCAATTACTTTGAGAGATGATAGAGATGAAGAAGATACTACTGGTGAACACTTTTTATATGAAGGTGGAATAAAAGAATATGTTAAGTTTATAAATCAGGGTAAAACTGTAATTCATGATGATATTATTTATTTATCTGGAGAAGAAGATAATGTATTCTTTGAAGTAGCGATGCAATATAATTCTAGTTATAATGACAATATTTATTCATTTGTTAATAATATTAATACACATGATGGTGGAACGCACGAAGAAGGTGTTAGAAGAGCGTTAACACGTGTTGTTAATAGTTATGCAAGAAAAAGTGGAATGTTAAAAGAAAAGGATGATTCTTTAACTGGTGATGATGTTAAAGAGGGATTAACAATGATTATATCTTGTAAACATCCTAATCCACAATTTGAAGGTCAAACAAAAGGAAGATTAGGTAATTCTGAGGTTAGAAAGTTAGCGGATAATGTTTTTTCTGTGGGCTTTGAAAGATTTTTAATGGAAAATCCTGATGACGCTAAAATTATTGTTAATAAAGCAATGCTAGCGTGTCGTGCAAGAAATGCTGCTAGAAAAGCAAGAGAAATAACTAGAAAATCTGATCTTACTACAACAAACTTTTTTGGTAAATTATCGGATTGTAAGAGTAAAGATCCTAAAATATCTGAAATATTTATAGTCGAAGGAGATAGTGCAGGTGGAAGTGCAAAAAAAGGAAGAGATTCTATGACACAGGCAATACTTCCGTTAAGAGGAAAAATACTTAATGTTGAAAAAGCAAGATTAGATAGGGCTTTATCAAATGAAGAAATAAGAACTATAATAACTGCATTTGGTACTGGTATTGGCGAAGAATTTGATTTGTCTAAGTTAAGATATGATAAAATAATAATAATGACCGATGCCGATGTTGATGGTTCACATATTAGGGTATTATTACTGACTTTATTTTATCGTTTCTTTAAACCGATTGTAGAATGTGGACATGTATATGCTGCACAACCACCATTGTATAGAATAATGCATGGAAAAACTAGAAAATATGTTTTGAATGATGATGAATTAGATGAATATATGGCAACATTACCTGAACCAACTAGAAATAGAGCGGAGATTGCACGTATGAAAGGTTTAGGAGAAATGGATGCTGAGGAATTAAACGAGACTACAATGGATATAGAAAAACGTGTACTTAGAAAAATAACTGTTGAAGATTGTGTACAGGCAGATGCAATATTTGAAAAACTAATGGGTGATGATGTTGAACCAAGAAGAAGATTTATTGAAGAAAACGCTATATACGTTAAAAATCTTGATATTTAGGGGGTGAGTGAATATGGATAATGAAAAAGAAGTATATGATGAAAATTTAGAGCATGTTACAATTGATGAGAATAAATTTAATGGCTATTTCCATGAAAGAGATAGTTTGGCAGAAAACAATATAGTTGAAGAAGTAAAATCATCATTTTTGGAATATTCAATGAGTGTAATAACATCACGTGCACTTCCTGATTTGAGAGATGGTTTAAAGCCGGTTCATAGACGTATATTGTGGAGCATGTACGAATCTGGTTACACTCCAGATAAACCACATAGAAAATCCGCAAAAACTGTTGGAGAAGTTATGGGTAATTACCATCCTCATGGTGATTCGTCTATTTATGAAGCAATGGTTAGATTAGCACAAGATTTTAATCAACGCTATATGCTTATAGATGGGCATGGTAACTTTGGTAATATAGAAGGTGATGGAGCAGCAGCAATGCGTTATACTGAATCTAGATTATCTAAGATATCATTGGAATTATTAAGAGATATTAATAAAGATACTGTTGATATGACTGATAACTTTGATGTTACTAGAAAAGAACCAGTTGTATTGCCTAGTAGATTTCCTAATGTTTTAGTAAACGGTTCTATGGGTATTGCAGTTGGTATGGCTACTAATATTCCGCCTCATAATTTGGGTGAAGTAATAGATGGATGCGTTGCATATATAGATAACCCAGATATTGATACTTTAGGTCTTATGGAATATATAAAGGGTCCAGATTTTCCAACTGGTGGTATAATTCTTGGAAATTCTGGTATAAAAAAAGCATATGATACTGGTCGTGGAACTATAACTATAAGAAGTAAAGCTGAAATAGAAGAACATGATAATCATAGTACTATTGTTATTACTGAGGTTCCTTATGGAACTAATACTATGGATCTTAAAAACAGAGTTGCTGAATTAGTTCGTGATAAGGTTATTGATGGAATATCTGATTATCATACGGATTTGAAGAATGGCGTAAAAATTACCATTACTCTTAAGAGGGATGCTAATGCTCAAGTTGTTCTTAATAATTTATATAAACATACTAATTTTCAAGTTCAGTATGGAATTATTTTTCTAATGCTTGATGGTAAAACTCCAAGAACTTTAGGTCTTAAAGATATAATTTCTAAATATGTGGATTATCAAAAAGAAGTAATAATCAGAAGAACAAGATTTGATTTGGCTAAAGATGAAAAAAGAGTACATATATTAGAGGGTTATAAAATAGCGCAAGATAATATTGATGAAGTAGTTAAAATTATTAAAACTGCAAAGAGTGATGTTGAAGCCAAAGAAAAGCTTATGTCAAGATTTGGTTTAACTGAAATTCAAACAGATTCAATTTTAGAATTAAAATTACGTCGTTTAACTGGATTGGAAAGGGAAAAAATAGAATTAGAACTTTCAGATTTGTTAAAAGAAATAGAAGAATTAAAATCAATTTTAGCTTCTGAACAAAAAGTGTTAGATATAATAAAGAAAGAACTTATTGAAATAAAGAATAAGTTCGGTGATGAAAGAAGAACACATATTGATATGACTGCAATAGATTATATTGAAGATGAATCTTTGATTCCTGAAGAGGAAGTAATGATAACATTAACAAATAAAGGATATATAAAGAGATTATCAGTAGATACTTATAAAACACAAAATAAAGGTGGGGTTGGAGTTAAGGGCATGTCGACAAATGAAGAGGACTTTGTTGAACGTATGTTAGTTTTAACAACTCATGATTATTTGATGTTCTTTACAAATAAAGGTAAAGTATATAGAATGAAGGGTTATGAAATACCTGAATTTAGTAGACATGCAAAAGGATTACCAATTATTAATTTATTACCACTTGATAAAGATGAAAAAGTATCTTCTATGTTTACTATAAAAAGAGATGATGATAGTAAATATTTGATATTTGCTACAAAAGCCGGTTTAGTTAAGAGATGTAATATTTCTGAATTTGAAAATATCAGAAGTAGTGGTAAGATAGCCATATCTTTAAAGGATGATGATGAACTTATATCTGTTTCTAAGTCTGATGGAAATAAGTATATAGCTTTGGTTTCATCTAATGGTAGAATGGTTAAATTTATTGAAAATGAAGTTAGAATAATGGGTAGAAGTGCATCTGGTGTTAAAGGTATTGAACTTGAAGATGCGTATTGTATTGATGCTGGTATAGCAACAGATGACAAGGAAGTATTAGTTGTTACAGATAATGGTTATGGTAAACGTACTGTAATGAATGAATATAGGACAACTCATAGAGGCAGTAAAGGTGTAAAAGCATTAAATTCAACTGATAAAACTGGAAATATAGTTGCATTTAAATTAGTAACGTCGGATGAGGACTTGATTATAATAACTAATAGTGGAATGGTAATTAGAATACCAATATCTCAAATATCTTTGATGAGTCGTGTGACACAAGGGGTAAGATTGATTAGTTTAAAAGATAATCAGAAAGTGACATCGGTATTTAATATTCCTCATATAGAAAATGATGCAGATAAGGCAGAATAGCTTTATCTGTTTTTTAATTATTTCCCGGGAAATAAAATGCGTACATATGTTTGTATAATCAACGTTCCACGTGGAACATTGATTATAAAGTGATAGCAAAAGTCATATGTTAAACGTATTAATAATCTTTTTCCATCACATTTGTTTTAAACAAATAAACAAGTATTACTATAATTATAATCGTTTTGTCTAGGTAATTTTAATAAAAATGTACACATTTATAAACGTAAATTATTAACAATCTAAAAATGTTAGAAAATCATTATTTTTGTATGATTCCCATAATATAATGGTGCACAACTTGAATGTCAAAAAAAACTAACAATGTTCCACGTGGAACATTGCGTATAAAAATAATTATAAACATTAATCACAAATCACTAAACACAATACCTTGTAATATTATATTTTTTCTAGAATAATTTTATTTGTATTATTTTAATGTTCCACGTGAAACATTAAAATAATAAATTTTTAATAAAATACCGTTTGATATTATTATTATTATTATTATTATTATTAAACAACTATTAATAATAAAAACCCAACAAAAAAATACAAGTAAATTGTATCAATGATTTTTATCTAACAAAAAAATAGTTAAATTTATTTTTTAAACGCTAATTCCTAGCATATTGCGCTTTTGCAAAAAAAAAAAATATCTATACGATAAAATAAAATTATTGAATAATACATGTAGTTTATTAATTGGTAAGATATTAAAAAAAGTAAAACATAATCAGTGATAAATTAGTGTTTTTGCGAAATATTAAATATAAAACGATAGTAAAACATACATTTAATGTATTTATATCTTTTGTTATTGTATTTGCTTTAAATAAAATATATAAGTAATACTATATTTTTAATCATTTTTTTGAGTAAATTTAATAAAAATATACACATTATAAATACAAATTAATAACATTTTAAAATATTTAAAAAATATCTTGTGTATGATTTCTATAATAGTGGTAATGACATTAAAAGTAATTTAATGTTCCACGTGGAACATTAAATATGCAAACATATGTACGTATTTTATTTCCCGGGAAATAAAATTTATAAAAAAATAAAAAAACACTTTAAATATTTTTTAAAATATAGTATATTAATTATGCGTAACAGTTATGTTGTCTAACTGGCCAGGATCGGAAGATAGCAACCAAGGTAACCTCTAATTGTGTACGCATTTTTTGTTTTTTGTATATTTAAATTATTTCCCGGGAAATAATTTAAATAAAAATATAATGTTTCACGTGGAACATTTTAAAGTATAAAATTATTTCCCGGGAAATAATTTTGAAAGTTTGGTGAAATATGCACGAGAAATATATGAGAGAAAGTTTGAAACAAGCTTCAAAAGCATTTGAACGTGGCGAAATGCCGGTGGGTGTAATAATTGTCCATAAAGATAAAATAATATCTAGGGGTTATAATAAGAAGGAATTAAAAAAAGATTCTACTATGCACGCTGAAATAATTGCAATAAGAAGAGCATGCAAAAAAATAGGTGATTGGAGATTGAATGAGTGTGTTATGTATGTAACAATGGAGCCGTGTATAATGTGCTTGGGTGCAATTAAGGAATCTAGAATAAAAAAAATTTATTGTGGTGTAAAAAATAAAACATATAATGAGGTGAACAAGAAAATTATAGATACCTATAATTTGAATGTTGAATATGGAATATTGAAGTTAGAAATACAGAAACAGTTAAAAAGTTTCTTTAAAATAATAAGAAACAAATAAAACTGTTTTTATATTTTGTTAAAAATGTTATAATTATAACTGGAAAGAAGGTGAAACATGTCTTATAAATCTTTGTATAGAAAATATCGCCCAATGAGATTTGAAGATGTTTGTGGTCAGCAGTTTATTGTAAAAACTTTAAGTAATGCAATTAAAAATAATAAGATTGGTCATGCTTATCTTTTTTGCGGAACTAGAGGTACTGGTAAGACTACTATTGCAAAAATATTTGCTAAACTTGTTAATTGCTTAAATCCTCTTGATAATGTTCCATGTGGTGAATGTGAAATATGCTTAAATGAAAATACAGATGAAATACCAGACATAATTGAAATTGACGCCGCATCTAATAATGGTGTAGATGAAATAAGGGAATTGAAAAACAAAATAAAATTGATGCCTGTTATGTGTAAATATAAAGTTTATATTATAGATGAGGTACATATGCTTTCTACTGGTGCCTTTAATGCATTGTTAAAAACACTTGAAGAACCACCAGAACATGTGATATTTATTTTGGCTACAACTGAGCCACAAAAGTTACCTATTACAATAATTTCTAGATGTCAAAGATTTGACTTTAAGAAGATTAATGTATTAGATATTAGTAAAAGGTTAAAATATATATCTCAAAAAGAAGGTATAGATATAGATGATGAAGCAATTGAGGAAATAGCAAAGTTAAGTGAAGGTGCAATGAGAGATGCAATAGGACTTTTGGATCAAATCAGTTCCTTTGCTGATTCGAAAATAACAGTCGAAGATATATATACTATACGTGGTAGCGTTTCTAATAGAGTATTGATAGAACTAATTGAAAAATATATTGATAATGATGCTAGTTCAATTTTAAGTATTGTAGATGATATATATTTGTCTGGTAAAGATTTTTATAGATTATCAGAGGATATACTTGTGTTTTACAGGAATATGTTAATTAGCAAAGTGGCTCCTTCTTATTTCGAAGATAAAGCTTTACAGCTTAAAGATGATATAATGAGATTATCTTCTAAAATTGAAGTAAAACGTATTGAAAGAATGATAAAGAAATTAGAAGAGTTACTCAGAAATATTAAAAGTAGTGATTATCCTAGAATTTTATTTGAAACAACAATTTTATCAGATTTGAATTTGGATGAGTCATTTGAAAATGAAAAAACCACGACTGAAAAAGATAAAACGTTTGTTCTGGGTATAAATGAAGTGGATAGTAAATCAAAAAATAAAGAAATAAAACTTGATAAAAATATAAATGAAATTATTAAGGAAGAATTTAAAGAAAAGGATATAAAGAAAGTCACAACTAAAAATAAGTCAAATAATTCGTTTGCTATAACTGATGCTTTAAAAGAAGCAATGATAAATAATACAATTGCAGAGGCATCTGCTTCGTTAAAGAAAGAAGCAACTGTTAAATTTGAGGAATTAGATAAATATTTAATAGATAAAGATTTTAAGGCAGCAGCAACTATACTTAAAGATTCAATTGTTACGGCTGTGTCAAATGACCATATGCTTTTGACTTATAAATATGAAAGCATGGTAGAAGATAATGATAATGAATACGCAAGTATTAGCAATCTTATAAAACAAATGTTTGGTTCGGAGTATAAGGTAGTTGCAATAACAGATAAAAGATGGAAAGAACTTAGACCATATTTTCTAAACTTAAAAAAAGAAAATGGAACAATTCCATTGATTGAAGAAAAATATGAAAAAATAAATAAAAGTGAAAATATGATTGAAAACGAAAATTATGAGGAAGTTTTAAATATATTCGATAGTGATTTAATTGAAATGGAGGAATGAAATATGAATATGCAAGCAATGATGCAACAAGCACAAAAATTACAGAGAGATATGTTAAAAGCAAAAGATGAAGTTGAAGGTAAAACTTTCACTTCAAAACAATCTTTGGTAGAAGTAGTAATGAAAGGAAATAAAGAAGTTTTAAGTGTTAAAATAGAAGCAGAAAATTTAGATAAAGAAGACATAGAAATGTTAGAAGATATGATAGTACTTGCTGTTAATGAAAATATTAAACAAATTGATAAAGAAATGGAAAATAAACTTGGTAAATTTGGTGGTATGGCAGGATTATTATAATGAATTATCCAGATAGTTTAAAAGTGCTCATTGATTCTTTTAAAAAATTACCAAGCATAGGCGAAAAAACTGCGGAAAGATTATCTTTCGCAGTTATGAATATGTCTGAAGAGGATATTAATTCGTTTTCGAAGGCAATTGTAGATGTAAAATTAAAAATAAAAAAATGCTCTATTTGTGGTAATATAACTGAAAATGAAATATGTGATATTTGTAGTGATTCATCACGAGATTCGGATATAATTTGTGTTGTAGAAGATTCAAAAAATATCATATCACTTGAAAAAATGGGAAGTTATAGAGGAAAATATCATGTGTTAAATGGATTAATATCTCCAATGGATGGAAAAGGGCCTGATGATATAATGTTGGATTCTTTGTTGCAGAGAATAAAAAAAGAAAATATTAAAGAAATAATAATTGCAGTGAGTCCAACTTTAGAAGGTGAAACTACCTCATTATATATATCAAAATTATTAGAACCATTCAAAATTACTGTATCAAAAATAGCATATGGTATACCAATCGGTGCAGATATGGAATATTTAGATCCTATGACTTTATCAATGGCTATGTCAAATAGGAATAAAATATCATAATTAAAAAGTCCTTTCGTATAATTTAATATGATGGAGGACTAGCATGAAAAAAATATATAAATTATTAAAAAAAATAGTTTTATCTGGATTTACTATATTCGCATTTAATATTATGGCAAAACCACTTAATTTTGTTATTCCAATAAATGTAGTTACGGTGTCATTTATGACTATATTTGGATTAATATTTTTACCTTTTTTTGCGATTATCATATTATTCTTTTCATAGGAGGCGTAAATGTTAGAAGAATTTAAAGATATTGATACGATTGTTTATAGACAATTATATAATGGTTTAAAAAAACTTTCACATGCATATTTGTTTAATTTAAATAATAATGTTTATGCAGAAGATATGATAATGTCTTTTGTAAAAAGCATAATGTGCAAATACCATACAGATAAAGAAGAATATAATAATTGTTATGTTTGTAAAAGAATTGATGATGGGAATTTTCCAGAATTAAAAAGAATATATCCAGATGGTATGTGGATAAAAAAAGAACAATTAGATGAATTACAGCAAACGTTTAGTACAAAACCAATCGAAAGCTTAAGAAGATGTTATATTATATATGAAGTAGACAAGCTTAATAAAAGTGCAGCAAATAGTTTGCTTAAATTTTTAGAAGAACCAGGTGAAAATATAGTTGCTATTCTTTTGACTAATAATATAAATGCAGTATTAGATACTATTAGATCTAGATGTCAAATAATTACATTTTGTAAAAACAAGGTAGAAGATTATATAACCTATAATAATATTATAAAGAATAAAACATTAAATAAATTATGTTTTACGGTTTTTAAAATAAATAATCAAACAGATATCAATGAGTATCATGAATTATTTTTAAATAATGTTATAAAATTCATTCAATATTATGAGGAAAATGGAATAAAAATAATAATGCATATTAAAGAATATTTTTACGATAATTTTAAAGAGAAAGAAGAAATATTAAAATTTTTTGATTATTTAGTTTTATTTTACAGCGATTTATTAAATTATAAAATATATAAACATGTTACGTATTATGATGATTATATTAAATTGATTGATGCAATATGTAATAAAAATGATACAAAAAAATTAATAAATAAAATAAATGTAATATTAGATAAAGAAAAGTTAGTAAAAAGCAATGCTAATACAAACTTGTTAATAGATGGTATGATAATAGACATGGAGGCATGAAATGAAGGAAGTAATTGGTGTAAGTTTTACAGAGGGAAAGAGAATATATTACTTTGATCCAGCAAATATAAAACCGAATTTCGGTGATGATGTAATAGTTGAAACTGAAAGAGGTTTGCAATATGGTAAAATAGCAACTCTTATCGTTGAAAAAAACGAAAAAAGTTTAAATATGCCATTAAAAAGGATAATAAGAATTGCAACAAAAGATGATAGAAAAAAGCATGAATTGAATTTAAATGAAGAAAAAAAGGCAATGAAAGAATGTGAAAAATTAATTAAAAAATATAATTTGAATATGAAAGTAATTGATGCAAACTTTACGTTTGATAAAGAGCAATTAATGTATCATTTTTTATCAGATTCAAGAATAGATTTTAGAAATTTAGCAAAGGAATTAGCTGGTATATTTAAAACTAGAATAGAATTAAGACAAATTGGTGTTCGTGATAAAGCAAAAGAAATTGGCGGAATTGGACCATGTGGTAGAACATTATGTTGTACAGATTATTTAGTAAATTTTGATTCAGTTTCTATAAATATGGCAAAGAATCAAAATTTGTCACTTAATCCAAATAAAATAAATGGTTCTTGTGGTCGATTATTATGTTGTCTTACATATGAAAATGATGTATACGAAGAATATAGAAAAAGTTTACCAAATTTAGGAGATAAAGTTAAATATAATGAAAAAAATGGTAAGGTTGTGGAGCTTAATATTTTAAAAAAAAGTTATACAATACTTACAGATGACGATGAATATTTGACTATTGAAGTAAAATGAAAAAATTGAATGATTTGTTATGGGATGGTGAACTTAAGATATATCAAGATGATAATAAATTCATGTTTTCATTGGATTCAATTTTACTGGCATATTTTGTTAATATAAAAAAATGTGCTAAAAATATACTTGATATTGGTACTGGTAATGCTCCAATTCCACTTATGTTAAGTAAAAGAACAAGTGCAGATATAACTGGTGTAGAAATACAAGAAAGTTCATATCTTTTGGCCAAAGAAAGTGTTCAATATAATAAATTGGAAGATCAAATTAATATAATTAATGGAGATATTAAAGAATTGTCTTTAGATATGAAAAATAATTATTATGATACTATTGTTAGTAATCCGCCATATTTTAAATCAAACACCATGATGAGTAACAATGATAATAAAAAAATAGCAAGAAGTGAAGTATATTTATCCTTAGAAGATATATTAAAAATTTCTAAACGACTTCTTAAAGATAAGGGTAATGTAGCAATAGTTAATAGACCAGATAGATTATGTGATATATTTATATTAATGAAAAAATTTGGAATCGAACCAAAAAGAATTCAATTTGTTTATCCTAAAAAAAATAGACAAGCCAATTTAATACTTATTGAAGGAACTAAAAATGGTAATTGTTCTTTAAAAGTTATGAATCCAATAATAGTTCATGATGATAATAATAATTATACTGAGGAAATAGTTGATATTTTAAAAAACTTTACAAAATAATTGTAAACAAATTATTTCCTGGGAAATAATTTATAGGAGGTAAGATGATGAGTCAAAAAAGTTATGACAATAGCCCAACTTTATATATTGTTCCGACGCCTATAGGAAATTTAGAGGATATAACATTTAGAGCAGTTAGAGTTTTGAATGATGTAGATGTTATTTTTTCTGAAGATACAAGGGTAACTATAAATTTATTGAATCATTATAATATTAAAAAACATTTAATTGCACTTCATAAATTTAATGAGGAAATTAATTCAAATAAAATTTTAGAATATTTGATAAAAGGTAAAAACGTTGCATTGGTATCAGATAGAGGTACACCTATTTTAAGTGATCCGGGTAATATTTCAGTTAAAAGAGCAGTAGAAAATGGTTTTAATGTTGTTTCTTTACCAGGTGCGACTGCTGCCATACCTGCATTGACATCGTCTGCTCTTGATTGTGAAAAGTTTCTTTTTTACGGTTTTTTAAATAGTAAAGAATCTAAAAGAATAAAAGAATTGCAACAATTGAAAAATATCACTTATACGATTATTTTTTATGAGGCACCTCATAGAATAATTGATATGCTAAATAATTTGTTGAATGTATTTGGAGATAGAAAAATATCTATATCAAGGGAAATTAGTAAAAAATTTGAAGAAATATATAGAGGTAATTGTAGTGATATAATAAAAGAACTTGGTGATGTTAGAGGCGAGTTTGTTATTGTAGTTGATGGAAATAAAAATGATATAACATATGATAGTTTGTCACTTGCTGATCATGTAAAAATGTATATGAATGATGGATTATCAGAAAAAGAAGCAATAAAAATGGTTGCAAAAGATAGAAATATTAAAAAAAATGATGTATATAAGGAGGTAAAATTATTTCCCGGGAAATAATTTAGGAAATATGAAATTGATTGTTGGTTTGGGAAATCCAGGAATGGAATATGAAAATACCAGACATAATGTTGGTTTTATGGTTATTGATAAATTTATTGAACATATTGGTTATGTTTCTATGAAAAAAAAGTATGATGGTTTGTATTGTGAAGTATTTTATCAAAATGAAAAAATAATTATTTTAAAACCACAGAAATATATAAATTTGTCTGGTGAGGTGGTAAAGAAATTTGTTGATTATTATAAAATAGATATATCGGATATTTTAATTATAAACGATGATTTAGATTTGCCTGTTGGTTGTTATAAATTAAAACCATCGGGGGGCTCAGCTGGACATAATGGGTTAAAAAATATTGAAAAAGAATTGAATACTAACGAATATAAAAGATTAAAAATAGGAATATCTAATAATAAGAATATTGAAACAAAAGATTATGTATTAGGAAAATTTAGTAATGATGACAAAAAGGCATTGAATCGAGTTATTGATGAAAGTATTTTGATATTAGATGATTATTTAAAGTTTCCTTTTCAAGATGTTATGAGTAAGTATAATAGGAAAATCAGTGGTACATAAGAATGTATCTTTTTGCGTTGGAAGGTGAGTTATGTTTGATTTTAAGGAAATAAAAGATGGATCAATTAATATAGTTGGTTTGAATAGTGAATTAGAGTGTATATATATAGATGATTTATATAAGAAAAACAACTCTAATATTTTAGTTGTGGTTAATTCTATATATGAGGCAAATAAATTATATAATTCACTTGTAAATTATAACCATGATGCATATTTATTTTTAATGGATGATTTTGTTACAAGTGAGGCATCTATTAGTAGTCCTGAAATGGAAATAACAAGATTAGAAACTTTGAATTCTATTGTTTTTAATAATGAAAAAAAAATAATAATTACCAATTTAATGGGATTACTTAGATATTTACCAAATAGGGATTTGTGGCAAAATAGTAAAATTGATATTAAAGTTAATGATGAAATAAATAAAAACGAATTGTATAGAAAATTATGTGGCATGGGGTATAAAACTCAATCTTTGGTAACTAAAACTGGTGAAATATCAAATAGAGGATATATTTTGGATATATTTCCTGTAGGTGAAGAAAATGGGATTAGAATAGAGTTTTGGGGTGATGTAGTTGATTCAATAAGAAAATTTGACGTTAATACTCAATTATCAGTTAAAGAATTAAATAATATAATGTTTTATCCTTTTAGCGAATTTATTGTTAATTGTGATATAGAAGAAGATAAAAGACTGCAAAAATATTTGCCAATGTATGTAAAAGTTGATAGATTAGTTGATTATTTATTAAATCCGTTATTAGTTTATATTGATTATTCACAAATATATAATTCTTATTTAAGGTTAGAAGAAGAAATTGTAAATTATAAAGAAGTAAATAAAGAAAATACAGATTATATGTTTAGTTTAGAGGAATTTATTGGAAATCAGGGAATATATATATCGAGTGTTGATGATATATTACCAAATGTTAAAATTGATGAGGTTATTAGGTATGATTCCCATGATGCACCTTATTATAAAGATAACTTTGAATTGTTGCGTAGCGATTTAATTTCATATGTTGATTTAGGAAAAACTGTTGTGATATGTTTGAATAATGAACATCAGGTAAAAAATATTAATAAGTATTTAAATATAAAGATGAATTTTACTACTTTAGATAATATTAAATTAAACTCAGTTAATATTGTAATACATTCTATTACTTCTGGTTTTATATTTTCTAATTATGTTTTTTTAAGTGCTAATAACATTTTTAAAAATATTGAAAATAAATCTGTCTATAAGAGTAAATTTAAATTTGGAACGAAGATTAACAATGTAGACACTTTAAATGTAGGGGATTATGTTGTTCATAATACTCATGGTATTGGTAGATATGCTGGAATAGTTGCTTTGAAAAAAGGTGATATAGTAAAAGATTATTTGCAAATAATATATAGAGATGAAGAAAAGTTATATATTCCTGTTGAAAAGATAGAATTTATTAGTAAATATTCTTCTAATGATAGTATTGTTCCAAAATTAAATAAGTTAGGTGGTACTGAATGGCAAAAAACTAAATTATCTGTTAAAGGTCGTCTAAGAAATATAGCTGCTGAATTATTAAAAACTGCAGCTGAAAGAAAATCAAAAAAGGGTTTTGCATTTCCTGTTGATACTCCCGAACAAGCATTGTTTGAAAGTGAATTTATGTATCAGGATACTATTGATCAATTAAAAGCTACGGAAACAATAAAAAAACAAATGGAAGATACTACACCAATGGATGTACTTCTTTGTGGAGACGTTGGTTATGGTAAAACGGAAGTTGCATTTAGAGCAATATTTAAAGCAGTTTGTGCAAATAAACAAGTGGCGTATTTGTGCCCAACTACAATTTTATCAAATCAACAATATACATCTGCTTTGTCTAGATTTTCTAGTTTTCCTGTTAATATTGCTTTACTTAATCGTTTTACAACGAGGAAGGAATGTCTAAATATAATAGAAAAGTTGAAAAATGGTCAAATAGATATATTATTTGGTACTCATAGGTTATTGAGCGATGATGTTAAATTTAAAGATTTGGGATTACTTGTTGTTGATGAGGAACAAAGATTTGGGGTGACTCATAAGGAAAAAATAAAAAAATATAAATCTAATATAGATGTTTTAACTTTATCTGCAACACCAATTCCTAGAACATTGCAAATGTCTATGGTTGGTCTTAGAAATCTTGTGTTAATTGAAACTCCACCTAGTGATAGGTATCCTGTACAAACTTATGTACTTGAGGAGAATCTCTATGTTATAAAAGATGCTATTTATAAGGAATTATCAAGAGGTGGTCAAATATTTATATTGTGTAATAGGATAGGTGAATTTGATAAGCGAATAAAGGAATTAACATCTTTAATACCCGATATAAATGTTGGTATAGCACATGGTAAAATGAATAAAAGTGAAATAGAAGATATAATGTTCAAGTTTATAAATAAGGAATTTAATGTTCTTTTGTGTACGACTATAATTGAAACTGGAATTGATATTCCAAATGTAAATACTTTAATAATATTAGATGCGGATAAGTTTGTATTAAGTCAGTTGTATCAAATTAGAGGTAGAGTTGGAAGAACTAATCGAATTGCATATGCTTATTTAATGTATGGTAAGAATAAAGTTTTAAATGAAATTGCAGTTAAAAGGTTATCTGCAATAAAGGAATTTGCGCAATTAGGTAGTGGTTTTTCTATAGCAATGAGAGATTTATCAATTAGAGGTGCAGGTGATATTTTAGGTGAAGAACAATCTGGATTTATAGATACTATAGGTATAGAATTGTATATTAAAATGTTGAATGAAGAGGTAGGTAAGCTGGCTGGTTTAGTTACTGAGTGTGAACTTAAGGAAGAGATTATGCCTTCTTTAAATGTGGAAACGCATATTGATAATGATTATGTAGGTGATGATAAATTAAAAATTGAAATTCATAAAATGATTAATAGTATAGATAGTTATGAATCTTTGTTAAAAGTTAAAAATGAAATAGAAGATAGATTTGGTAAAATTAGTGAAAGTATGCTTGTTTATATGTATGAGGAATGGTTTGAGAGTATGAAGGATAAAAAGGGAATAGATAAAGTTAAACAAACTGATAATTCTATTGAAATTATTTTTAATGAAAATATGACTAAAGTAATTAAGCCAGATAAACTATTTGTATCTGCTTATCAAATTAGTAAGAATTTTAAGTTATCTTATCTAAATAATAGAATAGTATTAACTCTTTCAATTATAAATTTAAAAAGACATTGGATTTATTATATTATAGAATTGTTGAATACTTTATAGAATTGGTAATTTTTTCCAAATTCATTAAACCTATTGATTTAAAAAAATCCATATTATATACTTACACACGTAACATATAGTTAATTGCTAATAATTTGGTATATTTTGTAATTACACTCACATAATAAATAAGGAAAGAAAGTGAGGTAATGTGGTGAAATCAACAGGTGTATTAAGAAGAGTAGATGAGCTTGGAAGAATTGTAATACCTAAGGAAATCAGGAAAAATTTAAAAATTAGAGATGGTGAGTCACTAGAAATATTTATTAACGGGGATGCTGTTGTGTTAAAAAAGTATTCGTATATGTCTGATTTAAATGATATTGCTCAGGCCTGTAGTGATTCGTTTTATGATATAATTAATAAAAATATATTGATTACTGATAGAGATTGTGTTATAGCGTCATCTGGTTCTTTAAAGAAGAAGTATAATGGCAAGGAAATAAGCCAATCTTTAAGTAATATTATTGATAAAAGAAGTGTTACATTGAATAATAGCAATGATGGTTTAGAAATTATAAGTGGAATCGTTGAGGAATCTAAGTATATTGTTTCTTCTGTAATAGTAAGTGGTGATGCTGTTGGTTCTGTGATTATATTATCTGATGAAAATATAAATGACACTGAAGAGAAATGTTCTAATTTTATTGCTAAGTTTCTTAGTAAGCATCTAGAATAAACGTAAACAATTTGTTTATGTTTTATTTTTCTTGTAAATGTTTATTTGATATGTTATAATTTCATTGCTTAAACGTGTTGATGGGATGAGTAGATTATTGAGTTATTAAGAGAATCTCTGTTTGGTGTGAGGAGATATAATGAAATTTTCGAATATGGTCTTTTGAGCGTTTCGTATCCTGCGTTAAAGGGTTGAGAGCATATTTAATATGAATTAAGGTGGTACCGCGGATAACAATTATTCGTCCTTAGCAGGATGATAATTGTTTTTTTTGGAGGCGTTATGAGAAAATTTGAAAAGGTTTCGTATGATGAATATAAAAGAGAAGTAGGTGGTAGTATGGAAGATTATAATTCTTATCATTTACCTAAAAGATCTACTAACAATAGTGCTGGTTATGATTTTGAATCTATTGTGTCGTTTGTACTTCACAAGGGTGAAACTAAAAAGATACCTCTTGGTATAAAAGTCATTATGAATAAAGATGAGATGCTTATGTTAGTTGTTAGAAGTAGTATTGGTTTTAAACATAATGTTAGATTGTGTAATCAAGTAGGAATTATTGAAAGTGATTATTATGATAATCCTACTAATGAAGGACATCTATTTATAAAATTACAAAATGAAGGAAATGATGATTTTGTAGTTAATAAGGGTGATAGAATTTGTCAGGGAATATTTGTTAAATTCTTGACAATAGATGATGAGGAAGAAATAAATAGTGTTAGAACTGGTGGAATTGGTTCTACAGAAAGGAATGAAGTTAATGGATAAATATTATATTACTACACCAATTTATTATCCTAGTGCCAACTTTCATATTGGGCATTGTTATACAACTATAATTGCTGATAGTATTGCTAGATATAAAAGATTAACTGGTTATGATGTTTTCTTTTTAACTGGTACGGATGAACATGGTGAGAAAATTGAAAAGAAGGCGAAGGAGAAGGGTGTAAGTCCAAAAGAGTATGTAGATGAAATAGTAAGTAATGCAAAGGATTTATGGAAATCGCTTAATATAAGTTATGATAAGTTTATAAGAACTACTGATTCGTATCATGAAAAAGCAGTTGCAAAAATATTTAATAAACTTTATGAGCAAGGCGATATTTATAAGGGTGAATATAAGGGATTGTATTGCACACCATGTGAGGCGTTTTGGACTGAAACACAATTAATAGATGGCAAGTGTCCAGATTGTGGTCGTGAAGTTCATGAGGTAAAAGAAGAAAGTTATTTTTTCAAATTATCTAAGTATCAAGATAAAATTTTGGAATATTATGATAAGCATCCAGATTTTATTGAACCAGTATCTAGAAAAAATGAAATGGTAAATAACTTTTTAAAGCCAGGCCTTGAGGATTTATGTGTTTCACGTACTTCTTTTGATTGGGGCGTTCCTGTTACTTTTGATCCTAAGCATGTTATATATGTATGGATAGATGCTTTATCTAATTATATAACTGCACTTGGCTATATGAGTGATGATGATAGCTTATTTAAAAAATATTGGCCAGCAAATCTTCATTTGGTAGGAAAGGAAATTATTAGGTTTCACACTATTATATGGCCTGCATTATTAATGGCACTTGATTTGCCACTTCCTGATAAGGTTTTTGGCCATGGTTGGTTAGTTATTGATGGAGGAAAGATTTCTAAATCACTTGGAAATTATAAAGATCCGAGAGAGTATATTAATGATTATGGTGTAGATGCGGTTAGGTATTTTGTGCTTAGAGAAGTTTCTTTTGGAAATGATGGTAGCTTTTCTGAGGATGCGTTAGTGGCTCGTACTAATGCTGATTTGGCTAATGTACTAGGCAATTTAGTTAATAGAACTATAAGCATGTCTAAAAAATATTTTGATGGTGTAGTTACTAATGGCGAGATATATGAAAAAGTTGATACCGATTTAATAAATACTGCAAGTAATTTATATAAGGTTGTAGATAATAAGATGGAAAGTTTGCATATAAGTGATGCATTAGATTGTATATTTGATTTATTAAGAAAGTGTAATAAGTATATAGATGATACTGCTCCTTGGGTTTTGTTTAAGAATGAGGAAATGAACGCTAGATTATCTACTGTACTTTATAATTTGTTAGAATGTATAAGAATAAGTTCTGTTTTATTGTTCCCATTTATTCCAACTACAAGTATGGAGATTTTTAAACAATTAAATACTAATGAAACTAGTTATGAAAGTGTAAAGGAATATGGCAGATTAGAAAAAGGAATTGTTTTAAATGATCCAAAACCATTATTTATGAGAATTGATTTAAATAAAGAAAAATAGGAGGAGATATTATGGTATTTGTGAAAGATATTGCTATTCCACTTATATTAGCAGCTTTATCAATTGGTCTTATTTCATATTTAATAAATGTTATTTTAAGATTTATTAAATTGGATTTGGTTATTATTAAAATTGCTCTATTTTTGTTAGTGTGGTATTTTGTCGGCCCTATAATATATAATTGGTTACTTTATGCTATAATGACAAGTTCAAATGAAATTATAGAGTTCTTTTATATGCCAATTCAGGTTATAATGAGATTGTTGAACGTATAATAGTGTAAATCGACATATTAAAACATTATTTTCTCTTTAATATTTTATAATAAGTATGTTAATATGAAATTGTAGGATAGAAAAGGAGAAACTATGAAAAACTACATTTATAAGTCAGTAATGAGAACTTCATTAGGTTTTATGACAATAATTATTTATTGTATGATATCTATGATAATTAAGTTTTCGTATTTAGATTTATGTTATATGTTAGTAGTAATTGGCTTTTTTATAACTTATATAAAATATGTTAGAGAATTATAAAATTATACCTTTGTGGTATAATTTTATTATGAGGTGAGGTTATGATTGATACACATTGTCATTTATTTAGAAGTTATTATGAGGATTTAGATAATTTGATTGTAAAACTAAAAGAAAATAATATTTATTGTATAGTAAATGGATGTGAATATTTTTCTAATATTGAATCTGTTGAATTATCAAATAATGATAATATTTATGCTGCAGTTGGTTATCAGCCAACTGAACTTGATAATATTGAGGATGATTATATTGAGGTATTAGAAGGTATGTTAGATAATAATAAGGTGGTTGCAATTGGTGAGATAGGTCTTGATTATTATTGGAATAAGGATAATAGAAATATTCAGATTGAGGTATTTAAAAAGCAATTGGAACTTGCTAGTAAATATAATTTACCTGTAATAATTCATAGTAGAGATGCAGTTGGTGATGTATATAATATATTAAAAGAATATAATGTGAGAGGTGTTATTCATGCGTTTTCTGGTAGTTATGAGAGTGCAATGGAATTTATTAAAATTGGCTTTAAATTAGGGATAGGTGGGGTAATAACTTTTAAGAATTGTAAGTTGAAAGAGGTGATTTCTAAACTTAAATTGGAAGATATTGTGCTTGAAACAGATTCTCCATATCTTACTCCTGTACCTAATAGGGGTAAAAGGAATAGTCCTTTAAATTTAATATATATTGCAGAATATATTAGTAAATTAAAGTGTGTTTCAGTTGAAGAGGTAATTAGTACTACTAATAAAGTAGCATGTGAGTTATTTGACTTAGATATTAAATTATGATACTATCTATATGTCGAGGTGAAAAGAAATGACTGATAAGACAAGTTCGTTCCTGAAAGTAATTTCTGGAATAGTAGTATTTATAAGTTTATTTTTATGTATTACAATTAATCCTTCCATGGAACAAGCAAAATCGACTTTAAGTGAGTTATATAAATATAATAGTGTACCTTATTTAGATAGCACTAATAGTACAGGTATGACTACAACAAAAATTAAAAATAATGATAATTATAAATCAATAGATACATATTATGGAACAATAACAGCATATGGTCCTGATTGTGTAGGATGTTCTGGTGTTACAGCATCTGGACACAATGTGTATGAATATGTAAATGGTGTTAGAACTCAATCTAACATTACATATTTTGATAGTGAGTTTGGTGAAGTTAGAATTTTGGCTGCCGCTAATTCTAAGTTTCCTTTTGGAAGTATAATAAGAATTACTGGTGATAGAATAGATGGTTCTATTACTGGTATAGTTCTTGATACGGGTGGTGCGATGATAAGTGCTTGGAATAGAGGAGAAATTCTTATGGATTTATTATTTGCTAGTGAAAGAGATAATGCAGTTTATGAATTTGGAAGACAAAATGTAACTTATGAAGTACTTAGATATGGAAGATAAAACTCTTTAATGAGTTTTTTTCATAGGAGGATGTATGAATCAAAGAGATTTTATTCAAGATTATGGTTTTAAGTTTAAGAAAAAGTTTGGTCAAAATTTTTTGAAAGATGATAACATATTAAATAATATAGTTTCTTATTCTGATGTTGATAATGAGACATTGGTTATTGAAATTGGGTGTGGTGCAGGTGCTTTAACAAGAAAAGTTGCGCCTCTTTGTAAACATTTAATTGGTTATGAGATTGATATTACTTTAAAACCAATATTGGATACAATCAGTAATGTTAATATTATTTATGATGATTTTTTGAAGAGAAATGTATGTGATGATATAAAAGATTATACTTATAGTAAGTTATATGTAATTGCTAATTTACCATATTATATTACTACTCCAATAATTACTAAGTTTATAGATGATGGCATTGATGTGGATAAAATAATAGTTATGGTTCAGAAGGAAGTTGGGGATAGATTATCAAGTAAACCAAATAGTAAGGATTATGGTTCGCTTACTGTATTTATAAATTATTATTTTGAGGTTAAAAAATTATTTACAGTAAGTAAAAATGTATTTGTTCCTAAACCAAATGTTGATAGTGTAGTTATAAGTTTAGAAAAGAAGAAAAATAAGTTGTATGTTAAAAATGATAAGTTGTTTTTTAGATTGGTTAGGGATTCTTTTAGACAAAAGAGGAAAACTTTGAGGAATAATCTTAAAGAATATGATATGGATATTGTAGGAAGTGTTCTCTGTAAGTATGGGTATAATACGGATGTAAGGGCAGAGGCATTACCATTAGAAATTTTTGTTGCTATTTCAAATGAACTTTCTAAGAGTAGTTTTTTTTGATATAATTGTTTTAAGGTAGGTGTAGTTATGAAAGTTGTTATGCTTTTAGGTAATAAAAACAGTGATATAAAAAAAAGAGTTCAGGTAGTTGCGTCTTCAGGAAATTTGTCTCGTGCTAATGGAACTGTAACTGAAGTTATTAAAAAGAATTCTAGTTATGAATCTAATTTGAAGCTTGCTAGGATTGTTGTTGGGTATGGTCATAAATCTATATCTGAGCATGATTATTTGGTTTTTGCGATTGAGAATGTTACACCAATAGTTGAACAAATATTAATTTCTTATAGGTTAACGTCTTTTACTATTAAATCGCGTAGGAATGTTGATTTTAGGAATGTTGGTTTTTATGTTCCTATTTTTATGGATAAAGATAGTAATGTCCTTTCTAATAATAAGAAATTGCAGAATAAGTATAAAAAGTATATGAAGGATTTATTTTTGAAATATGGCAATTTAGTTGATAAGAAATTACCTATTGAGGATGCTCGTTATATTCTTCCTTATAGTTATTATAGCAACATTATTATGGGGTGTGATGCGAATGAATTATTAAAGATAACATCTGATATGTTATATGGAAAAATATCTAGGATTAGTGAAGTGAATGAACTAGGTAAGAAGTTTGCAATGATAATTAAGGAGAATGTTCCATATTTGTACAAAGCATTGGAAAATGAGAATATGGATTGTTATTTAGATAAGTTTAGTTATTTGGATGATGAGTTTAAATTATCGAGTAGTTTGGTAAAAGAATCCAGATTAGTTAATTATACTAATAATTCAGATGAGATAGTTTTGTCTAGTATTTTAATAAATAGATATCAGATGGATTATAATACATCTAGAAAAATAATAGATGGTATGGATAAAGATCTTAAGTTAAAGTTGATGGATTCTTTAAAGAATAGCAAAAATAATAGAGAACTTGAGCAAGTAATTTTTTCTTTTGAAACATCTATTTCTTTGGCTGTACTAACTCATATTACAAGACATAGAATGCATTCATTGTTGATACCTGATTTTGTTCCTTTATGGAATTTAGATAATTATGTTATTCCAAATAGTTTGAAAGAGTATGAAAGTAAGTATAGGGAAATTTTTGCGAATAATAAAAAGATTGTTGATGAGTTTAAGAGTTATGGTGTAAGAGATGAAGATTTAGTATATTTTTATTTGTCAGGTAATAGTTGTAATATATTTACTACTATGAATGCTAGGTCATTGTGCTGGATAAGTAAAATGAGATGTTGTAATAAGGCCCAATGGGAAATAAGGAAAATTGTTAATAAATGGGTAAGTGATGTAAAGAGTGTGTCTCCTTTGATAGGTGGTTTATTAGGACCTACTTGTGTTACAATGGGTTATTGTCCTGAGGGTAAGGATAGTTGCAAAAACAGGGGAGTTGTTATTAAAAATTAGAGATTTGTTCTCTTTTTTTTGTTTTTGAATATAATTTAATGGTGATATTATGTTTAAAATAGGTGATGCTGTAACCAGAAAGTCATATAATAATGACATTGTATTTAAAATAATAGATATTAAAGATAAGATGTATATTTTAAAAGGCATTAATGTGAGGTTGGTTGCGGATAGTACTTTAGACGATTTGGTATTACATGATGGGAATACTGTGAATGATGAATCTTTAATAGATAGGATTGATGAGAATTTAGATAGAAATGATTTTTTTTATTTGCCTGGTAAGATACTTCATATAGATGGTGATAATGAATATTTGGAAAGGTGTTTGAAGTTGTATAAAAAATTTAATGTTATGGCTTATGGTATAGCAATGAAAGAAGATGAGATAAAGGAACATATAAGGGAACATTTGGAGTTGATAAAACCAGATATATTAGTTATAACAGGGCATGATGCATATAATAATAAAAAAGGTGGCTTAGATGATGCTAGTGCATATAAAAATTCTTCTAATTTTATAGATGCTGTAATAGAAGCAAGGAAATATGAAAGGGCACATGATAAACTTATTATTATTGCAGGCGCTTGTGGTTCATATTATGAGGGTTTAATTAAAAATGGAGCTAATTTTGCATCTAGTCCTAAGAGAATTAATATTCATGCTCTTGATCCTGCTATTATTGCTCTTAAGGTAAGCTTAACTGATATAAATAAAAATATTGATATCATGGATATTATTGATAAGACTAAATATGGCAAGGATGGCATGGGTGGAGTTATAACTCATGGTACTATGTTTGTTGGATATCCGAGGGTATAATATGATAGATAAAATAAAATTGGATATATCTAGTAAATTGAATAAAAAGGTAAATATAAAAATAAATAATATAAGAAATAAAGCAGAAATATTTGAGGGTGTTATAAAAGAGTTATATAGTAGAATCTTTGTTGTAGAAACTATAGATGGAATAAAGAGAAGTTTTAATTATTCTGATATACTAACGGGTAATATTGAATTAGATTTTTGACAAAAAATTATAAATATGTATAATATGGGCCGTAAGAAGGGATGCCATCGTGTTAAGTAAATTAAAAATTAGTAGTATTAAAGAATTATTATATTATATAAATGATTTAGATTTAAAATATCGTGATGTATTGAATGTTAATAATAGCGATATGACTTTTGGTGTTGAACTTGAATTTGTTGGTTTAAGGCTAAATGATATAGCGAGATTAAATATTAGTAGGGCTTTTAGTGTACCACTAGAATTTCATGAATCTAAGCATATGGAAAATGAAAATAATAGTTATTTTTTTTCTAGGGAGAATACTAATGTTATAGGTGGTTGTGAAATAGAATCTAATATTATGAGAGATAATAAAATGGCCTGGAATGATTTAAAAAGTATTTGTAATGATTTAGTTAGATATAAGGCGAGTGCTAAAGAATGTTCTACTCATATGCATTTTGGTGCACATGTGTTAGGTAATAATTATGATAATTGGCTTACTTTAATAAAAATATGGGCTATTTATGAGAGAATAATATATAATTTTTATTATGGAGAAGATAATTTGCCTAGAAAATGTATTAGTTTTTATGCTAAGAGTATTAACAAAGAGGAATTAAATTGTATTGATAGCATATGTAAAGATAAAGATTTTATCAAGAATTTAAAATGTGCTTTATATTTTTTAGATAGTATAGAAGGTTATCGTGGAAAATATCTTGGTTTATGTATTCATGGTGTATTTTTAGAACCAGATAAATTAAAAGAGTATAACACTATTGAGGTAAGAGTTCCAAATGGTACATTAAATGAAGCAATAATACAAAATAATATTAATTTTTTTGCTAAATTGTTAAATAGTATTATTAATAATAAAATAGATGTTTCTTATATAAATGATAGATTTAGAAATAGAGAATTAATAAGTGATATTGGTTTATTTAATAATTTTAAATATGATGATGCATTAGAGTTAGCAGATATGATATTTGATAATGAATTAGATCGTTATTATTTTTTAAAGCAATTGTATAAATTATATAATTTAGATGAAAAGGATTTAAATCGTGAAATGAGTAAAGTATTAAAATTAACAAGATTATAAAAAATATTGACTTTTTCTAAATAAAAATATAAAATTTATGTAGAAGGAGTTGATTAACTTGAAAATTACATCTGTATCGGTACATAAAGTATCAGGAGAAAATAGTCGTATGAGAGGAATTGCAACTGTTGTATTAGATGATTGCTTTAAGATCAAGGGAATTCGTATAATAGAAAAAGATGACAAATTAATGTTAGCAATGCCTAGTCGTAAGAACAAGAATAATGAGAATGAGGATGTTGCTCATCCATTAAATGCAGAAACTCGTCAAATGTTTGAGGATGCTATTTTAAAAGAATATGAAAAAGAAGAAGAAAATACTGAAGAATAACAGTATTTTTTTGTTATATTTAATGTTTTAATTCATATACTTAGATAGGTGATGATATGAATAGTACAAGTAGTCATTCTTTATCTATGGTTGATAGAGGAAGTATAAATATAACAGGAGTTGTAAAAATAGAGAGTTTTGATAATGAAGAATTTCTTTTAGAAACTGTAATGGGTTATATGGATATTAAGGGTGAATCTCTTGAAATGGTTAAATTAGATACTATTGAGGGGAATGTGGTTATTAAAGGAAAATTAAATAGTTTAATGTATATAGAAAATATTAAGAAAAAGAATAAAGAGGAAGGAGTATTTACTAGATTATTTAAATGATACCATTAAATATACAAATTAAATCAATAGTATTTTCTTTTCTTTATGGAATAATATTTTCGATTTTAACTAATTTAAATTATAAGTTTATATTTTATACAAAGAAAGTGTTTAGAATTATTATAAATATTTTGTTTGTACTTGATAATGTGGTTATTTATTTTATAATATTGAGATTAATTAATGATGGTATAATTCATTATTACTTTGTTATTGCTCTTATACTTGGCTATTTTAGCGTTAATAAATTGTCAAGTAGAATATTATCAAAATTTAAACGTTGATTTTTATGTATGCTAGTGTTATAATTTCACATGCGGAGACGATGATATGACAAAGAAAATAACTAAAAAAAATAAAAGAAGAGTATTATTAATATTTGTAACATCTACATGTTTGATATTTCTTTTGTCATGGAATATGTGTTCTTTATGGAAGCAATTATTAGTAAAACGTAATGAAAAAGTTTTTTATACTGAGCAACTTGCTAAATTAAAGGAAGAAGAGGATTATTTGAAGGTAGAGGTTGAAAAACTTCAGGATCCAGATTATGTTGCTAGATATGCAAGAGAACAGTATTTATATTCAAAAGATGGGGAATTTAATATAAGAATAAATTAAATTATTCTTTGTTTTTGTATGGAGGAATAGTATGAATGTTAATTTGGTAAATCCGTTAGTATTAGCATATATTGGGGATGCTATTTATGAACTTAAAATAAGAAGTATGCTTGTTTATAGTAAAATAAATAAAGTAAACGATTTACAAAAAGAGTGTACTAAGTATGTGAGTGCTAAGGGGCAAGCTTATTACATAGATAAACTTATAAATAATAACATATTAAATGATGATGAAGTAGATGTATATAAAAGGGCTAGAAATGCTAAAGTTAATTCTCATCCTAGTAATACAGATATTATTACTTATAAGTGTGCTACTGGTTTAGAAGCAATATTTGGTTATTTGTATTTAACTTGTAGTTATGAAAGAATTGATGAATTAGTTAAATATATAAAGGAGAATTAATATGTATATATATGGTAAAAACGTTGTTAAAGAAGCTTTATTAAATAATAAAAAAATAAATAAAGCATATCTTTGTAAAGATTTTAGTGATAAAAATATAATTTCTGATTTACAAAAACGTAATATTTGTATAGATTATGTTACAAAATTTGAATTAGATAAACTTGAAAATGGTAATCATCAGGGTATAATTTTAAGTGTTCCAGAGTTTGAATATTCTAGTTTAGATCAGTTATTAGTTAGTGATAAACCATTTTTAGTAATTTTAGATCATTTAGAAGATCCACATAATTTTGGAGCAATTATTAGAACTTGTGAAGCTGCAGGTGTTGATGGAATAATAATACCAAAGGATAGGAGTGTATCTGTTAATTCAACTGTTATGAAAACTAGTGCTGGTGCACTTAATAATATGAAAATATGCATGGTGACTAATCTTAATAGTACAATAAAAGAATTAAAGAAAAATGGAATATGGATTATAGGTACTGATATGGTAAATAGTGTTTCATATACTAAGATTGATTACGATATTCCTTTAGCACTTGTTATTGGTAGTGAGGGATTTGGTATTAGTAGGTTAGTTAGAGAATCTTGTGATTATGTTGTAAATATTCCTATGGTTGGTAAAGTTAATTCTTTAAATGCGTCTGTTGCAGCTGGAGTTTTAATATATAAAATATTTGAAAAAAGGAATTTTTAATATGAAAAATGAATACAATGATCAGGAACTTTTGTATTTGATTGCTGATGGTAATGAAACTGCGTCATCGATTTTATATGATAAATATAAAAATGTTATAAATATGAAAGTAAAAAAATTTGCAAATTATGCAAAAAGCTTTGGGCTTGAGTATAAAGATTTATTTCAAGAAGGAATGGTTGGACTTAGTGAGGCAATAAATTCTTACAAAGATTCTAAGGAATCAAAGTTTTCATCTTTTGCAAATATATGTATAGATAGACAGTTGTTTTCTTTGTTAGCAAAAGCAAAGAGAAAGAAACATGATTTTTTAAATGAATCTTATTCGTTGGATTTACAAGTTGCTGATGGTATTAATATGCTTGATCATTTGTTTGTTGATAATGAAGATCTTAGTGTTAAATTAGAAAGAGAAGAAACTGCAAATAATTTATATAATTCGATTTGCGAGGGATTGAGCACTTTTGAAAAGATGGTGTTTGATTTAAAAATAGCGGGCTTTGAATATAATGAAATTGCTAAATTATTAGATAAGAGTTATAAATCTGTTGATAGTGCATTACAAAGAATAAGGATGAAAGCAAAGAAAGTAATAGAACATAAGAATGAATTATAATATGAAGAAATAGATTTTATTTTTTTATATAATTGTGGTATATTATAAATAAGAATAAGGAGGCAATATGAAAAAGAGAAATGCATTTACATTAATAGAATTACTAGCAGTAATAGTAAT